>Ga0126305_10000567_pt1 | contig 15878 bp, 17 predicted proteins | sample Plot26_FD_92536 | JGI IMG/M metagenome (GOLD analysis project Ga0126305, IMG submission 92536) | Serpentine soil microbial communities from UC McLaughlin Reserve, CA, USA - Plot26 | ecosystem: Environmental > Terrestrial > Soil > Grasslands | place: USA: UC McLaughlin Reserve, Lake County... | reverse complement strand
TTGGCGTCCGGGTCGAAGCGCACGTCGGTGCGCAGGTGTCAGAGGGAGACACAGTTTTCCGCGTGTGGCACCGCGGCGGCCGCGGATTACCCGAAGCCATGAAACTGCTGGAACATGCCATTCGGATCGACGATGAAGCGCCGGCGCCGCGCCCGCTGATCGTCGACCGGATCGTGGAGGGTTGATGACGGTGACCGAAGCGGGGGTGCACGCACCTCCACCTGCGCGCACTCCCTACGACAGCCGCGACCTGGCTGTGCTCGGGGCGGCCGCCCTTGCTGCCACGATCGTCGCATTGATCGCACGGTACGGAGGAGTGCCGCGGCTTCAACCGCTGGTCGGTTTGATCGTCATCCTGACGGTTGCCTACGCGCTGTCTACGAACCGGCGCGCGATCGACCGTCGCACCGTGGCCTGGGGATTGTCGCTGCAGGTGTTGTTCGCTCTGATCGTGCTCAAGACGACGATCGGTCAGCGGGTATTCCAGACGCTCGGAGCCGCGATCAACCGGTTGCTGAATTTTTCATTCGTCGGTTCGAGCTTCGTCTTCGGTCCGCTCGGCAGCAAGGAAGTCTGGCCGCGGGTGATGACCAACGTGCTCGGCGAAGAAGGTGCCCGCTACGGCGTGGTTTTCGCTTTCCAGGTGCTGCCGACGATCATCTTCATCGCCGCGCTATTCGCCATCCTTTATTACTTCGGGATCATGCAGCTCATCGTCCGGCTGTTCGCGATCGTGATGCGCCGGTTCATGAAAGCGTCGGGGGCCGAATCACTCAACGTGGCCGCCAGCATCTTCATGGGGCAGACCGAGGCCCCGCTGACGATCCGGCCGTTCCTCCCGCGGATGACCGAGTCGGAGCTGATGACCGTCATGACCGCCGGGATGGCGCACATTTCCGGCGGCATCATGGCCGCCTACATCCTGTTCGGTATCGAGGCGCAGCATCTCCTCACCGCCGTCATCATGACTGCGCCGGGGACTCTGATGATGGCGAAGATCTTCGTACCGGAAACCGAGGTTCCCGAGACGATGGGGGCCGTGAAGCTCAATGTCGAACGGACCGACGTCAACGTGATCGACGCCGCCGGCCGTGGTACCGGCGAAGGGTTGATGCTCGCACTGAATGTCGGTGCCATGCTGATCTCTTTTCTGGCGCTCGTCGCACTGGTCAATGCGATCCTCGGGCTTGCCGGCCTCAGCCTGCAGCAGATCTTCGGCTGGGTCTTCGCGCCGGTGGCGTGGAGCATGGGGGTGCCGTGGCGCGACGCGCCAACCATCGGCAACCTGCTCGGGACGCGCATGGCCCTCAACGAGTTCGTGGCCTACTCAGAGCTTGGTTCCCTCAAGGCGACGCTCGACCCGAAGTCCTTCACGATTGCGACGTTCGCGCTGTGCGGGTTCGCCAACTTCAGTTCCATCGGGATCCAGATCGGCGGCATCGGTGCGCTCGCACCCTCGCGCCGCCACGATCTCGCGCGCCTCGGGTTCAGAGCCATGCTGGCGGGCACGCTGGCGAACTTCGTGACGGCGACGATCGCCGGATTCCTGCTATGAACCCGGTCGAAGGCAACACCGACTACTACTCGCAGGTGGAACAGGCCGCGTCGCTCCTCCTGACGCGCATCGGCCGCGTACCGGACGTGGCCATCGTGCTGGGCTCCGGCCTCGGTGAGTTCGCCGATGGCTTGCTCGATGTCATTACGACGCCGTATGCCGAGATTCCCAACTGGCCGGCGTCGAAGGTCATCGGTCATGCCGGCAAGCTCGTGACCGGGACGCTTGCGGGAAAGCGCGTCGCCGCTCTCTCGGGGCGCGCGCACTTCTATGAAGGGCATGACCTTCGCACGGTGACGTTCGCGACGCGCGTGCTCGGGCTGGTCGGTGTGAAACAGGTGATCCTGACGAACGCCGCCGGCGGCATCAATGTGTCGTTTACACCGGGGACGCTGATGGTCATCGACGACCACATCAATCTCGTGGGCAGCAATCCGCTGATCGGCGCGAACGAGGATCGCTTCGGGCCGCGCTTTCCCGACATGACCGACGTCTATTCAGCGCGCCTTAGAGCCATTGCCGATGCGGCGGCAACGGCGCGCGGCATCAAAGTTGAGCACGGGATCTATGTAGCACTCCATGGGCCCAGTTACGAGACGCCGGCCGAGATCCGGTTTCTGCGCGCCATCGGTGCCGACGCGGTTGGCATGTCCACGGCTCCCGAGGCGATCGTCGCGCGTCACATGGGGATGGAAGTACTGGGAATCTCGTGCATCACCAATCCCGCCGCCGGCGTTCTTCCCGAGCCGCTTCGTCATGACGAGGTCATGGAGGTCGCACGCCGCGTGCGTGGAGAGTTCTCCTCGCTGCTGGAGGGAATCATTGAGCGCCTCTAAAGACCCGAAATCATGGCCTTCAGTGGAACGGCGAACCAACGATCGCCGCGAGGCTGAACGGCGCACCGTGCAGCGGCGGTCCGGCCGGGATCGTCGTGACGAGGGCGCCTGGATGCCGGTCATGCTGGACGACGCTTCCGGCGAGGCATTGATCACCGCCGCCCGCGTGGTGCGATTGAGAGCCCAGGCGGGCTACTCCGGATTCAAAGTGGGCGCCGCGCTCGAACTCGCCGACGGTGGCATTGTCTCCGGTTGCAACATCGAGAACGCAACCTATGGCTTGACCCTCTGCGCTGAGCGGGTGGCCCTCGTTAAGGCGCTGTCGGATGGCTCCACCCGGTTCTCGCGCATCGCCGTCGTCGCCGACACGCTCGCGCCGGTTCCGCCCTGCGGTCCGTGCCGGCAGCTGCTGTGGGAGTATTGCGGCGACATCGAGGTCCTCATGGCCAATCTGCAGGGGCCAACGGGACGTTACCTTCTGTCCGAACTGCTGCCGCTGCCATTCGACAACCGGCTGCTAAAATAAAACCAAGATGCTTCCGACAATTGACTGGCAGGACGACACGATCGTCATGGTCGACCAGCGCAAGCTGCCCGCGCAGGAACTGTACGTGCGATGTCGAACCGCGCAGGAGGTCGCCAAGGCGATCCGGACGATGGTCATTCGCGGGGCTCCCGCGATTGGTGTCGCCGCGGCGATGGGCATCGCGCTCGGCATGAGGCGCAGCACCGCGAAAGGCACCAAGCAGTACGCCGTCGAATTCCAGAAACTCTGCGACCTTATGGCGGCAACGCGCCCGACCGCAGTCAACCTGTTCTGGGCGATCGAGCGGATGAAGCGGTCCTTCTCGGCCGGGGCGCTGGCGGGGGAGTCGACCGATGAACTCACCGGCCGGCTTGCGAGCGAAGCACGGGCGATCCACGATGAAGATGTCGCCGGCTGCAAGGCCATGGGCCAGTTCGGCGCCGCGCTGGTCTCGGATGGCGCGCGGGTGCTCACGCACTGCAACGCGGGCGCGTTGGCGACCGCGGGCTACGGATCCGCGCTGGGCGTGATCAGGGCGGCAGTGGCAGCGGGCAAGCGGATCGCCGTCTTCGCCGACGAAACGCGTCCATTCCTGCAGGGTGCGCGGCTGACGGCATGGGAGCTGGTTCGCGACGGCATCGATACGACTGTGATCACGGAGAGCATGGCCGGTCCGCTGATGCGTGCGGGTGAGATCGACATGGTGGTGGTGGGAGCCGATCGTATCGCCGCCAACGGCGATACCGCCAACAAGATTGGCACCTACACGGTGGCGGTGCTGGCCCGCGAGCACAAGATTCCCTTCTACGTGGCCGCCCCGCTCTCGACCATCGACCTGTCTACCGCTGATGGTGATCACATCCCGATAGAGGAGCGCGACCAGCGCGAGGTATCGCACCTTGGCTCTTCGCGACTGACACCGGTCGGCGCCCGGATCCGGAATCCGGCGTTCGATGTCACGCCGCACCGCTATATCACCGGAATCATTACCGAGCGCGGCATCTTCCGGGCGCCATTCGGCGAGTCGCTGCGGCACGCGTTTGCGGAGCGGGCGCAGGAGCAGGCTGCCGCACCGGCGGCAACCGAACACACCTGATCCATGCACGTCCTGGGGATCGAGACCTCCTGCGACGAGACTGCTGCCGCGGTCGTCTCCGAAACCGGGGATGCCGCGCGTCCGTGGGCGCTTGCCTCCAATGTGGTCGCATCGCAGGCGGCGATCCATCGAGAGTGGGGTGGTGTCGTTCCGGAACTCGCGTCGAGGCAGCACGTCCGCGATATCTGCGGAGTAGTGGACGCGGCGCTCGGCGACGCGCGGCTTTCACTCGACGATGTCGGCGCGGTCGCCATCACTCAGGGGCCCGGACTGGTCGGATCGCTGCTGGTGGGCGTTTCCTTCGGCAAGTCGCTCGCGCTCGCGCGAGGGATCCCCGCCATTCCCGTCCATCACCTGGCCGGCCACATCGAATCGCTGACGCTCGCACATGGCGAAGTGCCGCTGCCTGCAGCCGTGCTCGTGGTCTCGGGCGGTCATACCAGCCTGTATCTCGTCGCCGAACGCGGCCGCTACCAGCTGATCGGCCGCACCCGCGATGATGCCGCCGGAGAGGCCTATGACAAGGTTGCGCGCCTGCTGGGTTTGGCGTACCCGGGCGGACCACTCGTCGATCGGCTGGCCCGCGAGGGGAATGACCAGGCGATTCGTTTTCCGTCCACTCGGCTCACCCATGCGGATCGCAATGCGCCAGGGAAAACCGGTTCGGCGGTGCTGCCTCCGGATGTGGCTCGGCGCACCGATTTCAGCTTCAGCGGATTGAAGACGGCGGTGATGCGGTACGTTCGCGATGCCGCCCCCGACGGTGGTCCGCTGGCGGGTCCACTGGTCGCGGATATCTGTGCGAGCTTTCAACGGGTGGCGGTATCGGCGCTCCTCGACCGGACGTTCGAAGCCGCGCGGTGGCTGAATGTGCGGAGCATCGGCATAGCCGGCGGTGTGTCGGCCAACAGCCGGCTTCGGGCCGACGCCGAGATCCGGGCGCAGCAGCATGGCATCCCGGTGTTCGTGCCGCCGCTCTCGCTCTCGACCGACAACGCCGCGATGATCGCGGCGGCAGGGCTCAGGCGTTTCCGGATGGCTGGTTCGAGCGAGCTCGATTTCAACGCGGAACCGTCGCTCGCGCTGACGTAGCCTCTTGCGATGGCAACCTTTACCGATTACCTCTGGTTCACCACGGCAAAACGACAGGAATTCATCCGCATCACCGACGAGGTGTCGGCGATCGTGAAGAAGAGTGGCATCGCCGAAGGCATGGTACTGGTGTCCGCGATGCACATCACCGCGGGCGTATACGTCAACGACTGGGAGAACGGGCTGATCGCGGATTTTCAGAAGTGGCTCGAGCAGCTCGCCCCGGCAGGGCTTCCGTACAAGCACCATCAAACCGGCGAAGACAACGCCGATGCTCACTTGAAGCGCACCCTTATGGGGCACCAGGTGATGCTGCCGATCACCAACGCCGCGCTCGACCTCGGGCCGTGGGAGCAGGTGTTCTACGCGGAGTTCGACGGGCAGCGGCGGAAGCGGGTGATCGTCAAGGTCATCGGGGATTGAGATGTACCTCGTGCCGTTACTTGTTTCGTTGATCGTTCCCTTGATGCTGGTGTCAGTTCAACAGCCGTCCTCTGCGGCAAGCATCGAGGCCGAGGTCAACAAGACTGGCGGAGCGCTCGTCTACGGCATCACGTTTGGCAAGGGCAGTGCGTCACTCCAATCCGCATCCGACACGGTGTTGCAGCAGATCGCGGTGCTGATGCGCGATCACACGGACTGGCGGTTCGAAGTTCAGGGGCACACTGACGGCCTGGGGGCAGCGGCTTCGAACATGCGACTCTCCAGGCAACGTGCCGATGCCGTGGTCGAGTGGCTGGTGAGGCGGGGAGTGCAGCCGGAAAGGCTGGTTGCCAGGGGTTATGGTGATACGCGACCGGTATCCATGCAGCCAACCGTTGAAGCACGATTGCTGAACAGCCGCGTGCAACTGAGGAAACTGAACGAGGAGTGAGGATCCAGACGTGAAGCTGTCGCGCGAAGATGCGTACGCGTTGATGACCGAACACACGCAGGGGGAGAGCCTGCGGAAGCACATGCTGGCCGTCGAAGCGGCGGTGCGCGGTTACGCGCGCAAATGGGGAGAGCCGGAAGAGGACTGGGCGGTGGTGGCGCTGCTGCACGACTTCGATTACGAGAAGTGGCCCGACCCGGCCAATCACCCGTTTCGCGGTGTCGAGATCCTGAAGGCGCGCGGCTACCCCGAGTGGGTGACGCGCGCGATCCTGTCGCACGCCGACTACTCCGGCGTGTCGCGCGAGTCACGTCTCGAACACACGTTGTACGCGTGCGACGAGATGTCCGGCTTCGTGACCGCGGCAGCGCTCGTGCGTCCGGCGAAGAGCGTGATGGATCTCGAAGCACCCTCCGTGATCAAGCGGATGAAGGACAAGGCGTTCGCACGTGCCGTCAGCCGTGATGACCTGCGCAAGGGGGCCGAGGAGATCGGCCTTCCGCTCGAGGAGCATATCGGCAATGTGATCGCCTCGCTGCGCGAAAGCGCGGATGCGCTGGGCCTGCGCGGAACGATCCAGTCCTGACCCGAGGCGTTCCGTCGTCCCGAACTCGAACACCGTGAATCCCGTATAAGCTAGCGCGTGCAAACGATGCAGAGTACCGACACTTACGTCCCGCCGCGGCCGGTGGTGACCACTGACGCGGTTGTTCACCTCGACGCGGTCACCGTGGTCTACGGCTCCAATCGTGCGCTCAAGGGCGTCAGCGCGAAGTTTGCGCCGGGCGCGGTCGGTCTGCTCGGCCCGAACGGTGCCGGCAAGAGCACGATGCTCAAGGCGCTGCTGGGGTTCGTCAAGCCGAACGAAGGCCGGATGACCGTTCTCGGAATGGACGTGGCTCAGCATCCGCTCGAGATTCGCGCCCGCATCGGCTACATGCCGGAGAGCGACGCGCACATTCCCGGCATGAACGCGGTGTCGTTTGTCGCGTACTGCGGCCAGCTTGCCGGTCTACCGGCCGTCGACGCGATGCAGCGCGCCCACGAGGTTCTCTACTACGTCGGCCTCGGCGAAGCACGGTATCGCAACATCGATACCTACTCGACCGGCATGAAGCAGCGCATCAAGCTGGCGCAGGCACTGGTGCACGATCCCGACCTGCTGTTCCTCGACGAGCCCACCAACGGGATGGATCCGAAGGGTCGCGACGAGATGCTGGAGCTGATTCGCGTCCTCGGCCACAACAAGAACGTCAACCTGATTCTGTCGTCGCACCTGCTGCCCGACGTCGAGTTCACCTGCGACCACGTCATCGTCATGGACAAGGGGCAAGTCGTCGCGCAGGGCCCGATCGCGGAGTTGAAAGGGCCGGGCGGTCGCGTGTTCGAGCTGCGAGTGAAAGGGAACCTGCCCGCATTTCTCGACGTGCTGCATGGCGCCGGGCTCGACTGTAAATCGACCGACGACGATGTGATGCGGGTGTTCGTGCCGGCGCGCCTGTCGAGTGCCGGTGAACGAGAGGCCAGCGGCCGGCTGCCGAACGATCAGCGGATCATTTTCGAGCTGGCGGCGCAGCACGGTGTTCAGGTGCGTCACCTGCGTCCGAGCGTGCCTTCCCTCGAAGACGTATTCGCGAAAGCCGTCGGCGAAGAGTAGGTATTCTCAGCAGCCTGGCCGCTCGTTTCGACCAATCGATCCACATATGCCAATACACGATCAAAGTTACCGGCGGTACGGCGGCGGAAAGGCCTCGCCCGGCCGCGCGTGGTCCGTGATCGCGCGCGCGGGGATCATGACGATGATCCGGAAGAGGGCTTTTCTCGGCCTGCTGTTGTTCGCCTGGCTGCCGTTCGTCGTTCGCGCCGTCCAGATCTATGTGGCGGCGAACTATCCGCAGACCGCGGCGTTGCTGGGTCCCGACGCGAAGATGTTCCGGCAGTTTCTCGAGCAGCAGGACTTCTTCGTGTTCATCATGACGATCTATGTCGGGGCGGGACTGATTGCTGCCGACCGACGGGCCAATGCGCTGCAGATCTACCTGTCGAAGCCGCTGCTCCGCACCGAGTACATCGCCGGCAAGGCGGCGGTCCTGTTCACGTTCATCATGGTCGTTACCTGGCTGCCGGGAATCCTCCTGCTGTTCCTGCAGGTGATGTTCAAGGGAAGCTTCGAGTTCCTCAAAGCCAACCTGTTCCTGTTTCCTGCGATCACCGTTTCGAGCCTGTTGCAGGCGCTGCTGGCGACCTTCACGATGCTGGCGCTGTCATCGCTGTCGAAGAGCAGCCGGTACGTCGGCATCCTCTACGCCGGGATCATCTTCTTCACCGCTGCCATCTACGGCGCGATGGTCGCGATCACCGCTGATACGTCGTTGTCATGGCTGTCGGTCGGCTCCAACATCGCCCAGGTGGGCGATGTCATTTTCCGGCTGCCGCCGCGTTATGCCACCCCGTGGCAGGTGTCGTTGATCGTGGTCATCGGACTGATCGCGGTCTCGCTTTCCGTTCTCGAGCGGCGCGTCCGCGGTGTGGAGATCGTCACATGAGCGCGCCCGGCACCCCGATTGTCGCCGCCGATCACGTTTCGAAGTGGTACGGCCAGGTGATCGGGCTCAACGATGTCAGCGTCAGTGTGCCTCCCGGCATCACCGGACTGCTTGGCCCGAACGGCGCGGGCAAGTCGACGTTCATGAAGCTGATCACCGGTCAGTTGAAGCCAAGCAAGGGATCCATCAACGTGCTGGGCGAACCGATCTGGCGCAATCCGCATCTGTATTTTCAGATCGGCTTCTGTCCCGAGCAGGACGCCTTCTACGAGCGAATGACCGGCCTCGAATGGGTCACCGCACTCGTTCGCCTGAACGGCCTCGGCGAGAAGGCGGCAAACGAGGCAGCCGTGCGGGCGCTCGAAATGGTCTCCACTCGCGGCACCGACGGCACGCTCGACATGGTGGTGGCCGGCAACAAGAAGATCGGTGCCTATAGCAAGGGCATGCGGCAGCGCGTCAAGCTGGCGCAGGCGATCGTGCACGATCCCGACCTGTTGATTCTCGACGAGCCGCTTTCGGGAATGGATCCGCTGGCACGACGGAAGTCGATCCGGTTCATACGGGACTGGGCCCGCGCCGGCAAGAGCATCATCGTTTCGAGCCACATCCTGCACGAGATCGAGTCGATGACCTCGAACATCCTGTTGATCAACAACGGCCGGATCCTCGCGGAAGGTGACGTGCACCACATCCGCGATCTGATCGACGAGCATCCTCACAGTGTTTACGTGCGCGGCGAGAACCCGCGCGCCCTCGCGCGTGAATTCGTGCACAGGGCCGACGTCCGCAGCATGCGGTTCGAAGATGATGCGGTGGTCGTCGAAACGGCCAAGCCCGATGCCTTCTATGCCCGGCTGACGGAGCTCGCCGCCAGCGGTGAGTTCGGCGTCATCGACGAGGTCACCTCGCCTGACGACAACCTGCAGGCTGTCTTTCAGTACCTGGTCAAGTGAGCGCCATGAACGAACCAGTCCAGACACGCTCGCTGCCGCCGGCTCCCGGGTTCCTGACATCGAGCCTGCGGATTTTCGACCTGTCGATCGGCGAGATGCTCTGGTCGCGGCGCACTGTTTTCATGCTGCTGATCGTGGCCGCGCCGGTCTTGATCGCGCTCTTCATTCGCGCGCTCGTGAGCCTCGGCGCGCCGGTGCTCAACGGGCCGGGCAACGTCCGGATGACCGGGCCGGCCATCTTCGGCATGATGATCTGGATCTTCTACCTCCGGTTCACGGTCCCGGTTCTCGGCGTGTTCTACGGGACGTCTCTGATTGCCGACGAAATCGAAGACAAGACGATCACCTACCTGTTTACGCGGCCGGTCCGCCGGGCGGCCGTGCTTACCGGCAAGTTCCTCGCGTATCTCGCGTGCACGATCTTCGTGGTGCTGCCTTCAGTCATGCTCGTCTACCTGCTGATGGTGCCGCTGCAGGGGACCCTCGGCGGCTCGTTCATCGATCTCGTCAAGGATCTGTCCCTGCTGGCGCTCGGGCTCGCTGTCTATGGCGCGTTGTTCGCGTTGATCGGCGCGAAATTCAAGCGTCCGTTGATGATCGGCCTCATCTTCATCTTTGGATGGGAGCAGGCCGCACTCCTTTTCCCGGGATACCTCAAGTACTACACCGTGGCGTATTACCTGCAGGCTCTGGTTCCGCACGCCATGCCCCGCGACAATGCCATGAGCATGCTCCAGGGGATCTTCCGGGAAAGCCCCGGCATGGCAGCCAGCATTTTCTCGCTCTTTGTCATCTGGCTCGTCTGTCTGAGCCTCGCAGGCCGGATCGTCGAGCGTAAGGAATACGTCCTGGAGCAATAGTTCCACCCAACTGTCCGGATTCGCGCACAAGTGGAACTTTTTACCCAGGTTGTCGTTTACTATGTTCAGAGGGTGACGCGCATGACAAGGAAAACACGGTATTTTCTGGCGGGCTCGGCCGCCGTCCTCACAGCCGGGCTCGGCACAGGGCTCGTGGCCTACTACGTGGGCGGGTTCCAGGCACTTTCCGCGGCTCCCGTAGCCAATGAGCTTCGGTACGTTCCAGCTGATTCGAGCGTCGTTGCCTACGCCGACGTTCGGGCGATGATGGATTCAGACCTGCGGCAGCGTCTCAAGGCGGCCATGCCGGTGCACGAGCAGGGGCAGCTCGAATTCCAGCAGCAGACCGGGATCGACATCGAGCAGGATATCGACTACATCGTTGCCGCGGTCGCAGGCGTCAATCCGCACAATGGCGGGCTGATCGTCGCCCGCGGACGGTTCCATACGGCAACCCTCGAGCGCCTGGCAGTCGAGCACGGCGGAGTGACCCAGGAATACAAAGGAAAGCACCTGGTATCGTCCCCCGTGACCGAAGGCGAGCACCCACAGTTCACTCTGGCTTTTCTCGAGGACGGCCTCGTCGCCATGGGAACGTTGGCGGCGGTTCAGAAGTCGATCGATGCACAGCTCTCCGCGCAGAGCATCACCGGCAATGAAGAGATGATGCAGATCGTCAGTGAAGTCAGCGAGGGGAACAATGCCTGGGCGGTTGGAAGGTTTGATGCGATTGCCAGCCAGGCCCAGCTCCCGGCGGAGATCGCCAGCAGAATGCCTCCGGTGAAGTGGTTTTCCGCCGCCGCCCACGTAAATGGTGGCGTCACCGGCACGTTGCGCGCCGAGGCGACAGACGAGGAGTCCGCGGAATTGCTCCGCCGGCAGGTCAGTGGGGCGCTCGCGCTCGGCGAGATGCTCGCCAAGTCTGACCCGAAAATAGCTCCGCTGATGCAGTCGATCCAGATGTCAGGAAGCGGCAAGACGGTCGCGATATCGTTCGCACTGCCGGCCGAGCTCCTCCAGCTGATTCCGATGGCAGCGGCCAGGTAAAGACACCTCCACATCGCGGAACCCCGGGCCGGCGACTGAAGTCGCCGGCCCTTTTCTTTTCCCGACGCGGCGTGTACCCTTCCTTGCACGAGTGACAGATTTCGTCTTCTTCTACGGCACACTGATGGCGGGTTTCGATCGGCGCCGCCGGGCCGGGATCGACGACAAGCTCACTTACCGGGGCCGTGGATCGATCACCGCATCGCTCTTCGACCTGGGCATTTACCCCGCCGCTATCCCCGCTCCGGAAGGGTCCGTCTGGGGTGAGGTCTACGAGATGATGGAGCCCGAGACGGTGCTTCGTGCGCTCGACGACATCGAGGGTTACCGGCCGGATGATCCGGACAAGAGCCTGTATTCACGCGACCGCGCCAATGTCCGGATGCCTGACGGTGGCTCGGCGCAGGCGTGGGTCTATTTTTACAATGCACCGCTCGGACGCGCGCCTCGCATCCCCTCGGGTGACTATCTGGAACATGTGAAGGTCCGCTGACTATGTCTTTGCGTCAATGGTTCACCGGTGCGGCACTTATCGCCGTCTGTTCGTCCATTACATTTGCGCAGGAACCTGCCGCCACCGGGTCGGAAGTCGATACCCGGATCGAGAAGCTCGTTTCGTCAATTTCCGAAGAGCGGCTCAAGGCGCTCCTCACAAAGCTCGTGAGTTTCAAGACGCGCAACACGTTTTCCGACCCCTCGACGGCAGACGGGATCGGTGCCGCCCGGCAGTGGATCCTCGACGAGTTGAAGAGGACCAGCCCGAAGCTTCAGGTCAGCTTCGATGTGCACACCATTCCACCGGGTGGACGGGTGACCCGGGAAGTTGAACTCAGGAACATCCTGGCCATCCTTCCAGGCAAGACAGCCCGGCGCATCTATGTGAGCGGTCACTACGATTCCTTGAACCTCGGGCAACGAGGCCAGCAGGGACTCAATACGGGGACCGGACGAAGTGGTGGCGCGGCCCCGGCCGGGGGCGCCGCGCCCGTAGCCGTCGCGCCCGCGGCTGGAGCGCCCGCCGGGACCGCTGCCCAGGGCGGCCGCGGCGGCGGTGCAGGGGCACAGGGCGCGCCCGGAGCCCAGGGTCAGGGGCGGGGTCAGACCCCGCGTCCACCCGCCGATTACAATGTTGTCGCCCCAGGCGCGAACGACGATGGGAGCGGCACGGTGTTATCGATGGAGCTCGCGCGGGTGTTTGCCGAAAGCGGCATCGAGTTCGATGCGACCCTCGTGTTCATGACCGTCGCCGGCGAGGAATACGGGCTGCTCGGCTCGCGCGCGCATGCCAAGAGGGCGAAGGAGCAGAACATCCCGATCCAGGCGCTGTTCAACAACGACATCGTCGGCAACAGCACGGGCGGGAACGGGATCATCGACGCGGCCACCATCCGTCTTTACTCGGAGGGGCCCGAAGACTCACCGTCGCGCTCCCTGGCCCAGTTCACCAGGCGCGTCGCCGCGAAGTACGTTCCCTCGCACGTCATCCGCCTCATGGCCCGCCGCGATCGTTTCGGGCGAGGCGGCGATCATAGCGGCTTCAACGCCGAAGGTTTCGCCGCTGTCGGCTTCCGTGAGTCCAAAGAGAACTACTCGATGCAGCACAGCGCCAACGACACAATCGATGGCGTGTCGTTCCCATACCTGGCGCAGAATGCGCGCGTGAACGCCGCGGCGATGGCGGTGCTCGCGCTCGCGCCTCCTCCTCCGGCGGTTGCCGCGAATATGCTCGGACGCCAGCCGTCCGGCTACGATGCCCGGCTCCGCTGGACGGCGGCGCCCGGAGCCACCGGTTACCGGATCTTCTGGCGTGAGGCGTGGGCACCCGACTGGCAGCACGAACTGTACGTCGGCAACGTGACCGAGTACGTGTTCAGGAACAAGAACATCGACGATCACGTGTTCGGCGTCGCGGCCGTGGGAGCGAACGGACACGAGAGCTCGATCAGCGCATACGTGAACACCGCGAGGAGCGATCAGTAGCAGGAGCGATCAGGAATGGAGAACCCGTATGCCGGATAAACGCAGTCTCGATCGCGTCCCGATCGCCGGAGGAGCCGGTGGCGAAGCGACCGTGTTCCACCCGATGACCATCCTCGACATCACCGAGCGAGGCGCGCGTATCGAAACCGCATACCCGCTGCGCAATGACTCGCTGCACGACTTCCGGTTGATGCTGAACGGCCCCTCGGTCGTTCTCAAGGGGCGGATCGTGTACTGCCAGGTAGGCGACCTCCGCGCCGGCGTTGCGTTCTATCGCTGTGGCGTCGAATTCATCAACCCGCAGTCGCATGTGCTCGACGCCGTCCGGGACTTCGTCGCCGCCCAGGAAACCACGCCGGGTGGCGTGATCGAAGGGGAAATAGCAGCGGAAATCTGACCATCGGGTCATCGGTCATCTGACATCTCAACATCGCCAATCGGGGCATCCGACGTCTGCCATCGCTCATCTCAAATCGCTCATCTGACATCTGACATCTGACATCTGACATCGGTCATCGGTCATTTGACATCGTCATCGACGTCGGCCACCTGATGATCAGATGAGCCGACGGGCGACTTCGATGAGCCGATGAGCCGATGGGTCGATGTCGATGAGCCGATAGTAGATGACCAAGATGACCGATGATCCATGAGCGATGGTCGATATACTTTGGGTATGCCAACGACTACGACCACCGGCGTGACGACCTACGGAAACTACATCGACGGACAGTGGAAGCCTTCCGCGTCGGGTCAGACCTTTGAGAACCGTAATCCGGCGAATACCGACGACCTGATTGGTATTTTTCAGAATTCCAATCGCAAGGACGTCGAAGAGGCGATCGACGCCGCGCGCCGCGCATACGAATCCTGGCGGCTGGTTCCCGCACCGATACGCGCCGAGATGCTCTACAAGGTTGCGCAGCTGATTGCCGGGCGCAAGGAGCAGTACTCGCGCGACATGACACGCGAGATGGGCAAGGTGCTCAACGAGACCCGCGGCGACGTGCAGGAGGCGATCGACATGACCTTCTACATGGCCGGCGAGGGGCGTCGGATGTTCGGCCAGACGGTGCCCTCCGAGCTGCGGAACAAGTTCGCCATGTCGGTTCGGCAGCCGCTTGGCGTCTGCTCGATCATCACGCCCTGGAACTTCCCGATGGCGATCCCTTCCTGGAAGATCATTCCCGCGCTCGTCTGCGGCAACACGGTCGTGTTCAAGCCGGCATCCCAGACCCCCCTCTCCGCTCTGAATTTCGTCAAGGTGCTCGAAGAGGCCGGGATTCCGAAGGGTGTCGTCAACATGGTCACCGGCGACGGCGACGAGGTCGGTACTCCCTTGACCACAAGTGAGACCGTTCGGGTCGTGTCGTTCACCGGCTCGACCCACGTGGGGCGGATCGTCAACCAGGCAGCCGCGCCGACGTTCAAGAAGGTCCACCTCGAGATGGGCGGAAAGAACGTGATCATGATCATGGACGACGCCGACCTGGAGCTTGCGGTAGAGGGATGCCTGTGGGGCGGCTTCGGTACCTCCGGGCAGCGCTGTACCGCCGCAAGCCGGGTGGTCGTACACGAGAAGGTGCACGACAGATTCGTGAGCGAGTTCGTCGCCCGCACCAGGTCACTGATCATCGGTGATGGCCTCGACGAAAAGGTGCAGATCGGGCCCTCCAACAGCGAAAACCAGCTGAAGACGGTGATGAAGTACGTCGAGATCGGCAAGGGGGAAGGTGCGCGTGTCGCGTGCGGCGGCAATCGCCTGAGCGACGGCGCCTACGGAAAAGGCTTCTTCCACGAGCCGACGATCTTCGTCGACGTCGATCCCGGCATGCGCATCGCGCGCGAAGAGATTTTCGGTCCGGTGGTCTCGGTCATGAAATGCCGATCTGTAGACGAGGCGATTGCGATCGGCAACAACGTCGAATACGGATTGTCGGCCGCCATCTACACCCAGGACATCAATCGCGCCTTCGCTGCGATGCGCGATCTCTACACCGGGATCTTCTACATCAACGCTCCAACCATCGGCGCTGAAGTCCACCTGCCATTCGGTGGAACGAAGAACACGGGCAACGGCCACCGGGAAGCTGGTGTCGCTGCCCTCGAGGTGTTCTCGGAATGGAAGTCCTGCTACATCGACTTCAGCGGCAAGCTGCAGCGCGCACAGATAGACGTGGAGCAGATCTAACTCCAAACTTCAAACTCCAAGTAATGCAAACTTCAAACGCGTTTGCGTTTTGATTTTTGTAGATGGCGTTTGAAGTTGTCTTTCTAAAGAGAGCCCGCCTTACGCCTGTTCTTGATGTCCTCTTTCAGCTGCGGATGGACCTTGAATCCGACCTTCTCCGCCAGCTTGACTGACTTCTCCGCATCGCCGATGCGGCCGGTCTCCATGTAAACGACGGCGAGGTTGCTGTAGGCTTCCCCTGCCTTCGCATCGGCGGCAATTGCGGCCTTGTACTCTCGCTCCGCATCCTGCAGCCTGCCTGACCTGAAGTACGCGCTTC
>Ga0126305_10000564_pt1 | contig 15961 bp, 22 predicted proteins | sample Plot26_FD_92536 | JGI IMG/M metagenome (GOLD analysis project Ga0126305, IMG submission 92536) | Serpentine soil microbial communities from UC McLaughlin Reserve, CA, USA - Plot26 | ecosystem: Environmental > Terrestrial > Soil > Grasslands | place: USA: UC McLaughlin Reserve, Lake County... | reverse complement strand
GTCCGCAACGACGCGGTCCGAACCATAAAGACTGTCACGGACACATTCTGTGATGATTTCCAGTGCAGCTTGTGCGTGGTCGACATTGTGCACCGCCGCGTAGCGGCGCACAGCAGCAAGGCTTAGCAGCGGCGCCGCCTCGACGCTGCGGCTGCTTTCCAATCGCGAATGAGTCAGGCCGTCGCGCGTACGGAGCTTCTCAAGGGCGTGTCTGAGCACCAGCGCATCGGGGACACCATGTCTCTGCGGTCGGTCATTCGGCTCCCAGCGTTCGCCACGATGATCTGGCCGCCGCCCCGACTTGGCAGATCTAGTCCCTAGGCATTATGCGCGATAAATGGGCGCGGGCTACAAACCGTTTAAATCCTGTCGCGGGCAGAACAAAGCCGATGAGGGCGTCTGCACTAAGAACAAGTAGGCAGTTGTCCGCCGATCTCTGTGCGCGCTAGGGGCACTATCGAGGGCTTCGGCGGTGGTGTCGGGTTGGTGCGACGCATTGCCGACTGGCCCAGCAGCCACCCGCATGCGAAATCGACGAACCGATTGGAGTGACGAGGCGGCTCAGGTCGTGTTGGATGCCGAGCGCCAGGCCTGTGCGCCGGCTCCGGCCGCTACCTTGGCCTGCTGCCATCGCTTGGCGGCCATCTCGCGAGGAGGCACCTCCATGTGCCGGATGAAGTCGCGGGCGGCGGAGAACGCCGCAGCCATCCCCAGAGCCATACCAGCAAACGCGACCGCCCCGCCCACCGCGGCCAGTACCGCGCCTGTGATCAGTAGGCTCTTGTCGACCTTGAAGTGGTACGGCTCAACCTGATCGCTTGTCATGTGCTCACGCTACCGCCCTCTGGCTGGCCGGACCGTGAAATCGTGAGTGTCGTCCTCGCGCAACAGCCTCGGAATGATGGGAGCCAGACGTGACCGGATGGACCAGCAATGAGCTCAGCCGGATTGGGCAGGCCGACGAGTTGCAGATAACGTCCGCGAGGCCGGACGGCACGATGCGGCCATACGTCACCATCTGGGTCGTCAGGGTCGGCGATGACCTCTACGTTCGCTCGGCCTTCGGGCCGAGCAATCCCTGGTACCGCCGCGCGAAAGCCAGCGGCGCAGGCCGCATCCACGCTGGCGGTCTGGAGCGTGACGCGACCTTCGCCGAGCCAGCCGCCGGCATGGATGCGGCCATCGACGAGGCCTATCACGCGAAGTACGACCGGTACGGACCGGCGTTGGTCGACCCCGTCGTAGGTCCGCACGCCGCGCAGGTCACCATCCGCCTGGTGCCACGCACCACTTGATCCGCCGAGTTGTCGCCGCGTCGTTGCAGCAAGCGGCTCGTGGTTGACCAGAGCGCCGCAGGCTGAACCGGGCATGTGCTCGATTCGTCGTCAATGACAAGGAGGGTGACATGGCGCTGCGTGACTACCTCGCGGGCGAGGTAGCTGAGGACTTCATCGATGGACTGCTAAGCAGGAGGGAGGCACTGCGTCGGCTGGGCCTGCTGGGACTCAGCCTGAGCAGCGCGACCGCTCTGCTCGCTGCCTGCGGCGATGGTGGCGGACAGACAGGAGCGGGTGGAGCGACGTCGCCCTCGGCGCCCACCACATCGGCAGCAGGACCAACGGGCTCGGCCGCGCCCGGGCAGGCGGTGCGCTTCGCCGGCCCGGCCGGTGAGCTACAGGGAGCCTTGGCCGCACCGGCCGACCCCCAGGGCGCCCTGCTGGTCGTTCATGAGAACCGAGGTCTCACCCCACACTTCTTCGATCTCGTTGGGCGGTTCGCGAACGACTCGTATGCGGCACTGTGCGTTGATCTGCTCTCAGCCGAAGGTGGTACTGCGTCGCTCCAGGATCCGGCGGCAGCACCGACCACGCTGGCCAACGCTCCAATGGAGCTGCTGCTGGGAGATCTCCAGGCCGGTATCGACGAGCTCGAGCGGCGAGTCTCCGGCGCGAAGATCGGGGTCGTCGGATTCTGCTTCGGTGGTGGCATGGTGTGGAACCTGCTTAATGCCGGCGAACAGCGTCTCGCGGCTGCCGTCCCGTTCTACGGACCTGCGCCCGAGGATGCGGACTTCAGCCAGGCGAGGGCAGCGGTCCTCGCGATCTACGCCGAGCTGGACAGCCGGGTGAACGCGTCCCGAGACCGTGCCGAGGCTGCGCTCAAAGAAGCCGGGCTCACGTACGAGATTCGAACCTTCCCTGGAGCCGACCACGCGTTCTTCAACGACACCGGACCTCGCTACAACGAGCAGGCCGCCCAGGAGGCGTATCGAGACGTACTTGACTGGTTCGGCCAGCACCTGGCCCGCTAATACTCTTTGACTGCCTGAATTGTTCGCCGCCGCGGTCGCAGAGAGGGTGGTGGATGAGTCACAACCACGACTACGCCGGGCCGACCGCCGGCGGGCAGCACCAGAAGCGGCTGACCGTCGTTCTTGTGATCACGGGCGCAGTCATGGTGGCCGAGGCAATCTCCGGGGGCTGGTGCAAGCGACGAATTCCCTCGACGATGACGTACAGGCCGACCGCCAAGCATCAGTTCTTGAACGACGCGCTGGGATCGGCTGCGGTGATCGTGGCGGCAATCATTGTCGCGACAACCGGCTGGACCCGCGCCGATGCCATTGTCTCGTTGCTCATCGGCGCTTTGATTTTGCCGAGGACATGGATACTGCTGCGGGACTCCGGCAGCGTGCTGCTCGAGGCAACCCCCGACGGACTCGATCTGGACGCCGTTCGCTAGCACGTCTGGACGTATCGCACGTACGCGATGTGCACGACCCGCATGCCTCACAGATAGCCACCGGCTTGCCAACTCTCAGCGCCCATGCGCCTGGACGATGAGTGTTTCTACGACGGACACGTCCCTGCCCGCTTAATCGATTGCAGGGTTGTGTCGCTGAACACTTCCCTATCAGCATCGCGCACTCGACGTTTCAGTTCGAGCAGAGCAGCCACCTCGCCCACGAGGCGACCCGGCATCATTGAGATCATCGCCTTCGGCGTCTGCGCGGCCGGCGCTCGATCAAGATCGCAGGTGAGCCCGTCGCCTCGAGAAGTCTGTTAACGAGCAACGACGTTATCGTGAGGATGGCGAAGCGGCGTTCCTGAAGGATTCACCGGCGAGCGGAGGGTACATGGGCATCATCACCCCCGGGTTTCGCGGCCGAAGGCCCGACCCTGCAGCGCACCTTCCACCAGGCCAATACCTCACCCACGACTTCCCGGTTCTGTCCGCAGGGCCGACGCCGATGATCGACCTGAGCTCGTGGACATTCACGGTCACCACCGAGGTTGGTGAGGCGCAGACTTGGTCGTGGCGGGAATTCCTGGCCCTCCCGCAGGAAGCTCCTACGGTCGACATTCACTGCGTCACCAAGTGGTCGAAACTCGGCACCTCATGGCGAGGCGTGGCGCTCGACGTATTGCTTGGAGACATCGAGACAACCGCGGACTACGCAATGGTGAAGTCCTACGGCGGCTACACGACCAACCTGCCGCTCGAAGACCTGCTCGGCGGCAAAGCCTGGATTGTTCACGAGTACGACGGCGAACCGCTCACGCCGCCACATGGAGGACCAGCCCGGCTGCTCGTACCGCACCTCTATTTCTGGAAGTCGGCCAAGTGGGTCCGCGGTATAGACCTGATGGCAGATGACCAGCCGGGATTCTGGGAGACATTCGGCTACCACGATTACGGAGACCCATGGCGGGAACAGCGGTACGCGGGCGACTAGCGGATCGGGTCCTGTGGCGGCGGGCGGATTTGATTGAGCGACGGTACGAGACCGCGAACGCTGTCACGCTGGTACTTGACGCAGCGGGTTGGCCTGGGCACCTGCCTGGCCAGCACGTCGACGTGCGGCTCACGGCGGAGGACGGCTACTCGACCCAACGCAGTTATTCGTTGGCCGCGCCTCACCGCGGCGAACAGGTCGAGTTGACGGTGCAAGTTGTGCCGGACGGCGAGGTCTCGCCCTTTCTCGCGCGCAGTCTCGCCATCGGTGACCCGATCGAGGTGCGCGGCCCGGTGGGCGGGTGGTTCGTCTGGGAGCCCGACGCCGATGGGCACGTGATGCTGATCGGTGGCGGTTCAGGGGTGGTGCCCTTGATGGCGATGGCGCGCGCCCGTCAGGAGGCAGGCAACGGCTCGCCGATGCGACTGGTCTACTCGGTACGGACGCCGCAGGACGTGTTCTATGCAGCAGAGCTGGAACGGCGAATGGGGCATGACGAGGGACTGGAGGTGACTGTTGCGTACACTCGGCTGGCGCCGGCAGGCTCGCCGCGACCCGCGCACCGACTCGACATGGCCATACTGGCCGAGCTCGCGTGGCCGGCAGAGTCGCGTCCAGTTAACTTCGTGTGCGGGCCGACAGACTTCGTCGACGCGATGGCGACCGCGCTGGTGGAGCTGGGCCACGGCGAGCAAATGATCCGCACCGAGCGGTTCGGACCGAGCGGAGCATGAGATGACCGACCATGATCAGCTTCCGTATGGGCTTGTCGACGGCAATGCCCTTGCCGGTCCGCTCTCGGACCTTTTCGCGGTCGACCTCACGGCAGCCTCTATGACATGTGCCACCTGTCGGAAGCGGCAACCGTTAGCGGCGCTCGAGGTCTATGCCGGCGGTCCCGCGCTGATCGCCCGCTGTCGCACGTGCAAGGCAGTCATGCTGCGAGTGGGGCGGGTAGGGTCGGACGCTCTACTGGACCTCCGAGGCACCGTTGTCCTCAGGATCCACACCGCCGAGCTGACCTGACAGGCAATTGCGCTGACTGGTGCCTGATGCTCGGCGACCAGGTACCACCCCGCCGCGATCACGATCCCTGGCAGTTGTCTGAGATTACGAAGAGCTGAGCCTGCCAGTCCTTGCCTGGAAACCCTCAGCCTGAACTGATTCCTCTGCCACCCGCACGCCGTAGTGGTAGGCGAGCTTGCCGCCAAGGAACCCGGACACTGCAATCGCGGCGAGCCCCACGATGCTGAGAATCAGCGGGCCGACGGGAGCAGAATCCCAGCTGTCGCGGGTGGTGTAGCGCCAGATGAAGTTGACGATAAAGAGCGCCAACGCGGCCGAGTTGAGCGCGGCGTGAATCTGGCCAAGTCTCCGCGCTGCGGTCCCGCGCGGCAGATTCAACAGGTCAATGACACCCCACACCGCCGCGGCAGCTGCCCCCAACGCGCCAAGCAGAATCAGCCACATCGCGCCACTGCTCCACGGCTTCGGGTCCGAGCTCCCGTACGAGACGAGGTCGAAGACGAGCGAGCACACCCAACCGCCGATCGGCACGGTGACCATGATCGGATGCACCGGATGGCCATACGAGCCCGCCAATATTGATCGAGGTTTCTTGGACTGCAGCTGCCCGGCATCCATGCGTTTCTCCCGTTCCTCGAGGTGTTCAGCGTTCGACTCCGCAGAGTAGTCCTGGCACGTCCAAGCGGCTGACGGGCATCTGCCAAAAGGTGAGAGAGCCCGCCACGAGGACGCTACCTTGTGATCATGACTGGAATCATTGCCAGCGCCGACATCGAGATATCGGCGCCCCGAGAGCGGGTGTGGGCGGCACTCACCGACCCGGACAAGATCGCAGAGTACATGTTCGGCGCGACGGTGGAAACCGACTGGCGGCCGGGTAGCAGCATCACCTGGAGCGGGGAATGGGAAGGCAGGCCCTACCAGGACAAGGGCGAGATCCTCGAAATCGATCCGCCGCAGCGTCTAGTGGTCACGCACTTCAGTCCGCTGACCGGTCAGGAGGATCGACTGGAGAACTACCACACGGTCATCTACGAGTTGATCGACCGGGACGGGAACACCCAGGTCGAGCTGAACCAGGACAACAACGGTGATCAGGACGAGGCCGACCGGGCGTCAGCGAACTGGACCATGATGCTGACGAGTCTGAAGGAGACGGTCGAAAAGGGCTGATCCGGCGGACCAGATGAGGCTCCCTGGAACATGCGCCGCAGGCTTGATGATCTTGATCTTGGCCGCGTGCTCGGCATTACCCTCGGCCCCGACACCAGTCAGCTCCTCCTCGGGCACAACCGGCGCTTCAGCAGGATCACGATCGGGAACGCCGGCAGCCAAACCTCCTGGTGAGCGGGCTGCCGGCTCGGCGACGGTTGTGCTGAACGGAGATCTTCTGTGGCATAACACCCTGTGGTACGGCGCAAAGGAGGACGCCCGCAGAGCCGGACATAGTGGGCGTGACGACTACGATTTCCAGCCGTTGCTGACCGGCATCAAGCCGGTTGTCGCTGGCGCGGACCTGGCGATCTGTCACGAGGAAGTCCCTCTGGCCCCCCGCGGTGGGCCGTATCGCAATTATCCCCGGTTCGCCGTGCCACCGCACGTTGTGGCGGCGATCAAGGCCACCGGTTACGACCTATGCACGACGTCGTCGAACCACGCTCTCGATCAAGGTTTTGCTGGATTGAAGCGGACGCTTGACGCTCTCGACCGCGCCGGAATCCGGCATGTCGGAACCAATCGAACGGCTCGCGCGGCGAAGACGCCGGTTGTGTTCACGACGAGATCGGGCGTCAAGATCGGCGTGGTCGCGGCCACCTTCAGCACCAACGGCATCCCGTCTCCTCCTGGCAAGCCCTGGGCAGTCAACCGGCTCAGTGCCGGCTCCTTGCTCGATCAGGCAAAGCGGGCCAAGGCGTCGGGTGCGGACATCGTGTTAGCCGCAGTCCACGCTGGAACCGAACACTCACCTCGGGAAAACGGCCAGCAACGGGAGCTGGCACGCCAGCTCACGGCATCAGCAGATATCGACCTGGTGTACATGCACCACACGCACACTGTTCAGCCGTGGCGGAAGGTGAACGGTAAATGGGTGGTGTACGGACTCGGCAACACCGTCGCCCAGCACCAGAAGAATCTGCTTCGCGGGCATGAAGGAGTGACAGCAAGGTTCACCTTCACCCAGGACGACACCGGTGTCTATCGGGTCGCCAAGGCCGAGTACATCCCGACCCTGGTCACCCGCTATGCGCCTGGCAAGCCGGCGCGTCTGTTGCAGATATCGGCAGCTCTGCCAACGGCGCGTGGACCGCTCCGAGAGCGGCTGACGGCTGCGAAGCGCCGTACGGTCGCGGTGGTCACGGCGCACGATCCACCAGGATTAGTCGAGAGTTGACTGAGTTGGCTGTCGCTGTCAGTGGCCAGCGCTAGTGTGCGAAAGATCAGTCAATCACCTACTCGAAAGGAGCCAATTGTGGCATCCCGTCTCAACCCGTACGTCAGCTTTCGCGACAATGCGCGGGAGGCTTTGGAGTTCTACAAGGACGTTTTCGGCGGCAAGTTGTCGATCAACACCTTCGGTGAGTATGGCGATCCGAACGCTCCTGGGGCGAACAACGTCATGCATGGGCAGCTGGAGACCGACCGCGGCTTCACGCTGATGGGATCAGACACACCACCCGGAATGGACTTCAACCCGGGCAATAACATCACGATCAGCCTCAGTGGGGACGACGAGCAGGAGCTGCGCAGCTATTGGGAAAAGCTCACCGAAGGTGCAAACGTGACAATGCCGCTCGAAAAGCAGATGTGGGGCGACGTGTATGGCCAATGCACCGACAAATTCGGCGTGCAGTGGATGGTGGACATCGGTCAGCAGCAGGGCTGACGGGAACTCATCCCCAGTCTCACCGGTCGGGCTCCCCGGCCGGTGAGAACATCCGCCCACTCGGGTCAAGTCTGGTGAGCAAGCGTTCGCAGATTGTCGAGAGCTGGCTGATCTGAGCCGGCGTCAGCGCGTCGATAACGTACGACCGGACTGTCGATACGTGCCCCGGCGCAGCCTGCACGACCTTGTTCCACCCGGCTGCCGTTAGCGTGACGTTTGTGGCGCGGCGGTCTTGGGGGCAAGGCTTCCGCTTGGCGTACCCTTCGGCCTCTAACCGGGAGACCACGTGTGACAGTCGGGGGAGGGTCGCATTTGTACGGGCGGCCAAGGTGGTCATCCGCAGTGTGCGCGCCGGAGCCTCGGACAGCATGGCGAGGGTGAAGTAGTCGAAGTGCGTGAGGTTCTCATCCCGCATCAACTGGGCATTGAGCGCGCCGGGCAGTAGCTCGACCACTGCGGCGAACCTTATCCAGGCGGCGCGTTCCTCGGCGGACAGCCAATCGACCTCGGACATAGTTTCAGGCTAGCAAATGAAGTTGTTGCTACAACTAATATCGTGTAACGTTAGTTGTAGCTACAAGCAACAACCACAAACTGGAGGTTCGGACAGCATGACCAGCGTCACCATCTTTGGAGTCGGCAACATGGGCGATGCGATCGCCGAAGTGCTCGGTGCAGGCGGGGCGTCCGTCGACCACATCAGCAGCTCGGATACCGAGAAAACCGTCGCAGGTGAGATCGCGATCTTGGCCGTGCCGTACCCGGCCCTGAAGGACATCATCGGCGGGTATAGGGACCAGCTTGCGGGCAAGATCGTCGTCGACGTCACAAATCCGGTCGACTTCGAAACGTTCGACTCCCTCCTTGTGCCAGCTGGCAGCTCCGCCTCGTTGGAGCTCGCTGCCGAGCTGCCGTCCGCGCGCGTGCTGAAAGCCTTCAACACCACGTTCGCAACAACGCTGGCCGCCAAGACGATCGGTCCGAACAAGACCACGGTCCTTGTCGCCGGTGACGACGAGGACGCCAAGTCGGCTTTGATCAGTGCAATCACCGCTGGTGGTGTGGACGCCGTCGATGTCGGCGCACTGGGCCGCGCTCATGAGCTGGAGGCCATCGGCTTGCTGCAGGTGACCCTCGCGGCAGCCGAGAAGATCAGCTGGACTGGTGGCCTCGCCCTCGTCAGATGAGGGCCGCTCTCCCTAATTCTCACTACGATCGAGCGTCGCCTTAAGCAGCACGAAGGCGAGCACTTGGCTGACGGCAACTATGGCCACCAGCACAGGTAGCGACCGTTGGTACAGAGCACCAGCCAAGGCGCTCCCCGCCATGGCTGCTGAGCCCTGGACTGCCGCAAAGGCGCCGTAGGCAGTGGCGTGCCGACTGGACGGTACGAGGTCGGCGACCAAGGCCTTGACTGTGGAGTCCTGGACCCCCATCGCGGCTCCCCAGATCAGAACCCCGACGATCGCGACCGCCGATGAGTTCGCGAATGCCAACGGCGGAACCGCGGCGACCAAGATCGGGAGTCCGAAGAGCACCCGTCCACCTATGTGGTCGAACAGGGCGCCGGTCGCAAGGGCGGCCAGCGCTTCGGTGGCCATGGCCGCGGCGTAAATGAGTGGAACGGCGGGGACCGGCACCAGACCGTCTTGAGTCAGGTGGTAGGAGATCACCCCGAACGTCACCAACCCCGCAGTGGCCGCACCCGCTGCGCAGGCGAACATCCAGAAGGACACCGGGAGACCGCCACCCAGCTGATGGTGCTGCTTCACTGGCAGCCGTACTGGGTCATTGGATTTTGGCGTGTTCGACGCATCCCCGCCGGTGCTGGCCCGGTACGCAGTCTTGCGCCATAGCCACAGCAGGACGAGCAGGGCCGTCACACCGGGAATGATCAATACCGCCAGCGCTGGCCACAGGGTTCCGGCTACCGCTGCTACCGCGGCGACCAGCAGTGGCCCGGCGAAGGCACCGAGCTGGTCCAGGGCCTTGTGGACCGCAAAGCCGCGGCCGAGACCTACCGAAACGGCGGCCTGAGCAAGTAATGCAGTCTTAGCGGGGCTGCGAACGGCCTTGCCGGCCCGTTCAGCCAGGATGAGGCAACAGGCAACCGCCAGTCCGAGACTGGCAAGGAACGGAGTGATCGCCAACGCTGGCACGCAGATCGCCGTGATGCCGTATCCCAGGAAGGTGAGCGTCCAATAACGGCCGCTTCGGTCCGCCCACGAGCCGAAGACCAGTCGCAGGACGAGTGACATAGCCTCGCCGATGCCAGTGATCAATCCCACCAGCAGAGCCGAGGCACCGAGAGCCGCGAGCAGCGGTCCGGTGACCGAACGAGCACCCTCATAGACCATGTCGGCGGTCAAGCTGACCACCCCGAACCCGATCACGGCTCGCCACGGCGTCAAGACACGCCGATCGGCGCGTGCCGTCAAACGCTCAGTCATTGCGTCGTGCCGAGGGTTGAGAGGAGGTCGACGGTCTGACTCTTGCTTGTGCCTGTTCGCCCTTGCCTCGCCGCTGCCGGCGGTACTCCAGCCAAGTGAGGGTGACGACCACGACATCAAAGGCGGTCAGGGTCATCAGCCCCACGCTGAAATCCTGCACAATTCGGTAGGACTGGTACCCGATGAAGATCAGCAACACAGTGATCATCCATGGGTAGGCCCACAGCTTGTTCAGCAGCAACGCGACGACGAGGATGACCTTGACCGTGCCGTGAACCAGCAAGTAGATCGCGATGAAGTAGACCGCACGGCCGGAAAGTTGACCTGTCACATGCACCAGGTAGGTGGCGATCAGGTCGTGCGGATCTTCGGCAACTTCTGCTTGGGTGAGAAGCGCCACGATGCGGCGGAGCTGACCAGGGGTGGTAAAGAGGAGAAGCAGGCCACCCACGATTTCCACTATGCCGTTGATGCTCTTGGCAATAATTCCGACGACGAAGGCTCTATCCAGCCAGTCGTGGGGCTTGAACACATGTCACCTCTTGGCGCATCGGCTCCTTGACCCGAGCCGACTAGTTGTGCGGCCGTTGGGTCGGCAGAACAGCGCGCACACCCTACGCGCCAGTGGCTAGGTCGTCACAGGTTTAGCTGTCGCTTGGGCTCGGCTTGGGCGGGGCAAGCCTGCTCTCAACTCGCTTCGTGGCAGCTGCGCGGACCCGGGCCGATAGCACTGCGGCGGCCGTGGCGACGAAGACGAGGTTGAACGCCATCTGAATCACGACCATGATTCGGGCCGCTTGTCCTGTGGCATGGACGTCACCGAAACCAACCGTCGTCAATGTGCTCATCGTGAAATAGAGTGCGTCAACCCGGGTTGCCAGCCCCTCGAGCTGCTCAGGGTCCTGAGCGTTGAGTAGAAAGAAGCCCAGCGCGAAGGCCAGCACCACGATGACCAGGGAGACGACCAGGCCATCGATCCGGCGATCGAGGCCGTGCTGGATCGTCAAGCGCACTTGGGAGACGATCCCGAGCGCCAGGACGGCCAGGGCGGCAACAGCAGCCAAGACTCGCAGCACGATCGCATCTGCCGGCAACCTCGGCGAGGCCGGCACCACGAAGTACAAGAACACGGCTAGACCGCACGCCAGCCCCAGCCGCAGCCATCGTTGCCAGACCGACATGGGTCCACCTTCCGCTTCGCCGTGCCATCACCCACGAACCATTCTGGGTCAAGGTCGACCGCCCGGGTGGGCGATAAGCAGGCAGACTGCGGTGGGTTAACAGTCCGAACTCCTACGTCGGATGGAAAGCGAGGATGGTGGCCGCCAAGATCCGGTGTGGCACAGGCGCTATCTCTCTTGCATGGACGGCATTCCAGCTCACGGCCCAGATCCCTTGGACAATGATCAAGATTGGGCCTTGATCTATGCCCTCCGTTCAGGCCTATCACTGATCGTTAGAGAGGGTCTCAGCTGGTCAGCGGTAGATAGCGGACCATCAGCACACCTTCGATCGCTGAGATGGCTTTGATCACCGAATCCGGTACCTCGCTGTCGATGTCGACCAGCGTGTACGCCAAGTCACCACGGGACTTGTTGGTCATCGTTGCGATATTCAGCCCGGCTGCCGCCATCTCGTGCGAAATCCCGCCCACCATGTTGGGGACATTGGCATTAGCGATCGCCACCCGGTAGGGCGCCTCCCTTGGCAGCGTTACGTCCGGGAAGTTCACCGCATTTCGAATGGTGCCGTCGAGAAGGTAGTCGCGAAGCTGATCGGCCACCATGACCGCGCAGTTCTCCTCAGCTTCACGCGTCGATGCACCGAGGTGCGGGAACAAGATCACGCCGGGATGGCTGATCAGCCCTGTCTCCGGGAAGTCACAGACGTACCTGGCGAGCTGTCTGTCCTCCAGCCCCTCCAAGACCGCCTGCTCGTCCACAACACCGGTGCGGGAGAAGTTCACCAGCACGGAGCCGTGCTTCATCTGGGCGACGCCGCCGGCGTCGATCATGTTCCGAGTCGCGTCGATCAACGGCACGTGCAAGGTGATGAAGTGGCTGTGCTTGAGTAGCTCGCTCAGGCGCTCGGCTTTCTTCACGCTCGCCGGCAGGCTCCACGCCGACTCCACGGTGATCGCCGGGTCGTAGCCGATCACGTGCATGCCGAGCTTGATCGCCGCGTCCGCCACCAGGCAGCCGATCTTGCCCAGGCCAACGACACCAAGGGTGTGACCGGCGAGCTCGAACCCAGCGAACTCTTTCTTGCTGGTTTCAACCGTTGCCGCCAAGTCGGCGACCGCCGCGTCCAGAGTCTCGACGAACCTCAGGGCGGTGTCCAGGTTCCGCGCGGCAAGCAACATGCCTGCCAGCACGAGCTCCTTGACGGCGTTGGCGTTGGCGCCAGGGGCGTTGAACACCGGAACTCCGCGAGCAGACATCTGCTCAACCGGAATGTTGTTCGTACCAGACCCTGCCCGGCCGATCGCAAGGACAGATTCCGGCACCTTCATCGCGTGCATATCAGCAGAGCGAACGAGGATCGCGTGGGGGTCGGCGCCGTCTGGGGACACGGCGAACTGATCCCAAGGAAGGCGCTTCAGCCCGCCCGCGGAGATGTGGTTGAGGACCTGGACTCGGAACTTCTCACTCACGCTGTTATCTCTCCTGGTCTGGAAAGCTGCCATGGACCTCAGATTGGGACCTTTGAAGCAGGGCACCGCGGACGGCAACCAGCGAGAGACTACCTGCTGGGAGCAGACAAAAACTGACCGTTGCGTCGAAAGACGCAACGGTCAGGAGACTTCCGGATTAACCGGTCAGTTGGAGCGGCGGGGGTGTGCCGCTTGGCGCTGGCTTCTGTCAGTACGGCTCAGACGACGCGCTTCCTGTTCCTCCCGGTCAGGGTTGAAGCGATCACAACCAGCACTGCTGCGACTGCGATGGCGATCAGCCAGCGGACCCAGTCGATGCCGGGGCTGCCATTGCCGCCCAGTGCGGTGTAGATGAACCATCCGATGATCACGCCACCGATCCCGCACAGGATCGTTAGCCAGATCGGAATGTTGTCCTTGTCACCCGGAGCAACGAACTTGCCGAGCACCCCGATGATGATGCCTGCGATGATGACCCCAATGATCTCCATGGATTCCTCCCAGTAGTTCCTGATCGCCTTGTGCGGTCAAGATCGTAACCAAGCGCTCTCTCTGCCCTCCATCAGGGCCCAGAATTCAAAGGCTGGAGCAGCCCTTGCGACTGCCAGCTTACAGCGTAAAGTCAACACCGTGGCATCCGGTAGGGCTGCCTTATGAAGTTGTGACGCTGGTCCGGCCGGGTCACGCACCCGAACTGTAGTCGGTTTACTAGGGTGTCGAAGCGGGAATAGAGAAACAGCCACAGAAGTGGTCGTCTCGAAGGCGGCCAGAAGAGAGGAAGCACATGGACCCGAAACAGAAGGTAGCGGCGGCCGTCGCCGCCGGTTACCTGCTCGGTCGAACCAAGAAGCTCAAGCTAGCCATCACGGTCGGGAGCGTGCTGGCCGGTCAGCGGCTCTCCAGCAATCCCCAGAAGCTGCTCAAAGGGGCTACGAGTCTGGTGCAGAACAATCCCGCGCTTTCCGCGCTACAGACCGAACTTCGTGGCCGAGCGTTCGACGCTGCCAAGGGCGCGGCGGTCTCGGTGGCCACGAGCCGGATTGACAAGCTGACCGACACACTGCGCACGCGCGGAGAGAAGAAGCGCGCTGAAAAGGAGGCCCCGGCCGAGTCGGAGGAAGCCGCTGAGGAGCCTGAGGATCAGTACGAGGAAGGCGCCGAGGAGGAGCCTGAGGACCAGTACGAGGAAGCCGGTGAAGAAGGCGCCGAGGAAGAGCCTGAGGACCAGTACGAGGAGGCTGGTGAGGAAGGCGCCGAGGAGGAGCCGGAGGACGAGTACGAGGAGGCGGGCGAAGAGGAGGAGCCCCACCAGTACGAGGAGGGGCAGCCCGAGGAGGAAGAAGAGCAGCCTGAGCCGGCCCAAGCACGAGCGGTCACACAGCCTGCGAAGAAGGTTGCGGCCAAGAAGGCGGCTCCCGCTAAGAAGGTCGCGTCGGCTACTGCTAAGAAGGTCGCGGCCAAGAGACCCTCGGCACAGAAGTCCGGCGGGACCCGGGCGGGGAGGTAGACGTCATGGCGACCACAGAACCGATGAACCGGTTGAAGGAGTCTGGTGCTGACCTGCTCAAGACGCTCGGCGACGAGGCCTTGGGCACCGTGCGGGAGAAGATGTCCGACGTCACCGGCAAGCTGGAGAACGTGGCCAATGGCAACCCGGTTGGTCTAGCTGCACTTCGCGCCACCTCGGCAAAGGCCGAGGGCGAGTCCCCGACCGGCGGAGCGATCAAGGGCCTCGTCACCGGGCTGGGGCAGAAGATATCCGGCGGTGGTGGTGGCGGGGCGGACAATGCCACCAAAGCGATGAACATTACTGAGTCGATCGACGTAGGCGTGCCGATCCGGGTGGCATACAACCAGTGGACCCAGTTCGGCGAATACCCGAGCTTCATGAAGAAGGTCGAGAGCGTTGAGGCGGCGGAGGACAACAAGCTCAACTGGAAGGCGCAGGTCTTCTGGTCGCACCGCAGCTGGGAAGCGACGATCGAGAAGCAGGTCCCAGATCAGTGCATCGTCTGGCGCTCGAAGGGCCAGAAGGGCCACGTCGACGGTACGGTCACCTTCCACGAGCTCACTCCTGACCTGACGCGGATCATCCTCGTTCTCGAGTACTACCCCCAGGGCTTCTTCGAGCGGATCGGCAACATCTGGCGCGCCCAAGGACGTCGTGCTCGACTGGAGTTCAAACACTTCAGACGGCACGTCATGACCCGAACCATCCTGAACCCGGACGAGGTCGAGGGCTGGCGCGGCAGGATCGAGGACGGTGAGGTCGTCCAAACCCACGAGGATGCCCTCGCTGAGGAGCAGCAGGCGCAAGCGGAGGCCGCCGAAGGTGCAGAAGGCGAGGAGACCGCCGAGTACGAGGAGGCCGGCGAACCTGCCGAAGGCGGCGAGGAGTTCGCGGAATACGAGGAGGAAGGCGCCGAGGAGGCCGGCGAACCTGACGAAGGCGGCGAGGAGACCGCCGAATACGAGGAGGAAGGCGCCGAGGAGTATGAGGGCGGCGAGGAGCCTGCGGAGGAAGCGCCGGACACCGTAGCCGAGGAGGAGTCCTCAGCCGAGGCTGAGGCACCAGAGGAGTACGAAGAGGCCGAAGATGTCGAGGAGGCGGGGGAAGGAACCCCGCCGGAGGAGCCGAGCCCGCCACCTAGCCGCCGCCGCCGTCGTGCCGGCTGAACGGCGGCCGGGGACGAGGGCACGTTTCTGGCACCTAACTGTCGTGGAGAGGACTGACCTGTGACCGTACAGACTTCCCAACGCCGCAGCGGAGGCGGTTACCTGGATAGGCCCGCATCAAGTGGCCTCGCCGACGTCATCGACATCATCCTGGACAAAGGCATGGTTATCGATGTCTATGTCCGGGTGTCATTGGTGGGCATCGAGATCCTCACCATCGATGCCAGAATCGTGATCGCCAGCGTGGACACCTATCTTCGGTTCGCCGAGGCGACCAACCGGCTCGATCTTTACGAGCGGGGCGGCAAGGATCTATTCGACGCTCTCGGCGAGACGTCCGAGCGTACGTCGTCCGGCAAAGTCAGTGGTGCCATCAAGGGCGTCAAGGAGGCGATCACCGGGGGCGACGAAGAGGAAGAGGAAGAAGAACAAGAAGAACGGCGTCGACCAGCGAAGAAGGCGCCTGCGCCACAGCGTGCCGGGAACAGGTGACATTGGCGCTGTCGGAGATTGACGAGGTTCTCGAGGAACCACAG
>Ga0126305_10000563_pt1 | contig 15961 bp, 15 predicted proteins | sample Plot26_FD_92536 | JGI IMG/M metagenome (GOLD analysis project Ga0126305, IMG submission 92536) | Serpentine soil microbial communities from UC McLaughlin Reserve, CA, USA - Plot26 | ecosystem: Environmental > Terrestrial > Soil > Grasslands | place: USA: UC McLaughlin Reserve, Lake County... | reverse complement strand
GCCGCCGAGCCGGGAAGAGGCGATCGAGCACGCGTGCTCGATCGCCTCTTCCCGGCTCGGCGGCGTCCGTAAGAGCTCCATCGTCAGGTCGGCGAACGGCCCGCCGTCCGCACGGATCCGGCGCTCGGCATCGTCGAGGTCGTACTCCGTGCGGCGATGCTCGATGCCACGCCCCAGCAGCGCCCAGTAAGCGCCCGGCCGCCCCTCGTACGGCAGGCCCACGCTGCCTGGATTGAGCAGCCGCGTTCCGTCCACGACTCGCTCGTAGCTCACGTGCGTATGCGCGGTGACGACCGCGCGCTCACCGACGCCCTCGAGGAACTCGCGCACCCGCTCGACCGGCGTCTCCGGCGTGACGAGCTCCTCGTCGCTCCGCGGCGAGCCGTGACAGAAGCGCGTCGGCCCGAGACGGTCGACCTCGACGACGACGGTCTCGTCGAACCCACGGATGAACTCGAGCGCGTCGCCGCCGTGCCGCTCGGCCTGGAAACGGGTGCGTTCAGTCGGTTCGGCGGGCCCCTCCAGCAGCGTGCGCTCGGCGTTGCCACGGACGAAACGCGCGTCGAGCCCTCGCACCAGGTCGAGCGTCTCCTCGGGGAGCGGCCCCCACGTGAGGTCGCCGCAGAAGACGATGAGGTCGGGCTCTTCAGCCTCGACCTCGGCGAGCACGGCCTCGAGCGCGGGCGCGTTGCCGTGGACGTCGGCGAGCGCGGCGACGCGCCCGAAGCGCCGCGTCAGCCCGCGCTTCGGATCGCGCGGATCAGCTCCCACTTGCCCATCTTCGACCGTCCGGCGATGTTCTTCTTCTTGGCGACCTCGTAGAGCTGGTCGCGATTGCGATCTTCGAGCGCATGGCCGGCCTTTCCGCCGCGCGCCGCTCCACGCCTGGCCTGCTCCTGCAGCCCACGTCGCGTGCTCTTGGGGAGATTCGCGATCGTCCGCTTCTTCTTGGCGGCCGCCTGCGCCTTCTTGACGTTCCGCTTCGCGGCCTGAGTTTGCTTCGTCGTGGCCATCGTTCACCTCCTCCCTTGCCCGAGGTGTGGCCGTTTCCGGTCGTACTGAAACGGGCAGGCGAAAGGCATGAGCGCCCGAAACGTGCTCGTCGTCGCGCTCCACCCCGGCTCGGAGAAGCAGATCAAGGACGCGATCGAACAGCGGCGCGCCGTCGACGACGTCAACGTCCGGATCGTCGCACCTGCGTCGACCCAGACCCCGCTGCAGTGGCTGATGGGAGACGAGGACCCGGCGCGAGCGGAAGCCGAGGTCGTCGCCGATCAGGCGGCCGAGGTGGTCGAGCCGGACGTCACCACGGAGAGGGAGGTCGGGGACCGCGACCCGCTCGTAGCCGTCGAGGACGCCCTCGCCGATTTCCCCGCCGACGAGATCGTCGTCGCGGGCCACCCGGACGGGAAGACCGAAACGCGGTTGCGCCGCTTCGGGCTTCCCGTTGAGCGACTCGACCGCGGCCACGAGTCACCCGGGGACACCGAGGAAGTCGCCCGCGAGATCGCACGGGGTCGCAGCGCGAAAACGCCGCTCGTCGTGATCACCGGCGTCGGAGCGGTCATCCTCGGCGCGGCCGCCCTGCTGAGCCTGCTGCTCTTCCTGGTCCTCTGGCTCGTCTAGAGCCGGCCGACTACGCCGAGCTGGTTCTCCGCGTGCCGGACCCGCTGCTCGAGGTGCCAGCGGTCGGCGTCGGACTCGCCCCGTTCGAGCCGCTCGAGCTCGGCCTTCGCGTCGTCGAGCTGGCGACGAGCGCGCTCATCGTCGATCTCCTTCGCGTCGACGGCGTCGTCGACGAGCGCGAGCGCCCGATCCTGCTCGACGGTGAAGAAGCCCGGTCCCGTCGCGAACTCGCGGACGTCCTCGCGCTCCCGGTCGAAGTAGACGCGCGTCGATCCCGCCTTGAGCAGCGCGACGAGCGGCGCGTGGCGTGCCAGCACGCCGATCTCGCCGGCCTCGCCGGGCACGATCACCATCTCGGCTTCACCCTCGAACGCAGCGCCCTCCGGTGTCACGAGCGAAAGCGCGAAGGTGTGCTTCTCGGTCGAAGCCACTACGCGGGCGCGCCGGCGGCCTCGCGCTCGGCGTCTTCCTCGGCCGCGGCCTCTTCGTCTTCCCTGGTCGCCTCGCCGGCGCCGTCGCGGCCGCGCGCGACGGCCTCGTCGATCGTGCCGACCATGTAGAACGCCTGCTCGGGCAGGTCGTCGTGCTTGCCCTCGATGATCTCGCGGAAGCCCGCAATCGTGTCCTCGAGCTTCACGTACTTGCCGGGCGTGCCCGTGAACTGCTCGGCGACGAAGTTCGGCTGCGACAGGAACCGCTGGATCTTGCGGGCTCGCGACACGGTCAGCTTGTCCTCGTCGGAGAGCTCGTCCATCCCGAGGATGGCGATGATGTCCTGGAGATCCTTGTACCGCTGGAGGATCTCCTGGACACGCGTCGCGACCTCGTAGTGCTCCTCCGAGACGATCCCCGGCTGGAGCGCTCGCGAGACCGAGTCGAGCGGGTCGACGGCCGGGTAGATCCCTTGCTCGACGATCGCGCGCGAGAGCACGGTCGTCGCGTCGAGGTGCGCGAACGTGTTCGCAGGCGCCGGATCGGTGAGGTCGTCGGCCGGCACGTAGATCGCCTGCACCGACGTGACCGACCCCGTGCGCGTCGAGGTGATGCGCTCCTGGAGCTGGCCCATCTCGGTCGCGAGCGTCGGCTGGTAGCCGACCGCGCTCGGCATGCGGCCGAGCAGCGCCGAGACTTCGGAGCCCGCCTGCACGAAGCGGAAGATGTTGTCGATGAACAGCAGCGTGTCCTGGCCCTGGTCGCGGAAGTACTCGGCCATGGTGAGCCCAGACAGGCCCACGCGCAGGCGCGCACCGGGCGGCTCGTTCATCTGCCCGTAGACGAGGGCGACCTTGTCGAGGACGCCGGACTCCTCCATCTCGAGCCAGAGGTCGTTGCCCTCGCGCGTTCGCTCGCCCACGCCGGCGAAGACCGAGACGCCGCCGTGCTCACGGGCGACGTTGTGGATCAGCTCCTGGATGAGAACGGTTTTGCCGACGCCCGCGCCGCCGAAGAGGCCGACCTTGCCGCCCTTCACGTACGGCGCGATCAGGTCGATGACCTTGATCCCGGTCTCGAAGATCTCGACCGTCGGCGAGAGATCCTGGAAGCTCGGCGGCTCACGGTGGATCGGCCAGCGCTCGCCGCCGTCCTGCGGCGCGTCCTTCTTGTCGATGGGGTCGCCGAGAACGTTCCAGAGCCGCCCGAGGGTCTGGTCGCCGACGGGCACAGAGATCGGCGCTCCCGTGTCGGTGACCTGAAGCCCGCGCGCGAGGCCGTCCGTCGAGTCCATCGCCACGGCGCGAACGCGGTCGTCGCCCAGATGCTGCTGCACCTCCGCGACCAGCGTGCCTGCCTCGCGGCCCTCGCCGGCCGGGATCGCGACCTCGAGCGCGTTGTTGATCTCCGGGAGCGATCCCGTGAAGACGGCGTCGATGACGACGCCCTTGATCTCGACGACGCTACCGGTGCCCCGGGTGCCCGCTTCCTGGCCGTTCTCCGTGCGCTGACTAGGCATGTGACTCCTGAAGAGAAGGTTCATCCGCACGGCTACGGTGCCTGCGGAAGGCGTCTCGGAGTCTACCGAAGCGGCCCTTCGGGACCTCCAGGAGCTGCAGGTGCTTCTCGGCCGGCGTCACCGCCACCCGGGCGGCGTGGTCGAGGCCTCAGACGTAGGAACTGACGGGGGAAGCCAGCATGTCTCAACGATAGCCTGAACGCGTCTGAGGCACCGCTTCCGGTGCCGTCATCAGGACGTGCGGGCTTTGCCCGCACGTCCGTCTCCGCGCTTACCCGCCGCGCGTGATGCGATCGTAAGCCTGATGCTCCGCGGATTCGAGCTCGCGCGGCGCGGCTACCGGCGGTACGCCGCGTATCCGGGCGCCATGTGGGCGGGCGTCTTCACGAACACGTTCTTCGGCTTCCTGATCGCGTACACGCTTCTCGCCGTCTTCGAGCAGCGCGACGTGGTCGGCGACTACGACGCCCGGGACGCCGTGACGTACACCTGGCTCGCCCAGGGGATGTTGATGACGATCTACCTGTGGGGCTGGTTCGAGGTTGCGCTGCGCGTGCGGAGCGGAGACGTCGCCACCGACTTGCAGCGGCCGCTCGACCTCCAGGGGTACTGGCTCGCGCAGGACCTGGGTCGGGCCGCGTACCACGCGCTCTTCCGAGGCGTGCCGCCGTTCGTGCTCGGCGCGCTCGTGTTCGACGTGCTCGTGCCCGGAAACCCACTCGTCTGGCTCGCGTTCCTCGTGAGCCTGACGCTCGCCGTCGTGACGAGCTTCGCCTTCCGCTTCCTCTTCAACCTCGCGGCGTTCTGGCTGCTGGACTACCGCGGCGTAGGAGTCCTCGCGATGGTGGCGTCGACGTTCTTCTCCGGGCAGATAGTCCCGATCGCCTTCTTTCCGCACTGGCTGTCCCTCCTGGCCTGGGCACTTCCGTTCGCGGCGATGGTGCAGGCGCCGATCGAGATCTGGCTCGGCCACGCCGAAGGGCTCGAGCTAGTCGGGCTGATCGCGCTCCAGGCTTTCTGGGCCGGCGCGCTGCTCCTGGCCGGGCGAGCCGTGCTCGCCGCCGGCATGCGCAAGCTGGTGATCCAGGGTGGTTGAGACCTTCGCCATCTACCGCAGGATCGTGGGCTCCCGCATCCGCTCGCAGCTGCAGTACCGGCTCTCGTTCGCGCTGACGGTCACGGGCAACGTGCTTCTGACGTCGCTCGACTTCGCCGCCATCCTCGTCCTGTTCGGACAGGTGGACGCGCTCGGCGAGTGGACTGTCGAAGAGGTGGCGCTCCTTTACGGGATTTCCTGCGTCTCGTTCGCGCTCACCGACATCGCCGTCGGTCAACTCGACCAGCTGCCACGGATGATCAGAGAGGGCGAATTCGACCAGATCCTCGTCCGGCCGCTCGGCTCGTTGCTCCAGGTCGTCTCCGCCGACCTTGCGCTGCGTCACCTGGGGCGGCTCCTGCAGGGCCTGATCATCCTGGGAGTCGCGCTCACCCGAGTACACGTCGACTGGACGCCGGGGCGAGCCGCGATGCCGCTGGTCGCGATCGTCGCCGGCGTCGCGATCTTCGCGGGGATCTGGGTCGCGTTCTCGTCGATCGCGTTCTGGCTGATCGACTCGCAGGAGGTCTCCAACGCGTTCACCTACGGCGGCAGCTTCACGGCCCAGTATCCGGTGAACATCTTCGGCCGCTGGCTTCGACGCCTCGTGATCTTCGTGATCCCGCTCGCCTTCGTCTCGTACTTCCCGGCGCTGTACGTCCTCGACAAGCCGGACCAGCTCGGGCTGCCGAGCGGTCTGCAATTCGCGTCGCCGGGCGTGGCGATCGCCGTCGCGGCAGCGGCGTGGGTCGTCTGGACGACCGCGGTGCGCCGCTATCGAAGCGTCGGCTCGTGATCGACCTCGACGGCGTCGAGAAGACCTTCTCGGTTCGCGTGAAGCGCGGCCGGCTGCGCCGCGAGCGACGGGAGGTGCGCGCCGTCGACGGGATCAGCTTCCGCGTCGAGCCCGGTGAGCTCGTCGGCTACGTCGGCCCCAACGGCGCCGGCAAGTCGACGACCGTCAAGATGCTGACCGGCATCCTGGTCCCGAGCGGCGGCCGGGTCTCGGTCGCCGGCCTCGAGCCTTCCCGGCGCCGGATCCAGCTCGCGCGGCGGATCGGCGTGGTCTTCGGCCAGCGGGTCCAGTTGTGGTGGGATCTGCCGCTTCGCGACTCGTTCGAGCTCCTGCGGCACATCTACCGGGTGCCGTACGACCGCTGGCGCGCGAACCTCGACCGCTTCTCCGAGGTCCTCGAGCTGGCGCCGTTCCTCGAGATTCCCGTACGCCAGCTCTCGCTCGGCCAGCGGATGCGCGGCGAGCTGACCGCGGCGATGCTGCACGACCCCGAGATCCTCTTCCTCGACGAGCCGACGATCGGGCTCGACGTGGTCGCCAAGGTGCGGGTTCGCGAGTTCCTGGCCGAGGTCAACCGCGAGCGCGGCATCACGGTCCTGCTCACCACGCACGACCTGGCCGACATCGAACGCCTTTGCTCCCGGCTGCTGATCATCGACCACGGGCGCGTCATCTACGACGGCACGATCGAGGGCCTGATCGAGCGCTACGGCGAGGAGCGGACGCTCGTCGTCGACCTCGAGGAGGCCGCACCCCCACTCGAGGTCGAGGGCGCGCGCGTCGTCCGTGTCGAGGGCCCGCGCCAGTGGCTCCGCTTCCGCCGCCGCGACATGACGGCAGCTCAGCTCACGGCTGCTGTTGCTTCACGGGCGCCACTCGTCGACCTGACCGTCGAGGAGCCCGACATCGAAGACGTCGTCAGGCGGATCTACGCGGAAGGCGCGGTCTAGACGCTCAAATTGCCGAGCCCGCCCGGCTGGCGCTCGGGGTGCGGCGCGGTGAGGATGGCGCGACGGAGATCCCGGAACTCGCGCTTCTCCTGCGCCATCGAGCCGAGCCTGGCGACGCGGCCCGGCGCCGAGGCGTTGGAGTGCAGCATCCCGAAGAGGGCGCCGATGCCCACGACGCTCACGACGGCGGCCGCCGCGGCGCTCGCCTGCATCGTGCGCAGCGCGGCGAAGCGGCGCTGCGGCAGCGTCAGAACGATCAGCGGGCGCTCGAGCGGCTCGGTTCGCAGCCGCTCCGTGACGCCCACCAGGTCCTCGGCAAAGGCGCGGCAGCTCGGACAGCGCTCGATGTGCGAGTCGAGCAGCGCGCTCTCGAAGTCCGAGAGCTCGCCGTCCAGGCGAAGCGACGCGTATTCGCGCGCGCGGTCGCAGCGTCTGGCGGTCGTCCTCATCGTGCGCATGTGGATTCTGACGGGCTCCTGAAGCAATAGTTAGCTATCGACGACCGGTTAGACAAGGCTGTACCTCGTGTCGGCAAGGACGCCAAGGAAGATGAGAGCAAAACCTAGTACAACATAGACGGCGGACGTATTGATCGACTCTTCGCGTTCTTCAGGCGTCGCCCAGCGCACGAACCGTGACCCGAGGAGCGGTACGCCGACGTCCTTCTTGAGCCGCACCGGGCCCCTGTTGCCGACGAAGAAGCCGGCAATCGTCAGGAACGATCCGACCAGGTAGAAACCGACCGAAACCGCACGCGACACCGACTCGTCGAGCAATAGTGCTACCGCCAGCGAGATGAGCAGCGTCGTGCCGCCGGCAAGGACGAGGAGGCCCGTCAGGCGGCGGAACGCCGCGCTCCACACTACGGGGTCGGCGTCGTGGCCGGAGAGGAGACGGGAGTGCCGGGACGGCGCATCTCCTCTTCGGTCATCGGCCACTGCTCGAGGGGGTAGTGACACGCAGCGTGGTGGCCGTCGCCGAACGGATACAGCGGCGGCGGCTCGACGTCGCAGTGGCCCTCGCGGAAGCGCGGGCAGCGGGGGTGGAAGTTGCAGGCGGACGGCGGGTTGATCGGGTTGGGCACGTCGCCCTCCAGCACGATGTGCTTCCGCGCGCGCCCGAGCTCCGGGTTCGGGATCGGGACGGCCGACAGCAGCGCGCCCGTGTACGGGTGCTTCGGCGTCTCGTAGAGCTGGTTCTTGTCGGCGACCTCGGCCACCTTCCCGAGGTACATGACCATCACGCGATCGGAGATGTGCCGGACGACGTTGAGGTCGTGGGCGATGAAGACGTAGGTCAGCCCGAAGTCGCGCTGGAGGTCGCTCAGGAGGTTCAGGATCTGCGCCTGCACCGACACGTCGAGCGCCGACACCGGCTCGTCGCAGACGATCAGCTTCGGGTTGACGGCGAGCGCGCGCGCCACGCCGATGCGCTGGCGCTGGCCACCCGAGAACTCGTGCGGGAAGCGGTTGTAGTGCTCCGGGTTGAGGCCGACGACTTCGAGCAGCTCCTGGACGCGGCGCTTGATTTCGGCCGCGGTGCCGAGCCTGTGCACCTCGAGCGCCTCGGCGACGATGAAGCCGACCCGCTTGCGCGCGTTCAGCGAAGCGTAGGGGTCCTGGAAGATCATCATCATCTCGCGCCGGATCGGGCGCATGTCCGAGCGCGACAGGTTCGTGATGTCGCGGCCGTCGAAGACGACGCGCCCCTCGGTGGCGTCGAGCAGGCGCATGATGCAACGCGCCATCGTCGACTTACCGCAGCCGGACTCTCCGACAACGCCGAGCGTCTCGCCCTTCTTGACGCTGAAGCTCGCGCCGTCGACCGCCTTCACCGCCGCGACCTGCTTCTGGAAGACGATCCCGCGGGTGACGGGGAAGTACTTCTTCAGCCCCTCGACGACGAGCAGCTCGTCCCCGCTGACCCCTCCGTTGGTAGCTGCTGCCTCTGCCATCCCCTCTAGGATGCCTCAGCGAGCGTGCCGGCGAGTAGCTTGGCCGCCTCCCGGTCTTTCGTCTGCTCGTCGAGGTGGCATGCCTGGAGGTGTTCGGGCTCGCCGCTGACCGGGCGGAGGTCGGGCTCCTGCTGCTTGCAGACGTTCATCACGTACGGGCAGCGCGGGTTGAAGCGGCAGCCGCGGGGCGGGTTGAGCAGCGACGGCGGCTGCCCTTGGATCTGGACGAGGCGGTCGGTGTCCGCGTCGAGGCGGGGCAGCGAGCCGAGGAGGCCCCACGTGTACGGATGATGGGGCCGGTTGAAGAGCTGGTCGACGGTGCCGCGCTCGGCGACCCGGGCTGCGTACATGACGACGACCTCGTCGGCGATCTCCGCGATCACGCCCAGGTCGTGCGTGATCATGATGATCGCGCTCCCGAACTCGCGCTGGAGCCGGTTCATCAGCTCGAGAATCTGCGCCTGCGTGGTCACGTCGAGCGCTGTCGTCGGCTCGTCCGCGATCAGGAGGTCGGGATCGTTGACGAGCGCCATCGCGATCATCACGCGCTGCCGCATGCCGCCCGAGAACTGGTGCGGGTAGTCGTCGATCCGGCGCTCCGCGCGCGGGATGCCGACCGCCTTGAGGAGCTCGAGCGCCCGCAGCTTCGCCTGTCGCTTCGAGACGTCGCGGTGCAGCTGGATCGCCTCGACGAGCTGCTTCCCGATCGTGTGGACCGGGTTCAGCGACGTCATCGGGTCCTGGAAGATCATTGCGATGTCGTTGCCGCGGATCTCCCGCAGCCGCTTCTGCGGCATCGTGATCAGGTCCCTGCCGTTGAAGAGCGCCTCCCCGCTCGTAATCGCGCTCTTCTTCGGGTTCAGGCCCATGATCGTCAGGCAGGTGACGCTCTTGCCCGAGCCCGACTCGCCGACGATCCCGAGCGTCTGCCCCTTTTCGACCTCGAAGTTGACGCCGTCGACGGCCTTGACGATGCCGTCGTCCGTGCGGAAATACGTCCTCAGATCGCGGACTTCGAGAAGCGCCATGGTTGGTTACGAGAGCCTGATTCGGGGGTCGATCACAGCGTAGAGCAGATCGACTGCCAGGTTGAAGACGATGATCGCGATCGTCGCGAACACGACGATGCCCTGCACGGTTGGCAGATCGAATCCCTCCAATGCCGTCACGGCCGTCTTCCCGATTCCCGGCAACCCGAAAACCGACTCGGTGAAGATCGCGCCTCCCATCGCGAGGCCGATGTCCATCCCGAGCATCGTCACCACGGGCAGCATCGCGTTCCGGAGCACGTGGGAGCGCATGACGGTCGTCTCCGAGGCGCCCTTCGCGCGCGCCGTCCGCACGTAGTCCTCGTTCATCGCCTCGAGGACGTTCGCGCGGATCATGCGCACGTAGAGCGCGGCGAACAGGATCGCGAACGTGATCCAGGGCAGGATCATCGCGTGCGCCCACTGGACCGGCCCGCCGCACGCCGTCGACGGGTTGATCAGGTCGCAGTAGCCGCCGAGCGGCGTCAGCCCCAGCTTGAAGCCGATGAAGTACGAGAGGAGCAGCCCGAGCCAGACCGGGTGAGCTGAGATCCCGACCAGCACGAATACCATCGCCGCTCTGTCTAACAGCGATCGCGGCCGTAGGGCCGAGAGGATTCCGATCGGCAGGGCGATCAACATCCAGAGGATGGCGCCGCCGATCACGAGCGAGATCGTGACGGGCGCGGCCGCCTTGACGATGTGGTTCACCTCCTGGCGCGTCGCGAACGAGCGCCCGAGCGACGGCTCCTTCAACTCGGGCTTCGCGCCGTCGAAGGTGATGGGTGACAGCTGGCCCAGGAAGCGGAGGTACTGCTGATAGATCGGCTCGTCGAGGTGCAGGAACTTCCGAGCGCGCGCGACCGCGTCGGGCGGTGCCTGCGGGCCGGCGACGAGGCGCGCGGGCTCGGCCGGCACGAGGAAGAAGATGATGTACGAGACCATCGTGACGGCGATGAAGAGCACCAGGGCCCACAGAATTCGCCTGACGAGATACCTGAGCACTCGCGTCTCCTTGGTCGGGCCCGCCGGAACGGGCGCGTCAGCTTACCGCAGTGAGTCGCTCACAGCGGCACACAACTAAGACGCAAAACCGGTCGAGAAGTTGTACTCAAAGGGGTCTGCCTTACGGACCCAGTTCTTATCTGGAGGGGTCGGCTTTGCCGACCCCGTTGACGTTCAGAAGAACCTGAAGGAGGCGGCTCGTGGGGGAACCATGCGGTTCCCCCACGATCGGTTCCCCCACGTAAGACACGGGGCGCCCGAAGGCGCCCCGTGTCTCGATCCAACGTATGGACGTGCCTACTTCTTGCAGAGGGAGGCCAGATCGACCTCGTACACCGGCTGGTAGAAGAAGCAGCCGGCGCTCTTCGAGAAGAGCAGGCGGGTGTTGTCCGTGATGTACGACGCCAGCGGAGCCGCGTTCTTGGCGAGATCCTGGTCCAAGTTGCCGAAGGCGCGGTAGCGGGCCTGGCCGACGAGGCTGGCCGCAGCCGCGATCTTCTTGTTGTACGCGGAGCTGTTGAAGTACGAGAAGTTCACGTTGTTGGCAGGCCGGATCGTCGTCCCGTCGAGCAGGAAGATGAAGTCGTACGGGTCGAAGTAGTCCATGTGCCAGCCCTCGAGACTCATGTCGAAGGGCTCGCCACGGGTACCGGTCTTCGTGAACTGCACGGCACGCGGGAAGGGCCGGATCTCCATGTCGAGACCGATCGCCTTCAGGTTGTCCTGCACGATCTGGGCCGTCGGAATGCACGGGCCCGTGTTGCAGGTGTAGAAGACGCCCTTACCGCCGCGGGTGTTGCCCTGAGCGAGCGAGCGCGCCCGGGCCACGTTCGGCCGGGACGGGTAGATCGCTGCGTTCTGGAACCCGCGCATCGTCGGCGGCATGTACTGGTCGTTGATCACGCCCGCGTACGCACCGCGCTGGTTGATCATCGCGATCCGGTCGATCGCGTTGTTGACGGCCTTCTTCAGACCGACGTTGCCGGCAGCGCTGCCGCCGAACAGAGGCCGGTCATGGTTCATCGCCAGGTAGCGGAACGCGGCCGACGGGTTGACGAAGTACTGGCCCGGAGAAGCCTTCCGAACGCCGTACTTCTGACCCAGCTCGGCATGCGCCGCAGGCGGGACCGGACCGTGATCGGTCTTGTCCGCCTCGAGGTTCAGGCGAATCGTCGCCAGCGGCAGACCGATGTCGTAGTCGAAGCGGTTGATGTTGTGCGGCCGCGGGCCCTTGTAGAAGCGGTTCCGCAGCAGCGTGATCGAGCGCTTCGGCTCCCAGGCCGCGATGTAGTACGGGCCTGAGGTGACGACAGGCGCGCCAACCCCGTCAGGGTTGATCGGCATGCTCGTCGGGACCGGCGCGAAGAACGGCATCGCAAGCCGCGAGAGCAGGTCAGGAGCCCGCTTCGTCAGCTTGATCTGCAGCTTGTACGGCGACAGAACCTTGACGCCGGACGCCTTCGTCGCCTTGCCGTCGATGACGGCCTTCGCACCCACGATGTCCTCGATGAACGGCTGCGCCGGCGAGGCCATCTTCGGGTTGAGGTCGCGGTTGATTGCAGCCGCGTAGTTGGCGGCCGTGACCTTCGAGCCGTTGCTGAACTTGTACGTGTTCTTCAACGTGAACGTGTAGGTCTTGCCGTCCTTCGCGATGCGCGGCATTCCCTGCGAGACCTCCGGCACCAGGCGCGAACCGCGCGGAGCGGCTGCGTCCGGATAGTTCATGAGCATCGAGTGCGACGCATACATGATCTGCCACGAGATCGTGTAGTACGACAGGGCCGTATCGACGTAGTCGATATCGGTGTCGAGGCTGTACCGGAAGGTACCGCCCTTCTGAGCCGGCCCACTCGATGCCTCCGGGCCACTCGCCGACGACGAGCCCGCAGTGGCCGTCGCAGCGAGGAGGCTCGCTCCGATCGCCAGCATGGCGACGGAGAGCATGAGCCTTTTCGACATGAGACTCCTTTCCGTGACTAGAGCCGGCAGAGGTGCGCCGACCCAGGGCGCGCATGCGTCCCAGAGTCATGAGACGCCGATGTTGAGCTTTGGTTAGCGCCGGGTGAACGTGAGTTTGAGTTGGGCGCGTAAAAGTTCTATGAAGGCCGCTTCTGAGGCTGCGCGAGGCCGCTTTCCACCGCGAACGAGCGTACGCGAACACAGGAGAGCGGCTTCTTCTCGAGGGGGGCGCAGCGTCACCGCTGCGCTCCCTCTTCTCTCAGTGCGTCGAGCGCGGATCGAACGCGTCGCGCAGACCGTCGCCGAGCAGGTTGAAGGCGAGGGTCGTGAGGAGCACCGCGAGGCCGGGCCACACCATCAGCCACGGCTGCTGCGTGTAGAAGTCAGGCGCGGTCGAGAGCAGGTTGCCCCAGCTCGCGGTCGGCAGCTTGATGCCGAGGCCGAGGAACGAGAGGCCGGCTTCGAAGAGCACGAACTGGGCGACGATCAGGGTCGAGTAGACGATGATCGGGGCGACCAGGTGCGGCAGCAGGTGGGAGCGGATGATGCGCCAGTCGCTTGAGCCCACCATGCGCGCGGCCTCCACGAACTCCTTCTCGCGGAGCGACAGGATCTGCGCGCGCACGATCCTGGCCGGGTAGAACCACCCGAAGATGCCGCCGATCAGGATCAGCGTGATCACACCGGGCTGGAAGACCCCCAGAGTGATGTCGTTCAGCCGGTCGCCGGCGGTAGCCGCCAGGGCGATCACGAAGAGCAGGATGGGGAACGCCATCACGATCTCGGTGACGCGCGAGATGATCGCATCGATCCCGCCGCGGAAGTAGCCGGCGATCGAGCCGAGCAGCACGCCGATGAACATCGACAGCAGCGTCGCGCCGATCGCGACCTCGAGCGAGACGCGCGCCCCGTAGAGCAGACGCAGGAACTCGTCGCGCCCGAGCGTGTCCGAGGCGCCGAGCAGGAAGAAGATGTCCTCGTCGCGAGAGAAGCTGTGCGCCGTCGTCAGCGGGCCGACCGGCACGAGGGTCGTCGGGTCGACGCCCTCGCTCGGGAAGATGTCGTTCGGCCCGTGGCCCAGCCACTTCTGCGCGAGCGGCGCGCCGGCGAACGCCATGACGAATAGAAGGATGATGAAGACCCCGCTGGCGATCGCGACCTTGTCGCGGCTGAACCGGCGCCAGACCTGCTCCCAGTAGCCGCGGGCCTTGACCTGGGCCTCGCCGAGCTGGCCGCCCGACTCGAGTGCGACTTCGGCTGCGAGGCCTGCACCTGCTGAGAGGGTTTCGCGTCGTTCCTGTGCCATGGGCTCGGGGAGGATAACGGCCCGCGTGGGCGCGTCAGTCGGTTAGACGCCCGGCCCAGATTCTTGTTAGCCGACGCTCGTAAGCGCTGCTTATCAGGCCGACAGCGCGTCGGCGCCGGCGACGACCTCGAGGATCTCCTGCGTGATCTCGGCCTGGCGAGCGCGGTTCATCTGCAACGTCAGGGTGTCGATCAGCTCGCCGGCGTTCTTCGAGGCGTTGCGCATGGCGGTCATCCGCGCGCCCTGCTCCGACGCCGCCGACTCGAGCAGCGCGCGGTAGATCTCGGTCTCGACGTAGACGGGCAGCAGCCGCTCGAGGATCTGCTCCGGCTCCGGCTCGTAGATGAAGTCGCCGCGCAGCGCGGCCTCGCGCTCGTCGCCCTCGCGCTCGAGCGCCTTCTCCGGGATGGGGAGGATCTCGGCGTCGACAACCCGCTGGACGAGCGCCGACTCGAAGTGGTTGTAAACGATCCGCACGCTGTCGACGTCGCCGTTCGCGTACAGCTCGGCGGCGTGATGCGCGATCGCCTGCGCGTCGTGGTACTCGGGCCGGTCGCTGAAGCCGGTCCACGCCCGCTCCACGTCATACCGCCGGAAGCGCAGCGTCGACGCGCCCTTCTTGCCCGAGACGCCGAAGCGGGTCTGCACGCCATCGGCCCGCAGCCGCCGCTCGACCGCGAACGCCTCCCGGAGCACCTGCGCGTTGAACGCGCCCGCCAGGCCGCGGTCGCCCGTCAGCGGGATGATGAGCGCCGTCCCGACGTCGCGGCGCTGCAGCAGCGGGAACTGCCGGAGCGACGTGCTCGCGCGGGCCGTTCCGGCCATGAGTTCGGTCATCCGGTCGGCGTACGGCCGCATCGCCTCGATCCGCGCCTGGGCCCGCCGCAGCTTCGCGGCCGCGACGAGCTCCATCGCGCGCGTGATCTTGCGGGTGTTGCGGACGGAGCGGATCCGCCGCTTGATGTCCTGGACGGAAGCCATCAGTGCGTCCTCCGGTGATGCTGCCCCGCTTCTGGGTCGCTAGCACCAAGCCAGAGGCCGCACTCGGCCGCGTCAAAGGCTCGGTGCAGCCTTTGCAAGGTCGAGGGCGGTTCCTGGCGCAGCGTGATCGCGGGCCAGAAGCGGGCGTGTATTGCCGGAGGGCGCACTAGGCGGCCTGCGGCTCCGTCTTGGCGAAGCTGCCCTTGACCTTCTCGAGCTCGGCGGCGAGCTTCTGCTCGACCTCCTCGCTCAGGTCGCCCGTATCGCGGATCGCCGCGTAGATCGAGCCTTCGGTGCGGAGATACTCGCGAAGCTCCTCCTGGAACCGAGGCACGTCGTCTACCGGGATGTCGTCGAGGTGGCCGTTGATCCCGACCCAGATCGCGACGACCTGCTCCCCGACGGGCCACGGCTGGTACTGCGGCTGGTTGAGGGTGGCCACCATCCGCTCGCCGCGGGCGAGGGTCTGCTGCGTCTGCGGATCCAGCTCCGAGCCGAACTGCGCGAACGCCTCGAGCTCGCGGTACTGGGCGAGGTCGAGCCGCAGGCGCCCGGCGACCTTCTTCATCGCCTTGATCTGCGCGTTCCCTCCCACGCGGGAGACGGAGACGCCGACGTTGATCGCCGGCCTCACGCCGGAGAAGAAGAGCTCCGACTCGAGGAAGATCTGGCCGTCGGTGATCGAGATGACGTTCGTCGGGATGTAGGCCGAGATGTCGCCGGCCTGCGTCTCGATCAGCGGCAGCGCGGTAAGCGACCCGGCGCCCAGCTCGTCCGAGAGCTTGCAGGCGCGCTCGAGCAGCCGCGAGTGCAGGTAGAAGACGTCGCCCGGGAACGCTTCGCGGCCCGGCGGGCGGCGGAGAAGGAGCGACAACTGCCGGTAGGCGTCGGCGTGCTTGGACAGGTCGTCGTACATGCAGAGCGCGTGGCGCCCGTCGAACATGAAGTACTCGCCCATCGCGGCGCCCGCGAACGGCGCCATCCACTTGATCGGCGCCGCCTCGGACGCCGACGCGGCGACGATGATCGTGTACTCCATCGCGCCCGCCTCGCGGAGGCGCTCGTACACCTGGGCGACCGTCGACGCCTTCTGGCCGATCGCGACGTAGATGCAGATCACGTCCTGACCGCGCTGGTTGAGGATCGTGTCGACGAGGATCGCCGTCTTGCCGGTCGAGCGGTCGCCGATGATCAGCTCGCGCTGGCCCCGGCCGATCGGGATCATCGAGTCGATCGCCTTGAGACCGGTCTGGAGCGGCTCCTTCACCGGCTGGCGGTCGACGACGCCCGGCGCCTTGAACTCGAGCGG
>Ga0126305_10000561_pt1 | contig 15984 bp, 17 predicted proteins | sample Plot26_FD_92536 | JGI IMG/M metagenome (GOLD analysis project Ga0126305, IMG submission 92536) | Serpentine soil microbial communities from UC McLaughlin Reserve, CA, USA - Plot26 | ecosystem: Environmental > Terrestrial > Soil > Grasslands | place: USA: UC McLaughlin Reserve, Lake County... | reverse complement strand
CGCGAGCGCGATCCGCTCGAGCTGCGGCGCGAGGTCTGCCTGGTGCCGCAGCTGCCCGCTCTGCTCGAGGGCACGGTCGAGGACAACATCCGCTTCGCGGCCGACCTCGCCGGGCGCGAGCCGGACGTTCCACGGTTGCTCGATCTCGCCGGCCTGAACTCCTCGTTCGCCGACCGGCCGGCGAGCAAGCTCTCGGTGGGCGAGCAGCAGAGGGTCATGCTCGCCCGTTCCCTTGCGCTCGAGCCCAGGGTGCTGCTGCTCGACGAGCCCACGTCGGCGCTCGACGAGGGGGCTCGCGGGGCGGTCGAGGCGACCCTGCTGCACCTCCGCGAACGCGTCAACGTCTCCACGGTCCTGGTGACCCACGACCTCGCCCAGGCGCGTCGGATGGCCGAGTGGGTCGTGCGGCTGGACGAGGGCCAGGTCGTGGGGGAGGGGCACGTGAGAGAGCAGCTCGCGGTCACATGAGCAGCTCGATTCACGTCACCCTGGGCGAGGTCGCGGCGACGCTGGTGCTCGTGGCGGTGGCGGTCGCCGTGTCCTTCTGGCGACGGGCCGATCTCGCAGCGGACATCGGGATCGCGGTTGTCCGCTCGGCGATCCAGCTGACGGCCATCGGCTACGTCATCAAGTTCATCTTCGACCAGGACAGCCTGTGGTTCGTCTTGGCCCTGATCACCGTGATGGTCGTGTTCGGCGCCTTCACCGCGCAACGTCGAGCCAAGCGCGTGCCCAATGCCTTCTGGCCACTCCTGGTCGCGCTTGCGATCGCCGGCGCGACAACGCTGGGACTCGTCGTGGCGCTCGGGATCTTCAAGGCACAGCCCCGATACCTCGTCCCCGTGGGAGGGATGGTGGTCGGGAACGCGATGACGGCGGCGGCAGTGACCCTCAATCGGCTCGGGGACGACATGACCGCTCACGCCCGGGAGGTGGAGGCGACGCTGGCGCTGGGTGCGACCTCGACGCAGGCGGCCGCGCCCATCGTCCAGCGCAGCCTGCGCTCGGGGATGATCGCCCTCATCGACTCGACGAAGACGACGGGCCTCATCTTCTTCCCCGGGACCATGGTGGGGATGCTGCTCGCCGGGGCCAGCCCGACCGACGCCGTCCGGCTGCAGCTGATCCTGCTGTGGACCCTGTTGGGGAGCGTCGCCCTTGCGGGGCTGATCGCGGTGACCCTCGCGTACCGGAACTTCTTCACGCCGGCACACCAGCTCCGCGAGCAGCCCGAGCCGTAGCCGGGGCGCCGCTGGGTCAGCTGCCTCGTAGGCGCTTCTCGAGTGCCGTCTTCGCGTTGAACGCCGCCGCCATCGCGCTTTCGGCAGCCGAATCCCGGGCAGGCATCACGCCCACCTGGCGGGCGAACTCCATCCCGTTCGTGTAGGCGTAGTTGGAGACGATCTTGCCGTCCTCGACGGTGAGCAGATCGAGCCCCTCCAGCTCGACCGGACGTCCGTTCGGCGTGAAGCCCTGGAACTTCCGATCGCCGTCGAAGGTGCCCGAGGCGCGCCAGTGCACCGCGACTTGGTCGCCCTCGGTGACCATCGAGCGGACCTCGAGTCGAAACTCCGGAATGGCGGCGAAGAGCTCCGCGAAGTAGTCCCGAATCCCATCCGGGGCGACCATGTCGGCGAAGCCGTACAGGCGATCCAGGCTGCCCGGCTTCCACGTCGCGACCGCACGATCGAGATCCTGTGCCGCCAGGGCGTCGAAGTACTCGGTCACCACGGCGCGAGCGGTCTCGGTCTCGGGAGCCATCGTGACTCAGGGTATTCGGTACCGCCCTAGGTTTCGACCTCCCCCCTGATGGGAACTCGGCGGGCGACCCTCGATGACGCCAGCATCTCCGCAACACGCGCAGGCCGCCCCGGGCATCCAGTCGTCCAACGGGGCGGGCGACCCCACCGAGCCGCGCTCACGGCTTGTCCCCTACGGGCTCCTGGCCGGCGCGTACGCCGCCACCGTGGGGGCGTTCCTGTGGCGCTTCCGCGGTCGGCTCCCGGAGGGGATCTCCGGGCGCGACCTGGCGTTGATCGGGGTGGCGAGCCACAAGACGAGCCGGACGATCGCGAAGGACAAGGTGACCGCGCCGCTTCGGGCCCCGTTCACCGAGCACGAGGGCGAGGGTGGTCCGGGCGAGCTCGAGGAGAGTCCCCGCGGGATTGGGCTGCAGCACACGGTCGGCGAGCTGATCGTCTGCCCCTTCTGCCTGGATCAGTGGGTGGCCACCGGGTACGTGGCCGGGCTCGTCGTCGCGCCGAGGGCGACGCGGTTCGTCGCGGCAGTCATGGCCACGGTGGCGATCTCGGACTTCCTGCAGATCGCCTACAAGGTGGGCGAAGAGAAGCTCTGAGCACCGGGGGGCGGTGCGGTCTGGCTCTATAGTCCGCGCCCGCCATGGCGCCCACGGAACGGATCTTCAGCGGCATCCAGCCAACGGGGCAAAAGCACCTGGGCAACTACATCGGAGCGATCCGCCAGTACGTCGAGGGCCAGGATCGGGGCGAGGGCATCTACTGCATCGTCGACCTGCACGCGATCACGGTTCCTCACGATCCATCCGATCTTCGTGAGCGCCTCTACGACACTACCGCGATCCTGATCGCGGCCGGGCTCGACCCCGATCGCTGCATCCTCTTTCGCCAGTCCGATGTGAAGGAGCACACGGAGCTGTGCTGGCTGCTCGCGGCGGTGACCGCTTGGGGAGACCTGAACCGGATGCATCAGTTCAAGGAGAAGTCCGAGCAGCAGCGCGAGCTGGTCTCGGCCGGGCTGTTCTTCTATCCCGTGCTGATGGCCGCCGACGTCCTCGCCTACCGCGCGACCGAGGTCCCCGTGGGCGACGACCAGCGCCAGCACATCGAGGTCATGCGTGACATCGCGGAGCGGTTCAACGCGCGGTTCGGCGATGTCCTCCAGGTGCCGGCGGGTCGCTATCCCGAGGTCGGCGCCCGGATCATGAACCTCCAGGAGCCCGCCTCCCGGATGTCCACGACCTATGGCTCCGAGCAGGGGACCGTCTACATCCTGGACGAAGCTGACGCCGTGCGAAAGAAGGTGCGGAGCGCCGTCACCGATTCGGGGACCGAGGTGCGCCGCGCGCCGGACAAGGCCGGGATCACAAACCTGATCGACATCCTGTCCGTGATTCGCGAGGTCGATCCGGAGCGGATCGAAAGCGATTTCGAGGGGTCCGGTTACGGGGACTTCAAGGGCGCGGTCGCCGAGGCGGTGGTCTCCTACCTGACGCCGGTTCGGGAGCGCTACGCCGAGCTTCGCCGAGATGAGGGCGCGATCGAGGCCACGCTCGCCGCGGGCGCCGAGAAGGCCCGCGCGATCGCTTCGGACACGCTCGCGGACGTCCGCGAGGCGATGGGGATCGGCCCGCCCCGTCGCTGAGCCGTAGGATCGGGCGCGGACCGTGACCGAGACCCGATACGCGCAGAGCGGCGATCTGAGCGTCGCATATCGGGTGATCGGCGATGGTCCATTGGACCTGATGCTCGCGCCGGGGTTCGTCTCGCATGTGGAGGCGCTCTGGGAGTGGCCCGAGGCCGCGCGAGCGTTCAAGCGGCTCGCGTCGTTCTCGCGCCTGATCGTGTTCGACAAGCGCGAGCAGGGCCTCTCCGACAGGGTCGGCCGTCCGCCGACGATCGAGGAGATGGTCGACGACATGGTCGCGGTGCTCGACGAGGTTGGTTCCGAGCGGACCGCCGTCTTCGGGATCTCGGAGGGTGGAGCGATGGCGCTGATGTTCGCGGCCAGCCACCCGGAGCGGTGCACGCACCTGGTGGTCTGGAGCGGATTCGCGAGAGTGACCCGGGCTCCGGACTATCCCGACGGGGTGACGCCCGAGGCTCTTCGCGGCATGGGCGACCGCATCCGGCGAGAGTGGGGTGGGCCGGTCGCTCTTGAGCTGTGGGCACCGTCGCAGGTGGGCGATGCCGAGACGGAGCGCCAGTGGGCGCATTTGCTGCGGACCGGGACGAGCCCGAAGAGTGCCGCGGCATTGATCGAGCTGTACACGGATCTCGACGTGCGCCACGCACTGCCCCTCGTGAGCGCACCGACACTGATCCTGCACCGAGCCGAGGACCGGGTTGTGCGGCCCGAGCTGGGCGGGTACCTCGCGGAGCACATCGATGGGGCTCGGCACGTGGTGGTGCCCGGCGCCGACCACCTGCTGTGGACCCAGGGTGCCGACGCGATCCTGGACGAGATCGAGGAGTTCGTCACCGGCACTCGCCAGGTGCGTCCGCCGGAGCGCGTGCTCGCCACCGTCTTGTTCACGGACATCGTCGATTCGACTGGCCACTTGGCCCGCCTCGGTGATCAGCAATGGCGCGCGGTTCTCGATCGCCACGACGAAGCTGTCAGCCGCGCCGTGGAGCGGTTTCAGGGCCGCGTCGTCCAGACGACCGGCGACGGGGTTCTCGCCACGTTCGACGGCCCCGCCCGCGCAATCCACTGCGCCTCGAGCATCAAGGATGAGGTCGATGCGCTGGGAATCGAGGTGCGAGCCGGTCTTCACGCCGGCGAGTGCGAGATTCGCAACGGGAACGTCGGCGGCATGGCCGTTCACATCGGAGCGCGCGTGGCGGCGCGGGCGGGAGCGGGCGAGGTGCTCGTCTCCAGCACCGTCAAGGACCTGGTCGTGGGATCCGGGATCGAGTTCGAGGATCGTGGCCAGGCGGAGCTGAAGGGCGTGCCCGGAGAATGGCGTCTCTACGCGGTCACGGCGATGGAGTCGCCGGGGGCGGCGCTACGGTTCTCGCCGTGAGGCCCGCCGAGCTCGATCTCGACCTCGACGTCTTCGCAGGGCCGTTCGACCTTTTGATGGCGGTCGTGCTCCGTGAGGAGATCTCGCTCGCGGAGGTCTCCCTCGGCGAGATCGTCCTGGCCTACCTGGAGCACCTCGAGAGCTCCGGCGAGCTCGATCTGGATTCGGCGACCGAGTTCCTCGTCCTGATCGCCTCGCTGCTGGAGCTGAAATCGCGCCTGTTGCTCCCCGCTGGGGAGGAGGAAAAGCTCGAGCTCGGCCCGGAGGAGGCCGCCGACGAGCTCCTCGCCCGGATGCTCGAGTACCGCCGCTACCGGGAGGCCGCCACGCATCTGTCCGGGCTGTTCGCCGACGGACGGCGTTACACCTACCGCGCTGCGCCGCTGCCGCCCGAGCTGCGGCGGGCGTCCCTCGACGCCGCGACCCAGGTCTACGAGCCGACCCGGCTCGCCGAGGCCCTGGGGGATCTGCTTCGCATCCCACCGGAGCCGGACACGAGCCACATCCGGCCGACCGTCTCGCTCGAGCGCCGGCTCGACGTGCTTCGCGAGCTGCTGTCGCGCCGCGGGCGGTTCGACTTCGACGAGGTGTTCGCGGACGAGGACCGCCTGACGCAGGCGGTGACGCTCTTCGCTCTGCTCGAGATGCACAAGCGCGGCGAGGCGACCTGGAAGCAGAAAGACCTGTTCGGACCGATCGAGGTGGAGGTGCAATGACTGTTCTGGAGCGAACGGTGGAGGCCCTGCTGTTCCTGTCGCCGCAACCGGTGTCGACGGCCGAGCTGGCGGTGGCCTGTGACGCGAGCGAGGCGGAGATCGATCGCGCCGTGGATGCGTTGGAGGGCGCCCTGGCCGGGGAGACGCGAGGCGTCGTGCTGCGCCAGGTGGCCGGCGGCTACACGCTCGCCGCCGACCCGGTGGCCGAGGACGCGGCCCGCCGGCTCCTGTCGACGCCGCGCACGCCGCCGCTCACCCAGGCCCAGGCGGAGACGCTCGCGATCGTCTCCTACCTGCAGCCCGTCTCGCGCCCCGAGATCGCCCGCATCAGGGGCGTTTCGTCGGAGTCCGCGGTGGCGACCCTCACGGAGCGGGGATTGATCGAGGAATCCGGCCGCTCGCGCTTCGGCGCGATGGTCTATCGGACGACACCGCTGTTCGAGAAGCTCTTCGGCCTGTCCGGCCTGGACCAGCTCCCGGACCCATCCCGCTTCGACCCGACTCCCGAGGACGAGCGGGAGCTGCGCGAGCGGTTGCTGAAGGCCGGCGAGCAGCGGGCCTCGTAGCGGGCCCGCTCGTACCGATCAGGCTACGCCTGCGTATCCGACGTTCGCCAACGCGATGCTCAGGCCGATTACGACGAGGGTCAGAAGCGCCGCGATCCCAAGGCTGATCCGGAAGACCTCGCGCCGACCGGTTGCCGCCGCGACGATTGTTCGTTCCCGCGGCGACGACCGCGACCGGGATCAGGTAGATGGCACCAGCGAACATCCAGCTGCCGAGGCTGTCTGGGAGACCCGGGAAGTGCGTGAGCCGGCAGAATCCACTCGGCCTCGCCCCGGCGTCGTCGAGATAGAAGCTTCCATCGGTCGACCCGCACCCAGCGTGGCCCAGCACGGCCGCCAGTCCGCAGACCACGGCCACCTGTAGTGGCGCATCCGGCTGTGAGCCTATTGCCATTACCGGCGCTGGCGACTTCTTTGCGCATAGCGCCAACAACCCGCCAATCCCTAGGTTCTCTGCATGCGCCTCGCGAAGTACCTGGCCCATTGCGGCGTCGCCTCGCGACGCCGCGCCGACGAGCTGATCGCGGCCGGGCGGATCACTGTTGCGGGCGAGCTGGTGACCGATCCCGCGCGCGACGTCGATGAGTCGAGCGGCGTCGCAATCGGGGGCCGCCCCGTACGGCCCGAGCCCCGCGAGGTGTGGATGCTCAACAAACCGGCGGGCGTCGTCTCGACGGCGCGGGAGCCCGGGCGCCGGCGCGCGGCGGTTGACCTGGTGGACTCGCCTCGGCGGCTTTATCCCGTCGGTCGGCTGGATGCCGATTCGACCGGGCTCATACTGCTGACGAACGACGGGGAGCTCGCGAACCGCCTGACCCATCCCCGCTACGAGATCGAGCGCACCTACAGGGTCCGGCTTCGCCACCCCGCGACCGAGTCGCAGCTTCGCCGCCTGCGCCGTGGCGTGGAGCTCGAGGATGGCCCGACGGCGCCGGCAAGGGTGCGCAGCACGTCGGCGCGCGTCGTGGAGCTGACCATCGCCGAGGGGCGCAACCGGCAGGTGCGCCGCATGGTGGAGGCGGTGGGCAACCAGGTCATCGCGCTCACCCGAATTCGGTTCGGTCCCCTCGCGCTCGGGTCGCTCCCCGAGGGCAAGTCCCGGCGGCTACGACCACCGGAGGTCAGGCGGCTCTGGAAGGATGCGGACCGATGAACGAGCGTCTTTATGCCGTCCGCGGGGCGATCAGGGCTTCCAGGAACGACGTCAACGCGATCCTGGACGCCACGGAGGAGCTCTTGCGGGAGCTGATTTCCCGCAACGAGCTCGAGCCCGAGCGGATGGTGAGCTGCCTGTTCACCGCGACCGACGACCTGAACGCCGAGTTTCCAGCGGTGGCGGCGCGCCGCCTCGGGCTCGACACGGTGCCGTTGCTGTGTACCCAGGAGCTCGATGTCCCCGGGGCGATGCGCGGCGTGATCAGGGTGATGCTGCACTACTACGCGCCGGACGACCACTCCCCGGCGCACACGTACCTGGGCGACGCGCAGAAGCTCCGCGCCGACCTGCACTCGGCCCAGTAGCGGTCAGCGGCTCAGCACGCGGTGAACGCCGCTCTGGCCGCAGACGTCGTACCCGAACCGCATCGCGAGATCAGTGGCGCGCTCGCTGATCGCCTGCACCCGTCGGTAACGTGCCCTGGTCTGGTCGAGATGTGCGCGACGCGCGTGGTAGACGATCGCACGCATCGCGGCGATCAGGACGTCGACGGTGTCCAGATTCGCCGCCTGCGCGGCGGTCCCGGGGACGGCCACCCCCAGCTTTCGTATCCGTGCGAGCTCACGGCTTCCGATCGCGACCTGGGTGCGAAAGAACGCGGCAGCCTCGTCGAGCTGCCGGGATCGCCGGGGTGGCAACGGAGGCACGGGCAGTCGTTCGGTCCGCCTGTCGGCGCGCGCGCAGAGCTCGTCTGCGCGGCGGATGAATTGCGCCTTGGGGATGGTCTTCTCGTCCTTGGGCTCGTCCGATCCGCCCCCGCATCCGACCACCAAGGCGCAAGCGGCGCTGGCCGCGAGGAGCCGCGTGCCGACACCTAGCCGACCCATCTCACCCCGAAAGTAGCCCAAGGTCTCGGCTCACGGCACAATGGGAGTCGCCATGACGATCACCTTCGCGCAGAAGCTCAAGCGCATGCCGCACTACGAGGCCGGCCTTCACGAGGACGCCGCGCGCGAGGCGTTCGGCGCCGACGAAATCATCAAGCTCGCCTCGAACGAGTCGCCGTGGGGCCCGCACGCCGCCGTGATCGCCGCCATTGCCGCGGCGGCGCCGCACTTGAATCGCTACCCGGATCAGTACTCCAGGCGGCTACGTCGGCGGATCGCCGAACGGTTCGAGGTCGAGCCGGCTCAGGTCGCGATCGGCAACGGCTCGTGCGAGATCCTGTTGGCGGCGGCCGAGGCCCTCTGCGAGCCGGGTGCCGAGCTCGTCTTCGCGTGGCCGTCATTCTCGATCTACCCGCATTTCGCGGCGCTGACGGGCGCCCGCGAGGTTCGGGTGCCACTCACCGAGGGCTATGTCCACGACCTCGACGCGATGCTCACGGAGATCACGGCGGCGACGCAGCTCGTGTGCGTCAACAATCCGAACAACCCCACCGGCACGCACCTGCCGGCGGCTCGGATCGCCCACTTCCTGGAGCGCGTCCCCCGCCATGTCACCGTTGCGCTCGACGAGGCCTACATCGAGTTCCAGATCAACGACGATCCAGATGAGACGGTCGACCTGCTGAAGCGCTTTCCGAATCTCGTCCTGTTTCGAACGTTCAGCAAGGTGTACGGTCTCGCCGGGCTGCGCTGCGGCTACGCCCTGGGCTCGGCGAAGTTCCGCGCCGCGGTCGATGCCGTGCGCCAGCCGTTCAGCGTGAACGAGCTCGCCCAGGTCGCGGCCTCGGAGGCGATCCTGCACGGCGACGACGTCACCGGAAGGGTCGAGCGAACCATCGTCGAGCGGGTTTTCGTCGAGGAAGGCGCGCGGGACCTGGGGCTCGATCCGCCACCGTCGCAAGCCAACTTCTCGTGGATTCCACTCGGCGACCGCGACGAGGCCGAGGTGATCCAGCGGCTGGGCGAGCGGGGCATCGTCGTCCGCGGCGGTGCGAGCCTGGGCGGTCCGGGTCACATCCGGGTGACCTACGGGACGCACTCGGAGAACGAGCGTTTTCTCGACGCGCTCGGCGCAGCGATTGCATGAGGGGTTCCGGCCGCTGGACTATTCCGCCTGCACCTGCTAAACACTTGGAGCGATGAACCGCGCAAGCACGCTGGCTTCTCTCACCGCTCCACCGAGCGCGCCGGCGCGTGCATGGTTCTATTACTGGCGATTTAGCTAGGCGTCCGGCTCGGGCCGCTGCGGCCCCACCTAGCAGGAGATCTCCACCGGACGCCGCACCGGCTTTGCTATTCCCAAAGACTCTGAAAGGCTTACTAGAACCATGATGATCGTGATGAAAGAGGGGGCGAGCGAGGAGCAGATCCAGGCGGTCGTCGAGCGCGTCGAATCGGTCGGCTGCTCCGCTCACGTGTCCCCCGGTGAGCTCCTGACCGTAATCGGGGCGATCGGCGACCGCGACCGCGTCGCCGCGCTCGGGTTGGAGGGTGCTCCCGGAGTGGATCACCTGGTGCCGATCCTGAAGCCCTACAAGCTGGCCTCGGCCCAGTTCCGAAAGGGCGAGCGGACCGTGGTCGACATCGACGGCCGCAAGGTCGGCGGCGAGCACTTCGCGCTGATTGCCGGGCCGTGCACCGTGGAGAGCCGTACCCAGACGCTCGAGGTCGCCCGGACGGTCGCGGACAACGGCGCGACGATGCTGCGCGGCGGGGCGTACAAGCCGCGCACCTCGCCGTACTCGTTCCAGGGCCTCGGCGCGGAGGGCCTCCGGCTGCTCGCCGAAGCGCGCGAGGAGACGGGGCTGCCGATCGTCACCGAGTTGATGGACGTTCGCGACGTCGCGGACGTCGTCGAGGTGGCCGACGTCATCCAGATCGGGGCACGCAACATGCAGAACTACTCGCTCCTGGCGGAGGCCGGGCGCACGGGCATCCCCGTGCTCCTGAAGCGCGGACTGTCGTCGACGCTCGAGGAGCTCCTGATGGCCGCCGAGTACGTGCTGAAGGAGGGCAACGACAGCGTGATGCTCTGCGAGCGCGGTATCCGCACCTTCGAGACCGCGTATCGGTTCACGCTCGACCTGCTCGCCGTTCCGGCGCTTCGCGAGCTGACCCACCTGCCGATCATCATCGATCCATCCCACGCGGCCGGGCGTCGCGACTGGGTCGGGCCGATGTCGCTCGCGGCGGCCGCCGCGGGCGCGGACGGGGTCATCGTCGAGGTCCACAACGAGCCCGAGCAGGCCATCTGCGACGGGCCGCAGGCCCTGGCCACGGATGTATTCGCCGAGTACGCCGAGCAGGTGCGACGGGTCGCCGAGGTCGCCGGCAAGCAGCTGACGGCTGTCTAGTAGGCAGTCGCATGGGGCACCCATGCGCATAGCGGTCCTGGGCGTCGGGCTGATCGGCGGCTCGATCGGGCTCGCTGCGAGGCGACGGCTCGGGGCCGAGGTGGCGGGCTTCGACGCCGAGCGCGGGAACGCGGAGCGTGGCGTCGAGGTTGGCGCGCTCGATCGCGTCAGCGACACGATCCCGGAGGCGCTCGAGGGAGCCGAGGTTGTGTTCTGCGCGGGACCGGTCGGAACCCTCCCGGGGCTGGTGGCGGAGGCGCTTGCCGTGAGCGGCGACGATGCCGTCGTGACCGATGTCGGCTCGACCAAGCGCGGGCTGATCGCCGGCCTGCCTCGAGACGATCGGTTGGAGCGGTTCATCGGCGGACATCCGGTTGCGGGGGCGGAGAGCGCGGGCGTCGACAACGCGCGCGACGACCTGTTCGAGGGGGCGCGCTGGTACCTGACGCCGACGGAGCTCTCGAGCGGAATGCATTACGACCGGCTGCAGCGGGCGGTCGCGGATCTCGGGGCGCGTCCACAGGCGATCGATCCCGATACCCACGACAGGCTGATGGCCACGGTCAGTCATCTTCCGCACGTGATCGCGAACGTGCTCGTACAGCAGGCGGCCGCGACGGCGCTGGAGGAGTCGGAGCGCCTCCCCGAAGTCGGCCCGAGCTTTCGTGACACCACCCGGGTGGCGGGCGCGAACCCTGCGATCTGGGAGGACATCTTCGCCACGAACAGCGAGGCCGTCGCCCGCGAGATCGACGCCGCGGCCGAGCGGTTGCAGGAGGCTGCGAACGTCATCCGCTCGGGTGACCTGGAGCGGCTCGCCGCGTGGCACGGTGCGGCCCGCGACGATCGGCGCCGCTTGCTCGAGGCGGACCTGGTGGGAGGCGAGCTCTACGAGCTGCGGCTGAGCGTCGAGAACCGGCCTGGAACGGTCGCGGAGATCGCTCTGGCCCTGGGGCGCGCCGGGGTGAACATCGAGGACATGGCGCTCTATCCCGCCCCGGACATGCGCACCGGTGCTGTCTCGCTGTGGGTCGCGGGGGAGGCTGAGGCCGATCGAGCGGCGGGAATCGCGCGCGAGCTGGGCCACGTGGTCTCGATCTCGACATGACGAGATTCGCCCCCTCCGGGCCCCTCCGCGGGGAGCTTCGCCCACCGCCCGACAAGTCCATCAGCCACCGCGCCGCGCTGATCGGCGCGATGACCGAGGGTCCCGTCGACGTCGCCGGTTGTCTCGACGCGGCCGACACCCGCGCCACGCTTGTCGCGCTCCGCCGGCTTGGCGTGGAGGTGGAGCAGGAGAGCCGGTCCGCCGCCCCCGGAGGCATCGACATTCGGGTGCACGGGATCGGACTGCGCGGACCGGGCGAGCGCATTGAGTCCGGCGGCGATCCCGTCGCCCTCGACGTGGGCAACGCCGGGACACTCATTCGGCTCCTCCCGGGCTGGCTGGCGGGGCAGGGGAGGGGCGCGTGGCGCCTCGACGGCGACGACTCGATTCGCCGCCGGCCCGTCGACCGCGTCGCGGAGCCGCTGCACGAGATGGGCGCCGCGGTCGAGTGCCGCGATGGGCGCCTGCCGCCGCTGGACGTCGCGGGCAGTGCGCTCCATGGCATCTCCTACCGGATGCCGGTGGCCAGCGCCCAGGTGAAGTCCTGCGTGCTCCTGGCGGGTCTTCAGGCTGCCGGCGAGACCCAGGTCATCGAGCCGGCGTCCACGCGCGACCATACGGAGCGCATGCTCTCCGCGTGGGGCGCGCGGGTCACCATCGAGGACCTCAGAACGGTGCCAACCGTCGGGGGTGGCCCGGCCCGTCGCATCACGGTCCAGCCGGCGGCGGCCCTCAGCGGCGCGGCGGTCACGGTCCCGGGTGATTTCTCCTCGGCCGCCTTCATGCTCGTCGCCGCGACGATCGTCGAGGGAAGCCGAGTCCGGCTGACCGACGTCGGCCTGAACCCCACCCGGATCGGTCTGCTGGGAATCCTCAACCGGATGGAGGCGCCGATCGAGGTGGACGAGGGACCGGAGGGAGTGGAGCCAACCGGCGCGATCCTCGCGCGCCACGGGCCACTGAAGGCCACGCGCGTCCACGCCGAGGAGGTGCCGCTGGCAATCGACGAGCTGCCGCTGGTCGCGCTACTGGGGTGCTTCGCCGAGGGGACCACCGTCGTGTCGGGCGCGGGCGAGCTGCGCCACAAGGAGTCGGACCGGATCGCGACCGTCGTCGACGGGCTTCGAGCGATCGGCGCCGACATCGAGGCGACTGAGGACGGCTTCGCGGTCACCGGGACCCGTGGCCTGCGAGGCGGCCCGCTCGCCGCTCATGGCGATCACCGCCTCGCGATGCTGGGCGCGGTGGCGGGCCTGGCGTCGCGCGATGGCGTGGAGGTCCAGGGCATGGACGCGGCGGCCGTGAGCTACCCGGGCTTCGAGTCGGACCTGCGCACGCTGTTCTAGGCCGGAATTAGCGCCGGCTTGGGTGCCCCTGCCCGGGCCACGGAGAGAGCAGGAGCAGGATCCGGGCGTCCTCCGTCGCGCGGACCTCGCGGCGCTCGTTGGGGTCGAATATCGCGAGGAGTCCGGGCCCGCCGGAGATCGACTCGCCGCCGGAGTCCTCGATCTCAATGGCGCCGGTCACGACAACGAGCCACGCTCGCTCGTGGACCTGGTGTTCCTGGAGTCCTTCGCCCGCCGACAGGTGGATGACGATCGCCCGCCCCTCCTGCTCCGAGTCGAGCACCGCCGGACTGTGGGGCTGCACGTCGAGCGTCGAAATGTCCCAACTCTCCATCGTTCCTCCCGAATCCCGATTACCGCATTCTTTGCGGGTCGCCGTCAGGCCGGCTGCGGGCGCAACTCTATCCTCAGCGGCCGATCATGGTCATCGCCATCGACGGTCCAGCCGGAGCCGGAAAGTCCACCGTTGCGAGGGGGGTCGCCGGTGCTCTCGGCTTTACCTATCTCGACTCCGGGGCCATGTACCGGTGCGTGGCGCTCGCCGCCATCCGCGCCGGTGTGGATATCGACGACCCCGTGGCGATGGGCGAGCTCGCGAACGGGATCGAGATCGAGTTCGCGGACGGCCGCGTGGTCCTCGACGGGAGGGACGTCACGGACGAGATCCGAGCGCCGGACGTTTCGGCGGCCGCGTCGCGGGTCTCGGTGCATCCCCAGGTTCGGGAGGCGATGGTCGCGCGGCAGCGTGCGCTGATCGAGGCCGGCGACTACGTGGCCGAGGGCAGGGACATCGGCACCGTTGTCAGTCCTGATGCTCCTCTCAAGGTCTTCCTCACGGCGTCCGATGCCGAGCGCGCCCGCCGCCGTGCCGCCGAGACGGGCGAGGATCTCGACGCCGTGCTTGCGGCGCAGTCCGCGCGGGATGCGCGCGACCGTGGGCGTGAGCACGGCGCCCTGCGACCGGCGGCCGACTCGGTCGAGGTCGACACCACCGGCCTTGACGCCGGCCAGGTGGTGGGCCGGGTGGTCGGGCTTGCCCGCGACCGGGGATTGGTGACTGTATGACCCACCGGATTCCCCAGATCGCGGTTGTCGGCTTCCCCAACGTCGGCAAGTCCACCCTCGTCAACCGCCTCGCGGGTGGGAGGGAGGCGGTCGTGCATCCTGAGGCGGGCGTTACTCGTGACCGAAAGGCCGTCGAGTGCGAGTGGAACGGGGTGTGCTTCCGGCTGATCGACACGGGAGGGGTTGATCTGGGCGCGGAGGATTCGCTCTCGGTGGCCGTTCAACGGCAGGCGCTCGAGGCGATCCAGGAGGCGGATGCCGCCGTGCTCGTCGTCGACGCCCGCGCCGGGCTGCGCCAGGGCGACGCCGAGGTCGCCGAGATCCTGCGTCGCGCCCCGATCCCGGTGGCCGTGGTCGCCAACAAGATCGACGAGCCGGCAGATGACTACGTCGCCGCGGAATTCCACGGACTGGGATTGGGGGACCCGTTTCCCGTTTCGGCAGCACAGGGGCATGGCACCGGTGATCTCCTGGACCAGCTCGCGGAGTGGGCGCGCGCCGCGGCCGGCGAGGAGCGGGATCCGGACGCGGAGGCTGAGGTGGCGCGGATTGCCGTCATCGGGCGGCCCAACGTCGGCAAGTCGTCGCTCGTCAACGCGTTCCTGGGCTCCGAGCGCGTGATCGTCTCCGACGTTGCCGGGACGACCAGGGACGCGATCGACACGGAGCTCGACTTCGGTGATCGCCGGCTGGTCCTCGTCGACACCGCCGGGCTGCGCCGTCGCACGAAGGTGGCGGGCACGGTGGCCTACTACGCCCAGCTGCGCTCCGAGCGGGCTGCCGAGCGCGCCGACGTCGCGATCGTGGTCTGCGACGCCGGCGAGGGGGTCACGTCGGAGGACCTCCGGATCGCCGAGCTCGCCATGCGCACCGGGTGCGCGACGCTGGTCGCCCTGAACAAGTGGGACATCGGCGAGACCGACCTGGACGACGCAACCGCCAGGCTTGGCAAGCGGCTGCGGCAGCGCCCACCGGTCATCACGTGCTCCGCGCGGAGCGGGCGCAACGTCACCAAGCTCCTGGAGCGCTCGATCGAGCTCGCCGATCGGCGCGCATCGCGCATCCCGACGCCGGAGCTCAATCGCTTCGTGGCCGATCTCGTGGCCAGCCGTCCGCCTCCGGCCAAGCGGGGCAGGCGGCTTCGCCTCTATTACGCGGCGCAGGTGGATCGTCGGCCGCCGCGCTTCGCCATCCAGGTCAACGACCGCCGGCTCATCACGCGCGACTGGGCGTATCACTTCGAGAACCGGCTGCGCGACGAGTACGGCCTCGAGGGGATCCCGCTCGTGATCGACTTCGTGCCCCACTCGCGACGCCAGCGACCACGGTCCGGCGTCGCCGCGCGGTCGGACTGAGCCAGCGCCCGGGCCGAGACCAGCCGGTATAAGACCCGCCAGTGGCCAGGTTCCGACTCCCACGCCGACGGCGGCCCCCCGGCACGGACGCCCCGCCCCCCGCTGGGGATGCGTCAGCCACCGAGACGCCGACCAAGAGGCAGCCGCCGCGAATCCTGCGCTGGTTCCTCCGCGAGCGCCGGACTGCCAAGAGCCCGCCGCCCCCGCCACCCGCGCCGCGACCCACGATCCCATCGCAACCGACGGCGCCCGCGCCGCCGGCACCGCCCGACGTCGTACCGAAGCCTCCCGAGCCGGAGCCCGAGCCCGAGCCCGAGCCCGAGGCCCCCGCCGAACGGGCGCGGGTGAGAGAGCGCCTGCGCTCCGTGGGCCATGCGCTCGGGGGGGCGGGCGCTGCGGTTGGCCGGGTTTCGGCCGCCGGACGGCGGGGCGCGCGGCGCTTCTGGCACAGCATGTCCGTCCAGACCCGGCGGAGGCTGGCGATCGCCGTCGGGGTCCTCGCCGCGCTCCTGGTCGTTGCGTTCGTCGCGGTTCCCGCCCTTCCCTGCCAGGCGCCCGGCGGCGACGTGTGCCCGCCGACGGACGATG
>Ga0126305_10000560_pt1 | contig 16060 bp, 18 predicted proteins | sample Plot26_FD_92536 | JGI IMG/M metagenome (GOLD analysis project Ga0126305, IMG submission 92536) | Serpentine soil microbial communities from UC McLaughlin Reserve, CA, USA - Plot26 | ecosystem: Environmental > Terrestrial > Soil > Grasslands | place: USA: UC McLaughlin Reserve, Lake County... | reverse complement strand
TCGCCGGCCGGCGAGACGGCGAACGTCGAGACGGACGAGCTGGCCGCGTTCGCGACGAACGCGAAGCGGCCGTTCTTCGAGGCGACGAGCCAGCAGGCCGCGCGCTGGCCGGTCTCGATCGGCGCGGTGATCGTCGACACGGTGCCGTCTGCGGCGAGGTCGTACGAGGCAGCCCCGCTCGACCCACCGACGCCCGCCAGGGAGACGAGAAGGTGACCCTTGTTGTCGAAATCGAAGCCGAAAGGCGTGCCGCCCGGCGCGACGTCGAACGACTTGAGGTCCGACGGCCTTCCGTCGTCCCCGATGCGGAAGGTGTCGATCTGCTGGGAGCTGCGGCCGGTGACGACGAGCACGCTGCCGCTTGGCAAGAACTTCACCTGGGCGGCATCGGTTGCGCCGGCGTTCAGGACGCGCGTGGAGCCGGCGATCGGGGTGAGGCCGTCCTTGCCGAGCGTGAAGCCGCTCACCGTGGCGAGCGCTACGTTGTCCTTGTTGAGCACGTAGACGAGCTCCTTGTGCACGGCCACGCTGACGGGTCTAGTGCCGCCGGAGGGCGCCGTGTTCAGCAGGCGCGGGCCACCGGGCTCGACGGCGAACGCCGCGACGCTGTTCGAGCCGGGGTTGACGGCGAGGACGGTGCGGCCGTTGTCCGTGACCGTGACGGCTCCCTGGGACGCAAGGCCGCCGCCGGTGCCGAGACCGCCGGCGAAGACGCTGCCGGCCGGGCTGAGCGAGCCGCTCGCCGACCGGGCGTAGACGACGAGCTGGTTGCCGCTCGCTGCATTCGAGATCGAGTAGGCCGCGCCGACGGCGGAGCGGTCGCCGGCGGTCGCCGAGGCCGCGAACGCCAGAAGGCTGCAGATTGCGAGGGAGAAGAGCAGACGCTTCACGGTTTTGCCTCCTGAGTCGAGGAAGGGAACACCGCTCTTGTCCATCGCGACGGCCAATCCGTTACGCCGGGTGCCTGTTTCGGTTACGGCCGGTGAGGTAAGCCCCCCGCATGCCTCGACGCACCGCGAAGTCGCGATGACGGGACCTTCCCTCGAGCCGGAGTACGCGTGGCGGCTACTGCAACGCGGCGAGGTACGGATGCTCGACCTCCGCACGGAGCTCGAACGCCGCCGCTACGGTGCCCCACCCGGAGCCGTTCCCGTGTCGCTCGTGCGGCACGTACTCGATCCCGAGGGCGAGGGCGCCGTCTACCTGTGTCAGCATGCGGTCCGCTCGAAGGCAACGCGTCGTCACGGCGCCGCGGAGGTTGCCGGCGGCTTCAAGGCCTGGCGGCGTGCCGGGCTCCCGGCCGACAAGCCGAGCTAGCGCGCGCGGTACGCCTTTGGGAGACGCAGGCCGTTCTGCGCCATGACCGTCCGAAGCCGGTCTGGATAGTCGGTGATGATCCCGTCCACGCCGAGATCGATGAAGTAGTCCATCGTGGCCGGATCGTCGATCGTCCAGGGAATCACCCTGAGGCCGCGGCGGTGAGCGTCGTCGATCATCTTCCGGTCCGGGTACGGGACGAAAGTGGGGTCGGAGATGGTGCCGTTCTGCGGGAAGCCCTGGACCGGTGAGAGCGCGGTCACGCCCTCGATCGAGGCCGCAGCGGCCACGAAATCGCCGCCGAAGTCGTCGGCGTCGATGCCGCCCAACCACGGCGAGGCACCCGGTTGGCCGACCTGGAGGAAGTCCCGATTGGTCAGCGCGACCAGCGGGAGGCCGGGCGCGAGCGCGTGCATCGCCTTCAGGGCGCCCCAGTCGAACGACTGGATCGTCACCTGCTTGCTGATGCCGGCGTCGCGGATCTCCTCCCACACCCGGCTGACGAAGAGGGCACGTGGCGCAGTCTCCTGTGGAGCTCCTGCTTCCACCTTCGTCTCGATGTTGAGCATGAGCTGCTTGGCCTTGTAGCGCTTGACGAGGGCGAAAACGTCTCGCAGCTCGATCATCGGCCCGCTCACGACCTGCTGGCTCGGGAAGCCGGGGAGCTGCTGGTAGCCGCAATTGAGCGTCTTCACCTGGGCGAGGGTCAGGTTCGTGATGAACTTGCCGACGTACGGGAACTCCGGGTCGCCCGGGAAGGCGGGCGCCGTGTCCTGGCACTTCACACCGTTGACCTGGCGATCGTGGCTGACGATGACCTTTTCGTCCTGCGTGACCTGCGCGTCGAGCTCGAGCGTGGTGACGCCGAGCTCGATCGCCTTTGCGAATCCCGCGAGCGTGCTCTCGGTGGTCAAGCCGATCCCGCCGCGGTGCGCCTGGAGATCGAAGTGACTCTTTTGGGGAAGCGGCGGGTCCGCCGAGGCCGGACCGATGAGGGTCACAACTGCGACTCCAACGGCCGCGAACGCGGTCGCGACACGAAGACACCAGCGTGGCATGTCACGTCCTTACCTCACCGGTCGGAACGCGAAACAGCACGAAACCCTATTCCGCACGACAAACGCGCGGAGTGCGACCGTCATGCCGTCTCGTGCGGGCCTATCCGCGATCGAGCGTCCGTTTTTTCGATCGGTAGCCGCACAACGGCGAACGCGACCGCGAGCACGAACGCGAGGCCGGCGACGCCTGTGAGCGACGCCCGCAACGTCGTCAGCTGTGCCACGCTGCCCACGGCGGCCGGCCCGACCAGGAAGCCGAGATACATCAGCGTCGTCACCGAGCCCACGACCGTCGCGCGCTCGCTCGGCGCCGCAGCTCTCCCCGCCAGGCTGACGATGGTCGGCGCGCAGACGGAGCAGCCCACGCCCGCGACGACGATGCCGACGAGCGCCGCCGGTGCCGCGGGCGCGAGCGCCGCCCAGAGCGAGCCCCCGCCCGCCACGGCCGCGCCAGCGACCAGGACGACCCGCTCGAGGCCGAGCCGGGCGAATCGGTGGACGGCAAGGCGTCCCGCGGCCATCGATCCGGCGAAGAGCGCCGGAGCCAGAGCGCCGACGCTCGGCGTGACCGCGAAGGTGCGCTCGACATAGACGGCGCCCCAGCTCTGCCAGGCGTTCTCGATCCAGTAGGCGGCGGCACCAAGGACGCCGAGCGCAAGCAGCCAGGCCGGAAAGCGTTGAAAGAGTCGCGGCTTCGCTTCACGCGGGGCCGGTTCCCAGGGCTCGCGCGGGCCGGACCGATCACGACGGCCGCCGTGATCAGAACGACGGCGGCGATGGAGAACACCGCGCCCGCTCCGGCGCCCGCCGCACGGAGGATGCCGGTGGCAACGCTCCCCGCGACGACCGCTCCCGAGCAGCAGGCGTGCGCAAGGTTGACGAGCGGCCGCCCCGACCGGACTTCGGCGCGAACGACGTCCGCGTTGATCGCCACGTCCATCGCGCCGGACGCGGCGCCGAGGGCAAGCATGAACACATAAAGCGCGGCCGGCGAGTGCGCGAGCGCCGGCAGGATCGCCGCGGCGCCGAAGAGTGCGACGGTGACCGGCGTCAGCCGCGGGCCCGCCCGGTCGATCAGCACGCCGGTCGCGCGCATCGAGACCAGCGCACCGAGCCCGACGAGCACCAGGGCCAGGCCGAGCTCACCGTCGTCGACTTCCGCGCGACGCTGAACCGCGGGAAGCGCTGCTCCCCACGCGCCCCAGAACGCGCCGAATGCCGCAAACCCCACCAATGACTTCACCGTCAATCCGAGCGTCATGCCCGCGGCGGGGAAGAACCCCACGAATCTCAGGACGATTGCCGTCGCCGACGGAACATCGTGGAGCATTGCCGTACGGGTTTCTCGTCGTCCGCAGGGGGCAATCGGTTCCCATGCGAGTTGTGGTCGTAGGAGCGACGGGAAACGTCGGCTGGGCGCTTCTGCGCGCCCTCGCGGACGAGGCGGCGATCGACTCGATCGTCGGGATCGCGAGGCGCCTACCTCGGACGTCGCTGCCGAAGGTCGACTGGGCCGCGGCCGACATCGGTCGGGACGCGCTCGAGCCGCATTTCCGCGGCGCCGACGCCGTTGTCAGCCTTGCGTGGCGCATCCAGCCGTCGCGCCGGCTCGACGAAGTGTGGCGAACGAACGTCCAGGGGTCGACGCGGGTTTTCGACGCGGCCGCGCGTGCTGGAGTGGGAGCGCTCGTCTACGCCTCCTCGGTCGGCGCCTACTCACCCGCGGCGAAGGATCGGCGCGTCGACGAATCGTGGCCGACCGACGGCGTGCCGACGAGCTTCTACTCCCGGCACAAGGCAGAGGTGGAGAGGCGGCTCGACCGGTTCGAGCGCGAACACGCGGACGTCCGCGTCGTGCGTCTACGACCTGCTCTCACCTTCCAACGCGCCTCGGCGCAGGAGCAGCGGCGGCTGTTCGCCGGCGCGCTACTTCCCTCGGCGCTCCTCCGCCGTGGACTGCTGCCCGCAGTGCCGGTGGTGCGCGGTCTCCGCGTTCAGGCGATCCATGCCGACGACGTGGCCGATGCATACCGGCGCGCGCTGCTTGCCGACGTCCACGGCGCCTTCAACGTCGCCGCCGACCCGGTCTTGGAGGGCGACGCGCTCGCGCGGGCGCTTGACGCCCGCCAATTTCGCGTCTCGCCAAGACTCATTCGCGCCGGCATGCGCGCGGCGTGGCACCTTCGGCTGCAGCCGAGCCCACCGGGCTGGTTCGACCTGGCTATGCGGGCACCGCTCCTCGACACCGGCCGCGCCCGCGCTGAGCTCGGTTGGATGCCCAGGCGCGCCGCAGGCGACACGCTCAGCGAGCTGCTCGAAGGTATCCGCGACCGCGCCGGCGCGCCGACGCCGCCTCTCGACCCGGCCGCGGGTGGGCCGCTGCGGGCACGAGAACTCGCCACGCTCGCCGGCACGCGGGACGACGCGTGAAGCCGGTCCGCGGCGCCGATGACTGCTTGGCTCAAGCTGGAGTGCTGACTTAGCTATTTGCGCAGTGCCTCTGCGCCCTTACGCAAGAGACTTTCCCCGTCACCCTTGTTCCCCTCGGTCGGGGACAATCTCTTCAGGATGGCGAGCGTCTTTGGGCCAAACTCGAAATGGATCGTCGTGTTCGTTGCCACTCTCTCGATCATCGCCCTCGTTTCGGGTCCGATTTCGAGCTGGACGGTGAATAGCGTCACTGTGGCTCAACCTCCTCGCAAGTAGAACCGTTGTCGTCTGCCCGCCTGTACCCCCGCGCTTCGGCCCGAACCGCTCGCGTCGCAAATAGCGCGCGAGCAGTTCGCAGAAGAGTGACTCCGCGGCATCCGACTCGGTTTACTGCGTCGCAAACAGGGCACGCACCGCATAACGAGTAACCCGAACGAGGAGCAGTGACATGGCGAACAGAGTCGAAGACGTCGCGGACCGTACGCTCGCCGTCCACGACGAGACGAAATGGGGGCCGCTCACGACCGAGTTTTGGGTTATGGCCGTCCTCGCAGCAGCGATCCTGATCGCCGCGGCGATCTCAGACTCACTCGATGACGTGCGTGCGTGGACACTTGTGGCGGGTTTGGGCGCCGCGTACATCATCAGCCGCGGAATCGCGAAGGCAGCAACAGACCATTCGCCGGGTGGGCGCAGGGGCCGACGCCGGACGTAGTAGAAAAGGCCGCAACCCGCCTGCTCAGGCGGCTGCGGTGCGAAAAGACATTCGGCGCTTGTCGCTAGCGCGCCGGAGGGCCGGAGCCCGGAATGGGTTTCTCTCGCCGCGCGGTGGGTTGGTCGGTGGCCTGCTCCGTGTTCTGCGCGTCCACGACCCGCGTGATGATTTCTTCGACTGCTCGGGCGTAATCGTCGGCTGCTGGCCACGCAGCGCGGGTCGTCGCTCGAGCGTGACAGATAACAGTCGAACGCGCTCGAGGCGGGATCGCTGCCCCAAGAGGAGCGCCTGCGAGGACACGGGTCTCTTCACGACCCGGCAGGCTTAGGGCGTGGTGCTGTAGGTGGGGTCGATTCCTCCGAGAATCTGCTTCTGCTGCGTCCCATGATTCTCCCTAGCCGAACGTGAACACGTAGGCCTGTGCTCCGGGCTCTGAGAACGCGATCTCGAACGTCCGATCCGTAATGCGGCCCGATTGGCGGACGAGTTGATAGAGGCGGGGCTCGGAAAGCACGCCTTTGCCCTGCTCGTCGATGTCGTCGCCGTGCGCCTGGCCGGGCGTCTCGCCGTCGAGGAGCACGCTGGCTGCGAGTCAATGCTGTTCACCACATTGCCACCCGTGCCACGCCGACGCCCGCTCTGCTGCCACACGCCGCACGGGTCGTGAACCTTCCGGAGGCCGCCCGCAAGGACCACGCGCGTCGGATTTGCGTCCCTACGCGCGTCCTGGATACGCCTCCGATCTGCGTGCTCGCGCCATACGGCCTCGATCCCCGCTATGCACGATAACGCGCGTTATGTCAAGTCCGAGTAAACCGGGATCCACCCCGTATCGGTCCCGCTCGAGGCATTACTGCTCCGAGTTGACCGGCGCGTCGAGATCGGACAGACTCCCGCCTCGCGCCGCAGCCGCGTTCGTATGCGGACGAGGAGCCCGGACGGCGCGCCACTCTCTCGGCGTTCATCACAAGCTGCAAGGAAGGCTGTGAAAATGTGGAAAACTGAAGTTTTCGCAAATTGCGGGTTTTCCTCTGCCCGAGCTCTTGCGGGCCGACCCGAGGCCTTCTAGATTCCGACTTGCGCCGAGCACGGAACGCGAGTAGGTCGAAGCGGCACCGGGCAGTCGTAGGCGGAAGCCGAAAGCTGGCTGAGGCAGTGGACGGAAGCGAAACCGGTTCGGCGAAATGGCCCGAGGGGGTGCTTGCACTTCCTCGGGCCTTTTTACGTGGGTGAACCCATGGTTCCCCCACGAGCCGCCTCCTTGAAGTTCTTCTGAACTTGAACGGGGCCGGCAAAAACCGACCCCTCTTAAAGAGCGATTAGAGCCTTCGCGTGGCTAGCATCCGCCGTCGTGCATCTTCGGCCCCCAAGTATCGACCAGGGTGTCCAGGCCGGGCTTTGGGGCATCGGGCTGGCGATTGTTATCTGGCTCGGGTTGCTCGCGTTCGGCGTTTCTGGCGCGACCTCGTTCGTCATGGCTGCGCTCGGCGGCGCTGCCATCTTCCTCTACGTCCGCTTCTACGGCGGCGACGAGCCTCAGATCGAGAGACGCCGCACGCCGTGATCGCGCGCGAGGGCTGACACGAGCCGCGCGGCGAGCTCGCGTCCGAGCTGCTGCTCGAGGCGCGCGGCGGCCGACGGGCGGTTGCCATCGTCGAGGCGGCTCACCTGTTCGACGAGCAGGCTCGGCGGCGCCTGGCTCCGGGCCTGCGGCTGAGCGGCGGCGCTCATCGTGTTACCGATATCGGCCGCCGCTCCGGCCGCTTTCATCCCTGAGCCAGGTGGTTACCGGCGCGTCGCCGGATCGACCGGCTGCTCGGCCGGCTCCCCGTGCCGCGTCAGCGGCGTCTCGCGGTCGCCGTTCGTGACCTCGGTCGGCGTCTCGTGCTCCACGACGTCCTTGCGCCGCGCGGGCGCGACCGGCTCGCGGATCCTCGGCCCCGAGGTGTCGAACGTGAACCCGAAGGTCAGCCCCGCGAGGAACGCGAGCGGACCTGCGAGATCGAGCAAGTCCTCCACCACTCCGCCGAGACCGAGCGTGTCCGACCAGTCCACGACGTGCTGCTGGAGCCAGTTCTCGTTCGGCTGACCAGCGCCGAGGACCCAGAGGGCCACCATGAGCGCGGGAACGAAGCCGAGCAGGAACACACTGCCGCTCAGGCGCGGCCAGCCCCACTTCGTCCAGCCGCCAAGGAGCTGCGAGAGCGCCATCACGAGCCCGCCCGCCGCAATCAGCCCGTAGAGCGCCCAGTAGTCCGGTGTCGAGTCGTCGCCCACCTGCGCAGCGAGCCAGACGAGCACGACCGTCGTTGCCACGCCGATCAGCGTGGCCATGCCTCTTGTGAGTCCTAGCATCATGAGCACGAGGTTCCCGGCCGGAGGCCGGTTTACACCTCGTGTGCTCCTAGAGGGCGAGCCGGCGGGTGTCGAAGCGCGACGAGTATAGGTCGGCCGTGAAGCGCTCCACGGCGTGGTCGACATCCGTCTCGAAGACGTGCTCGACGATCCCGACGTCACGGTCGTTGTGGAACGGCACGTCGACGTGCGCGCCCGACACGAGGTTGAGCGAGAGCGCGCTGCACGACGGGCAGCGGACGAGCAGGCCGATCGAGTCACGCGCCGCGCCCGGGGCCAGCAGCGTGAACGACGAGGGAAACACCGGCCGCGGCTGCCCTTCCGGGTAGCAAAAGAAGCTCCACGGCCACTCCCCCGCCTCGATCCGCCGCGCCGCCGCGCCGCCCAGCTCCGCAGCCAGCGCGTCGAGGCGGGCGGTCATGAGGTTGTGGAAGACACCCTCGCCCAGGCCGAGCGGGGCCCAGTCGAGATCGGCGTCGGAGACGAGCGCGAGGTGCTCGTCGCCGCACGAGCAGGCGAAGCTGACCTGGAACACGGCCGGGTGGGACGTTCCTGGCAGCCGCTCGAGGCGGCGGAACGCCGACAGGCGGGCCGTAGCCTGCCCTCGCGTCGGGCACGCGAAGCGAAACTCCGTCCGTAGCACGTCGTACATATCGGCCTCCAACCACTATAGGTCGGCACCCCGGACAGAAAGCCAAACCCTCTAGTAATGGATCAATGAGTAGACGTCGTGCCCGTCGAGCAGCTTTCGGCCCTCGAGGAAGTCGAGCTCGATCAGGAACGCGATCCCAACGACCTCGCCGCCCAGATTCTCCGCGAGGTCGACGATCGCGCGCGCCGTCCCGCCCGTGGCCAGGACATCGTCGTGCAGCAGGACCCGCTGTCCGCGATTGAACGCGTCGGAGTGCACTTCGAGCGCGTTCTCGCCGTACTCGAGCGCGTACGAGGCGCTGATCGTCTCCCATGGCAGCTTCCCGGGCCGCCTGGCCGCCACGAAGCCGCAGCCGAGCTTGTAGGCCAGCGCGGCGCCGAGGATGAACCCGCGGGCCTCGCCCCCGAGGATCACGTCCGGCTTCCGCGGCTCGGCCCACGCGGCCAGGAGATCGACCGCTTCCCGCAGCAGCTCGGGCTGCGCGAGCATCGGCATGATGTCCTTGAAGACGATCCCCGGCTCGGGGAAGTCCGGGACGTCGCGGATCTTCGCCTGCAGGTCGGCTACCGACACAGCGCGGGAGCCTACCGCGCTGCGCGGCTCCGCACCGCTCGCCAGAGCAGCGCCGTGCCGAGCTCGGTCGCGGCCTCGCCGAGCGCCTGGAGGTCGTCCAGGGCCGCAGCGCGCCGCTCCGCGCTGCGCCCGCGCAGGGCGGGCGCGATCAGCTGCTCCAGCAGGGCCGACTCTCGTTCGGCCGCCGTGCGGAACGCCCGCAGGTGGCGGGCCGAGATGCCGAAGCGGTGCAGCTTCGCGCAGGCCGCCGCCACGTCGGCGTCGGTCTCCGGGTAGAGCCGCTCGCCGGCCTCGCTCCGGGGCTCCAGCAGGTCGTACTCCTCCAGCTCGCGCACGAGGTCGCGCGAGACGCCTGCGCGCTCGCACAGCTCGTCCAGCTCGATCTCGGGCTCGGGCTCGCCCAGCATGGAGACCGCCCGACGCCGACGGTTCTTGCCCGACGGGGCCGACAGCTCCTGCCGGATCACGCGGAGCGGCAGGAACTCCTCCCGCTGCAGACGCAGGATCGTCCGCAGCCGGTCGACGTCGTCCTCGCCGAAGAGCCGGTAGCCGCCCTGCGTGCGCCGGGGCGTCAGCAACCCCTGGTCCTCGAGGTACCTGATCTTCGAGATCGAGATGTCGGGGAACTCGTCGCGGAGCCGGTCGCAGACGGCCCCGATCCGGAGCAGGCGCTCGTCGCGAGCCGGCGCGACGGCCACTAGCCGGCTCCGACCAGGAACGTCAGCCGGTACTTCCCGATCTGGAGCTCGTCGCCGTCCGACAGCGGCAACGACTCGATCCGGCGCCGGTTCACGTATGTGCCGTTCAGGCTGCCGAGGTCTGTGATCGTGAAGCGGCCGCCCTCGGCGAGCAGCTCCGCATGTTTGCGCGACACCGTGACGTCGTCGAGGAAGATGTCGCAGTCCGGGGAGCGGCCGATTGTCGTCCGCTCGCCCTTCGGCGAGAAGTGCTCGCCGGCGCGGCCGCCGCCGGAGCGGACAACCAGCGCGGGCCCTTCGGCCGTGATCTCCTCCGCGATCGGCGGCCCCTCGCCCTCCTCCCCCTCGTCAGGCGTGAACGTCATCGTCGTGTCCCCTTCCGACGCGGGATCGTGGACGAGCATGGCGCCGCACTTGGAGCAGTAGTTGGCGGCCTGCGGGTTCTGAAAGCCGCACTCGGGGCAGTAGACGTGGCTCATCGACCTACGCCGGTGGTGCTGCCTTCCGGGCGAGGATCTCGGTGAGCTTCTCGAGGTTGGCCTCGACGATCGAGCTCGCCTCCCCCGCCTCGACGGCCCTCTTCAGCCGGTCCTGGAGCTCGGCCTTCAGGATGTCGATCTTGCCGTGCAGGATCCGGCGACGGTAGGAGATCTCGTTTTCCTCCTTCTCCAGGCCGTCGATCAGCTCCTTGAGCTCGTCGTCGGACAGCGAAGCGAGATCGGGCAGCGGTTCCACAGCATCCTTTCCGTCGAGGGCGAGCCCTGGCATTCAAGCAAGAGCCGCCCCCAAGGGTCAACCTACACTTGAGACTCGAGCCTTCGCTCCGCGCCGGCAGGCTCCTGCTCGAGGACGTCCTCGACGAGGCCGCGCATCTCTGCGGCGAGCTCTCCCGTCGCCTCCTCGGAGTCCCCTTCGGCGAACACGTGCACGAGCGGCTCGTCCGGGTCGGGCAGCACCTGCGCCCAGCCGCCGTGGTCGAACACCTTGATCCCGTCGGTCAGGTCGAGGTCGCGGCCCTTGAGCCGCTCGGTGACGACCCGCATCACTGTCCCCTTCAGCGACCACGGGCAATTGAGCGTCTCGTGTACGAGTGTCGGGTGCGGCAGGTCGGCGACGAGCTCGGAGAGCGGACGGCGCACCGGAGCGAGCAGCTCGAGCAGCTTCGCCAGGCTCGCGACGGCGTCGTAGGCCGGCAGGAACTCCGGGAAGACGTAGCCGCCTCCGACACCGCCCGCGAACACGACGCCTTCCTCGGCTGCAGCACGCGTGAGCGCGGCGAGCGAATGAGGCGTCCTCACGACCTCGAAGCCGGCCGCCTCGGCCATGCGGTCGACGTGGTGCGTGACGGTGACCGGGACGGCGATCTTGCCCGTCCTCCCCGCCGCCGCCAGCAGCATCAGGAACAAGAGCAGCGTCTGTTCCGGAGGAACGTCCTGTCCGGTCTCGTCGACGACGAAGAGCCGCTCGGCCGCCCGGTCGAAGACGACGCCCAGATCTGCGCCCACGGCGCCCACGAGCCTGCGGGTTTGCGCGACGAGCTCCTCCGACGAGAGGCCCGTCTCTCCCCCGCTCCCGCTGCTGAAGCCGTGCGCGGAAATCGACTCGACGCCCAGCGGCCCGACCACGAGCGGCAGCAGGTACGAGGCCGCTGAGTAGCCGTAGTCGACGACGATCCGGTAGCCGCGCGCGGCGATGGCCTCGTCGTCGACCGAGCGGCAGAGGTCCTGCGCGTACGTCTCGCGCACACGCGCGGGGTAGTCGACCGCCCCCACGTCGCCGGCCCCGACGAGTCGCAGCTCGCGGCGGACGAAGTTCTTCTCGATCTCCTTCTCGAGCCCCGAGCCGAGCTGCACGCCGGGCTGCTCGAAGAAGCGGATCTGTACGACCTCCGGGTCGGTGGGGCTGAGGCCGACGTGGAAGCCCATGTCGTAGCTCTCGGTCTTCAGGAGGTGGCGCGCGACCGCGGAAGGGAGCACGCGGAGGTCGGAGACGTCCACCCCCGTCGAGTTGAGGCCGGAGAGCATCGTCCGCTTGATCATCCGGCAGGCGCGGGCCGACTCCCGGCTGCCGACGACGCGGGCGCCTCGCTTCAGCGAGGTCCCGAGCGCGGCGGCGAGCCGCACGGCCGTCTCCGGGGTGAGGTCCACGTTCACGAGCCCGCTGACGCCGTCGCGTGTGAATAGGTGCGACGTCGTCCGCGACTCCCAGATCAGGCTCTCGAACAGATGCGCGCCGGACTCGACCTCCTTGTACGGGTAGATGCGCACGCCCGGCATGACCACGCTCTCGGAGCCGATCACGACCTCGTCGCCGATCGCGACGCCGTCCTGGAGCCGCGCGTTCGCCCTGATGTCGCACGAGCGGCCGACGATCGCGCCCTCCACGAGCGCGCTCCTCCCGATGTGCGACGAGGCGTCGACGACGGAGCGGGTCGTCCGCGCACCCTCGCGCAGCGTCACGCTCGCGCCGAGCACGGAGTACTCGCCGACGGTCGCGCCGGGCGCGACGCGGCAGTAGTTGCCGATGAACGCCGGCGCCTTGACTTCCTCGAGCTCTGGGAGGTCCACCCCCTCCCCGACCCAGATGTTCCCCCGCAGGCGGATGCCCGGAATGCCGAGGCGCACGTCCTCGTCGAGCGCGTCGAAGTTGGCCTGGCGGTACTGGTCGAGGTTGCCGATGTCCTGCCAGTAGCCGTCCATCACGTAGCCGTAGAGCGGCCGCCCCATCTCGAGCAGCAGCGGGAAGAGCTCCTTCGAGAAGTCGAATGGACGGTCGTTCGGGATGTGCCGCAGCACCTCGGGCTCGAGCACGTAGACGCCCGTGTTGATCGTGTCCGAGAAGACCTGGCTCCAGGACGGCTTCTCGAGAAAACGCTCGATCCTCGCGTCCTCGTCGGTGACGACGATCCCGAACTCGAGCGGGTTCTCGACCGACTTCAGCCCGATCGTGACGGCCGCGCCTTTCTGCTTGTGGAACTCGACGAGCGCGGAAAGGTCGAAGTCGCAGAGGGCGTCGCCCGAGATGACGAGGAAGGTCTCGTCGAGGCGGTCGCTCGCGAGCCGTACCGAGCCGGCCGTCCCCAGCGGCGTTTCCTCGACCGAGTACTCGATTGCCATCCCGAGCGACTCGCCGGTCCCGAAGTAGCCGCGGATGGCCTGCGGGAGGAAGGCCAGCGTCACTATGACCTCGTCGAAGCCGTGCTCGTTGAGCAGCTCGAGGATGTGCTCCATGCACGGCTTGCCGACGATCGGGACCATGGGTTTCGGCTGGTTGGAGGTCAGCGGCCTGAGGCGCGTTCCTTCGCCTCCCGCCATCACGACGGCTTTCATGCTCATCTGACTTCTCTCCGCGCCTTCAGCGCGTACACGCCGAGCGACGCGACGGCGAGCCCGAAGCCGGTCCAGAAGATCCACAGCGGCCACCTGGCGTCCGGATCCGTGACCATGACGAAGGCGAGCGAGGCGTACAGGAGCCAGGTCGCTGCCTTGCCGAGGAGGTTGACCTCGAACTGGTAGCCGTGCCTGATCGCGAACGGCGTCGAGGCGATCAGCAGCACGTCGCGAGCCGGGATCGCGAGGGCCACCCACGGCAGGCGGTCGGCGTGCCACAGCAGGATCACCGCGGCGTCGATCATCAGCCGGTCGGCGAGCGGGTCGGCGATCTTGCCGAACGCCGACTCGACGTCCCAGCGACGGGCGAGGAACCCGTCGACCTGGTCCGTCACGCCGGCCAGCGCGAAGACGATCGCGGCCGGCCAGCTCTGTCCGTCGTCGGCCGCCAGGATCAGCGCCACGAAGAGCGGGATCATGGCCAGTCTCGCCAGCGTCAGCGCGTTCGGGAGCTGCGCGAGGGGGGCCGGAACAGCGCTGGTCGCCATCGCGTGCAATCGTAATCGCCGCATGTCCAGCCGCCTCAGCCTGCCGGGATTTGTCAACGCTCACAGCCACGCGTTCCAGCGCGCCTTGCGCGGGTCGGCGGGCGGCGGCGACTTCTGGAGCTGGCGCGACGCGATGCTCGAGCTTGCGCGCAGCCAGACCGCTCACGAAGTGCGCGAAACGTACGACGCGGTCTACCGCGAGATGCTGGCGAGCGGCTGGACGGCCGTCGGCGAGTTCCACTACCTCGGGTTCGAGGAGGCCCTCGCGGCCGCGGAAGCCGGGGAGGCCGCCGGGATCGAGCTCGTCCTCCTCTACGCCGCCTACGGTCGCGGCGGGCTCGACCGCTTTCGCCAGAGCTCGCCCGCCGAGTATTTGCGCCAGGTCGAGGACCTCGCGGGCAAGGGCATTCGCGTCGGCCTCGCCCCCCACTCCGTCCGCGCCTGCCCGCGCGACTGGCTCGAGGTGATCGGCCGCTACGCCGTCGGCAGCGACTTCGTCCTCCACGTCCACGCCGACGAGCAGCCGCGCGAGATCGAGGAGTGCGTAGCCGAACATGGGCTACGCCCGATCGAGCTGCTTGCGGAGACGGGCTGCCTAGGCCCGCGGACGACGGTCGTGCACGCCACGCACGCGGACGACCACGAATTGGCGCTGCTCGAAGACTCAGGCGCACGTGTCTGTCTCTGCCCGACGACCGAAGCGAACCTCGCCGATGGGTTCGCTCCGGTGGAGCGCCTGGTCGAACGTGGGATCGGCATCTGCGTCGGCTCTGACTCGAACGTTCGCATCGATCCCCTCGAGGAGCTACGCGAGGTGGACGGGGTCGTCCGTCGCCAGACTCTCCGGCGTGACCTCCTCTCCGCGGGCGACCTGCTCTGCTTCGGCACGGACGAGGGCGCCGCCGCGCTCGGGCTCGACGAGTGGCCGGAGGTCACGGTCGAGCTGGACCACCCGTCGCTCCGCGGGATCGACGAGTCAGACGCCCCCTGCGCCCTCGTGTACGGGTGCGCAGGGGACGTCTTCCTGACCGAGCGAGACCCCTAGTAGTTGACCCGGATGGTCTTCGTTGCGGGCAGGAAGCCGGTCTTGGCCGCGTGGAACATGAGCTGCCGGCGCATGAGGCGCTTGCCCGTGCCGAGCTTCTTGAGCCTGAAGGTGACCCGGCCCTTTCTGTTCGTCTTCGCCTTCCGCGGCGAGACGCCGTTCGCGAAGACGCGGACGAGCGCTCCCCGCGACGGCCGGCCGTTCGCCTTGACGGTCACGGTCACGCGCCGCCCCTTCTTGGTCTTCAGGAGCCTGAGCGTCAGCTTCAGGCGCGCCAGCACGGTCTGGCCGGCCTGCGTCTTCGGCAGGTCGAACTTCTGCGCGGCCGTGAAGTCGCCGATGTTGTTGTCTTCGTCCATCGCGGCGACGCGCCACCAGAAGCTGCCGCCGGCCATGTACGTCGGCGACGTGAGCAGTGGTGCGTACGCCGTGTTGTCCGTGTCGACCTGCTCGAGGACGAGCTGGAAGTCGGCCCGCTGCGAGATCTGGACGCGGTAGTTCTTGACGGACGATTTCGCGTTCCACGAAAGGAGCACGGACGTGCCGCTCACCTCTGTCTTTGCGCCGCCGGGCTCGCCGATCGTGCGCGTGAAGGGCAAGGTCATCGACCATGCGCCCGGCTGCGTCTGCGTGCTCAACGGCTTCGGGAACTGCGCGCGGACGCGCCAGCCCCACTTGCCCGTGCCGGTCATCTTGATGAACGTCGCCGACGCGGAGCGGAAGTCGGGGAACTCGCTGTGGTCGCCGTCGGGCTCGTCGACCTGGAGGTCGTACGAGGACGCGCCCGTGATCGGCGCCCACGTCCAGAGCGGGATCGTTTCACCCGCGGTCGGGTTCGTGGACGACTGCACGGGAGCCGGCAGCCGGCGCTGGAACGTGCCGGTCGCCGACCACGTGAGGCCGATCAGGTTCTCGTCGTCGGCGCGGACGCGCCAGTAGAGGAGCGTGTCGGCCGGGTAGGACGTGTTGCTCGTGTATGCGGTGGCGTCGGTGAGGACGTCGTCGAGGATCGAGCTCGCGCCGAACGTCGGGTCTCCGGCGACCTGGATGCGGAAGCGCCTGAAGCCCTCGACCGGCGTCCAGCGGAAGGTCGGCTGGAGGTCGACGAGCGTCCCGTTCGCCGGCGCGAGGAGGCCCGGCGGCGCCGACTGCTTCTGGAAGCTGTCCGGCGACGCGACGAGCGGATTGCCGGTCGACAGCCCGCCGTTGAAGTCCTGGGCGGGCAGGACCGCCCAGTAGTAGGACGTCGTCTCGTCGGGATACGTCGTCGGCTTGAACAGGCTTCTCGGGGAGTACGCAGGGAGCTGCGTAAACGCGTAGTCGACGATGTTGCTGAACTG
>Ga0126305_10000559_pt1 | contig 16068 bp, 13 predicted proteins | sample Plot26_FD_92536 | JGI IMG/M metagenome (GOLD analysis project Ga0126305, IMG submission 92536) | Serpentine soil microbial communities from UC McLaughlin Reserve, CA, USA - Plot26 | ecosystem: Environmental > Terrestrial > Soil > Grasslands | place: USA: UC McLaughlin Reserve, Lake County... | reverse complement strand
GTGCTACCGCCTTCGGCCTCGATCTGCTTGAGAGCATCGTCGATGCCATCGACGTCGATCGTGATCACCGGTGTGGTTAGCCGCTCGTCTCGCACGAACATGCCGCCATTGATGGCGCCGGGTTCGGTGGGCAACTGGGTCTGTTCATCTACGTCTGTGGTCTTTACTGAGGTGTATTCGCCCTCGTTCATGGGCATCGTCTGGAGCTCCCAGCCAAAGACAGAGCCGTAGAAGTTCTTTGCTCGATCGAGGTCGTCGGCCGGAATCTCGAAGTGCACGACCTTGCTCATGATCATCTTCCTCCTGGATGAAATGGACTATCTACAAACCTACGAATTGATCCGGGATCGCTGCCACCCGGGGTAAGGCCGCTACGGCTGGTACGGCGGGGCCACACCCCAGCCCCACCGAGGTACGGGCGCATGCTGCACGATGTCGTCGGCGTCGCTGGAGTTGTACATCGCCAAGCGGCTGCCCCACTCGGCGTACCCCATGACCGCGGCCCGGAACTCCGGATCATCCGGGAGAAAGGCATCATCTGCTGCACGGGAGAGTAGCGTGACGAACCGCAGACGTTGTTCGGCGGTGATCCGCAGTCCACGATGCTTCGAAAGCATGTGCTCGTAGCCGCCGAGGCTCTCGGTGTACGCCGCGGATCCGCCCATCACCTCACACCACCAGGTCACCACATCGCGGCGATGTTGATCACTCACCGTGCCGCCGAACAGTGGTGCGAGAAGCTCTTCCTCCTCGACAAGGTCGTAGAACCGGTCCAGCCAGCGTTCGAAGGCCGCACGGCCACCGGCCCAGTCATAGATCGTTGGGACCTGACTGCTCATCTGACCTCCCGCAGACTGGCTGCTCCTGCCTGCCGACATGAGTACGCTCGCTGGTCATGATTCTGACGCATCGGGGAGAGCGACCGCTGATCCCCAGGTCCGCGTACGTTGCACCGTCGGCAGTGCTGTGTGGCGCGGTCACTCTAGGCGAGCGGGCACGAGTGCTGCATGGCGCGATATTGACTGCCGAAGATGGCGAAATCTGGATCGGCGAGGATGTCGTGATCATGGAGAACGCGTTGCTCCGTGGTCGATCGCGGCATCCGGTCTCAATCGGCAACGCAGTGCTCATTGGCCCGCATGTTCACCTCAATGGAGCCAAGGTCGAGGACGAGGTGTTCATCGCGACCGGAGCATCGCTGTTTCCCGGGTCGGTTGCAGCCAGAGGATCGGAACTGCGGATCAACAGCGTGCTGCACGTCAACTCCCGGCTGCTGCCTGAAACGATCGTTCCCATTGGTTGGATCGCCGCCGGCGATCCTGCTCAACTCTTCTCACCTGACCAGCATGAAGAGCTATGGCAGGTGCAGGCGGAACTCGACTTTCCCGGCACTGTCTACGGAGTGCCGCGAGGTACGCCGCTGCGGACGATCATGGCGAAACAAGTCGAGTTCTACGGAGCTCATCGAGACGACCAGATCCTTGATCGTTAGGGATGAGTCGCGTTGCGGCGGCGCCATCCGACCACCACCCCAGTCCCGAGCCCGAGTGCGAGCTGCGGCAGTGGTGACGTCGACAGATTTCATGAGTTCACCAAAGTCCACGGAGCCGTTGTGTCTAGCGTTTGTCCAATGTTTGTCCTACGCTGATCCTGTCATCTGTGAGGAGGCCGCCCCATGGTAAGAACAACCGCTGTTCGGGACGAGGACCTGGTCGAGCTTGTGGACCAGGACGGACAAGTCATCGGGCAGGCCGCCCGGGCGACTGTACATCACGGCAACACGCCTCGTCACCGCGCGTTCTCAGTCTATCTGAGCGACGCCGCCGGCCGCGTCCTCATGACACGGAGGGCCCTGAGCAAGCTCACCTGGCCCGGTGTGTGGTCGAACTCGTGTTGTGGCCATCCTCGCCCGGGGGAGACCGACGTCACCGCCATTCACCGCCGGGTACGCGAGGAGCTTGGCGTGGAGGTGACCGACGTCGAAGTGATGCTGCCCGATTTCAGTTACACCGCCACCGACCCGCACGGTCTCGTGGAGAACGAACGTTGTCCGGTCTACCGCGCCGTCATCCTCGATTCAGCCGTGATGCGCCCCGACCCCGACGAGGTGATGGATTACCAGTGGCTGACCTGGCCGGATCTCATCGCGACTGCCGACCGGAGCCCAGGACTACTCAGCCCCTGGGCGGTCGCCCAGGTCCAGGCATTGTCATCTGCTACCGGCGCAGCCTGGAGGCGACCCGCACCACGCAGCATTCAAGACTCGAACGTGACCACCACCTTGACCAGCGTGACCCAGCTGCTCAGTCAGCAGATCGAGGAACTGGCGCTGTTGTGGCATGAGCTGGGTGGCCGACAGCCACTCGAGGTGCTCGCCAGCGACCTGCCGGCATGGCTGGATGACCTTCTGCAGCAAGGCGGTAAGCGGTTGCGGCCGGCCATGTGCCATTGGGGATACATAGCGGCAGGCGCTGATCTCGGCTGGCCCGAGCATGCCGAGATGGTCCGGGCTGCGACGGCCCTCGAGTTGCTGCACGAGTTCGCGTTGTTGCACGACGATGTGATGGATGAGTCGGATTTGCGCCGTGGCGGACCTGCCGCGCACCGGCAGGCCGAACATTGGCACGCTGACGCTGACGCGCTAGGCGATAGAGCCGCCTTCGGTCGAAACCTCGCCGTGCTGCTCGGTGATCTCGCCCTGGTGCAGGCGCATCGGCTTGTGGCCTCGCTTGAACCGCGGCTACGGGAGCTGTGGTACGAGCTCTGCGTCGAGCTGGTACTGGGCCAGCGAGGTGACCTCACCGGTGCGGCGGCCGGGCGGCGGGATCGGCCCCACGCTGAACGGCTCGCCCAGTTGAAGTCGAGCTCCTACACCGTGGCACGTCCTTTGATCCTGGGCGCCACGGCGGCCGGTGGCACGGCTGCGGCTCATCACGCGCTGCATCGCTACGGAAGCCATGCGGGCATGGCGTTCGCGCTGCGGGATGAGGTGCTCGGAGTCTGGGGAGACCCCGCCGTCACCGGTAAGCCGGCAGGTGATGATCTTCGTACGGGAAAGCCCACAGTACTACTCAGCGTGGCCGTCGAGCGGCTTGATGGCGCAGCCGCTGAGGCGCTGAGACGGGCAGGCTCTGATTCGATGACCTCCCGTGATGTGGCTGTTCTCCAGGACGCCATGTTGACCACTGGGGTGAGAAACGAGGTGGAGAAGTTGATCATCAGACACGTCGAAGAGGCCAACACGGCCCTGACGGATGGCGCATTGCACCCGGCCGGCGTCGCCGGGCTGGTTGATCTCACCAAGGCGCTAGCCTGGCGTACGTCTTAAGGCACTGCTCAGAGCGGTCCCAACCGATCCCGCAGCTGCGATGCTGCAGCAGCGATCGACTGTCCAAGTGGGAAGGCCGAACGGCCCCCTAGCCGGCCCGCCCCCTGCAACACCGCCTCCTGGTGTCGCCCGCCGATTCCTATTAGTTCCTGACGACCCGCAAAAACTTTCACGATATCCAGCGCCGGCGCGACGTCGCTCAGTGTTGGCACCGCGATGACGACAGCATCAGGTTGATGCCGGTCGGCCGCGGTCAGCCAGTCCTGGAGCGGAAGGTCTGGCCCGAGGTAGACGACTGCCAGCCCCTGCCGGCGTGCCGCAGTGGCAAAGGCCAGAATCCCCAGCTCGTGGCGACAGCCGGAGGGTAAACCGGTCAAGAGCAACGGAGAGCGCCCACTGTCGATTGCGGCCGCATCGAAGGCGGCGCTCAATCGTCGTTGTACACTCGCGGCCGCCAGGTGTTCGCCGGCAACACTGACCACGCCGTCCGCCCAGGCCTGACCGAGCCGTTCGAGTTCGGGCAGCAACCATAGGTCAACCACCTGCTCGAACGAGCCCTTGGCAAAGTGATCATCGAGCAGCCGGGTGATGGCAGCAGGGTCCAGCGCGACCGCCGCTGCCACCAGGTCCAACGGTGCCGTGCCGGCGCGCCGAGCCGACCTACTTCTCGGCTCGTCGCGCGGCAGGTCGGTCAGTTCTGTCTCGAGGTCACCCTCAGCAGCGGCGGCTGCTGCCGCTGCCTCCTTGGGTGACCATCCAGAGGCCACCAGAGCCTGCATGCGCCGCAGCACCGCAATGTCATCAGCTCCGTACAGCCGGTAGCCCGACACTGAACGCCCAGGATTAACGACTCCGTAGCGACGCTGCCAGGCGCGCAACGTAGCGACCGGTACGCCCACCATCTCGGAGGCACGCTTGATCGTGTACATCTCGCGCCGCCCTGCCTCAGGCCTGTACAAAACCCCAACCAAACCTTGGACAAGGGTGTGACACGATACTAAGCCTCGCCGCCGTTGCCGACAAGCCACACCTGAGGAAGCCGTCCGCCACGATCAGAGCGCAGCTCGTCACCTGGGCTGCGGCGGCTGCCTATCGGACCAAGCGAGCGCGCCAGGTTGTGCTCAGCGACAGAACGCCGCTCTGCTTCAGAGGTGTCAAGGGAGTCCGGTACGTCTATCGGGTGCTGTTTCGCTGACCACCACCGAGCACACCCGTACCGGCCGACCGCCTGACGGCATCTGGGTCGCCGCACCAACTCCCCAGAGTTCACCTGCACGCAACCTTGTCGTCTTTTGAGTTTTGAAATCGCGGTTACTATCGGCCAGGACCCCGAGCAGCGTTTTCTCAGGCCGAAACGAGAATCTCGGGTTGCGTCAGCCAGCGCAGTTACTGACGTCTCTGTACGCAACCGACCTCGAGTTCGGCATGATATTGACAAAGCAGCTATACGACGCTGCGGGCCAGGCGTCGTCTCACATGATATTCGTCGATCCATCAGGACGGCGTTGGCAAAGAGTCCAAATCATCACCGCTGGACTCGCGGCCATGTTGCTGATCGGGGTTCTGGTAGCCCTCCCCCATCTCAACGACACGCCTGCGCTGACAGCCACCAGAGAGCAGCTAGGTCCTCCGCTGACCAGCGACACGACCGGCAGGCAGGTCCCGGTTGTCGGCCATGGTCCGCTCGTTCGGGTTCTTCAAGTCCATCGCGAACGCGGTGAGGTTTCCGGCTTGGATCCGTCAACACATGCGGTTGTTGCGGCCTTCACGACTGCGGATCGGCAACGCATCGGGACTAGCCCCTATGTCATCCAGCGCTTCGGATATGCCGACACCGCGCAACGCACGATCTCACTGACCTTCGACGACGGGCCCGACCTGAAGTGGACCCCCGAACTGCTTGACCTGCTCTCCGCCGAGAAGGTCCCCGCGACCTTCTTTGCTACGGGCACCATGATCGCGAGGTACCCGGAGATCTTCCAACGGCAGGTTCGCGAAGGACATGCGGTAGCCAACCACTCCCTCACCCACGTTGACGTCAGCACGACCCCGAACTGGCGGGCCAGGCTCGAGTTGACCATTACCGATCACGTCATTCGCGCGGTGACCGGCCAAGAAGTCGGGTACTTTCGGCTGCCGTACGAGGGTGATGATGAGAAGTCGACCCAGGCAGCTATCGAAGGCATGCTGCGCTCCCAGCGCTACGGCTACCTGGTCGCGTCCCACGACTTCGATAGTGACGACTGGCGTTATGCCTCGCATGAGCTGACGGGTGAGATGCCCTTGCCTGAACTGAACGGGCAGAACGTCACAGTCCTGCTCCACGACGGAGGTGGAAGCGATCGCGAACTGACCCTCGATTACGTACGCAGGCTCATCGCGTACGGGAAGTCCCAGGGCTACACCTTCCAAACCATGCCTGCCGTTAATCCATGGCTCGCTGACCGTGCCTTCGAGATACAACCCACGATCTGGGACAAGCTGACCTTGAATCTGGTTCAGTTGTGGTTCGTCTGGCCCAGTGTGCTGCTTCGCATTCTGTTCGTGATCGCAGTCACCCTCGTTGTGGTGATCGGACTTGGTAACTGCGCAATTGCCGCAGTTCGACGGCATCGTCGCAAGGCGGTCGTCTGGCCGTCGCCGACTGGAATGGAGGTGCCGGTATCTGTGATCTTGGCTGCCTATAACGAAGAACAGATCATCGACCGGACGCTCCGCGCGGTCCTGGCGTCGAAGCATCCGCTAGCTGAGGTCATCGTCGTCAATGACGGGTCCCATGACCGGACGTCGGAGAAGGTGCAGGAGATCGCCCGTCGCGACGCTCGCGTCCAGCTTGTCGAGCAGGAGAACACGGGCAAGGCGGGCGCGCTGAACGCCGGACTTGACCGAGCAAGCAGCGAGATCATCGTGACGCTGGACGCAGATACGCTGCTCACGCCCGAGACGATCGGTCGCCTAGTGCGCCACCTTGCCGCAGACACGTCGGGTCGGCTGGGTGCGGTGGCCGGAGTGGTCCGAGTCGGCAACCGCAGGCGCAACCTTCTGACCCGTTGGCAGGCGCTGGAATATCTCACGCAGATCGGTGTCGAGCGCGCCGCGCAAGACGTCATGGGCGCGATCAGCATCGTCCCAGGAGCCTGCGCCGCCTGGCGAAAGGTGGCCATCCAGGCGGTCGGCGGTTACACCGATGTCACGCTTGCAGAGGACTGTGACCTGTCGCTATCCCTACATCGAGCCGGTTGGCGGGTCACTCAGGATGACGAGGCGATCGCCTTCACTGAGGCTCCCGAGACTGTTGATGCGCTGCTCGATCAACGCACCCGGTGGACTTTCGGCAGCCTGCAAGCGATCTGGAAGCATCGGGACTTACTGTTCCGCTCGCGCTACGGAATGCTCGGCTGGTACGTCCTGCCGCAGTATGCCATTGCCATCATCCTGCCAATTATCTTTCTGCCCTTCATCGTGTTCATGGGCATTCGGACCGCACAAGAGCAGGGAATCCAGGTCGTTTTGTTCTACTTCCTCCTGTTCCTCACAGCACATCTGATTGTTGCGTCCGCCGGCATCGTGCTGATGCGGGAGAAGTGGCGACATCTATGGATGGTGCCCATCTATCGCATCGTCTACGAGCCGTTGCGGGCATATTTGCTCTACACGGCCATCTATATGGCGATACGGGGCGTCCGAGCAGGCTGGAAGAAACTTGCCCGCACCGGAACTCTGGACACCGGCTTGGTAGCAGTACTGCCCGAGCAGAATGTCCTCGCGGCCACGGGAGCGTCTGAACGATGACCCAATTAACGCGGGTTGCGGCGGCGGGAAAGGGCCTTATGGGGCGCAATTCCTCTCTAGATCTGCTCCGCCTGGTCGCGCTGGTTGGCGTAATCATCTACCAATGGTTCGGCTGGGTCTGGACGCCGATCGCCATCCCTTTCGCCGCACTGACCTTTACCGTCGCCGGCGTGCTCATGGCGGCCTCCCTCGACCGTTCCGGGGCCTTTCCCTGGACCGTCCTGGCGAAGCGGGTGCGGCGCGTGCTGCTGCCAGTTTGGGGCTTAGCTGCTATCGCCATTCCCCTGATGGTGTGGTACGGCTCCGCAGCCGGCGCTGGCCCGGAAATTGGCACCGCGCCGGGCTGGCGGTCGATGCTGTTGTGGATCGTTCCACTGTTCGAGCCGCCGAGCAGCGCCTGGGGGACAGCCTGGACCGGCTCACTGTGGTTTGTGCCGGCGTATCTCTGGCTGACCCTGATCAGCCCACCTCTGCTGTGGTGCTTCAGAAGGTGGCCGCTGCGCACTGCGGCGCTGCCGGCTCTCGGCTTGGCGCTGACCTTGTCCGGTACCTGGAGCGCGAGCAGCCGCACTGGTGAGATCTTGTCGATCTTCGCACTGTTCGCCGGCTACTGGCTGATCGGCTTCGCGTATCACGACAACCGCGTCCAGGCGATGTCTTGGGTATCGGTGATCATCTTATCGTTGATCTTGATGAGTGCCGGCTTGATCGGAATGCTCAGGGCCGGCGACGTTACCGCCGCTCAGCTCGCTGGCCTACCCGTGGCCAGCTCGCTGTGGGGTGCCGGTGTCGTGATCTTGCTGCTGCGGCTGTACCGCAAACCCCACGCTGGCCCCAACTCCTCCTGGGTTGGCGCAGCTCTAGCTGGAGTCCAAGGCCGGGCGTTGACGATCTTCCTCTGGAGCTTCCCGGCCTTTTCTATCTCGGCCGCGTTGCTGACCCGTGACGGATCCAGCCCATCGAACAACGCGACAGCCATCATCCAACAGATCCTCATCGCCCTGGGTTTGATTGGAGTAGCCGTCCTCCTGCTCGGCTGGTTGGAGGACCTCGCTATCGGCCGAAGCCCTCGGCTGAATCCCTTCACCACCTGGCCGGATAGGTCGGAGCAGCCGCAGCGTCGCAGATCAGCGCTTCTGGCCTGGCCCGCGATGGTGGCTGGTGCGGCGGTAGCGATTTTGGTCACGGCCCTGGTCTTCCCGGCTGATTCAGCAGCACCTCTCATTTCCCGGGCTCGTACCGCAGTACCGGCGGGAACCCAACCAGACTCCGGGAAGGAAGCCGGCGATGGTCGTCTCCCTCGTCGCGTTGTCGCTGGATACTGGCAGACGTGGGGCGGGCCATCGTTGCGGTTGCGAGACGTACCGCCGGCGTACAACGTCATTTTCGCGGCCTTCGCAATCGGCGATCCGGCCGGTAAGGTGACGTTCTCCCAGTCCGTGCAGTCCAAGAAGTCCTTCATCGCCGATGTTGATGCGCTCAACAGGGCCGAGCGACCGGTCCTGTTGTCGGTCGGTGGCTGGGATGACGGTGGCTTGAAGATCACTACCGACGGACAACGGCGGGCCTTCGTCAACAGCGTTTCCAAGATCATCGACACGTATCACTTCCGCGGTATCGATTGGGACTTGGAGCATGGCATCGACCCGGTCCAAGTGGCCCAGGCAACGCGTGACCTGAAGAGTCGTTACGGCCGGGATTTCATCGTGACGATGGCCCCTTTGCTGGAGCCGGAACGAGAAGTGCAGCAGCTTGAGTTGGCTGCGCGCATCGCCGATGTCCTTGATCTGTCCAGTCCACAGTTCTACAACTACGGCACGGTGGAGCCGACCCAGATCGTCGATCGAACGCTGGCCTGGGGACGCGTTGTTGGCGAGGACAAGGTTTCCATGGGCTATATGACTGTTGACACACCCACTGATAACGGCGAGCAGACCCCCGACGGGGTATGCCGAATCTGGCGACAGCTCGTGGCCCAAGCTCCCACGGCCCCCGGCGTCAGCACGTGGTCAATCAATCTCGACAAGGGATCTGGCTACGACTTCGCCCAGGAATGTGCTCTGTCGATTATCCGTGACTGATCCTCGCTTTCTGCGTTGTAGCTCTTGAACCTGCCGCGACGTCAAGTTCTACCGTTGAGGAATGGATGATCATTCCGGACCACGGTGGCGGATCGGCCAAGTCTCGACGCGAACGGGCCTCAGCACCCGGACGCTGCGCTACTACGAGGAGCTAGGCCTGCTCAGCCCTTCAGAGCGGCTGGCCAGCGGGCATCGGGTCTATGCCAGTGAAGATCTGCGCCGCCTCTATCGCGTCTCCCTCCTCCGGCAGCTGGGACTTGCGCTCTCAGAGATCGCCTGTGAACTCGACGACTCCACGAGCGACTTGTCGGACACCATCGGTCGGCACATCGGGCAGCTTGATCAACGTATGGCGGCGTTGGGCCGACATCGGGAGCGCATGATCACCATTCGGGATTCCGCGGCCGCCGGCAACCCAACAGACGAGGAACTGCTCGACATCCTGCACGAGATGGCCGAAGTCGATCATGGTCTCGCGCAACGGCTGACCCTGCTGGTGTATGACGACATCGAGGCCGTTCATGATCATCTGGTCACGGTGTTCGGCTTCGGCCCGGGCACGATCATTCGCGACGATTCTGGCCGTGTCGTGCATGGAGAGCTGCACGTCGGCGATGGTGTCATTTGGATGCACCCGCCATCGACGGAGTTCAAGTTGGCCTCCCCGGCGAGCCTGGGCGCCAGCAGCCACTGCATGGCCATCATGGTCGATGATGTCGACCGGCACCATGAAAGGTCAGTCACGGCAGGCGCGATCGTCGTCTATCCGCCCAAGAACATGCCATACGGGTTCAGGGAGTACGGCGCACGGGATCTCGAGGGCGGGTTGTGGTCGTTCATGACCCCGATGAATACGGAAGGAGACCTGATATGAGGGAGCTCACACCGTACCTCTGCGTTGCTGACTCGCGGGCGGCAATCACCTGGTATGCCGAGGTGTTCCAGGCCACGCTGAAGGACCAGCCGTACGTGATGGATGACGGGCGGGTTGGCCATGTCGAGTTGATGATCGGCGATGCGCGGCTGATGATGGCCGACCCGTTCCCAGAGGTGGATGTCGAGCCGCCCGACCCGGCGCATGGCAGCGCGGTCACGTTGCATCTGAAAGTGGCGGACTGCGACTCCGTGGCTGCGGCGGCGGTACGCAATGGTGCTCGCCTGGACCGCGGCCCTGAGTCCACCGGCCATGGCCGGGTCGCCACTTTCCGCGACCCGTTCGGCCATCGGTGGCTCATCAACTCCTGACGTTGGGGTCTCGCGCAGGTTGTCAGACCGCCTGAGTAATGTGCGACGAGCAGCCCAATCAACATCGGAAGGAGCAGAGGTGCCCTCAAATCTCAACCCCTACATCAGCTTCCGGGACAATGCCCGTCAGGCAATGGCGTTTTACCAAGACGTCTTCGGCGGCAACTTGACCTTGAACACGTTCGGTGAGTACGGCGATCCGAACGCCCCGGGGGCCGACAACATCATGCATGCACAACTTCAGACCGACAACGGCTTCACACTGATGGCGTCGGATACCCCGCCGGAAATGGGAGAGGTCAGTCCCGCCGGCAATATCACCATCAGCCTGAGCGGCGATGACGAGCAGGAGTTGCGCGGCTACTGGGACAGGCTCTCCGAGGGTGGCACCGTCGCCATGCCCTTCGAGAAGCAGATGTGGGGCGATCTGTTCGGCATGTGCACCGACAGGTTCGGTGTGCCCTGGATGGTGGACGTCGTCCAGCAAGAGAGCTGAGACCAGCCCTGAAACGCATCACCAGTGGGCTGAAACCGTCCCTTTGGCACAGGCTTTCGCTCACTGGTGATGCAAAACCAGGCGGGTGCACGGCCGGATCTGGCGTCCAGCCGCTCGCCCAACCGCCACAGAGCAGCAGGCGGCTGCTGCTAGGGACGCTCTGAAGTCAGCAACCGGGTCGCGCTGTCAGCAAACCACGACGCGTAGCGATCTGCGCTCCATCCCCGATGGCGCCTGAGCCGGCTGAAGATCACCGGATCCATCAGCATCCACACCGTGTCAATGGCGCCAGCCCTGTCGAGCCCCGGGCGGAGGTCAGCACGCTCCCGCACGCTGTCCACGATCCAGGCCGCAGTGCGCTCCCGCTGAGATTCTCGGTCCAAGATCAAGAGCTGAATGTCCGGATCGGCAGCGGCCGCCTCGTACGCGACAAGGATCACCCCAGCAGATCGAGCCTGGGCCTCGGACACCACCTGCGCCACGACAAAGAGGAAATCCGCGAGGTCGCGCACTGACTGCGCCTCGGCCACCCATGCCCGGCTCAGTACTGGCACCGGCTCGTCATCGCCTGCGATAGCTACGTCGATCACGACATGGAGCAACTGCGCCTTGGTGCCGAAGAGCAGCTCGACCGTCGGCACGGACACGCCGGCCTCGGCAGCGATGGCCCGCATGGTCGTCGTCGCATAGCCCTGCTGGACAAACAGCCGGGTCGCGGCGTCGATCACTCGGCTGCGGGTCCTCTGGGCTTGCTCGGTACGGGTTCCCGACACGTAGCCTCGTCGGGACTCGCGGGCAACGGCTTTGGGTGGCACGCGCTCATATTAGCTATGGGCGACCCATAGCAGCCTGCTGACAACCGCGAGGCCTCCGACTCCATGTGATCTTCAGCTCTCTGGAGTTGATTTCGGCGTTGTCGGGATAGCGCGCGCAAGGAACAGCCCGGACAAGGCGATCAGTGCCAAGACGCTGAGAGCCGAGCGGAGTCCGTCGACCCGTGCCTGGTCGTTAGCCTCGATCGCCTCCGCTGCGACATCAGGTGACACACCCGCCTCATCGAGCGCAGCCTTGAGGTCCGTGTCTGACATGAAAGGAATCCCCGCCGCGAGCTGGACACTGGCCTGGTCTTTGACCGACGGCGGGATGTCTGGGTTCTCCGTGACGCTGGTGAGGAACGATGTCGTGAGGGCGGCGATCAGGATCGATCCGGCTAACGCAGTACCGATGGCGGCGCCAAGGTTGGTCGCGGTGTTCTGGAGACCACCCACCTCACCGGTTAGTTTGTCGGGAACGGCCGACACGGTGACCGCACCGAGCTGCGACGCGAATGCACCAATGCCAAGGCCAATCAGCAGTAGAGGCACGGTGACAATCGCGGCCGCCGCCTCCGGGTCGAGAGCGAGGATCAGTACCAGGGTTCCGGCGAGCATTGCGAGCACGCCCAGGCGGACCACCAGTCGGGGTGACGCCCGGGGGAAGAACTTCGGGATGCCGACGGCTCCGGCCAGCAGCGCGATGGACAAGGGGAGAATGCGGACACCGGTCTCCAGCGCAGACAACCCTAGTGCGACCGAGAGGAACAGCGGGATCGTGAAAAACACACCGGCTTGCACGAGGTACTGCACGAAGAACATGGTGAGCCCGGCATTCATCTCTTGATAGCGGAAGATCGAGGGCCGGACCAGTGGCTCTCGTCCCTGCGCGATCAGATGCGCCTCCCATTCGAAGAAGGCCCACACGGTCAGTCCACCCAGGACAATGAGACAGATAGTTGGTGAGACGCCAAACACCGAGGGTCCGCCGGGCCTGGGGATGACCCAGCCCCATTCCGAAGATCGAAGTATCCCGTACACCGCAAGACCAAGCCCGATCGAAAGCAGCGTCGCGCCGATAGCGTCGAGCGGGACTCGATCTGCCAGAGGGGGCTCCTCCATCCGGCGGGCGAGGAGCACGACGAGTACCACCACGACAACTTCACCGACAAACACCCAGCGCCAGGAGAAATAGGTCGTCGCGAAACCACCGATGAGCGGACCGACTGCCACCGCGATCGCCCCGGCGCCCATGACCAGCCCGAACGCCCGAGGACGTCCTTCCACTGGAACGTTTGCCGCCACCAGAGCGACCACGGCCGGCAGGATCATCGCGGCACCAATGCCATCAAGGAACGACCAGCCGAGGACCAAGATCGGAAGGTTGGGAGCCAAGGCTGTTGTCAGCGAACCCACGCCGTAGACGATGCAGCCGATCATGAAAATGCGCTTCCGCCCGAACATCGAGCCGAGCTTGCCGCCAGTGACCATGAACATCGCCATGACCAGCGTGTACAAGGTGATCGCCGTCTGGATTCCAGTCACGGTGGTTCCGACGTCTTTCGCGACCGTCGCGATCGCCACGTTCATGACCGAGCTGTCGAGGAGCATCACGAACTGAGCGGCTGCCAGAGTTGGGAGCACGAGCCCGACGCGCGTCCCGGCGTTCGTTGGCGCGTCTACCACGCTGACACGCTACCGGCGGCTTGGCCTGGAATCTGGCTGCGCCACATACTCGTGGCGCACCTCGGGTCACTCCGCCGTGTGAGTACCCAGCCAGTCGACCCAGGTGACTGTTCCCCGCCTGCTGTCCGAGTCGCTGATCGACATCGCCGCGGCAGCATCGCTGACTGCTGAGGGCAGCGGTATCCGCATGGTCCGAACGGGACGCTGCCGGACTTGCTGCCACCGGTCGAAGGCCTCGGAGAAGCTGAGGACTTCTGGGCCTCCGAAGTCGACAAGTCGGCCGAGCGGGGCATTGCCGACGGATCCGGCGAGATAGTCCGCAAAGTCGGCGGTATCCACTGGCTCGACCTTCAGGTCCGGCAACGGCACCATCGGGAGCTGTGCCATCTTGTTGAGCATGCGGTCAAGCAGCCAGTGAAACTGGGTCGCTCGGGCGATCGACCAAGGGATCGGGCCTTGGCGGACGAGGTATTCGGCCTCCAGTTTGCGTCGCAGGTATGGGACCCGAGGCTTGTCGATTCCGACGATGGACACATAGATCATGTGATCGACCCCAGCCGCAGCGGCTTGCTCCAGCAACCGGGCTGTTCCGTCACGCTCGACCTCGGCTGGACTTGACCACAGATCTTTGGGCACGAAGTAGCCGCGGCGCGCGGCCGGCGAGAGCGTCGCGGCGTGGATCACCGTCTGACTGCCGGCGACCGCTTCCGCGATACCTTCGCCTGTGGCGAGGTCTCCGCGAATCCATTCCACATCGGGATCTGATCCTGGCGAACGAGCTAGCACGCGTACGCGGTACGAGCCCTTGAGCCGCGGGAGGAGATCCCTGCCAAGGTGCCCCGTCCCACCAGTCACGAGAACGGTATCCATCAAACTCAGTTTCCCATGATCGGCTGACTGGTCGTGTCACAGGTCCCGGACGGCTAGCAGCGCCCAGGTTCTACGCTGGGAAGCGATGCCCGAAGCTGCGTCGATGTCAGCGCGGGACGCGGTGACACTGTTCTTAAGCGGAGACGTGATGCTCGGACGCGGCGTCGACCAGATCCTGCCGCACCCCGGAGACCCCACGCTCCATGAGCACCATGTGCGCGACGCTCGAACCTACGTTGATCTCGCCATCAGGGCCAACGGCAGCATTCCGCAACCGGTCGACTGGTCCTGGCCCTGGGGAGACGCCCTGGAACTGCTCGAGGACGCCGGCTGCGACGCCCGAATCATCAACGTCGAGACCAGCATCACCACCAGTGACGACTATGTCCCAGGCAAGGCGGTCCACTACCGGATGAATCCAGCAAACGTCGAGGCAGTGTCGGCCGTCCGGCCAGACGCGTGTGTGCTGGCCAACAACCACGTACTCGACTTCGGCCGCCGCGGTCTTGGAGAAACTCTTGAGGTCCTCGCCGCATCTGGGCTTCGGACCGTCGGCGCCGGGCTGTCTCTTCTCCAGGCTCGCTCGCCAGCAGTCGTTTCGATCCCGAGGACCGGTGGACGGGTGCTGATCTTTGCCTTTGGTAGTCCCTCGAGTGGCATCCGGTACGACTGGGCAGCCACCCAAGATCGTCCCGGCGTACATCTGGTGCCCAGTCTCGACGATGCTGCTGCCGATGAGTTATGCCGCCAGGTAGGAAACCTACGGCAGCCCGGCGACCTGGCCATCGTTTCGGCGCACTGGGGTTCGAACTGGGGGTATCGGGTCGAGACGGAGCAGATCCGCTTCGCGCGCCGGCTCATCGACGGCGGAGTAGATCTTGTGCATGGGCACTCCTCGCATCATCCTCGGCCCATCGAGATCTACCGCCAGAAGCTGATCTTGTATGGCTGTGGTGATCTTGTCGACGACTACGAGGGCATCAGCGGTCACCAGCAGTACCGAGATGATCTTCGACTGCTCTACTTCCCGCAATTGGATCCGACCTCGGGCAAGCTCGTCGAGCTGCACATGGCACCTCTCCACGCTCGTCAGATGCGGCTGCATCGCGCCTCCGACAGCGATGGCCGCTGGCTTCGCAAGACCCTGGACAAGGTGAGCCGTCCCTTCGGGTCACGAATCGATCTTCGCTCAGACGGGCTGCTCACGGCTGCTAGCCGCTAGCCCGCTCTTGCGGATCTGCGATCGCAAGTGCTGAGGTCCGATAACGTGGTCGAGGAGTCAGCAGCTGAGGGGACGATCAAGCGCGATGTGGCAGGCACTCGGCGGGCTGCTCCCGATCGCGGTAGCAGTCGCATTCAGTTCGGTGCCGATCACCGTCACCATCTTGATCTTGCTGTCGCCTAATCGCAACCGGGCCGCACTCCCCTTTCTTCTTGGTTGGGTGACTGGTGTGATGGCGGTGGTCATCCTCTTTACGCTCGGCGCTTCGGTTCTTCCCGAGCCGCGTCGTAGGGGTTCTGATCCGGTTATCGCAGCACTGGAGATCTTGATCGGAACTGGACTGATCGTGCTCGGCGTGATCAACCTGCGACGCAGATCTGGTTCGGACCAGACGGGGATGCCGCGCTGGCTTTCCGCAGTGGACTCATTCGGGGCGCTGGCTACCTTCGGGATTGCCGTGCTCCTCGACTTGCGACCCAAAGGGCTGCTCCTCGGGATCGCTGCGGGGCTTGCCCTGCACACCGCATCCGTGGAGG
>Ga0126305_10000558_pt1 | contig 16078 bp, 16 predicted proteins | sample Plot26_FD_92536 | JGI IMG/M metagenome (GOLD analysis project Ga0126305, IMG submission 92536) | Serpentine soil microbial communities from UC McLaughlin Reserve, CA, USA - Plot26 | ecosystem: Environmental > Terrestrial > Soil > Grasslands | place: USA: UC McLaughlin Reserve, Lake County... | reverse complement strand
ATAAAAAGATTCAGAAGCGCAAAGCCTGTAAAAGGCGAAGAAAAAGTGTTGATACCCGGTGATCCGGAGAGAGAAATGGAATTAGAAAGAATAAAGGAGGGTATCCCATTATTAAAAACAGTTGTTGAAGATCTAAAATTTTTGGGTGAGAAATTAAACTTTCCGTTTTCTCAATAGTCAATTCATTTTCTTATTGCAAACCCAAAACCAGCACTTATGCTTCGGAAAGCTGTCCTGTTCCTTTTCATTTTTTCCCTTTCATTTTCCTCTTGCTGGAGATATAGAAGCGTCGACCCGCCAGGCAATACTGGTACGAATTATACCCAAATAAAAGTCCTGGGATATAAGCCTGTTTATGGAGAAGAGCCGGCCGCAAAAAAAATTTTATATAAAGCAACTGCGTCTACGGTTATCCAGGCAGGCAATATTTATGCATTCCGTAATTATATTTTTCAAATTGACCCGGGTTATGGCATACACGTCATTGATAATTCAATACCGGCTGATGCAAAGCGGATCGGTTTTATAGAAGTTAAGGGGTGTTCACAGATCTCGATCAAAAATGATAAACTCTATACAAATAGTTATGATGACCTTGTAGTGTTAGATTTTTCTGATCTTAACAATGTTCATGAGATAAGCCGGGCCAAGGCAGTGTTTGTTGAGTATCGCAATTACTCGCCGATAGCGCAACCTCCGGGAACTGGTTATTTTGAATGCCCGGACTATGGAAAATTTGTAGTTGGGTGGACAAGAGATTCAGTAATTCAAAGCTGTTATAAATAAACCAAGCATGAAGAATCTACTATACCTCAGCATAGTTTTTTGTTCTGTAGTGTGCCCTGGTTGCGAAAAAAGCAGTGATGGAGCCAGTGCGGCTTCTTCCACCGGTAAAGGTGGTTCACTGGCAAAGTTCACTATCATCGGTAATTATATTTATGCAGTCAGCAGTCATTACTTATATACAATTGATATTGCAGACCCGTCACATCCTGTAAAAGTGAATCAAAGCCAGTTAACGTTTGACATGGAAACGATCTATCCCTATAAGAACAGGTTGTTTATCGGTTCGAAAACAGGGCTGTACATTTATTCTGTCGATACTGCATCTTCACCGAGATTAATTGGTGAAGCCAAACATGGCAGAAGTTGCGATCCGGTTGTTGCAAATGATTCAGTTTCTTATTCTACATTAAAAGGAAGCACTTTTTGCGGACCAGCTACAAGTGGCCTGTATGTTCATGATATTAAAAACCTGAATGCTCCCGTATTAAAAAAGCTGATACCATTGAATGATCCGGCCGGCCTGGGGATGGCTGATTCAGCATTATATGTTTGTAATAATACCGGAGGACTCAAAGTATATGATATAAAAGATGCTTATGCTCCGATCGAAAAAACGACAATACCAGGAGCCGTATTCGTGGATGTAATTCCTTTTGACAATCTGCTTATTTGCTGGATAAATGATGGAATAAAACTTTATGATATTACAAACCAGCTACAACCAGTATTTATAAAAAAGATCGACAATTAAGCAATAGCCGACTTATTTATTTACCCCCGATACATTAAAGCAAACATTACCGTAGGTCTGACAAATGTTAATGATTACCGGCCTATCTTTGCAGCCTTAAAAATTTTACGGAGTATTTATGAAAGTAATGAAGTTCGGCGGTACGTCGGTGGGTAAACCTGAGCGAATGTTCCAGGTGGCAGAGCTTGTAACAAAAGGCGACGAACCGGTTATTGTTGTGTTAAGTGCATTAAGCGGCACCACCAATGCATTGGTAACGATCGGGAATTATATTGCAAAGGGTGAAAGGACGCTCGCAAAACAAGAGATCGCTAAACTGGAAACGCATTACAATGATTTTGTTTCAAAACTGGTCAAGAAGCCGGCTTCACTTGAAAAAGCAAAAGGGATCATTGCCGAGCATTTTGAATTCCTTAATATCATTTTGAAAATTTCTTTTAGTGAGGCATTGAGTAAAGATATTCTGGCACAGGGAGAGCTGCTCTCTACAAAATTATTTAGTGTTTACCTGGAAGAAGCAGGTGCGGATCATGAGTTGTTACCGGCGCTGGAGTTTATGAGCATTGATAGTTATGATGAACCACAAATAGGAAGCATCAAAATAAAATTATCACAACTGCTGAAACAGCACAGTACAAAAAAACTTTTTGTGACTCAGGGTTATATTTGTCGCAATGCAAGAGGTGAAGTGGATAATTTAAAGCGGGGTGGCAGTGACTACTCGGCATCATTGATCGCCGCGGCTATCAATGCAGCTGTTTGCGAGATATGGACGGATATTGATGGAATGCATAATAATGATCCGCGCATTGTAAAGAAAACAGTACCCGTTGAGCAATTGAGTTTTGAAGAGGCAGCGGAGCTTGCATATTTCGGTGCAAAGATCTTACACCCGGCATCGATCTGGCCGGCGCAAACTTATAAAATACCGGTGAAGTTGCTGAACACTATGCAACCTGATTCAAAAGGAACAACGATCTGTGAAGTAGCAGAATCAGTAGGCGTGAAGGCCGTTGCAGCAAAAGATAATATTACGGCGATCCGCATAAAGAGCAGTCGCATGTTATTGGCTTATGGTTTTTTAAGAAAGATATTTGAAGTGTTTGAAAAATACCGTACACCGATTGACATGATCACTACTTCCGAGGTAGCTGTTTCATTGACGATCGATAATACAACGCAGTTAAAAGAGATATTAAAAGAATTGGAACCATTCGGTACGATTGAAGTTGACAAAGACCAGGCGATCATTTCCGTTGTTGGTAATGAGATCTCACAGACAAGGGATATGATCAAAAAATTGTTTGGTTCTATTGTAAATATTCCTGTGCGAATGGTCTCTTATGGAGGCAGTCCTCATAACATCTCGTTACTTGTTTCTGCAAAGGACAAGACACAAATCCTTCAGCAATTGAATAAGGGTATGTTTGGACTGGATTAAACCCTTCGATGTCTCTAAAAGAGCGGCTTTTAACTTCTTCCGTTTGGAAAGGTAAGGCTGAGACAGGTTTGTGTTTAGGGAATCTGGGATGGGCGTTGTTCTTCTTCGCCATCATCTTCTCCTCTAATTGTGTAGATAGCGATTGTACCACCGCCACCATTGCCAATGGCTCCGGCAAACGGGCCTTTGATCACTTTGATCATTCCGATATCATTTACCGGAAGGGAATTCAGGAAAGATGCATCCATTCTCATTTCATCTACAAATATTGTTGCAACTGAACCACGGATCACTGGAACTCTGACACCATTTCTTGAAACAAATACTTGTAGACCCGCTACACGACCATCCAGCCAATCAAGAATATTAAAGTATCCTCCTATGGTTTCATTTTCTATATCGAATACGGTTCCCTCAGTGCTTTTAAAAAGGCCGCTGGCATATTTATCGTTCAACAATTCTTTGGGGCTTTTGGGATCGCTTCTCCGGGTTTGCGCCATTGCACCAATAGTAGTCGTGATCAGTGCTGCTATTAAAAGGATCTTTTTCATGATCTGTTCTCCTCTTTTTCAAGTTACGAAATAATGCTGTTAGCGGATAGTTAAGAGTTCCATTTGAAAACAAGATGCAGCTGTAGAATGAATTACACAAAATTCAATCCAAATAAAAAAGCTCCGTAATAACGGAGCTTCCATGCTTTCCTAACAATCTTTTTAAGATCCAAATCATGGCTCTACACGATCAGCATTGCATCGCCATAGCTAAAGAAACGATATTTGTCTTTAATAGCTTTTTTATAAGCTTCCATTACCAGGTCATAGCCGGCAAATGCACAAGTCATAATGAGCAGGCTGGTCTTTGGTAAATGAAAGTTTGTGACCAATGCATCTGCAATATTAAATTCATAAGGCGGATGAATGAACATATTGGTCCAGCCTTCAGAAGGTTTTAATAATTTCTGAGCAGTAAACGAAGATTCAATAGCTCTCATGGTTGTAGTTCCTACAGAGCAAATGCGATGACCATATTCCTTTGCCCGGTTCACGATCTTACAGGCATCATCATCTATCCGGTAATATTCAGCATCCATCTTATGTTTGCTCAGGTCCTCCACTTCAATTGGTCTGAACGTACCCAAACCAGTATGCAGCGTAACTTCGGCAAAACGGATACCTTTTATTTCAAGACGCTTGATCAACTCACGGCTAAAATGCAAACCGGCGGTCGGCGCTGCAACAGCACCTTCATGCTTTGCATAAACCGTTTGATAACGTTCTTTATCTTCTTCATCTGGTTTACGCTTTATATATTTTGGAAGCGGTGTTTCACCCAGTCTTTCGAGCATACCACGGAATGATTCTTCAGAATCTTCCCAAAGGAAGCGAATCGTTCTGCCACGGCTGGTAGTGTTGTCGATTACTTCGGCTACCAATTCTTCATTGTCCCCAAAATAAAGCTTGTTGCCCACACGAATCTTTCTTGCCGGATCAACGATCACATCCCAAAGACGGTTGGGTTTATTGAGTTCACGCAACAAGAACACTTCGATCTTAGCGCCGGTTTTTTCCTTACGGCCATACATTCTGGCGGGAAATACTTTTGTGTTGTTTACGACAAACACGTCCTTGTCATCAAAATAATCCATGATGTCCCGGAAATGTTTGTTCTCGATCTGGCCGGTATGGCGATGGATCACCATCATACGGGCATCTTCACGTTTTCTGGTTGGATTCTGAGCGATAAGATTTAATGGAAGGTCGAAACGGAATTGCGATAGCTTCATGGGCTTAATTTATTTTTTTGTTTACCAGCCTTTGAATCTCCGGGCATCTTTTGTTGCGACGCTCCGTTCATCGTTCCGAACCCTGGTCGGGCTTTGCCGGGATGGAGATTGAGTTTCATTAGCATGATCCCGATTGTTATCGGGACTATTGGACTTGTGTTTACTATAATTTTACTGGTGACTGTCCGGGGGCAGGCAATATTGAAGGGAGGGTTGATTCCCATCCGGCCTTACGGCGCCGGGCGGTTCACTCAGTTTTAAAGTGGGCAAAGGTAATGGATTTGAGATTTTTTTCACGAATAATTTTTCACATTCTTTCCGCATTGTCAATACCGCTGTACACCGCTGGATTTGATTAATTTTATGTATTCGGAAGCATTCAGCATCCTAAATAATTAAAACAGTACCATTATCATACTTTATGAAGCGATACTTTACCCTCGCGGCAACGTTGCTTTTTTGTTTTTATGGACACAGTCAGGGGCCGGCAAAAGCCAGGGCAAAAAAATACCCCAGCCTGTTTTGGGAGATCAGCGGCAATGGTTTAAAAAAGCCTTCCTATTTATTCGGGACCATGCATGTCAGCAGCAAAATTGCTTTTAACCTGGCTGATTCATTTTATCTCGCCATTAAAAATTCAGATGTCGTAGCCCTGGAAACGAATCCTGAAACCTGGCAGGAGGATATGAATAACTATGATGTTGGCGCTTCTCAGTATCGGTATGGTTTCAACGGCCGCTTAACGAATGATATGCCGGGTGACTTTCTTACTATCAAAACCTTACGTTTTGGCAAGTATGAAAAAAAGCTGGAAGTGGCGATGTTCAGCAAGCCGTCCATGATCAATAACCTGCTTTATCGCAGCATGTCTGATAATACCAGTGATTTTGAGGAAGACACTTATCTTGATCTCTATATTTATCAAACAGGAAAAAAATTAGGAAAAAAGGTTGCAGGTGTTGAGCAGTATGAACAAAGTATGAAATTGATGGCGGAAGCATTTCGCGACGCTGCAAAAGAAAAAAACAAAAAGGAAAAAAGCTTTGACTACGACGAAGAATTTTCACCGGCCAAATTGCAGGAAGCGTATCGTGCGGGCAACCTGGATCAGCTGGATTCTATCAACAAGTTAAACAGTCAATCAGATGCTTTTGACGAAAAATTCCTTTACCGCAGAAATGAGATACAGGCAAATTCAATTGATTCAATTCTTAAAAGTTCATCATTGTTCGTTGGGGTAGGGGCAGCACATCTTCCTGGTAACAGGGGCGTGATCGAATTACTGAGAAGAAAAGGTTATAGACTCCGACCGATCTATATGCGTAGCCGGGACAGCAAACAAAAAGATGCGGTCGAAAAAGTTCGTGTGCCTGTAACTTTTTCAACTCAAACTGCGGAAGATGGATTTTATAAAGTAGATATCCCGGGGAAATTTTATCGCTTTGGTGAAAGCTTTTTGTTTGATCAGCAGCAATATGCTGATATGGCTAATGGAAGTTTTTATATGGTCACAAGAGTAAAAACAAATAGTCTGTATTGGGGGCATAACGCGGATGTTGTTGCAAAAAAAATTGATAGTCTGTTGTACGAAAATGTTCCAGGTAAAATTTTAAGTAAAACAGGTATCACCAAAGCCGGGTATAAAGGATATGATATAACAAGCCGGACCAGAAGGGGTGATTATAATCGCTATAATATTTTTATCACACCATTCGAAGTTATTTTTTTTAAAATGGGTGGTAATGCGGATTATATAAAGAATGGCGTTGAAGCGAGGAAATTCTTTAACAGCATTCAATTAAAAGAATTTAAAAATGATGGATGGAAAAATTTTCAACCTGCTTATGGCGGCTTCTCTGTTGAATTTCCTCAACAACCCTATGAATCATTTGGAGATAACGTGCAGTATGATGCGGAAGAAAAGACTACCGGGCACCATTTTTCTGTAATAAGAACAGATATTCATAATTACAGGTTTGCAGAAGAGGATGCTTTTGATCTTGCTTTGATGGATGAAAGTTTTGGTTCGGCAGATTATATAGAAAAAAACATTGCTCGTAAACAATTTGTGTATAAAGGTTATCCGGCCCTTGATTGCCAATACAAGCACAAAGATGGGTCCGTGCTCCGTGCAAGGTTCATTATCCAGGGCCCCCACTATTATACGCTGGTGGCACATGGAAAGAAGGAAAATACTAATGCAGCTGAAAGATTTTTCAACTCTTTTGAGTTTACCCCGTTTGTTTACAGGGAATTGAAGGAAAGAAAGGATACAGCAATGCGTTTTTCAGTTAAGACGTCCTGGTTTCCTGAAGAGAAAAAAAATAAAGTTGACATACCTGACGAAGATCGTTATGTGTCAGATAGCGACGATGATGATTCTTTTAGTTTTTCGAAAGATGATTATAGAACCCGGCTTTTAAAAAATGATTCAACCGGGGAAGCGGTATATATTACCTTTTCCCGTACTTCCAAATACGAGTACGTCGACAGCACTTTAGCGCATAACAATAAATATTTGTTTATGCCAGGTTTTGATACAACATGGATCATACGGAGCGCAAAAAAATCCACCTTGCCAAATGGAATGAAAGTGATGGAGCAGGTTGTTTCTGACACGAACAGCAGCCGGGCAATTCTAACCAAAACATTTTATAAGGAAGGTCTCTATTTTCAGGTAACCACACAGACCGATACACTTTCACAAGCGTCAAGTTTTGTAAAAAGTTTTTTTGAGAATTTTATTCCGGCTGATACGCTGAAGATCGTCAACCCATTCACAAAAAAGTCGAAAATATTCTTTGATGATTTCTTTGGCAATGATAGCGCAGTAAGAAAGAAAGCGGTCAATTCGATCTGGGAAATTGAAATGGATTCGACCGACCTTCCTCTCCTGACAAAAGCAATCAATTCATTTAAATGGAGTGAAAAGAAATACCTGGAACGAAAAATTTCTTTTATCAATAAACTGGAAGATATTCCTGTAAAGGCAAGTGCAGATCTTTTAAAGGAAATTTATTATGCAGCGGGGGATACTGTACAATTACAGCATGCGGCATTGGCTGCATTGGCAGGCCAGAAAACTCAGTATTCCTTTCATGTTTTCAGGGACATTATTACTTCTGAGCCACCCGTGCTGGAGAGTGAAAATTCCCATCAAGGTAATTACAGGACTTATTCTTATCGTAGCATTTATACTAATTCCGGGTATCCCGGTGGCGGTTTGTTAAATGCGCTTCATGATTCATTGCAACTGACAAGAACTATCTTACCAGATCTCCTTCCGTTAATGACACTTGATGACTATAAAAAACCGATCATGCTTTTGCTAAAGAAAATGATCGATAGTAACCTCGTAAAAGCAAAAGATTATGAGATTTATTACAGTAAGTTTTTGATCGAAGCAAAACAGGAATTGAAGAAGCAGGCAATTGAAGAAAAAAAAGCAGCCATAGCAAAAGCAGAGGGCGAAAAAACAGCGGCAAAGAGCACAGATCTTTATCGCCGTGATGAGGGCGAACAAGGCAACGATGATCTTATTACCTATGCAACCCTATTGGTACCGTTCAGAGAAACGAATCCTGCAGTAAATGATGTATTGAAGCAACTATTATCATCAACTGATAAAAGATTAAAGTATAATACCGTCTATCTTTTTTTGCGGCATAAGGTTTCTCTGCCAGATACTATGCTATCGTATTTTGCAAAGCTTGATGATTTTCGCTATGAATTATTTACCGATCTGCGAACATTAAAAATGCTTGATAAGTTTCCTGCTGAGTATAAGAACCAACAAGACCTGTCGAAAAGTAAGTTATTTTCATCTTCCTATTATAGTAAGCCTGATTCATTGGTCTTTATTGACAGCCTTCCCGCATCAGTGAAAAACAGAAAGGGATTCGTGTTTTTTTACAAGTATAAAACGAAAAAGGAAGATCTGTCATGGAAATTAGCCACTGCCGGTCTGGTGTCACATGATAACGATGTATTCAATTATGATGATGACGAGGACGGCGAAGATGACGAAGAGGACATAGGCTATACTTCCGGTATCTCAGGATTCAATTTTTCAAGAGATGACAATAAGATCGTTTTTACAGAATTCACTGATGAAAAGATAAAAGAAGATGTGCCTATGAAAGAACAGATGGAAAAGCAGCTCAGGAAAATTCTATATTCAAAAAGAAAAAGTGCGAAGATGTTTTATAAAGAAGGGCCTGATTACTCTGATATGCCCTTTCGTTATCTTGAATAGTGAAGGTCTTTTCCCGGGATCGAAGCAATGAGGTTTTTCGTGTACTCATTCTTTGGATGATAATACACTTCATCTGCATTGCCTTGTTCAACAATTTTTCCCTGATGCATTACCATAATACGATCGCTGATATAGCGAACAACAGCAAGATCGTGTGAAACAAAGATCGTTGTAAACCCAAATTCTTTTTTAATATCATTCAGCAGGTTGAGTACTTGTGCCTGTATGCTTACATCCAATGCCGACACTGGTTCATCACAAATAATAAATGAAGGGTTTAACGCCAATGCCCTTGCAATGACAATACGCTGTCGTTGTCCCCCGCTGAATTCATGAGGATAACGATCATAATGACCGGGAGCGAGATTTACTTTTTCAAGCAGGCCCATCACTTTTTCTTTTCGTTGTTTTTCATTTTTATATTGCCCGTGCACTTTCAACGGCTCATTTATTGCAGAACCGATCGTTAAACGCGGGTTTAAAGATGAATACGGATCCTGGAAAACAAGTTGTATGTCTTTTCGAAGAGCCTTTATTTCATCAATGGTTTTTTTGGTGAGGTCATCACCATTATAAATTACCGATCCCGCAGTTGGTTCTATAAGTCTTAACAATGTCCTGCCGAGAGTAGTCTTGCCGCAACCACTTTCACCAACAAGCCCAAGGGTTTCGCCTTTTAATACATTAAAGCTTACATTATTCACTGCTTTTGTAAAAGAAAGTGCTTTACCAAACAGGTTTTTTTTAACAGGAAACCAAACGGAAAGGTCTTTAACTGAAAGAAGGACAGTGGACGATTGACCGCCGACCACAGGAGTACTGTCAGGTTTGGTTGGTTTAATTGTAGTCTGTGGTCTGTTGTCTGTCGTCTCAAAAAAATCACTAACTACAGGTAATCTTTCACCTTTTTTATGAAATATGGGTCTGCATGCGAGTAAGCCCTTTGTATATGGATGTTGTGGGTTTTCAAAGATCTCTTTTACCGAATTAGTTTCAACGATCCGGCCTTGATACATCACTGCTATCTTATCAGCTATTTCGCTTACTACTCCAAGATCGTGGGTGATAAAAATGACGCCCATCTTCTGCTCTTCCTGCAATTCTTTTATCAGCTGCAGAATATTTTTTTGAACAGTTACATCCAATGCGGTCGTTGGTTCATCGCAAATAAGTAATGATGGCTTGCAGCACATTGCCATTGCGATCACCACGCGTTGCTTTTGGCCACCGCTTAATTGATGCGGATATTTTGAAAAAATTTTTTCAGGTTCCGGCAGCTTTACTTGTCTGAACCATTCTATCGATTGTTGTTTTGCCTCAGCGCTTGAAAGTTTTTTATGTAGCTGTAATGATTCTGCAACCTGGTCGCCACAAGTGAAAACAGGGTTCAGCGATGTCATTGGTTCCTGAAAGATCATGGCAATCTTGTTGCCGCGGATCTTTTGCAGTTCCTTATTGGGTAACCTGATAAGGTTAGTCTCATTTTTGCCATCTTCAGAAAAAATGATCTCCCCACTTTTAAATGTGCCTGTTTTGGATAATAATTGAAGGATCGAAAGTGCTGTTACAGATTTACCGGATCCTGATTCACCAACTATTGCAAATATTTCGTTACGATCAACAGCAAAGGAAATATTTTTTATAGCAGAAGTTGTTCCTGATTCGGAAACAAAATCGATTGATAGATCATTTATTCGTAGGAGAGGTAACATCATTTATTTACCACTTTAATTGCAATACTTTTTGCCGGCTTGGGATAATACGCAAGACAAACTGCACAATTGCTAACGTAGGTTGTATCAATACTGAAATAAAACTCATCACCTTCATTAATTGTTGATGGGAAACTGCAAACGCTTCCGAGCGCAAACACATTAGTATGTGTTTTACCCGTCACTTCGTTTTTCCACTCTGCCACAAATTTTGATGCGGCTATATTCCCTTCTAAAAGTTTGATGGTATAATTCATGCACATTCCCTTTACTTCTAATTTGCCTTTATAAACTGAACTTTCGTTTTTGTTTTTACATTTATTTGTAGTGGTGGCTGCAATAAAAATGATCGGTGCTATCAAGTAAAGTTTCATAAGTAAGGGTTTAAAAACGAAGATGGCGAACAGTGTGACCTTTATTAATCAATTGTTTTAACGAATCAATGCCGATCTTTAAATGAGTGTCAACAAATTTTGACGTTATCTTTTTATCACTTGCTTCCGTTTTCACCCCTTCTGGTACCATCGGCTGATCGCTGACAAGCAATAATGCGCCCGTTGGTATGTGATTGTAAAATCCGACGGTAAAGATCGTTGCGGTTTCCATATCGATCGCATAAGCCCTGATATCTAACAAATACTTTTTGAATTGTTCATCATGTTCCCATACTCTGCGGTTAGTGGTATATACTGTGCCGGTCCAATAATCTATTTCATATTCATTGATCGTTGTGGAAACCGCCTTTTGCAATGCGAATGCCGGTAACGCAGGCACTTCTGCCGGGAAATAATCATTACTGGTTCCTTCACCACGAATGGCCGCTATCGGTAAAATGAGATCACCAAGCTTATTTCTTTTCTTCAATCCCCCGCATTTGCCAAGAAATAAAGCTGCTTTAGGATGGATCGCAGCAAGCAGATCCATTACCGTAGCCGCCGTGGGGCTTCCCATTCCGAAATTGATAATTGTAATATCGTCTTTGGTGGCACATTGCATAGGCTTGCCCTTGCCAACCACTCTTACTTTATTCCACTTTGCGAATTTTTCAACATAGTTGCTAAAATTTGTAAGCAGGATATAACTTCCAAAATTTTCAAGTTTTTGGCCTGTGTATCTTGGCAACCAGTTTTGAATGATCTCTTCTTTGGACTTCATTTTGTTTTTTTTGACGACTGACAACGGACGATTGACCACAAAGCTATTCGCCAAGCTTCTTTATAAATGCCTGAAGCATTTTCACAAGTTTTTCTGCTTCATTATAGAAGTTGTTGAAAGTAGGTTCATCTATATATTTCCTAAGTTTCGCTTTAATCAAACGTGCTACAACTTCTAACGTTGACCTGTTAGCAAATATTAAGAATCTTTTTTGTTCTGCATTGCTTTGGCTGGTCGATCCTTCCGCAATATTCAGTCCAATACTATCTGCAGCTCTCCTGATTTGATTACTGAGGTTAAACATTTCTTTTTTTGGAAATTCATCCGCAAGTAAATTGATCTTTTCTCCAAACTCCAGCGAAACTTGCCAGACTCTGAGATTTTCGAATTTAAAAGCCATAAATCATTTTCGAATTAAATATACTTTAAAACGGCGGGATTACCATTTCTACAATGGTCTATCGTCTGTTGTCTATCGTCTATATTTGTCCAATGATACAAGTGAATTACCCTGAGCCTGTATTTCGATTCAAGGAAGAGAATGGGAAAGAGATGATCTTTGATTTAATCAGGAAGCAATGGTTATTACTAAACGAAGAGGAATGGGTGCGGCAAAATTTTATTCAGTTTCTTGTGCAGGAGTTGAAGTATCCTTTAGAATTGATCGCTGTTGAAAAGGAAATTCAACTAGGAGATCTGAAAAAAAGATTCGATATACTTATATATGATCGTGATCACAAGCCCTGGATGCTTGTAGAATGTAAAGCTGGTGAAATTGATCTTGATGTAAAAGTTTTGTACCAGGTATTACGATATAATATTTCAATGCCGGCAAGTTTCCTGGTAATTACAAATGGAAATTATACTTACGCATGGGAAAAAGCCGGAGGTGAGTTAAAAGAAATTCAGCAAATGCCGTTGTGGAAATAACAATACAAAATCCCCTTCACTTGCATGAAAGGGATCGGGCAGTTAGTATTGGTTTATTTATGGGAAAATGCCGAGTTCAGCATAGCTGGTTGCAACCTTATTTATGGCAACTACATACGCTGCGGTGCGCATATCAGGTATTTTGGGATTGCTTTTCCATGTATTCATTATTTCATGAGTAGCAGTGATCATTGTTTCTTCCAGTCCACTGTAAACGAGATCTGCTTCTTCCGGACCATGCATTATAAATTCTCTTTGGCGCTGGCTGACCTTTTTTGTCGTTAGTTCTTCGATCGTGCCAAGTATATGTGCATTCAGATTTTCGGTAAAACGTTTTTCCATTCTTCCGTAACGTACATGGCTAAGATTTTTTAACCACTCGAAATAGCTCACAGTAACACCACCTGCATTCAAATACATATCAGGTACTACTAATATTCCCTTTTGTACAAACACTTCATCAGCTTCCGGAGTAAGTGGACCATTGGCGCCTTCTCCAATGATCTTCGCTTTTACTCTTGGGGCATTTTCTCCATTGATCACATTTTCCAGTGCCGCAGGAATAAGAATATCACATTCTAGCTCCAATGCTTCGGCACTTGTAGAAATAAATTTTGAACCCGGAAAACCTTTTATTGAACCAGTTTTCTTTTTGTATTGAAAAACTTCTTCTTCATTTAGTCCGTTATCATTGTAAACAGCTCCGTCATGCTCTGCAAGACAAATTAGTTTAGCGCCGCCTTCACGGAAAAATTTTGCTGCATGATATCCAACATTACCTAATCCTTGTACTATAACTCTTTTGCCTTCAACCCCGGTTGATAAACCTAGTTTTTCCATCATTTCAGCCATTTTACATACTTCGCGTATGCCATAATAAACGCCAAGCCCTGTTGCTTCTCTTCTTCCCCGAACGCCACCTTGGGTAACAGGTTTTCCGGTAACACAACCTGCGGCGTCAATTTCGCCGGGGCGCATAGACGTATAGGTATCGAGTATCCATGACATTTCTCTTTCACCAGTACCATAATCAGGAGCGGGTACATCAGTGCCTGGGCCAATAAAATTTTTCTTGATCAACTCTGCAGTGTAACGTCTTGTGATATTCTCCAATTGATAAGCAGTGTACTTTTTGGGATCAATGCTGATACCACCTTTGGCGCCGCCAAACGGAACATTTACGATCGCACATTTAAAAGTCATCAGTGCGGCGAGAGCCATTACTTCATCAAGATTTACGGAAGTAGAAAAGCGAATACCGCCCTTGCAAGGAGTTTTGTGATGACTGTGTTGAACACGATAAGCCTTAATGACCTCTATCTTATCATCGATCTTTACAGGAAAGTTCATCCTGTAAACAGCATTGCATTGTTTTATTTGTTCAAGAACACCAGGATCACAGTCGGTAAACTTAGCGGCTTTATCAAAACTTTTGGAAACGGCTCCAAAAAAACTATAGTCAGACATATGGCAAGCATTTAATTAAAAAAATGAGTTATTTATTTTTTTCGAGTTTTGAGATCTTCCTGTCAAGACGGATAAGATACAGTACAAATCCGGCAAGTATCGTCAGTATCACAGCGATCACAACATATATTTTTCCATTCTCTTTCATTGTATCGGCCATGCTAACGTCCTGTGCATTTGCAAAAAAAGTAAGAAGTAGTAAAGTAAAAATGGAGATCAATTTCTTCATTGTGACAATTTTTGTTCATATAACATTTTCATCCTGATCTTAAGCGTAGCGATCCAAACACCGATTAATGTCCATCCTGCAATAGCCGGGTAAAAAACGAGCCGCATGTTTGCTGAAGCGCTTCCGGGATCAAGTGCCGGATTTCCTTCACTGCCACCGGGATGCAAGCTATCTAATAATCGTGGAATGATCCAGATCGAAGGAAAAAGCATAGCAAATGCAAAGATGTTGTATACGGCACTGATCCGTGCTCTTTTATCTATGTCCTGGATCGAGTCTCTTAACACGAGATATGCCGCATATACAAGTAATGCAATAGCGGCGCCGATCAATTTCGGCTCCCGGGCAATCGTATCAAAGGAATTAAAAACAGATTTATTTGAATCGATCCACGTGTAGCTCATCCAGATAGCTCCAGTTAAATAACCAAGTACACCAAACAATATGCCTACACCGGCATATTGACGGGATGCGATATCATGAATAGGTTTATTCGTTCTTAAATACATGATGGCACGCACAAATGAGACAATGAACAGGATCATCATGCCGAACCACATGCAAACATGAAAGAAAAGATTACGGATAGTTTCCTGTAATTGCGGGTTTCGGGGTACCTCAATAAGCAGGCCCGCAATAAATGTGTAAACGAGAAGAAGAACACCCAGAATTTTCCACCAGGATCTACGCATATAAAAATTTATGGTTCGTCATAGGCACACTGCGACAGGCGCAGCTATCAATTAAGTGATTGCAAAAATAAGGGGAAAGAAATAATGAACAGGGAACAAACATCAGGGAATTTGGAATAAAGGTCATCAATCTTTCCATAAAAACGGAAAAAGGATCACGGCCAGCATTACAACCAGTACATCAAGCATTACGATCAGTAGCAAAGTGGAAGATGCTATTCCGGTTTTATCGCTGAAAACAGTATTGGCAAGTTGCATTAACAGCATTAGTTGTGGTATAATAATGGGAAAACCCAGGATCGCCATTATCGCGGCATTTTGTTGCGCCTTTGCTGCAATCGCTGAAAGAAAGGTAAAGACCAGGCTTAGACTCCACCCGCCAAGTAATACCAATCCAATAAATGGAAGTGCTTTTTGAACCGGGTTACCCAAAAAAAGAGAAAAAAGACCGATGCTCAGAAAACTCATTAATAACATCAACACGGAATTAAAAACAAGTTTTGCCAAAATAAAATCCCGGGGATTTACAATTGAATAAAAATAAAGCATACGGCCACGTGTCTCTTGTAAAAAACTTTTCGCGACCGCATTTATGCAAATAAATAATTGAATGATCCAAAACAACCCATTCCAGACTTTTGCTTCAGGCTCCCGTATCGTCATATATAAAACAAAAATGGTGGCAATGATGTAGAGAAGTATTCCGTAGAAGCTATACTGTTGTCTTACTTCAAGCAGCAGATCTTTTTTTATAAGCGTATATATATGGCGTGTGGAGTTCATTAGAGTTTATAACATGTTCTGCATCTTGGCTCATAAACATCCTTTGCGCCGAGCATTACCTGGTCATCATTGGGCACTTTGCGGTAGCTATAGT
>Ga0126305_10000556_pt1 | contig 16172 bp, 15 predicted proteins | sample Plot26_FD_92536 | JGI IMG/M metagenome (GOLD analysis project Ga0126305, IMG submission 92536) | Serpentine soil microbial communities from UC McLaughlin Reserve, CA, USA - Plot26 | ecosystem: Environmental > Terrestrial > Soil > Grasslands | place: USA: UC McLaughlin Reserve, Lake County... | reverse complement strand
GACTGCGGCCGCTCGGGGGGAAGAAGCAGTGAGCAAGATCGGGTTTTTCGGCGCCGGCTGGGTCGGCGTCGTCACGGCTGCCTGCTTCGCCGAGCTCGGCCACGACGTCGTGGTCAGGGATGTGTCCACCGAGCGGATCGACGCGTTGCGCCAGGGGGGGCTCCCGTTCCACGAGCCCGGCCTCGTCGAGCTCATCGAGCGGAACGCCGAGCGAATGACGTTCACACTCGACGCGACTGAGGCGGCGTCGGACGTTGATTTCCTCTACGTCTGCGTCGGCACGCCGTCGACGTACTCCGGCGACGCCGACCTCTCGTACGTATGGAGCGTCCTCGACGACCTCCCCGAGCTTTCCGGCAATCCCGTGCTCGTCATGAAGAGCACTGTGCCGGTCGGAACCGGTGAGAAGGTGCGCGCCGCGCTCGATGCACGTGGGCTCGAGCACGTCGGCTACGTCTCGAATCCCGAGTTCCTCTCCGAGGCGACTGCCGTGCGCGACTTCATGTCGCCCGACCGGATCGTCATCGGCGCCTTCGACCAGGCCGACGGCGACCGCGTCGAGGAGTTGCACACCAGTCTCGACGCGCCTGTCGTGCGGTCCGACGTCGCCTCGGCGGAGATGATCAAGCTCGCCGCGAACGCGTTCCTGATGACGCGGATCAGCTTCATCAACGAGATCGCCAACGTCTGCGAGCTCGTCGGCGCCGATGTGGAGGAGGTCGCGCGCGGCATCGGGCTCGACCACCGCCTGGGCCCGCACTTCCTGCGCGCCGGGATCGGCTACGGCGGATCCTGCTTCCCAAAGGACGCGTCCGCGCTGAAGCAGCTCGCGTCGAACTCCGGTTACCACTTCCAGCTGCTCTCGGCGGTGATCGAGGTGAACGAGCTGCAGAAGCGGCGTGTTGTCGCCAAGCTTCAGAAGCATCTCGGGAAGCTGCGGGGCAAGCGAGTAGCGCTCCTCGGGCTGGCCTTCAAGCCGAACACGGACGACATGCGTGAGGCGCCGAGCATCGTGCTCGCCTCCCGCCTGCTCGCCGAAGGCGCCGAGGTGCGTGGCTGGGATCCCGTTGCCCGGCCCGGGGCACTGATGAACGGCGTCGAGATCTGCGATTCGATCGCGGAAGCCGTGAAGGACGCGGATGGAGCCGTCATCGTCACCGGGTGGGCGGAGCTGCAAGACCTCGCCACGGCGGAGATCCGCGACGCGATGAGGAACCCGCTGATCGTCGACGGGCGGAATATCCTCGATCCGGACGCGGTCCGGCAAGCCGGCTTCGCCTATGAAGGCGTCGGCCGGCCCACCTCGCCACTCTCGGGCCTGCCCGAGACGAGCGAGCCCGAGCACAAGCTGGCGTAAGCGACGTGGAAGCGATCATCCTCGCCGGCGGAAAAGCCGAGCGGCTCGGCGAGGCAGCACAAGGTCTGCCGAAGGCGCTCGCGGCGCTCGCGGGCCGCCCGCTTGCCGCGTACCAGATCGCTCTGCTCGCCCGGGCGGGCGTCGAGCGTGTGCTGATCAGCTGCGCCGCGGGCCAGGAGGCGGTCTTCGAGCAGGAGCTCGGCGACCTCGGTGTCGAGCTGGTCCTGGTCGGCGAGCCGGAGCCGCTCGGCAGAGGCGGGGGCCTTCGTCTCGCCGCGCAGCAGCGTCGCGAAACCGGCCCCGTCTACGCGCTGAACGGCGACGAGCTCTTCGACATCGACCTCTCGGACCTGCTCGCACGGCACGTCGACGAGACCCCCGCGGCAACGATCACGGTTGCGCCGCTCCGCAGCCACCTGGGCGTCGTCGACCTGGGGCCGGATGACACAGTCGTGGGATTCCGAGAGGCGCCGCTCCTGCCCTTCTGGGTCAATACCGGCCTCTACGTCCTCGACCAGGAGGCGATCGAGCGGCTTCCTGAACGCGGCGACCACGAGACGACGACCTTCCCGGACCTCGCAGCCGAGGGTCGCCTCGGAGCCTGGAGACACGAGGGGCTCTGGCTGACGGTGAATACCCCCAAGGACCTCCGGGTCGCGCAGACGTTCGTCGAGTCGAACCCCGAGCGATTCCGGTAGTCCGGTGAGATGATCGGCGTGTGCCGAGGGACCGGTTGTCGCCGAACCTGACGCTGCTCGACCGCTGGGCGTTCGAGCCTCGCCGCGTGGACAAGCCCTGGGGCTACGAGCTGATCTGGGCGCTGACCGACCTCTACTGCGGCAAGCTGCTCGTCGTCTACGCCGGCCAGGCGCTCTCGATGCAGTTCCACCGGGAGAAGGATGAGTCCTGGTACCTCCTCGAGGGACGGGCTGAGATCGAGATGGCCGGAGCGGGGGAGAAGGCGCCCAGCCGGGAAGTGGTCAGGGCGGGCGCGGCGTTCCGGATCACCCCCGGCACGGTGCACCGCGTGCGGGCGGTCGAGGACACCACCATCCTCGAGGTCTCCACGCCGCAGGTCAACGACGTCGTGCGGTTAGAAGACGCGTATGGACGGGAGGGAACCTCGGCCCCGTAGTACCCTGACACGCTTGTGTTAAGGTTCAGGCATGGACGGGCTGACGGTGGGTGCGGCGGCGAATGCGACCGGATGGTCGGCGCGGATGCTCCGCTATGTCGAAGGCGCCCGCCTTGTCGTCCCACGGCGGTCGGACGCCGGGTACCGGCTCTACGGCCTGCGTGAGCTGAACCAGCTCCGCTCGCTCGCGCAGCTTCGCAGCCGGTTCGGCGCCGAGCTCACCGACGTCGCCTTCGCTGCCCGGCTGCGCCGCGAGCCGGCGCTCCGTGGCGCGGTCGACACGTGGCTCGCTGGCTCCGACGTCGGATCGGCCGACTGGGTCGACTGGGAGCAGCGAAAGCACGAGCGGCTCCTTGCCGCCTAACTACACTCCCGCAGTCAACGAGACAGAGAGAGAGCTGATGGCAACCACGAAGCGCTACGACGTCAAAGACCTTTCCCTCGCCGCCGAAGGTGTGCGGCGGATCGCGTGGGCCGACCGGCAGATGCCGGTGCTCGCCGCGATCCGCGAGCGCTTCGAGGCCGAACAGCCGCTCTCGGGCTACCGCGTCGCGGCGTGCCTCCACGTCACGACAGAGACCGCGAACCTCGCCCGAACGCTGAAGGCGGGCGGCGCCGACGTGGTGCTCTGCGCGTCCAACCCGCTCTCCACGCAGGACGACGTCGCCGCAGCGCTGGTCGATGAGTTCGACGTCTCCGTCTTCGCGATCAAAGGCGAAGACAACGACACCTACTACCAGCACATCGAGGCTGCGGTCGACCACAAGCCCCAGCTGACCATGGACGACGGCGCCGACGTCATCGGCGTCCTCCACGCGCACCGCCGCGAGCAGCTCGGCGACATCATCGCCGGGACGGAGGAGACCACCACGGGCGTCATCCGGCTGAAGGCACTCGAGGCCGACGGGGCGCTCGGGTTCCCGATCATCGCGGTGAACGAGGCGCAGACGAAGCACCTGTTCGACAACCGGTACGGAACCGGCCAGTCGACGATCGACGGGATCGTCCGCGCCACGAACATCCTCCTCGCAGGGAAGCGCTTCGTCATCTCGGGCTACGGCTGGGTCGGCAAGGGCGTCGCGATGCGGGCGAAGGGCATGGGCTCCCACGTGATCGTCACCGAGGTCGATCCGCTCCGCGCGATCGAGGCAGCGATGGACGGCTTCGAGCTGATGCCGATGGCGGAGGCGGCGCAGGTCGGCGACATCTTCTGCACGGCGACCGGCGACAAGTCGGTGATCGCCCGCGAGCACATGGAGCGCATGAAGGACGGCGCGGTGCTCGCGAACACGGGTCACTTCAACGTCGAGATCGAGATTGCGGCGCTCCGCCAGATGGCGGTCGAGTCCCGCGAGGCCCGAGCCTTCGTCGAGGAGTTCACACTCGAGGACGGCCGCCGGCTCTACCTCCTTGGCGACGGCCGGCTGATCAACCTGGCCGCGGCGGAGGGGCATCCGGCGATCGTGATGGACATGTCCTTCGCGAACCAGTCGCTCGCCGCGGAGTACGCCGTGGATCACGCGGCCGAGCTCGAGCGCAAGGTCTACCCGGTGCCCGAGGAGATCGATCGCGAGATCGCCCGTCTCAAGCTGGACACAATGGGGATCCGGATCGACCAGCTGACGGAGGAGCAGGCGAACTACTTGGCCTCCTGGAACGAGGGGACCTAGTAGCGCCCCTCCAGACAATCCACGCTGGCTTCTGGGCCGCGGTCACGCGGCGCCAGACCCCACCCTCCTCCTCGCCAAGGCTCCAGAGCCTTGACTCGTCGGAGTGCAGCGTCTGGCTTGGTGCTCTCGACCCAGAAGCGGGGCAGCCTTCCCCGAGGGAGCGCATCTGAAAGCGCTGGTGCTTGCGGCCGGGTACGCCACTCGGCTCCGGCCGCTCACCGACCAGGTCGCGAAGCCGCTCCTGCCGCTTGCAGGACGGCCGATGCTGGACTACCTCTACGACCGGATCGCCGAGGTCGGGGCGGTTGACGAGCTCCACGTCGTGACGAACTCCCGCTTCGCGACGGACTTCCGCGAGTGGGCGGAAAACGACGAGCGACCGTTGCGCATCGTCGTCCACGACGACGGCACGACGTCCAACGACGACCGGCTCGGCGCCGTCGGCGACATGGAGTTCGCGATCGAGCGCGGTGAGCTCCAGGGCGAGGATCTCCTGGTGCTCGCAGGGGACAACTTGATCGGCTACGGGCTCGACGAGCTCGTCTCGTTCTGGCGGGAGAAGGGCGGTGAGGCCGCAATTGCCGTGCACCGGGTGGACGACGCCGAGCTCATCACCCAGTACGGGGTGGCCGAGCTCGACGAGAACGATCGCGTCGTCTCTCTCGAGGAGAAGCCCTCGCAGCCGCGCAGCGACCTCGCGGTCACGGCGTCGTACGTGTACTCGGCGAAGCTCGCCTCCTTGATCCCGACCTATCTCGCAGAGGGACGTTCACCGGACGCGCCGGGCAACTTCGTCGTCTGGCTCCACACCCGCGAGCCGGTGTACGGCTACCGCTTCGTCGGCGACTGGATGGACATCGGCGACCCGCAGCAGCTCCTCGTCGCGGACAACCTGATCCGCGAGCGCGCCGGGCTTCCGGCGCGCTCGGAATACTCGCTCGAGAAATAACACCTCTGGCGCAAATCCGTGCGCCAGTCGCGCGGATTTCCCGAGTAGCGTTGAGGCGATGTGGTTCTCGACCTCGTGCTGCCCCGCCGTTGTGTTTCCTGCGCCCGTCTGGGTGAGGATCTCTGCCCGGACTGCCGGGCCGTCCTTCCGCTCCTGCTCGGCACGCATTGCGAGCGCTGCGGCGCGCCGACGGCGTGGCCCGTGCGGCGCTGCCGCGAGTGCTCGGGCCGTCGCCTCGCGTTCGCCTCCGCCCGCGCGGCCGTGGCATACGAGTCATCCGTGCCCGCGGTCGTGGCCGCGTGGAAGGAGCGCGGGCTCCGGCGGCTGGCCGAGCTCGCGGCGGAGGTCGTCTCCGACTGCCTCGCCTGCCCGGCCGCTGACGGCATAGCGTTCATCCCGCCCGACGGCGACCGGAGCGTGCGCCGCGGCCACCATCCCGCGGAGCGTCTCGCCCGACAACTCGGGCGACATTGGAGGCTGCCGGTCGTTCCATCGCTGGGCCGAACGCGCGCCCGGCGGCCTCAGCGCGGGCTCGCGCTGCCGGATCGTCGCCGCAACGTCGCGGGCGCGTTCGCGGCCAGGCAGCCGGTCCCGAAGCGCCTCGTGCTAGTGGACGACGTCTACACCACCGGGGCGACCGCGACGGCCGCGGCGTCTGCCTTGCGCAAGGCCGGAGCGACGCGCGTCGACGTGGTCACCTTCGCGCGTGCCGTCCGGTCAATACAATCGACGACTCGACCGGCAACGGCGATCTCGGGAGGGCTTGGTGCGACTCCAGGTGAAGGGCAAGAACGTCGAGGTCACCGACTCGATTCGTGAGTACGCGGAGGAGAAGCTCTCGAAGCTCGGGCGTCAGCTGGCAGACCCGACGCGCGTCGAGCTCGAGCTCGCGGTCGAGCGGAACCCCTCGATCTCGCAGAACCACGTCGCCGAGGCGACGATCTGGACGAAGGGGCCGATCCTCCGGGCGCGGGAGGCGTCCAAGGATCACAAGGCCTCGATCGACCAACTGGTGGACAAGCTGGAGCGGCAGGTCAAGCGCTACCGCGACAAGCGGCGGTCGAGGCGCGATCGTCAGCTACCCGAGGCAGGGATCCCGGAGGAGGCGATTCCGATCGACGAGGAACCGAGGATCGTGAAGTCCAAGCAGTTCGCGGTCAAGCCGATGGGCCCCGAAGAAGCCGTGCTCCAGCTGGAGCTCGTCGGACACGACTTCTTCGTCTTCCAGAACGGGGACACGGGGGACGTGAACGTCGTCTACCGTCGGCGCGACGGCGCCTACGGCCTCATCGAGCCGCAGGCCTGAGAGCCAAGCGGTGCCGTTCCTTCGGCGGCGCGAGAAGCCGCTCCACGAGCAGCTCGCCGAGGGGACCGGCCTCCTGGAGTGGCGCTCGAAGCACGCGCCGGTCTACCCGCCGTCCTTCGCAGGCACGCTGGACGTCCTGCACGGCGGCAAGCCGCGCCGATGGGATGCGGTGGGAACCGCCGAGGCGCCCGACCTGCCGGTAGACGCACTCGAGTTCACTGCGCTTCCGGATTCCACCCTGCTGGTTGAGGACGCGCTCCCGGAGGAGGCGCTCTCCCCGCTAGCCGAGGTCGTGGAGCGGTCGATCTCGCCGCCCTACCGGGCCCGGGCAGTCCGCAGCGAGGGCCACCGCTGGGCGGTCGCAGCCAATGCGATCGAGGTCGTGGAGCTGACCGCGGAGATCCCTGGCGACACGGTCAGTCTCGCCGTGCAGCACGGTGAGCGCACGCTGCTGATTGACGAGCGACCGGCGTGGGAGAGCATCCCCGCGCTCGAGCAGCACGGTGCCGCCGTCCACGCTGACTTCGTTCTGAGTGCCGAGCGGCTCGACGGCACACTCTGGTCGGTCGAGGTAAACCCTTTGTGACGAGTAATCGGCGCTCAGGGTCGGGCGACGTGCCTCCGATACCCTAGGTCTGTGGCGACGGACCTCGGCAGCTTCGAGAAATTCCTGCGCGTCGGCGAAGGCCGACGGCTCAAGCGGCTAGGCAAGCAAGCCGCCTACATCAGCACTTTGGAGGAGGAGTTCGAAGGCGCCGATCTCCCGGCGAAGACCGCCGAGTTCCGTCAGCGCATCGCGAACGGCGAGACGGCCGAGGACATCCTCTTCGAGGCGTACGCCGCCGTCCGAGAGGCGTTCAAGCGGACGATGGGTGTGCGGCTGTTCGACGTCCAGCTGATGGGCGGGATTGCGCTCCACGAGGGCGACATCGCCGAGATGAAGACGGGTGAGGGAAAGACGTTCGTCGCGACCATGCCGCTGTACCTGAACGCGTTGACGGGCAACAACGTCCATCTCGTCACCGTCAACGATTACCTCGCCAAGCGCGACCCCGAGTGGACCAAGCCCGTCTGGGACGCCCTCGGCATGGAGGTCGGCTACATCCAGAACATGATGCCGTTCGCCGAGCGCAAGCGCGCGTACGAGGCCGACGTCACCTATGGGACGAACTCGGAGTTCGGCTTCGACTATCTCCGCGACAACATGGCCGTCGCGCTCGAGGGGACAGTCCAGCGCGGATACACCTACGCGATCGTCGACGAGGTCGACTCGATCCTGATCGACGAGGCGCGGACCCCGCTCATCATCTCCGGCGAGCCTGAGGTTGCCGCGCAGGTCTACTACGACTTCGCCCGCGTCGTGAAGACCATGGAAGGCGCCCGGAGCGAGGGCGTGACGCCCAAGGGCATCGACGAGACGGAGCAGTCCGGGCTCGACTACACCTTCGACGAGAAGCACAAGACCGTGTCGCCGAGCCAGGCCGCGATCGACAAGATCGAGCGCGCGCTCGGGATCGACAACCTCTACGACCCGCGCAACGTCCAGCTCGTCAACCACCTGAACCAGGCGCTGAAGGCCCAGGCGTTGTACCACCGCGACCAGGACTACGTGATCCAGGACGGCGAGGTCAAGATCGTCGACGAGTTCACCGGCCGGATCATGGAAGGGCGCCGCTGGTCGGAGGGTCTCCACCAGGCGATCGAGGCGAAGGAGGGCCAGCGGATTCAGGAGGAGAACGTCACTCTCGCGACGATCACGCTCCAGAACTACTTCCGTCTCTACGAGAAGCTCGCCGGCATGACCGGTACCGCCAAGACCGAGGAGAAGGAGTTCGTCGAGATCTACGGCCTCAACGTGGTCGAGATTCCGACCAACGTCCCGGTTGTCCGCCAGGACCAGAACGACCTGATCTTCAAGACGAAGGATTCGAAGTTCGACGCCGTCATCGAAGACATCGCCGACCGCAACGAGGCCGGCCAGCCTGTTCTCGTCGGCACGATCGACGTCGAGACCTCCGAGCATTTGGCGCAGCGGCTCCAGCGCCGCGGCGTCCCGCACAACGTCTTGAACGCGAAGCAGCACGAGCGCGAGGCCGAGATCATCAAGGACGCCGGCCAGATCGGCGCCGTCACGATCGCGACGAACATGGCCGGCCGCGGCGTCGACATCAAGCTCGGCGAGGGCGTCCGCGAGCTCGGCGGCCTCTACGTCCTCGGCACCGAGCGCCACGAGGCGCGCCGCATCGACAACCAGCTGCGCGGCCGCTCGGGCCGCCAGGGCGACGACGGCGAGTCCCGCTACTACCTCTCCGGCCAGGACCAGGTCGTCCGCCTGTTCGCCGGCGACCGGATCTACAACATCATGGAGCGCTTCAAGCTCCCGGACGACCAGCCCATGGAGGCGTCGATCCTCTCGAAGCAGATCGAGAACGCGCAGAAGAAGGTCGAGGAGCAGAACTTCGTCATGCGGAAGAACGTCCTCAAGTACGACGACGTCCTCAACGTCCAGCGCCAGGTCATCTACGAGCAGCGCCGCCGTGTCCTCGAAGGCGACGACCTCTCCGAGGACGTGAAGGAGTGGATCGACGACGTCGTCGAAGGGCTCGTCGCCGAATACACGGCTGCGGAGTTCGTGGAGGAGTGGGACATCTCCGAGCTCGTCAAAGCGACGAACGACCTCTTCGGCACCGACATCACCGAGGACGAGATCCGCGAGGACATCGCCGAGTTGACCCGTGAGGCGCTCGTCGACGACTTCGCCGAGACCGCGCAGGAGGAGTACGAGGACCGCACGAAGGCGTGGGGCGACGAGGTCGCGCGGCAGGTCGAGCGCTACGTGATCCTCCAGGTCGTCGACCAGCGCTGGCGCGAGCACCTCGAGAACATGGACTACCTCCGCGAAGGCGTCCACCTCCGCGCCATGGCGCAAAAGGATCCGCTCGTCGAGTACCGGCACGAAGGCCATCTGATGTTCGAGGAGCTCGGCCGGCTGATCCGCAGCGAGGTCGTCTCGCTCCTCTTCCACGCCGAGGTGCAGGCCGAGGACGCTCCGGCGCTCCAGGAACTGCAGGAGTTCGAGGAGGACGGCGACGGCTACGCCTACGAGCACCAGTCGCTCGCCGGCTCCGAGGCGATCGCCGCGGCCGGCGCAGGGGCGGCGGTCGGGGGTTCGGCCACGGCGGTCGCGGCCGGCGCGATCGGCGGAGGCGGCGGCTCGGTCGCGACAAAGCAGCGCGTGGCCTCGGAATTCGACAAGGTGGGCCGAAACGACCCCTGCCCCTGCGGCTCGGGCAAGAAGTACAAGAAGTGCCACGGGGCGTAGATCGTGGCTGAGACGACGCAGACCGTCGAGGAGCGCCTCCAGGGGATCGGGACCCAGCTCGACTGGGTCCGTGAGTACCTTTGACCCCGCTGCGCTTCAGACTCGCACCGCCGAGCTCGAACAGGCGATGGGCGAGCCCGGGTTCTGGGACGACCAGCGGCACGCCGCGGACGTCTCCGCCGAGCACGCACGCCTGACGAAGCGCCTCGAGCGCTACGACCGGCTCGTCCGCGACTACGAGGATGCCCAGGAGCTCCTCGCGCTCGACGGCGATCTCGCCGGCGAGCTGGACGAGCACCTTCGTCCGATCGAGCAGGACCTCGACCGCCTCCGCGAGGACGCGCTCTTCTCCGGCGAGTACGACGCCGGCGACGCACTCGTCACGATCCATGCCGGCGAGGGCGGAACGGACGCCCAGGACTGGACCGAGATGCTCGTCCGGATGTACCTGCGCTGGGCCGAACGCCGCGGTTTCAACGCCGAGACGATCGAGGCGAGCCCGGGCGAGGAGGCCGGGCTCAAGTCCGCAGCGATCACGGTCTCGGGCGAGAACGCCTACGGCACGCTGAAGGCGGAGCGCGGCGTGCACCGGCTCGTCCGCCTGTCGCCCTTCGACTCGGCCCACCGGCGCCAGACCTCGTTCGCCCAGGTGATCGTCGCGCCGCTCGTCACCGACGACGCCGAGCTCGAGATCGCCGACGAGGACCTCCGCATCGACACGTACCGTGCGAGCGGTGCCGGTGGACAGCACGTGAACAAGACAGACTCGGCGGTCCGGATCACGCACATCCCTTCCGGGATCGTCGTCCAGTGCCAGAACGAGCGCTCCCAGTCCTCGAACAAGCAGACCGCGCTGCGGCTGCTCCGCTCACGCCTGGCCGAGGTCGCTGAGGAGGAGCGTGAGGCCGAGCTCGCCCGCGAGCGCGGCGAGGCCCAGAACACCGGCTTCGGCAGCCAGATCCGCAGCTACGTCCTCCACCCGTACCAGATGGTCAAGGATCACCGGACCGAGCACGAGACGGGAAACACCGATGCCGTGCTCGACGGAGACCTCGACGCGTTCATCCAGGCATACCTGCTCGAAAAAGCGGCCGGAAAGGTGGTCTAGCAGGGGCTTTCGCTAAACTCGTCCGTCGTTCCAGGCCCAGCGACGGCGCCGTGAGCGCGCGTACTGCGATGACAGCCGTAGAGGAAGAAACCTTCGTGACAGACACGCCAACTGCCCTGGTAGAGCCGGGCGAGCAAGAACCAACGGCAGCCGCCCTCGGCGCGGGGGCGATGATCGTCTTCGAGAGCGTCTCGAAGACCTACGACCCGCACGTCGTGGCTCTCGAGGCGGCGTCGTTCGTGATCGAGAAGGGCGAGTTCGTCTTCCTGGTCGGCCCGTCAGGATCCGGCAAGTCGACGATGATCCGCCTCCTGCTCAAAGAGCTCGAGCCGACGATCGGCCGCATCATCATCGGTGGCCGCGACCTCGGGCGGCTCCCGCACCGGAAAGTGCCCCAGCTGCGCCGCAACATCGGCTGCGTCTTCCAGGACTTCAAGCTCCTCTCCGACCGGACGACGTCGGAGAACGTCGCCTACGCGCTCAAGGTGCAGGGGGAGAGCCGCAACGCGATCCGGCGGAAGGTGCCGGAGGTGCTCGGGCTCGTCGGCCTGACGCACAAGGGCAACTCGTATCCGGACGAGCTCTCCGGCGGCGAGCAGCAGCGCGTCTCGATCGCGCGTGCGTTCGTCAACCATCCGCCGCTCCTCGTCTGCGACGAGCCGACCGGCAACCTGGATCCGGACACGTCCGTCGGGATCATGCAGCTCCTCTACCGGATCAATCGCTCGGGCACGACGATCCTGATGGCGACGCACGACCGCGAGATGGTCGACAAGATGCGCCGGCGCGTGATCGCGCTCGAGGACGGCCGCATCGCACGCGACGAGCGCCGCGGGGGCTACGCGTCCGAATGAGGCTGAAGATGATGCTGAGCGAGGCGGTGCGCTCGATCGGAGCGAATCTCTCGACGACGGTCGCCGCGACGATGACCGTGCTGATCGGCATGTTCCTGCTTGGGCTCGTGATCGCCTTCGCGACCTACGCGCGCTCGTGGAGCGACGACGTCAAGGCGGGCCTCCTGGTCAAGGTCTTCCACGATCGGGACGCGACGCCGCAGCAGGTGAATGCGGTGCGGGTGCTGCTCGAGCAGGATCCCCGCGTCGACAAGGAGCGCATCGAATTCATCTCGGCCGAGGAGGGCCTTCGCCAGATGCGCCGCCAGCGCCCCGACATCTTCAGCAACGATCTCCCGTACAACCCGCTCGGCCCGGCCTGGACGGTATATCCCACGAAGGCAGAGGACGTCGAGGAGATCGCAGCCTCGGTCGGCACCGGCACGAAGGCGAGCCCCTACCCGGACGGCGTCCACAACGTGACGTACGGAAAAGAGAAGGCCAAGCGCATTCTCCGAGTGGCGAACATCATCAACGCGATCTTCGGGATCGCCGTGCTCGTGCTTCTCTCCGCGGCCGCGATCCTGATCGCGAACACGATCCGCCTCTCGATCTTCGCGAGGCGCCGCGAGATCGAGGTGATGAAGCTCGTCGGGGCGACGAACTGGTTCGTCCGCGGGCCATTCATGCTCGAAGGCCTGATCTGCGGCCTCGTCGGGTCGCTGCTCGCCGTGATCCTGCTCTTCGTGAGCAAGGAGGCGGCGCTGCCCTCGCTGCTTCCACGTCTGACGAGCGACCCGGACGTGCAGGCGCTCGGCTTCTGGCTGATCTCCTTGATTCTTCTCGGCCTCGGGCTGCTGCTCGGTGCGGCAGGTTCCGGCCTCACACTGCGCCGTTTCCTGAGGGTCTGACCGACCGTCTCGTCGTCGAGATCGCTCGGCGCGGGCGCTTCCTCGTCGGCGAGCCGCACTTCACGCCCGGCGTGCCGCTCACGCTGGACAAACGTGGGCTTGGTGATGTCGGCCCCGGCGAGCTCGCCGTCGTCCGGGCCGGGCGGGGGCGGGCCAAGGTCGAGAAGGCTCTGGGGCCGGCCGACCGGCTGCCGAACGTCCTCGAGGCGCTGCTCGAGCACGAGGGTGCGAGGACGGATTTCGAGCCGCACGACCCGCCTCCCGCGAGCCTCGACGGCCGGGTCGACCTTCGCGAGCAGGTCTCGTTCACGATCGACCCCGACACGGCGCAGGACTTCGACGACGCGATCGCGGTCTGTCGGGAGGGAGACGGTTATCGAGTCTGGGTGCACATTGCCGACGTCTCGCACTTCGTCCCCGCCGGCTCCCCGCTCGACCGCGGCGCGGCGGAGCGCGCCTTTTCCCTCTACGTGCCCGGCCGCGTGGCGCCGATGCTGCCGCCGGAGCTCTCGAACGATCTGTGCAGCCTGCGCCCCCGCGAAGATCGCCTCTGCGTCACCGTCGAGGTGCCTTTCGACGCGAACCTGGAGCTCGGGGAGCCGGCGTTCTACCGGTCGGTGATCCGCAGCCGAGCGCGGCTGACGTACGGGCAAGCGGAGCGGATCCTGCGCGGGGAAGAGGGCGCCGAACCGGAGATCACCGAGGCGCTCCGGCTGGCCGAAACGGTTGCGCTCGACCTGCGCTGCCGCCGCTTCGCCCGCGGGGCGCTCCGTGTGACGACTCGGGAGGTCGCGTTCGCCTTCGACGAGGACGGCGGCGTCGACCGCGCCTGGCTCGCGTCCGAGCCGCACGCGCACATGCTCGTCGAGGAGCTGATGATCCACGCCAACGAGGCGGTCGGTGGACTGCTGGCGGGACGGCGGCGGGAAGCGCTCTTCCGCGTCCACGAGCGGCCCGACCCGCAGGCCGTCCTTCACCTGCTCGCGAAGCTGGCCGCCCTCGAGGTGCCGACCCCGCCCGCGCCCGACCGGGAGCGCCTGACGCCGGGTCTCGCCGCGAAGCTCGCCGCGGAAACGAGCGAGCGCGTCTCGGATTACGTCGAGCGGTCGGGTCGCGGCACCGATGCCTTCCCGGCGCTCGTCCTCCGGGCGCTGAAGCAGGCGCGATACGACGCGCGCAACCTCGGTCACTCGGGCCTGGCCAGCCCGGCGTACGCTCACTTCACTTCGCCGATCCGACGCCATCCCGACCTCGTCGTCCACCGGGCGCTCCTGCGGGAGCTCGGCGCCGCCGACGAGCCCCTTCCCGAGGATCTCGGGGAAGCTGCCGACCATGCGTCCGCCCAGGAGCGCCGGTTCGCGGACATCGAGTACCGCGCCGACGACATCTGCCTTGCCTGGCTGCTCGAGTCCGTCCTCTTCGAGCGCGGCTGGGACGCGACGTTCGAGGGCGAGATCAACGGCGTCATCGGCTCCGGCCTCTTCGTCCGCTTCGGAGAGGTCTTCGAGGGCTACGTTCCGGTCCGCCGCCTGGGCGGGGACTACTACGAGGTGAACGAGCTCGCCACCGCTCTCGTCGGGCGCCGCACAAAGCGGATCTTCAGGCTCGGCGACCCGATCGAGGTCGCCGTCTCCGACGTCAACCGGCCCGAAGGGAAGATCGAGCTCCGTGTCGGTAGCAGCCACAATTGATCCGATGGCCGCCGGCGAGAAGCTGATCGCAGAGAACCGCAAGGCGCGACACGAGTACCACCTGCTCGAGCGCCACGAGGCGGGGTTGGTGCTGACCGGATCGGAGGTGAAGTCGCTCCGTCAGGGCCAGGCGCAGCTTCAGCGTGCGTACGCGGACATCCGCGACGGCGAGCTCTGGCTCGTCGGCTCGCACATCGCTCCATACGACCAGGCGGGCGATCGGAATCACGAGCCCGACCGCGACCGCAAGCTGCTCCTTCACCGGCGGGAGATCTCATCGCTCATCGGCAAGATCCAGGAGCGCGGCTTCACGCTCGTCCCGACCCGCCTCTATTTCAGGAACGGGCGCGCAAAAGTCGAGATCGCCCTCGCCAAGGGCAAGGACGTCCGTGACAAGCGTCGCGACATCTCGCGCCGCGACGCGGACCGACAGATGCAACGGGCGCTGAAGGAGCGGTCCCGCTAGCGGTCTCCGACTACTGCGTGTCCTGCCCGCTGACTCCCCACGTGTCCGGCAGCAGGTAGCCCTCCGGAAACGGATCCGTCGGCTCCACCATCAGTTGAGAGATGCCGGTGATCCATGCGCTGCCCCGGATCGCAGGGATGATTGCGGGACGGTCGCCGACCGACGTCTCGGAGACGATCCGGCCCACGAACTCCGACCCGATCGCGGAGGCGTGCGTCATCGAGTCTCCGGACTTCATGCTCCCACGCGCGTGGAGTGCAGCCATGCGCGCGGAGAGCCCCGTGCCGGTCGCCGAGCGATCGAGCCGGCCGGGAGCAACCACGACCGCGTTTCTGCTCACCGCGCCGACTCCCTGCCACGGCTCCGCGATCTGGACGATGCTGACTCCGGCGATCGACGGGTTCTCCGGGTGCTCGCAGGGGAGCTGCTCTCGCGCTGCGGCGCGGATCCGCTCCCCGGCAAGCGAAAGGTCACGCGCCTCCTGCGGTTCGATCGCAAAGCCGAGCGCGGCCGCGTCGGCGATCGCGTACCACATGCCTCCGTAGGCCACGTCGACGGCGATCGTGCCGACGCCGTCGACCTCGAGCGGGTCATCGAGACGGTCGGCAAAACACGGGACGTTCGTGAACTCGACGCTTTCGCAGCGGCCGTCCCGGCAGGCCGCTCGCACCTCGACCACGCCGCCCGGCGCCTCGAGCCGGAGAACGGTCTCCGGCTCGGACATGGCCAGGATGCCGGTCTCGAGCAGCACCGTCGCCGTGCAGATCGTGTTCGAGCCGGACATCGGCGGGTACTCGGTCGGCTCCATGATGATGAACCCCGCATCGCAGTCCGTCCTCGTCGCCGGAACCACCAGGTTCGCGTGACTGGCGACGCTGCCGCGCGGCTCGCGTAGGAGAAGGCGCCGAAGCGCGTCGCCGTGCGTCCGCAGGTGCTGCATCTGCTCGAAGACGGAATCGCCGGGCGGCGGGAGCACTCCGCCGACGACGACGTTGCCGACCTCACCGCCCGCGTGACAGCCGACGACGGTAATCGTGCGGAGGGCGCGCATCCTGCACGAGATTCTTGCCGCGCAGAGCCGCGGCTACAATGCGGCTTGACATACGGGGGCGACCAGGTTTCGACGTGGTCGGTTCTCCGGCAGAGTTGCAAGCCGAGGTCCCCGGTCGGCCTCGTAAAACAACCGGGAAACCAACGCAAGTGCGGATGACAATCACGCACTCGCTCTCGCTGCCTAACCCGTAGCGAGGCGCGTCGCTCCGAGCTCGGCCCGTGGCTCGGTCAGCGGCGTCAACGAACGGGCTCGGCGCCGAGGGAACGTCATCGCCTGAGGCGCGACACCAAAGGATGACTAGCCCGGCGGTTGGTCGGCTGTCCACCGGCCGGCGGGCGAATCCAAAGGGCAGCCTAAGCTTGTAGACGCT
>Ga0126305_10000554_pt1 | contig 16181 bp, 7 predicted proteins | sample Plot26_FD_92536 | JGI IMG/M metagenome (GOLD analysis project Ga0126305, IMG submission 92536) | Serpentine soil microbial communities from UC McLaughlin Reserve, CA, USA - Plot26 | ecosystem: Environmental > Terrestrial > Soil > Grasslands | place: USA: UC McLaughlin Reserve, Lake County... | reverse complement strand
CCGCCCGCTTCGAGCACCGCCAGGACCTTGCCGGCCACGGTCCTCGCCGTGGTCAGCTTCACCCCCGAGACGCTGACCAGGCCGCGCGGCCCGCCATCGCTCCCGTGATCCTGGATCACCGGCCGCGAAGCGGGAACGGTGGAGCCCGCGGCGGCGGCCGGCAGCCGGCCCCAGAGCACCCGCAGAACCTGATCGCCCGCGGCGTCGAGTCCCGGCATGGCGGCGTTCAGCTCACGCAGGAAGCCCTCGATCTGCGGCGCTCCCGGCATCCCGTCGCGGAGCGCCTCCTCGGTGGCCGGCGCATAGGCGGTGCCCGCCAGGAGCCGCCCCTTCCAGGGCACGAGGAACCAGGTCTGGGCTCCGGGTTCCCGCGAAGCCACGGCCACCGCCACGCTGGACGGCGGCTCGCGGTCGAGCAGGAGGTTGAAGGCGAGCACCGGCTGGAACAGCCCGGGCCGGTCGCGGTCGAAGCGCCGGGCCGTTCGGCCCACCCAGGGGCCGGCGCAATTCACCACCGCCCGCCCCTCGAGCTCGAAGCTCCTCCCCGACTCGCGGTCCACCGCCCGCAGACCCCGGACCTTCCCGTCTTCAACGCGCAGCTCCACCGCCTCGACGTAGTTGAGGGCCCGGGCGCCGCACCGGCAGGCCCAGCGCAGGAGCTCGATCACCAGACGGTGGGAATCGGCGACGAAGGCGTCGTGCCACAGGGCACCGCCGCGCAGACCGGCGCGGTCGACCGCCGGAAAGAGCTCCGCCGTCTCTGCCGGCCCGAGGAGATGTCCTCGGGGCAGAGCCCGGTCCCGGGCCAGGAGAGCGTCCGCGGCGAGTGCCGCCCGCAGGATTCCCGGGCGCCGCAGCCGGCCGCCACGCGGCGGGTCATGGAGAGGCATGAGACAGGGGAGGGGCTCGACCAGATCGGGGAAGTGCCGCAGGAACCACTGACGCTCCCTGACAGACTCGCGGTGCCTCGTCAAATCCATGGTCTGCAGATAGCGCAGTCCGCCATGGACGATCCGCAGGCTGTTCCAGGTGGTGGCGCCGCCGAAGTCGCTCCGCTCCACGAGCAGGGCCGAGAGGCCCCGGCGTGCGGCCTCGAGCGCCAGGGTGACGCCATAGATCCCGCCGCCCACCACGAGCAGGTCATAGGAGCCCACCGCCGCAGCCCGCAGGTCCCGGCCGATCACCGTGTCCATGTCGGGGGGGCTGCGGCGAGGTCCGGGGAAGGAGCCGGTTCGCGGCGGCGGCCCAGCCGCAAGACGAGCTGATCGCGGCAGAAACCCGTCAGCTCCCGGCACCGGCCATAGGTACGCGGCTGCTTTTCGAGAGAGCGCAGGGTCCGCCGCAGGCTCTGGGCCGGCCGGCTCTCGTCGAAGCCTTCTTCGAGCAGGAAACCGTAGGAGCCCGCGCGGCCGTTCTGCTCCGGGAGAGGCAGCGGATCGGAGCCCGGCAGAATGGGAATCCCTCTCGCCGCCGCTTCCCGAAACAGCCGGGGCCGGCCGCCGAGCTCGGGCCGGCCGGAGTTGTCGCCGAGGCAGATCCCCGGCCGCTCCGAGCGGCAGACCACCGCCTCCACCAGGGCCCCCCGGTAGAACGACCACTTGCCGAAGCCCCAGGGGATCACCGTCAGGGCGCCGCTCCACCGGACGCGGGTCAGGGCGTCGCGGAACGGCAGGCCGTCGGGGAACTCCTCCTGCGTCGCCAGGGCTAGCACCTCCAGCCCCTCGCGGGTCCGGACCTGCCGGCCGGCGATCAGCAGCAGGCGCTCGCCATCGGCACGGCGGTGAGCCACCAGCGAGCCCTCCCCTTCCGGCGTCGGCTCGAAGTCCCAGGCGCCAAAGCGCACGCCGTCCTCTCCCCTCCCCCAGCGCAGCAGCCAGCGATCCGCGTGGGATTCGGAGAACATCAGGCAGCCCGTGACGGGCCCCCCGATGCCCAGCTCCGCCGCGCCGCGAGCGAAGTTGTCCACAGCGGCGTCGAGGAAGGCGTCGCGGTTGAAGCAGGCGTGGAAATGGACGTGCGCGTCGATCAGCAACGGAGCCGGCAGTGGCATCTTGGAGGTCTCCTCATGGCCCGACCTGTTCCGAGGCAGCAATTTCCGTGCCCCTTCGGCCTGAGTCGATTTTCCACCGCCGTTGATCTAGAGTTGTCAGTCACCCCTCATGGAGGCTCAACCATGCTGCAGGACCTGACACCAACCTCGTTCGAGGCGCATCTCGATACACCCTTCCGTATCCACTACGGCGAGAACACGCTGGAGGTGATGCTCTACGAGGTGAAGGCCCACGAGCCGCATCCGGGTACCCGGACTCAGCCGTTCTCCATCTACTTCCGCAGCCCCGGCCAGTTGGGTGCCCTGCCGCAGGCTACTTACCGGCTGGAGCACGGCGCGATGGAGACGATGGAGATCTTCATCGTCCCCATCGGGCCGGACCCGAAGGGCGGGGGGATGCGCTACGAGGCCGTCTTCAATTGAGGCTACGGCAGCGCACAGTTGGTGAACCCGTTCGTCGCGGAGGTGAGCAGCGTGCTCCCCCCGGCGGGATTTAGACCGTCGACGTAGCCCTCCACACCCGGCGAGCTCGTGGCCACCATCCCGTTGACCCCGAACGCGTTGGTAGCCGGCGCCGTCCCCTCCTTGCGCAGGCCGATACCCTGAGTGCCTCCGCTGCCCGCACTGGTGTTACCCGAGATGTTGAGGCAAACCGTCGTAGTGGTGCCGGCGGCGGACGGCGTGCCCGAGTTGACCTGGATGCCCGGCCTGACACCGGATAGCGGCGCCGCGATGTTGTTGTTCTGGACTTTGATTCGCGCGATGCCGTTCGAGTTCAGCGCTCCCGTGAAGATGCCATTGCCATCGCAAGCGCTGATCCGGTTGTCGCTGATTGTTGCCGTGAGGTCAGGGGTGTCGCCAGCGGCAATCGTCCTGTCGACCCCGACCGCGATGCACCGCGACGCCACGATGTTGTTGGCCACCATGACGTTATTCGTGACGTTGCAGGTTGCCGTCGACATTCCCAGAACGGTGCAGGCGATTCCAGAACCCTTGAAGTTGGCCAAAGGATTCGCGACAGTGCCGTTGCCGGAGATATCGAAATTGGCCTGATTGCGGCTCGCACCGTTGCCGCCCGTCACAGCGACGGCGATGGCGTTCGATCCCATCTTGTTGGCGATGGACTGACCCGCAATCGTATTGCCAATCACCGAGATAACGCTGCTGGCGCTACCTGGCGTACCGCAACTCCCGCCGTTACCAGATGTGCTGGCATTACCGCAGTTCATCAGGATGCCGCTGCCGCTGGGGAAGTTGTTGATGAGGTTGTTGCTCACCGTGGCCTTGGTGATACTCGCCACGGTCGTGCCCGACCCCAGCCCCTGAAGGCGGATCCCGGAGCCTTTCGAGCTCGCCGTCGTCACCGCGCTCGTGATCGTGTTCCCGGAGACCGTCACGTTGCTCAGGGTGCCGCTGAAGTTGAGGATATCGATCCCGTGATAGTACGCGTTAGTCAGCGAATTTCCGGTGATCGTCACTGTCCCGGAGACGTTGTTCTCCGTCCCCGTGCTGTTGTTGAAGGCGATGTTCGACTCGTCCGCTCCCAGCCCCATTGCCGAATTGTCGATCGAGCCGTTGATGAAACTGAAGTTCGTCACCTGCGTGCCTTTGACGCCACTGCCGCCCGTATCTTTGATCGTCAGCGAAGTGAACGATGGGCTCAAGGTGCTGGTCAGCGACACGCCATGGCTCGTCGTCTTCTGAATCGTGCCACCATTCACAGTCAGTCCACCCGAAGATCCCGTGTTGCTCAGCACGATGCCGCTCGTCGGGCCCGAGGCGGCCGTACCCGCCGAGACGCTGGCGAACTTCAGACCCGCAAAGCCGATCGTCGAGTTCTGCACGTTGAGCGCGAGGCCCGTGGTGGTGGAAATCGTGCTCGTCGTATCGGTTGCCGTCACTGTGCCGCCCCCGGTCGCCGTGAAGGCGTCGCTGCCGCCGGTGCTCAGGCTGAGTTGCTTGGTGAAGCTGATGGCCGAGCCGGCGTTGCCGTTGAGGAACACACCGGTCCCGGTATCGGTAATCACGCCATTGAAGGCCACCGAGCCGCTGGGTTTGCTGGTCACGGAGACCGACCGGCCCGCCGAGTTGGAGATCGTGCCATCGTAGTTGATCGTCGCAGTGCCGGAGTTGACTCTGAACGCCGTACCTGTCGCGTTGGCGATCGAACTGCCGCTCGCCGCGGAGAAAATACCGGTGACGGTCTCCAGCGAGACGCCCGTCGTCGCACTGTTGGTGCTCTTCAGACTCGTCAACCGCAGATCGAGGCCCACTGCTGCTACATCCACCGCCGGACCACCCGTAGCCTCGATAATTCCAGTTGATCCCCCACCGGTATTCACACGCAGTTGCATGCCGGCACCGGTCCCGGACACGAACAATCCCGCGCCGCCGTCGGCGAAGATGTTGAGATTGGTCGAGAAGTGGAGATCGCCCTGCATGTTTGTCAGCACCATACCCGCCCCACCGACGCCGTTGCCGGAAGCGCCGATGACCGTGGCGCCTCCGTCCACCGTGTTAAGCGCACCTCCAGGTGTAGAGTCAAAGGTCGCCGTATTGATGTTGATGCCCGTGCCAGCCGTGTTCCCGCCCACGGCGTTGTCATGGAAAGCCGTGATCGTCAGCGAGCCCGTCCCGGTCTCCTGGATGTCAAGAGCCGTTCCGGTTGAAGTCAGGACGTTGTCGTGGAACGCCAGGTTCACGGCGCCCGTGCCCGCGAGGTTGATGTCCACTCCCTCGACCGTGGCGGAGCGGATTACGTTGTCACGAAGGGTCAGCGTACCGCTCCCATTGAAAGCCCCCGTCGTAGTCCAGTCGATGCCGTTGACGTTGCCAGCGAGATTGAGACCGACGATCTCCGTCGGGATCACATCTCGCGCCGACACGCCTTCGACGGCGTCCACCACGGTGTCATCGAGCATCGGCCGGTTGCCCGGAGCCGCCGCGACCAAGCCCACGCTCGTAGGAGCCGAGACGCCATTGAACGTTCCCGATGGGATAGGAATCGTCAAACCCACATGCTCTCCGATAAGGTGCTGACCGCCCTCCAAGAGGATCCCACTCGTCTGGCGGGTGGTCGTGCCGTCCCCGAAGTACACGAAGATGTAGTCGCTGGCGGAATCGACGTCGTCCGTAAGATCGCCGTCAACGCCGTCGTCCGACAGATTCGCGGCTGTGATGGCATTGAACGGGGAAACCGACGTGCCGTTGCCATCCTCCTCGGCGTCGTTCTTGATATACCAGACGCGCTCCTTCAGCCGGATCGTCACCGTGCCCGTTACCGTGAACGTGCCGTCGGTGAGGCTGTAGGTAAACGTATCCGTGGGCCCAGCGGCGCCGGGAGGCGGCACGTAGGTGAAAGTGCCATCGTCGTTGACCGTCACCTGAGCGCCGGGAGAGGCGCTGTTGAGCGAGGTGGTCAGGGCCGAGGGAACATCCTGGTCCACGTCGTTGGCCAGCAGACTGCCAGTCGCGAACACGTGCGGACCGCTCGCCGTGTCCAACGCCGCCACCTGCAACAGCGTGTTGCCGATCGTGTCATAGCTGTCAGGGTTGGCTGTCGGCGGCTCTGGCAGATTGTTGACACTGATGGTGATCGTCGCCGTGCCTGAGAGCGAACCGCTGTCCGTCACCTGCACCGTCAAACTGAAGCTCGGCGTCGCCTCGAAGTTGATGGTTCCCGCCACCGTGATCTCGCCCGTGGTGGGATTGATCGCGAACGCTCCGCCCACGTTGCCGCCGGTTACCGAGAAGGTATGAGACTGCCCAACATCTGGATCCGTGAAGGTCACCGTACCTACGGCTGTTCCGGCTGCGCTGTTCTCGTTGATGTTGAAAGTCGCCGGATTGACCACCGGCGCCTCGTTCACGTTGGTCAGGTTGACCGTGATCGTCGCCGTTCCAGAGAGCGCTGGCGAGCCGCTGTCCGTCACCTGCACCGTCAACGAGAAGCTCGGCGTCGTTTCGAAGTCCAGCGCCGCGCTGTTCGCCACCGTGATCGCGCCCGTTGTGGGGTTGATCGCGAAAGCCCCGCTACCCGTGATCGAGAACACGTGCATCTGGCCGGCGTCGGGATCGCTGAACGTCACCGTGCCCACGGCCGTGCCGTTAGAGCTGTTCTCCGGGATCGTGAACGTCGCGGGACTGACGACCGGCGCCTCGTTCACATCATTCAGGTTGATCGTGACCGTCGCCGTGCCGGAAAGCGCCGGTGAGCCGTCGTCCGTCACCTGTACCGTCAACGAGAAGGTAGGCGTCATCTCGAAGTTCAGCGCCGCGCTGTTGGCGACCGTCATCGCACCGGTCGAGGGGTCGATCGCGAACGCACCGCCCGTGTTCCCCAGCAGGATCGAAAACGTGTGCGTCTGGCCGGCGTCGGGATCACTGAACGTCACCGTGCCCACGGCCGTCCCGTTCGGACTGTTCTCCGGGAGCGTGAACGTCGCCTCGTCCACCTCTGGAGGGTCGTTGACCGGCTTGACCGTGAGGGTCACCGTCGCCGTCGCGGTGCCGCCGTGGCCATCGTCCACCTGGAAGGTGAAGAAATCGGGCCCGTTGTAATTCAGACCAGGGGTATAGACCACCTGGACGCTGGTGGCAGTGGGTGAGGTCAGCGGCCCCAGGGAGCCGTGCGCAGGCGGGGTGACGATGCTGAAGGTCAGCGGATCAGAGTTGGAATCGCTGCCGGTCAAGGTGATGGTAACGGGCGTGTCCTCGTCGGTCATGACGGTTTGCGCATTGGCGACCGGCGGCTGGTTACAGACTGGGAGAGGCGGCTCACCCACCGGTAACTGAGGAGCGGCCGGAGAGCAGACGCCTTCGTTTTCGACCGGGAACGGGGGAACGGCGCCGCCTGTCACCGGAAATTGCGTGCCATTGGTGTCGACTGTGGTACAGGCGGTCAGCGTGATAGTCCCCCGGTTTGCCGCGGACACTCCCGTGCCGGTCGGCCGCACGTCGCCGACTCCGAACGTCCAGCTCACGGTACCCAGGAAGGAGCGGGCGGAGATCCGGCCACCGGCCCGGTTTTTCGTCGACGAGGTGAAGTCGCCCACCGCGGCTAGGGACGCCCCATCGAGGCTCACGTCGTTCCGGGCCTTCAGGTCGATAACGCCTCCCTTGTTGCCGTCCTGCGAACGGCCAGCCTCGAAGGCCCTGTTGGCAGCCGTCAGCGAGCCCGAGAGAGAGATCGCCGTAATCATGCCGCCGGCGGGACGCTGTGCCTGAGCACCAGGCGACGAGCTGACCGCAAACAGGGCCGTCGACGACGGATCGGGACCCAGGACCTGGATATCGCTCCCGGCGAAGAGATCGACCATATACCCGGCGGCACCGCCCAGGCTGCCATCAGCCCGGACCCGGCCCAGGCGGCTCCCGCCGGACCCCAGGTCGCGGCCGTCGACGAGGATCCCCTTCCCCGAGCGGAGGGCAACCAGCGAAGGGCCGCCCTGCTTCGAAACGGAGGCGACCAGGCCGCGGACCTCGATCCCGCAAGCTTCGAGCAGCACCAGCTTCGCTCCGTTGTCTTCACCCTGGGAGGCCACGATGCCCGCTGAATCGATAACGATGCCTGGCTCCGCCGAGGTGTGCGACCGGAGGGAGATCGCTCCTCCGACCTGCCCATTACTCGCACCGTCGAGGACCAGACCGGACCATCGAGACGGCAGGACGGTACGGCTGGGGCCGGCAGCGATCAGACCGGCCACCCGAATCGGACCTCCCGCGGTTACGGCAATCGTGCCTGCCGCCCCATTGGGAGTGCTCGCCGCCACCTTGGAGCCCGCCTCGAGCTCGACATTGCCCCCAGCGAGAATCGTGAGGTTGCCAGCCTTCCAGAAGCTGCCGTCGCTGGTCCGGCTACTCGACAGCACGGCTCCTGGGAGTCCACCTGTGGAGCCCCGCAGGATCACGTCTCCGCCAACGTCAAGGCGGACCTCCCGGCCATCGCCGCCAACCCGGCGGTTCTCGGCGAAGATCCCGCTCCCCGCCTCCATCGTCAGGTCGCCCGAGACGGAGATCCGGATCGGGCAGGCACTGGCGTTCGCAGCCAAGGGTGGGTCGTCGTTGCAGTTGATGGTTCCGGCAACGGCCAGGTCGCCGTTGACCGTGAACACCCCGTTGGCAAGGCCGTCGCTGTCCTGCGCGGACCCGTCCAAGGCGGAGAACAGAATGTTGCCGCTCAGTGTCACGGTAGACGCCGAGGCGAAACCCGTCGAGATCGGGAACGAGCATAGGAGTAGTAGACAGATTTGCACTGCGAACCGCAAACTTTTCATGGCGATTTGCCCTCCAAGGCGTAAATCAACTTCGGTCGAGGCGGACTTTCCTCTGCGGGGGCTTACTTCGAAGACCTTCGCATCGGCTATTGATCAGAGCGCCGATTTAACATGCAAGATCAGTGCTGACTCCATAGGAACACAGCAATATTGGCAAATTTCTCTGGCGATATTGAGAGGGGAGGGCGGAACTTAAGAAGGGGACCACTTCATCAGCCGGTAAGGTCCCCTTTCCTCAACCGGATGGAATTTCAGCCTCTCGTAGAGCCTCATCGCCGGGTTGTAGATCTCGACGTGGATCGTCACCGGCTTGCCTGCCGTTTCCCCTTCCGCCAGCAGCTCGCGCAGGATAGAGGTCCCGAGCCCGCCTTTACGGAACTCGGGCAGCAGGGTGATGTCGACCAGCCGGATCTCTGCCTCGCGGCGGTGGACGTACAGCCGGCCGCCAGGAACTCCATCCACCAGGATCACGTCAAATGTGGCCCCCTGGTAGTGCTCCTGATACCAGATGTGCTGGGCGTTGAACTGCTGCCGGACGAAGGCTTCCTTCATCTCGGCTGTCCAGTCTACGACCATGGCGAGTTCGTCCTCGCGGGTGCTGTGGTAGACCCGGAGGAGGAAGTCCATGTCGGCTGGCCCGATAGGGCGGAGTGTGATGCGGGAGCTCAATGGCTTTCTCTCGCCCTGAACTATTCAAATCGCTACTAAGCAGCGCGCTCCCGGTTGATCCGGGAGCACGCCGTGAGTGTGGTTCTGCTACGTCCTTGGAGGGAAGACGCCTTGGAGCGCGATGCAGAAATAGAACGTCAGGTACGGCTGCATGTTGTTGTGTGGCTGGTCGCCACCGGCGGGCGTGAGGGCGTTGGGGTTCAGTTGAGTCAGCGCTCCGGGCGCCGCATACATACCGATACCGACGCCGCTGCCAAACTGCTGGCCGACCGGGGATGACGTGAGCGCATCCGCCTGGGACACGAAGACGGAGTGTGCGTGAGCGGGAATCTCGGATTCGAGCAACGTCACTGTCTCGGAGCCCCCTGTCTCACCAAGGTCGTGAAGCGACAATCCAGGTCCTTGCCCCGGATGCATGGGGGCGCGGCCCTGAAGGTCCGGGAGCGCGAAGTTCGACTTGCCATCCCCTCCATAGGTTGTTCCCAGCAGCGAGAACAACGCCGTGTTCTGTGAAAGGGGCAGGAGTTGTCCGTCGCACCACGCCCAACCCTTGGGTGCGAAGTTGAAGGGAAAAATACGAATCTCAGCAACAAACGGATCGGCCATAGCGCCCTCCTAGGTCGGCGACGGAAAGATCCCGAATAGAGAAATGATGAAGTCGACGCACAGGTAAGGCTGGAAGTTCGTGTGCGGCTGGCTGCCGCCGACGGAGCTGATGGAGTTCGGGTTCAGGTTGGTCCGAGGTGCATCAGAACCGTAGGGAAAGACACCGAACACGTTGCTGGCAGCAGGCAGGTTGTTGGTTGGGCTGTTGCTAGATGCAGGGTTCACGGTCGCCAGGTATGCATGACTGTGGGCCGGGATCTGCGGCACCGTCAGGGTGATCTCTTCCGCCCCGCCCGTTTCGGCCAGAATGAAGCCGTTGCCCTGATGTACGGGAATTCGCCCTCGCAGATCTGGCAGCGCGAAGGTCGATTGTCCATCACCTCCATAAGTCGTACCGATCAGCTGGAAGAGGGTCTCGTTCTCGGAGATCGGCAGGAGCTGCCCCTCGCAGAACATCCAACCGGCAGGGGCAAAGTTCCCCGCAAACATGCGAATTTCACCAACGTAAGGTTGCGCCATGTCTGCTCTCCTTTAGTTGGGCGAGGGGAAGATACCCTGCAACGCGATACAGAAGTTAAGAGTGAGAAACGGCTGCATGTTCAAGTGGGCCTGAGAGCCGCCGACGTTGGTGACAGCGTTCGGAGCCATGGCCTGAAGGTTCGAAACATTCCCATACAGGCTCTGTACGGTCGATTCTCCCAGCATAAGGCTCGATGTCGGCGTGGTGGTCGTCGCCGGAGTCGCGGTGGCGTTCGCGACATGCGTATGGACCGGCAACTCGGCGATGGACAGAGTGTGGGCCTGTTCACCACCTCTCTCGCCGAGAGTATGACCGCTTCCCACGTGAATGGGCGTCCTGGCCCGCAAGTCGGGCAGAGCAAAGTTCACTCGCCCATCGCCCCCGAACGTCGTTCCCAGCAGCGAGAAAAGCGGCTGGTTTTGGTTGATGGGCAGGAGCTGCCCGTTGCACAGTGCCCAGCCCTTCGGCGCGAATACGAACGACATGATCCTGATCTCCGACAAGAACGGTTCCGCCATCCTTCCCTCCTTTCATCTTTCCTGCAAATGGCTGCAATCAAGGCAGCGAGCAGTTGCTGAAGCCGCTCGTGGCCGAAATGAGCAGTGTGCCGTTTCCGGCGGGGTTGAGGCCATCGACATAAGCCTCTACTCCCGGAGAGCTGGTGGCAACCATGCCGTTGATCCCGAAGGCATTAGTGGTTGCAACCGCACCCTCTTTGCGCATACCGATACCCTGGGTTCCGCCGCTGCCCGCACTGGTATTGCCCGAGATGTTCAAGCACACCGTCGTGTTGGTGCCAGCCGCGGCCGGCGTCCCCGAATCGATCCGAATACCCGGCCGTACACCGGTGAGCGGCGCCGCCACGATGTTGTTCTGGATCTTGAGGCGCGCTGTTCCGTTCGAGTTCAGGGCGCCGGTGAAGATTCCGTTGCCGTCACACGCGCTGATCTGGTTGTTGCTGATCGTCGCCGTGAGGTCGGGAGTGTCTCCGGCGCCGATGGTCCGGTCGACCCCTACCGCGATGCATCGCGAGGCCACGATGTTGTTCGCCACCATGACGTTATTGGTGACGCTGCAAGTTGCCGTCGACATTCCGAAGACGGAGCAGGCGACCCCCGATCCCTTGAAGTTGGTCAACGGACTGCCAGGAGTACCGTTACCCGAGATGTTGAAGTTGCCTTGGCTGCGGCTCCCGCCGTTGCCGCCCGTCAACGCGACAGCGATGGCGTTCGAGCCCATCTGGTTCGGGGAGGCTTGTCCCGCGATCGCATTGCCAGAGACGGTGACGATGTTGGCCCCGCTTCCTGGCGTGCCACAACTCCCTCCGGTTCCCGTAGTGCTGGCATTGCCGCAGTTCATGAGAATACCGCTCCCGCTCGGGAACCTGCTGATCACGTTGTTGCTCAGGGTGGCCTTCGTGATATTTGCCGCCGTCGTCGCTGACCCGAGTGCCTGCAAACGGATCCCGGAGCCCTTTGAGCTCGCCGTCGTGGTGGCGCTCGTCACGGTGTTTCCCGAAACCGTGAGGTCGTTTAATGTGCCATTGAAGTTGAGAATGTCAACGCCATGGTAGTAGGCGTTGGTCAGCGTGTTACCAGTGATCGTTACCGTACCGCTCAGGTTTCTCTCGGTCCCAGCCGCACCGGTGTTGAATGCGATGTTGGAATCATCGGCACCAAGCGCCGTGCCCGAGTTGTCGATGCTGCCGTTGACGAACGTAAAGTTCGTCACCTGGGTGCCTTGGACGCCACTGCCAGCGGTGTCCTTGATTGACATCGACGTGAAGGATGGACTGAGAGTGGCGGCCAGCGACACGCCATCTCCCGCCGTCCTCTGGATCGTCCCACCCGTTCCCGCTCCGCCCGTGCCCGTCACAGTGAGGCTGCCCGAGGCGCCCGTGTTGTTCAGCACGATACCGCTGCTTGGACCGCTCGCCGCAGTACCGGCCGAGAGGCTGCGGAAGCGGAGACCCGTTTCCGGAGCACCGCTGCCGTTCCCAATTGTGGTGTTCTGCATGTTGAGAGCAATGCCGGTCGTCGTCGTGATCGTATTCGCCGCGCCCGTGACCCTGACCGTGCCCCCGCCCGTGGCCGTCAAGGCGTCACTCGCACCCGTCGTCAAGGTAAGGCCGCCAATGAAGTCGATTGCCGAACCGGTGTTGCTGTTCAGGAAGATGCCGGCGCCCGTATCCGTAATCGCACCGATGACAGTGACGGTGTCAGCCGTCCGGTTGACTACCGAGACGGAACGTCCCGCCGTGTTGTTGATCGGGCCAGCGTAGTTGATCGTGGCGTTGCCGCCGTCGACGTTGAAGTCCGTGCCGGTGGCATTGGTGATTGAGCTGTCCGAGCCGGCCGAGAAGATCGCGGTCGCCGTGCCATCGGCCACGTTCGTCAGCGAGATGCCCGTGGTCGGGCTGTTCGTGCTCTTGATGCTCGTGAGTTGCAGGTCGACCGTCGCGTTTGTCACGTCCACAGCAGGACCGCCGGTAGCCTCGAAGATCGCAACGCCAGAGCCCACGGTCACTCGCGTACCCGTGCCCACCCCTGTGTTCACCGCGCCTGTACCCGTGATCCGCAGACCCGTGCCGCCATCCGCGAAGATATCGAGGTCGGTAAATGCGAGGTCGCCGGCTACGTTGGAGAACACGATACCGGACCCGCCGACGCCGTTGCCTAGACCCGGGGCTCCAATCACCGCAGTGCCACCGGAGACCGGCTGGTAGGAACCGCCAGGCGTCACGTCGAAGGTGGCGCTCGTAATGCTGATGCCCGTGCCCACGTTGTTCAGGCTCACCGCGTTGTTGGCGAAGCCGATGATCCGCGTTCCGCCGCCGACCGAGCCGTCGATCAGGATGCCCGTCGCGTTCGACACGACGACCTGGTTGCTGAAATCGATCGTCAGCGTACCGGAGCCGGCGGAGGTGCGCGCGTCAAAGGCGTTGCCGGTGGCGGCGAGAGAATTGTTGTTGAGCGTTGCCGCGAAGGTGCCGGTCGAGCCGGCGTTGAGGTCGATCCCCTCGAGGCCCGCGCCGCGGACATCGTTGTCGCTGATCGTGATGCTGACGCTGTTGGCGCCGGAGGCAGTCACGTCTACTGCGTTGGTGCTGCCCTGGAGGTCGAGGCCGCGGATCTCGACGTTCTGCCGGTTGCCTGCCGTAGCAGGCACCGACACCGCGTCACCGCCGCCGTTGTTGACCCGCGGCTTGGCGCCGGCTGGGATCAGCGTGCCGAAGCCGGGCACGGTCAGACCGATGCCCTCGCCGTGGAGCTTCTGGCCGTTCCTGAGAGTGATGCCGCCGGCGAGCGGCGTCGTACCCGTGTTGCCCCGGAAGATGAAGATGATGTCGCCGTCAAACGTCGTCGCCGCGTTGAAGGCCGCGATGCTGTCGAAGGCATTTGTGGAACGCCCATCGCCGCCCGCGGCATTGTTGGCGTCGATCACGTCACGGACGTACCAGACCCTCTGACTGACCATGATGTTGATCGTGCCCGTCGTCGGAGTCACCGTGTCGGTCACCTGGTAGGTGAAGGAGTCGGTTCCCGTGAAGCCCGCCGCCGGCACGTAGTGGAACGAGCCATCAGTGTTGATCGTGAAGCTGCCGCCGTTGGCGGACGCGCCCGAGGCCGCGACCACGGTGGCCGTTGCCGGGCCATCGACGTCGGTGGGAGCCGACTTTTGGAGCGCGCTCTGGGGGTCGGAGATAGAGGCCACGCCAGGCCGTGTGGCGCCGGCCACGTGGAGCTGCGTGTTGCCCGCCGTCGCGTAGGTGATCGGATTGTTGGTCAACACCGGCGCGTCGTTGACGCAGGTCACCAGCACTGACACCGTCGTGCTTGAGCCACCCGGCGTCAGCGTGTAGGTGAACGTGTCCGGTGTCGTGCCCGGAGGCATGTTGCAGTAGTTCAGGTTTGGCGCATAGGTCAGACCGGTTCCACCACCCGTGATGACCACCGCTCCGTTCGTCGGCTGTGTCACCGATGTAATCGAGATCGGACCGCCATCCGGGTCGGTGTCATTCGCCAGCACGTTGATCGCGTTTGCACCCGAGTCCTCGACGACCGTCGCCGAGTCGGCCACCGCCACCGGCGGGTCGTCGACGCAGGTCACGGTCACCGTCACCGTTGCCGTCGAGCCGCCCGGCGACAGCGCGTACATGAACGTGTCCGGGACGCCCGACACACTGTTGCAGTAGTTCGGGTTTGGCGTGTAGGTCAGACCGGTGCCACCTCCGGTGATCACCACCGTACCGTTCGCCGGAGGTGTCGGCAGCACCGGAGCGATGCTGATCGGGCCGCCGTCGATGTCCGTGTCGTTCGCCAGCACGTTGATCGCGTTGGCGCCCGAGTCCTCGACAACCGTCGCCGCGTCGGCCACCGCCACCGGGCTGTCGTCCACGCAGGTCACGGTCACCGTCACCGTGGTCGAGGAGCCGCCCGGCGTCAGCGTGTAGGTGAACGTGTCCGGGATGCCTGACACGCTGTTGCAGTAGTTTGCGTTCGGCGCGTAGGTCAGGCCGGTGCCGCCACCGGTGATCACCACCGCGCCGTTCGCCGGCTGCGTAACCGACTGGATGCTGATCGGGCCACCATCCGGATCCGTGTCGTTCGCCAGCACCGGGATCGCGTTGGCCCCAGAGTCCTCGAGGACCGTGGCCGCGTCCGGCACCGCCACCGGGTTGTCGTCCTGGCAGGTCACGGTGACCGACACCGTCGCCGTCGAGCCGCCCGGCGTCAGCGTGTAGGTGAACGTGTCGGGCGTGCCCGAGACGCTGTTGCAGTAGTTCGCGTTCGGCGTGTAGGTCACACCCGTGCCGCCGCCCGTGATCGCAACCGTGCCGTTGGCCGGCTGCGTTACGGACTGGATGCTCTGCGCGCCGCCATCCGGATCGGTGTCGTTCGCCAGCACGTTGATGGGGTTATTGGTCGAGTCCTCGGCGACCGTCGCCGAGTCGGCGACCGCCGTCGGCGGGGTGTCCACCGCCACGATGGTCACCGTCGAGATCGCGGTGTTGCTGTTGGCGGTGCCGTCGTTGGCTACAAAGTGGATCACCCGCGGCGTCGTATCGGGATCGATGTCGGAGTTGAGATACCGCACCTTCCGCAGCACCGTCTGGAAGTTCGCCAGCGTGTCCGGGCCCGTCAGGGTCAGCACCCCCGTGCCGGGGACGTAGCTGGCCGTGATCGAGGTGCCCGTGACGTCCGCCGAAAGCGTCTCGCTGCCCGTGTCGAGCAGGTTAGTGATCGTCACCGTCAGCGACGCCAGGTTGGCGCTGTCGACGTCGGTCACCGTTGCGTCTATCGGGTCTTCGATCAGCTTCGCCGCCTCGCCCTCGGTGAAGGTGACGGCGAAGTCGCTCCCGCCCGTGCCCTGACTATCGTTTGCATCAAGGTCCAGGACCGGCGCGTCGTTGAGGCAGGTCACCGTCACCGACACCGTGGCCGTCGAGACGCCCGGCGCCAGCATGTAGGTGAACGTGTCCGGCACGCCCGAAACGCTGTTGCAGTAGTTCGCGTTCGGTTGATACGTCAGGCCTGAGCCGCCACCGGTGATGACCACCGTGCCATTGGCCGGCTGTGTCACCGACTGGATCGAGATCGCACCGCCGTCCACGTCCGTGTCGTTCGCCAGCACGGGGACGGGGTTGGCGCCCGAGTCCTCGGCCACCACCGCGGCGTCATTGACCGCCACCGGCGTGTCATCCACGCAGGTCACGGTCACCGTCACCGTCGTGGTGGAGCCGCCCGGCGTCAGCGTATACGTGAAGGTGTCCGGCACGCCCGAAACGCTGTTGCAGTAGTTCACGTTCGGCGCGTAGGTCAGGCCGGTGCCACCACCGGTGATCACCACCGCGCCGTTGGCCGGCTGCGTCACCGACTGGATCGAGATCGCGCCGCCGTCCACGTCCGTATCGTTCGCCAGCACGGGGACGGGGTTGGCGCCCGAGTCCTCGGTCACCGTCGCCGCGTCCGGCACCGCCACCGGGTTGTCGTCCGCGCAGGTCACCGTCATCGTCACCGTGGTCGAAGAACCGCCCGGAGTCAGCGTGTAGGTGAACGTG
>Ga0126305_10000552_pt1 | contig 16221 bp, 13 predicted proteins | sample Plot26_FD_92536 | JGI IMG/M metagenome (GOLD analysis project Ga0126305, IMG submission 92536) | Serpentine soil microbial communities from UC McLaughlin Reserve, CA, USA - Plot26 | ecosystem: Environmental > Terrestrial > Soil > Grasslands | place: USA: UC McLaughlin Reserve, Lake County... | reverse complement strand
GCTCCGGCGGTCGCACCGGTGCCGGAGACCGTCAAGCCGCCAAGTACCGCGGCAGCGCCAGGCGAGTACGCGGGCTCCGACGTCTGTCTGACTTGTCACGAAGACAAGAACAAGGGCTACAAGGGCACGCCGCACGCTCGCGCGGCCAACCCTCGCACGCCCGCGGCGGGGCAAGGATGTGAGAGTTGTCACGGCCCCGGGCAGGCGCATGTGGACGCCGGCGGCGACGGTCACATCAAGAATCCCACCAAGCTGCAGCCCCACGAGGTCTCCGAACTTTGCACCACCTGTCACAACCGGAGCGAGCACAACCAGTGGGACGGGAGCAAGCACGACTCGCGCAACATGTCGTGTGCGACGTGCCACAGCGTGCACGAGGCCAAGTCGGACAAGGCGCGTCTCAAGACCGGCACGATCACCGAGACCTGCGTGCAGTGTCATCGCAAGGAGGTGAGCAAGGTGCACAAGGCCTCGCATATGCCGGTCCGTGAAGGAAAGATGGAGTGCACCACCTGTCACAATCCGCACGGATCCCAGAACGTCAAGCTGCTGCGCGAGGGCAACTCGATCAATGAAGCCTGCGCCACGTGCCACGCGGAGAAACGCGGCCCGTTCCTGTGGGAGCACGCGGTCGGCCGCGAGAACTGCACCACCTGTCATGACCCGCACGGCTCCAACAACGAGCGAATGCTGGTGGCAAAGCTACCGATGCTCTGCCAGAAGTGCCATATCCACAGCCGCCATCCGGCCACGATCTACGACGACACGCAGCTGAATACGGCACGCAGTAACCGGGTGGTCGGACGCGCCTGCGTCAACTGCCACCAGATGGTCCATGGTTCGAATCATCCGACGTCGGGAAAATTCTTCATCCGGTAGCCGAGGAGCGACGATGCGCACGAGAAGCTCGATTCTGACCGCGGCGCTGCTGATGGGTTCGGCTGCTGTCATCGCCGCGCAGGAGCCAGCCGCGCCCGCGCCCGCGAGCGGCCAGGCTGCAGCGGCGCCGGCCGTGGTTCCCGCGTCACCGCTGCTCGGTTTCGTCGATGTGGGATATCGCGGCGAGAGTCTGACCGGCGACGAGGCCCGATACAACCGGTTCCGGGACTTGCGGCCCGGTCCCTTCCTGAGCCGCTTCCGCGTGCAAAAAGAGACGGACGGATGGTTCCTCCGGGGCCAGGCGAACAACGTCGGGTATCGGGATCAGGAGTTCTCGGCAGCCTTCGAGAACATCGGTCGTCTGAAGGCGTCATTCGACTGGACTCAGATTCCCTTGTTCATCAGCAACGAAACGCGGTCTCTCTACACCGATACCGGCAACGGCGTGCTGGTGGTGGATGACGCGATCCAGCGGGCCATCCAGGCCGGCACCCTGAGCGCAACGAATGCCGGCCTGCTGGCGCAGCCATACGAAATTCGCAGCCAGCGAAACGTCGGCAGAGCGAACCTCACCTACACCGTCAACCGCGACATCGATTTCAAGCTCGACGTGAAGAACACGGTGCGCAATGGCCACAACCTGATGTCCTTCGGACTGGGCAACTCGCCGGGTCTGAGTCCGGCAGTGGAGATCGGTGCCCCGGTCGAGGACCGCACGACTGACCTCGGCGGCCACTTCGAGTACGCGAACGCCAGGGCCTCGGCGAGTATCGGCTACCGCGGCTCGTGGTACGACAACAGCATTCCCACTGTGCGGTTCGACAATCCGCTGCGCATCGACAGCATCTCCGCCGGCACGGCGGTCGGCCAAGCAGTGTTGTGGCCGTCGAACACGTCCTTCGCGGTGGACCTCAGTGGATCGTACAAGCTTCCGGGACGGTCTCGCGCCTCGGCCACGTTCTCGGTGGGGCGCTGGAACCAGGACGAGACGCTCGCTCCCGCAACCGTGAACCCGGCCCTCGTCGCACCTCCGCTCGAGCGCTCGTCGGCTCAGGCCAGGGCGGATATTGCCTCGGTGCTGTTGAATGTGAGCTCGCGACCTGCCAAAGACCTCCTCCTGACCGGACGATATCGTTACTACGATTATTCGAACAAGACGGCTCGGTTCGAATCGCTGGCGCTCGTCGGGGACTGGGCGCTGGGGACGGCGATTCTCGAGAACGAGCCGACCAGCTTTTCGCGGGGAACGCTCGATCTCGATGCGTCCTTTACGCCTTTGAGATATCTGACCGTCGGCGCCGGCTTCGCGCGGGAAGATGCCGACCGCACGTTCCGGATCTTCGAGAAAACATCCGAGGATACCGTTCGGTTGATTCTTGACAGCACCGGCAACGATTACGTCACGCTCCGCACGAAATACGAGTATTCGAAGCGCATCGGGTCCGGGTTCGACGGCGCCCTGCTGGCCGAGGTCGGCGAACAGTCAGGGACCCGGCACTTCGACATCGCCAACCGCAAGCGCTCGCGGGTCACAACCATGCTGGCGGTGACTCCGGCCGCATGGTTGTCATTGAATGGCGCACTCGGCACTGGCCACGATGACTTTTACGAGACCGGGTTCGGCCTGAGAGATAACAAGAACCGCACCTGGAGCGCAGGCTTCGACGTCGTCGCCGCCACGACGGCGACCCTGGGCATGAACTACGGCTACGAGAAGTACACGGCGCTTCAGTACTCGAGGACGGCGACTCCGCCGCCGTCGCCACAGTTCGACGATCCCACCCGCGACTGGTGGACCGATTCGAACGACACCGTCCGGACGGTATCGGCAAGCCTCGACATGCTCCGGACGTTTCCGAAAACAGACATCCGGCTGTCCTACGACCTGAGCGACGGCAAGGCCACTTACCTCTACACCCTGCCGGCTAACCAGACCGTCACGACGACGGCGCTGGCGCAGCTCGCGCCAGTGAAGAATGAGCTCGGGGCCGGCCGCGCCGACCTTCAGTATTTCGTGCGCGCAAACGTGGCGATCGGCCTGGCCTACTGGTACGAAGCGTACCGGGTCGAGGATATCTCATTGAATTCCACCACCATCAACCGGCTGGCGCCGGTGAACGCCTCCACGGGTGCGTTTGCGAACACGATCTACTCCGGTTACCTGTATCGTCCCTACACTGTTCATACGGTCTGGATGAAGGTGTCGTATCTCTGGTGAAATCCGGCGCTGCCGGAAATCCGTCAGCGGCCGCCTGGACGCGGCGGATCGCGCCCGAATCGCTGCGGCACCGCCCTTGCGCGATCCCCGCCATGCCGTGCGCCCAGGCCCTTTCCTCTCGCACACCCGATCCGCTGCTGCGGCTCCGGGTGCACCCGCTGCGAATCGCGCTCGTCGGCAATCCTAACGTCGGCAAGAGCGTGATCTTCGGCCGCCTGACCGGCCGGTACGCGACGGTCTCGAATTATCCCGGTACGACCGTCGCCATCATGCGTGGTCGCGCGCCGATCGGGGCCGAGGTCTGCGATGTGCTCGACACACCCGGTGTCAATGTTCTGCAGGGCGTTCTCAGCGAGGACGAACTGGTCACCAGGCGCCTGCTGGAAAGCGGCGAGGTCGAGCTGGTGGTCCAGGTGGGGGACGCCAGGAACCTGCGCCGAGTACTGATTCTCACCGCGCATCTCGCCGCCACCGGCGTGCCGATGGTGCTGGTGCTCAACATGATCGATGAAGCGCACGCTCGCGGCATCACCATCGATCGCGCCGGCCTGTCGTTGCAACTCGGCTTTCCGGTGATTGAAGCGGTCGCGCCGGAGGGACGGGGTCTCGGGGAGCTTCGCTCGGCTCTGCCAGCGGCCGCCTGTCCGGAACCGTCTCGCACCATGCGTCAGAATGCCGCGGCCTGGGCGGACGTCACCACCGCCGCGTACCGCCGTACGAGTTCGGTCTCACTCGGCCGTGTTCAGGAGCGGCTCGGGCGCGCGGTGCGAGAACCTTTGACCGGGTTGCCGATCCTCGCCATCGTCCTGTATCTGATGTACCTCTTCGTCGGCATCTTCGGCGCGCAGACGCTGGTCGGGTTCTTCGAGTCCTTCGTGTTCGGCCGCTGGATCAATCCGGCTGCCGCGGCGATGGCGGCGTACATTCCGTATGCCCTCGTCCGCGAGTTTCTCGTCGGCGAGTACGGCGTCGTGAGCATGGGACTGACCTACGCAGTCGCGATCGTTCTGCCGGTGGTCCCCACCTTTTTCCTGGCGTTTGGCTTTCTCGAGGATAGCGGCTACATCCCGCGGCTCGCGATCTTCAGCGACCGTCTGTTCCGGGCCATGGGGCTCAATGGCAAGGCCGTACTGCCGATGGTGCTGGGGCTCGGCTGCGACACGATGGCGACCATGACGACGAGGATTCTCGGGACGCCAAAGGAACGCCTCATCGCCATCACGCTGCTCGCGCTGGGGGTGCCGTGTTCGGCACAACTCGCGACCATCATGGGCATCCTCGGAGGCATCTCGTTCGCCGCACTGGTGACGCTCTTCGCCGTGGTGTTGTCGCAGATGGTGATCGTCGGCTTTCTCGCCGCGCGCGCGCTGCCGGGAGATCGTTCCGAGTTCATCATGGAACTACCGCCGTTGCGTCTTCCCGGAGCGAGGAACCTGCTGACCAAGACGCTGCTTCGCGTCCGCTGGTATCTCGGCGAAGCCGTGCCGCTGTTCCTGATTGGAACCGTGCTGCTCTTCGTGCTGGATAAGACGGGAGCGCTGACGGTCATCGTACGGCTTGCGCGTCCCATCGTTGAGCAGGCGCTGGGCCTGCCCGCAGATTCTGCCCATGTCTTCGTCATGGGTTTCCTGCGCCGCGATTATGGAGCGGCGGGGCTGCTCATGATGGCGCGGAACGGGCAGCTCTCGGCCGCGCAGGCGGTCGTGGCGCTGACCGTGATGACACTGTTCGTTCCGTGCGTCGCCAACCTGCTGATGATCATCAAAGAGCGCGGCCTTCGCGCGGGGCTTGCGATCCTCGGCGCGGTGACCGTGATTGCCCTTGGAACTGGCGCGGCGTTGAATGCGGCGTTAAGAATCTTCCACCTGACCTTCTGAGTGCGTCATGGAGCAGACGGCTTTGTCCCCGCTCTCCGCTTTGAGACCTGGCGCACGCGGACGGATTGCGCACATCACCCGTGACCTCACCGGGCGCGCAGAGCGTCTGGCGGCTCTCGGAGTCACGCCAGGTGCCTCGGTCCGCGTGCTTCAGCGGTTTCCCGGCATCGTTTTCGAATGCGACCAAACGGAAATGGCCGTCGAACGTGGCGTAGCCGCGGCGATTCTGATCGACATCGACGTCTGAGCGACAGAGGTGAGGCGGAACGTTCAGCGACCGTCCTCCACGCAATCAGTTCACGGGAGAAGCCATGATCACGACAGTATTCGCCGACATCCGCTTTGGTGTGCGGACGTTCCTCAAGGCGCCGGCTTTCACCGCCCCAGTCGTCACCACCATCGCGCTGGCCGTCGGCGCAACCACTGCCATCTTTGCCGTCGCGGACAGCATCGTGCTGCGGCCGCTGCCGTTCTTCGAATCGGAACGGGTCGTGGCGTTGTGCGAGACCAACCCGGTCGCCGCCGGATGGTGCGGTGCATCGCCAATGAACGTCGCCGACTGGGCACGGATGACCCCCGCGCTCGACAGCGCCGGTGTCGCCCGCTCCGAGAGTGTCATTGCCATGAGCGACTCGGAGAATTATGCGGTTCGTGGCGGGATCGCCAGTCCTGGTTTTTTCCGCGTGCTGCGGGCGGCGCCGCTGCTCGGTCGCGGCCTGGAGGATCGCGATCTGCCAGGCGGCTCGAACCACGTCGCCGTTCTCAGCCATGACTTCTGGCGGCTCCGTTTCGCAGGTGATCCGGCAATCGTGGGCCGTTCGCTCGTGCTCGACCAGACGCCATACACGATCATCGGTGTGATGCCGGCAGACAGCTGGCTGCCTGGTCCGCTCTCGGAGGTGCAGATCTGGAAGCCGCTGACGGCGAGCGTCGATAATGTGGCCAATCGCAGCTGGCGGGGGTTCACGGCCATCGGCCGGATGGCGGACGGCGTGTCGCGAGAGCGTCTGCGCACCGAATTGGGAGTGGTTCACGCGCAACTCGCATCCGCCTACTCCGGCGCGAACCGCGACTGGGGTCTGAACATCGTCGGGTTGCGCGAGCACACCGTCGGCGACGCCCGTCCCACGCTGTGGATCTTCCTGGCGTCGGCGGCATGCGTGTTGTTGATTGCATGCGGAAACGTCGCAGGCCTGCTTCTCGTCAGGATGACCGCACGCACCGGTGAATTCGCGGTGAGGGCATCGCTCGGCGCAGGACGGCGGCGGCTGGTGCAGCAGTTGATGACCGAGAATGTCTTGTTGTCGCTGCTAGGAGGCGCGCTCGGACTACTCCTTGCGGTGTGGGCGACCGCGGCGTTCGTTGCCGTGGCGCCGGCCAGCATCCCGCGGCTGGACGAAGTGGGGATCGATCGCCGCATTGTGCTGTTCGCGTTCGGCCTGGCGACGCTCACGGCCGTCATCTTTGGTCTCGCGCCCCTGCGACGTGCGTGGCGAACGGATCTCACGACGACATTGCGCGGGATCCGCTCGGGAGACGCGGGCGATTACCGGCTTCGATCCGCATTCGTCGTTCTCCAGCTGTCGCTCGCGCTCGTATTGCTGTTTGGTGCCGGCCTGCTGACACGAGGCTTCGCTCGCCTCATGCAATGGGATCCCGGCTTCGATCGCAGGAATGTTGTCACCACGTGGATGCTGCCACCGAAGGTCGGGGGAGGCGGCGCAACGGTCAACTTGATGGAACAGGTCCGTGACGCGGTCGCGACACTCCCCGGCGTCGAACAGGCGGCACTTGGATCCGCCGGTCCGTTGTTCGGCGGAGAGGAGACGGGCCGGCTCCAGATTCAAGGCAGGCGCGACATCGCTCCTGACGAAGCACCCTCGGTTCAATGGTTCGACATCGATCCGTACTATGTGGATGCGCTGGGGATCCGCATTCTGCGCGGGAGGGGGCTGGCATCAACCGACACCGCGGTGAGCGCGCCGGTCGCACTGGTCAACGATGCGCTCGTGCGTCGATTCTTCCCAGCCGAGAGTCCTCTCGGCAGGGAGGTCATTGTGCAGGGCCATGTCGCCGCGGTCGTCGGTGTCGTCGCAGACGTAAAACCGCTGCGCGCGGATCAGCCCACTGGACCACAGATCTACTGGCCGATTCAGCAATTCCGCCGTGGCGCGGCATACTTGATCCTGAGAACAAACCCAGCTGCGGGGACTGTCGAGCGGTCAGTGAAGGCGCGGACCGCCACGATTGATCCCCGCATCCAGTTGTCCACCTTGGTAACGCTGGACGATCAGTTCGCGAAGCGCATGGTGAGCCCCCGGTTCAACATGCTGCTCCTGGCGGCGTTTGCCTTGGTCGCCGTATTGATGTCGGCAGTCGGCGCTTACGGCCTCAACGCGTCGGTAGTGGAGAGCCGCACGCATGAATTCGGGGTGCGCCTCGCGCTCGGCGCTTCGTCGGGGCAACTCGCGCGGAGCGTCATCTTGCGGGGCATGAGCCTCGCCGCAATTGGCATCGTCTGTGGGTGCGCGGGCGCCTTGATGGCGGGCGCTCTGCTCACCAGCCTCATATACGGCGTGCCCGCACGAGACCCGTGGACCCTGACTGCATCGGCGGCCCTTCTCACTGTGGTCGCGGCGGCGGCGTGCTGGCTTCCGGCGCGACGAGCGAGTCACGCTGATGCCGTGGCGGCTCTCCGGGCGCCCTGAGTCCGGCAGCTCTAAGGCTGCACTACGACGCGCTGCCGGTTTTCCGGCAGCGATGGTCGCTAGCGGCTCGGGGACCGGACGAGCGAACCTCCAAGTCCTTCCGCGGGTACGGTTTGTCGAGGCAGCTCGGCGCTGGCCGGACGGTTGCAGCCTGACCACACACTCGAATTGTCATGAAATTCAGAGACGTCGAACACCTGTTTCGTCTTGCCGCCATCTTCCTGGCAGCTGTGCTGGTGTTCGCCATTGCCCGCGCCGAACTCGTACCCAAAGACTTCGGCAAGTACGGGCATTACCGCCCGGCAGCGATCGACGACGTGCGCGCACGGCCGATTCGGCACGCGGGTCAGAAGGCCTGCGCCGAATGCCACGTGGACGTGATCGAGACACGCATGTCCGCAAGGCACAAGGCACTTCCGTGTGAGACCTGCCACGGGCCGCTGGCCAGGCACGCAACCGGCGATGACGACACCAAGGTGGCCATTCCGGAGATCACGCCACTCTGCATCCGGTGCCACGCGGCCAGGACCGGTAAGCCGAAACAATTCCCGCGCGTTGACGTGAAGGAGCACGCCGGAGACCAGAAGTGTATGGATTGCCACAAACCGCATAACCCGGGGATCGAGCAGTGAGCACCTCCCGGCGCGAGTTCCTCATGGTGGGTACCAAGCTGCTGGTGATGACGGCAGCCACGCGCAGCGCGCTCGCCCATGTGCTCGCCGGAACGCCAGAACAGGTCGACACCTACACCGCGGCCGAACACTGGTGGGCGATGGTGATCGATATCGAGAAGTGCATCGGCGGCGGCAACTGCGTCAAAGCCTGCAAGGACGAGAACGACGTTCTGAACGAGCCGATGTACTTCCGCACCTGGGTTGAGCGCTACCACGTGAATTCTGCGGACGCCGAACACCCGGTCGTCGATTCACCAAACGGGGCCTACGACGGGTTTCCCGAGGCATACGCAGAAGGGGAAGGGAAGACCTTCTTCGTGCCGAAGATGTGTAATCACTGCGTGGACTCTCCATGCACACAGGTCTGCCCGGTTGGGGCAACGTTCGTGACCGTCGACGGAGTGGTGCTGGTCGACAAGGAATACTGCATCGGCTGCAGGTACTGCGTACAGGCGTGCCCATACGGCTGCCGCTACATCGATCCGAGGACGCACACGGCCGACAAGTGCACGCTTTGCTATCACCGGATTACGAAGGGGTTGCTGCCGGCCTGCGTTGAGGTATGTCCGACTGGAGCACGCCAGCTCGCGGACCTGAAGAATCCCAGGGATCCGGTTCACGAGTTTCTCCGCACGCATCCGATCCAGGTGTTGAAGCCACAGATGGCTACCGGCGCGAAGATCTTCTACAACGGTCTGGATGGAGCGGTTCGGTAAATGGAAGGCTTCATGTATCCGAACGAGCTGGAGCTCCAGTGGAGCATCCTGATCGTCCTCTACCCGTTCATTACCGGGCTGGTGGCCGGCGCCTTCATCCTGGCGTCGCTCGAGCGAGTGTTCAACGTCGAGGCGGTGAAGCCGACGTATCGGCTGGCCCTGCTGACCGCACTCTCGTTCATGCTCGTCGCGCCGTTGCCGCTGCAGCTTCATCTCGGCCATCCCGAGCGATCGTTCGAGATGCTGCTGACGCCACACACCACATCGGCGATGGCGATGTTCGGCTACGTCTATCTCTGGTACCTGATGGTCGTTCTGGTCGTCGAAATCTGGCTCGATTACCGCAAGGACCTGGTGCTCGCGTGGCATCGGAGCACCGGCCTCACGCGGCTGTTCTACAAGGTCCTCACGCTGGGATCCGGCAACATCAGCGCCGGCGCTCTGAAGGTCGACGATACCGTCGGGCGGATCGTCACGATCGTGGGAATTCCTTCAGCGTTCCTGCTCCACGGGTACGTCGGCTTCATTTTCGGCTCGGTCAAGGCGAATCCCTGGTGGTCCACCCCGATGATGCCGATCGTGTTTCTTTTTTCCGCGATTGTTTCCGGGATCGCGGCGGTCCTCGTGCTCTATATCGTCATTACCGCCTGGCGCGGCGCCCACCTCGACATGGCTTGCATCGACACGATCGGCCGTTACCTGTTTTACGCCTTCCTGATCGATTTCTCCCTCGAGATGATCGACCTCATTCACCGGATCTACGAAGCGGACGAGTCATTCCGCAGCCTGGACTTCATGGTCCACACCAGGCTGTTCGTGTCGCAGATCGTCATCCAGATCATTGTCGGCACGCTGATACCGATCGCCATGCTGGCCCTCGTCCAGTTGATGCGATTACCCGAGCGCGTGCGGACCTGGATCTACCTGTCGTCCGGCATCCTCACGCTGGCTGGCATCTTCGCGATGCGGTGGAACGTGGTGATCGGCGGCCAGCTGTTCTCGAAGAGCTTCCTTGGATACACCACCTACAAACTGGAATTCGCCACGCGTGAAGGGCTGCTGCCGGCCATTCTCGTGATGGTGCTGCCGTTCATCATTCTTGCGTTGCTGATTCGGCTCCTGCCGCCGTGGGCAACTGCCAGGGCGAGCGTCCCGGCCGTCACCGAGGTGGCGTAACCTAGCGGCGGCCCCAACTGTCGACTGTGAAGGAGAGCGTGAATGAAACTGATCGTCGGATTGACCGTCGCGTTCATGTCTGCCAGCAGCGTATCGACCTACTGCAGCGATGACAAAGTCGAAAAAGGGATGCAGGTGTTCGCCGCCCAGAAGTGCTCGGTCTGCCATTCGATCGGCGGTAAGGGAAACGCGAAGGGAAAGCTTGATTCGATCGGTTCGAAGCTCAGTGCGGCCGAGATCAAGCAGTGGATCGTCGACCCTGTGACGATGACGGCCAACGCCAAGGCTGAACGGAAGCCACCGATGAAGGCGAAGCCAATGTCTGCAGACGACGTGGACGCCCTGGTGGCGTATCTGTCGACCTTGAAGGAGAAGTAGCCTCAGGGTTGACGCACGATTGTGGTCGCGGCAAAGCCGGCGCGACCCATCCGGGCGAAACGCACGTCAGAGACTGTGACCTCCACTCCGTCGGGCGCTGCCCGCAGCGTCCAGAACGGGAACCGCGACCACACCACGATGCCCCTGACTCTTGGGTCGGTCTGCGCCGCAGCCACCGCGGGCTGTTGAGCATTTTTCGCGATCTGCCCAGGATCGAAGATGACCCGGCGTGGCAGCCAGTCGAAACGGCCGGTCACGTAATGATCACCGGCGTCGATGATGATGTCCTTGCGAAACGGGTTGACAGGAACGGGCCCGACCATGAGGTGGGCGGGAAGCGCGCCGGTCACTTCCATCCATTTACCTGCGATGATCGAACGCGCGGAACGCGCGGAGATCAGCATCAGCGCGATGTAGATCGATGCGGCTGCGAGCCCGAGCCGCGCCGGACGCGTATCTCCGCCACGAGAACGCCACCATCCGAGCCCGAGCATCAGCCACAGCCAGATGTCTACGATGAAAACCGCGTCGCCGTAGAACCAGCGGTGGGAGAACGGCATCAGCAGCCGGACGCCGTAGTTATTCAGATAGTCGAGAAACACGTGCGTGTAGATGCCGATGAAGGACAGCGCGAGCAGCCACCAGACGCTGGCTCTCGTGCTGCCCGGCGGAGACTCTGACCGGTGTTCCGTGCGGCGCCGTGCCAACTGCCACATCACTCCCGCGCACAAGAGCGGGAGCAGCAGTTGCGCGATCGGCCCGTGCGTCCATCCGCGGCGAAAGGAAACCGATGGAATGTCCGCAGCGAACACGAGCACGTCGATGTCCGGCAGGTTAGCCGAGATGGCGAGGGTGGCCGTCGCCAGCCGGGTTGTCCGGTTGAGTCCTGCGCGTGCCACGGCCAGGCCAACGAGCGTGTGACAGACGTTATCCATCTGTCAGCCGACTCGCGCGCCGTTCTGCACCGGCCGGTCCGGCACCGCGAGGATCACGGCGCCGTCAGTTCTATAGAATCCCACCAGCAGGAATTCGGAACGCATCGGACCGATCTGCTTGACGGGAAAATTGACAACGCCCATTACCTGTTTGCCGACCAGTTCACCGGCCGAATAGGCGATCGTGACCTGGGCGCTCGTCGTGCGGAGTCCAATCTCCGGGCCGAAATCAACCGTGATCCTGTAGGCCGGTTTGCGCGCTTCGGGAAACGCTTCGGCGGCGACGATGGTGCCTGAGCGCATCTCTACGGCCTCGAACTGATCCCAGGTGATCTCCGGCACGTCAGACTTTCTCCGTCTCGAATGTCAGATAGATAGGTCCCGTCCCGAGCAGGGACAGCATCGCGTAAGTGCCGAAGCCCGGACGGTTGACGATGGTGAACCGGGCCTCTTCTCCGGGTTTCAAGTCAACGGTAATGGTCTTCCACACGAGAGTGTTGTGGGCGCGCAAGACATGCCGGCCTGGCGGCGCGTCCACCGCCACCGATTCTCCGAACAGCAGCGTCGCAATCGTTGTCCCGTCCATGGACACGAACACCTGCCGCTGCTTCACGTCGTTGTCCGACCGGCGCGTCAGGACGACTCTCGAGGTTGGCCCGTCCATTCACTCAGCGTAACATTCCCTGATGTTCGCCTTTTTCTCGAACCGGCTGGGTTGTCTCGGGTCGATTGCGGTCTCGATCGCAGGAACGTTGCTGCTCCTGCTCCTCATGCGCGGATGCAGCGGTGCAGCCGCCTGGTAAACCATCATGATTCGCACCTGTTCGAATTGCGGTCAGAAGAATCGAATCGGCGCAGCCAACCTAGCAGGTCAGGTGCGCTGCGGTAAGTGCAAGACGGCGCTCGCACCCGTGACGACGCCGATCGAAGCGGATGCGCAAGCGTTCGATGAAGTACTGGCTGCCGCAACCGTGCCGGTACTGGTTGATTTCTGGGCAGCCTGGTGCGGTCCGTGCCGCATGGCTGCTCCGGAAGTCGAAAGAGTCGCCTCGGAGATGGCAGGACGCGCGATCGTTCTCAAGGTGGACACGGAAGCCCACCCCGATATCGCCGCACGCTACCGGGTGCAGGGGATTCCCAATTTCCTGGTGCTGAAGGGGGGCCGGCCGGTCTTCCAGCAGGCGGGGGTTGTACCGAGCACAGAGATGAAGCGATGGCTGGATGACGCTGCCAGGGGCTGACAACGTTCCCGCCTCGGAGATCGCGTCCGACATCTACGGCATCGAAGCCACGGCTTCACCGCTGCCGAGCGAGCGGGATCAGAACTTTCTTCTCCTCACTACCGCCGGCGATCGCCTGGTACTCAAGATATCGAACCCGGCAGAAGACCGCCGGTTCCTCGAAGCTCAGAATGCCGCGATGACTCACCTGGCGGCGACACGCCTGTGCTCCCGCGTCATGCGAACGAAGCACGGTGATGACATCGGCCTGGTGAATGGCCGGTTCGTGCGCCTGCTGACATGGCTGCCCGGACGTCCGCTCGGAACGCTGGCAACCAAGTCGGACATTCTCCTGGAGGACCTGGGCGGGCGTATAGGTGAACTGAGCCTGGCGCTGAGCACGTTCGATCATCCAGCGATTCACCGGCAGTTCCATTGGGACCTCGCCCAGGCCGGGAGCGTGGTTGCGGAGCACGGTGCGCGCATCCCGGATCCGGAATTGCGAGGGCTCGTGCGGCGGGTCGCAGAGCACGTCGCCGCGCGTGATGGCTCGGCGCTGTCGCGGGTAAGGCGATCCGCGTTGCACGGGGATCTGAACGACTTCAATGTGCTCGTCGATGGTGAAGACGACGCGGGGCGCGTCGCCGGGGTGATCGACTTCGGCGACATGGTGCACAGTTATGCGGTCGCTGAAGTCGCGATCGCGGTCGCCTACGCCGTGCTGGATCACGATGATCCGCTCGCCGCCGCGGCCGCCATCGTCCGCGGTTATCACGGCGTTCGGCGGCTGACTGATGACGACGTTGCAGTTCTGTTCGGGCTCGTGCAGCTGCGATTGTGTGCGAGCGTCGCGATTGCCGCTCATCAGCAGCCGCAACGTCCGGCCGATGAGTACCTTTCGATCAGTCAGCAACCCATTCGGCGGACGCTGCCGCTGCTGGCAGGCATTCACCCGGATGCGGCGGAAGAAAACCTCCGGCAGGCCTGCGGCCTCGAGATCGCGCATGGCGTTTCGAGGATACCTGCGTCGGTCACTCTCGCAAGGAGAAGGGCGTCGCTCGGGCGCAATCTCAGCGTCGGGTATCGCGAGCCTGTGAAGATAGTTCGGGGTTGGATGCAGTACCTGTTCGACGAAACCGGCCGACGATATCTGGACGCCTACAACAACGTTCCGCACGTCGGCCACGCGCATCCGCACGTCACCCGGGCAATCACTCGCCAGCTGCGGGCAGTCAACACCAACACCCGCTACCTTCACGACAACGTCTGGCTGCTCGCTGAACGGCTGACCGCCAGACTCCCGGAACCGCTGCGTATCTGCTTCTTCGTGAATTCAGGGAGCGAAGCGAATGAGCTCGCTCTTCGCCTCGCGCGTGCACATACTCGCCAGCGCGATCTGATTGTTCTCGACTTCGCCTATCACGGGAACACGACGACCATGGTCGACATCAGCCCGTATAAATTCAACGGGCCAGGCGGACGGGGCGCTCCGGAATGGGTACACGTCGCACCGATCCCCGATGCATACCGTGGGTCACGACCAGGTGAGGAAGGTGCACCCGCACGATCTCCAGCGGACGCGGTCGGAGAGATCGTCGACCGTCTGCGGGACCGCCGAATGGGACTCGCAGGTTTCATCGCCGAGACGTATCCCAGCGTCGGCGGCCAGATCGTGCCGCCGTCCGGTTACCTCGAACAGGTCTATGCACATGTCCGCCGCGGCGGCGGCGTGTGCATCGCCGACGAAGTGCAGACCGGGCTCGGTCGGATTGGAACAGATTTTTGTGCTTTCCAGGCCCAGGGGGTTGTGCCGGACGTACTCGTGCTGGGCAAGCCCATGGGAAACGGCTATCCGCTCGCGGCGGTGATCACGACGGAGGCAATTGCTGCATCCTTCGATAACGGAATGGAGTTTTTCAGCACATTCGGCGGGAGCACCGTCTCATGCGCGGCGGGCCTGGCTGTGCTCGACGTCCTCGAGCGGGAAGAGCTGCAGGCGCACGCCTTACGCGTTGGCGATCGGCTGCTGGAATCGCTGCGATCGCTCATGTACAGCCATTCGATTGTCGGAGACGTCCGGGGAAGCGGGCTGTTCCTTGGTGTCGAGCTGGTGAAGGACCGCTCGACCCGTGAGCCCGCAACCGCGACGGCAGGCGCCGTGGTCGAAGCCTTGCGGGAGGAAGGCATACTCATCGGCATCGAAGGGCCTTTTCATAACATCCTGAAGATCCGGCCGCCGATGCCATTCAACCTGGCTGACGCTGATTTAGTAGCGGCGACGCTCGACAGCGTTCTCGCGGGTTCGTAAGGCCGATTACAACCTTCTTCCCCATTCTTCCGTCTATTCTACATTGTAGAATGAAGCCGCATCGAGACGCGCTGTCGCAACCGGGCGCGAGCCAAGGCACGCTGCCGGTGGTACCGGCCGTGATCTTCCGCGCCCTGCTTCCACTCGCCGAACGGGACGAAGTCCTTGCAGACTTCGAGTCGGAGTTCGCCAGCCGTCTCGCCACCGCCGGACGCGCGGCCGCGCGTCGATGGGCCTGGCAACAGGCGCTCGGCTCCATACCCGCCCTGATTGGTCGCGGCTGGTGGCGCGGGATGACCGGTTTCGAGCCGCACGCGAACCGCATGAGACCCGGAGGACCAATGTTCGAGAGCTGGATCATGGATTTTCGCTTCGCCGCGCGTCGTCTTCGCCGGCGTCCAACATACGCAGTGCTGGCGGTGGTCACGCTGGCGCTGGGGGCGGGCGGAACAGCTGCGATATTCAGCGTCGTCCGCACGTTGCTGCTCGAGCCGCTGCCGATTGCCCATGAACAGCAGGTCGGCGTGCTCTGGTTTCCGTATTCCTGGAACGAGCAGGAGTTCCTGCACTTCCGGCCCAACTACCCCGGCTTCAAGGTAATGGCAGCCTATCGGCCCGACAGTGCCACTCTCGAGACAAATGGCGGTCCGCTGCGACTGGTGGACGGCATGGCGGCGACCGCGGAACTATTCGACGTCCTGGGCACCCGCCCGATGCTCGGACGTGGATTCCAGCCGGGCGACGACCTCGCCGGTGCGGAGCCGGCCAGCGTGCTCAGTTACCCGCTCTGGGAGGAGCTCGGATCGGATCCTGCAATCGTCGGTAAGCAGGTACGACTTGGCGGGGTGGCGCGCACCGTCGTCGGAGTGATGCCGCGCGGTTTCTGGTTTCCGAGCCCCACGATCCGCGTCTGGAACTCGACGCCGTTGAATCCTCAGAACCGCTCGGGCCGGTACTCGTTGGTTGGCAGGGTCGCCGACGGTGTTTCGATCGAGCACATGGAGGGTCCGCTCGCGTCCATGACGGCGGCGCTCGGTGCTCGTTTCAAATATCCGCCGCGATGGGACAAGACCCGGAATGCAGAGGTAACCCCGGCGCGTGAGTACCTGGTCGGAGAAGTCCGTCCAAGCCT
>Ga0126305_10000551_pt1 | contig 16232 bp, 16 predicted proteins | sample Plot26_FD_92536 | JGI IMG/M metagenome (GOLD analysis project Ga0126305, IMG submission 92536) | Serpentine soil microbial communities from UC McLaughlin Reserve, CA, USA - Plot26 | ecosystem: Environmental > Terrestrial > Soil > Grasslands | place: USA: UC McLaughlin Reserve, Lake County... | reverse complement strand
GAGTCGGTGATCGGCTGGGGCGAGTTCGAGCTCGAGGTGATGCGCGACCGCAACGACAACGTCGTGATCATCTGCTCGATCGAGAACGTCGACCCGATGGGCGTCCACACCGGCGATTCGGTCACCGTCGCGCCGGCGCAGACGCTGCCCGACCCGCTCTTCCAGGATCTCCGCGACCAGGCGATCAAGGTGATCCGGGCAATCGGGGTCGAGACCGGCGGCTCCAACGTCCAGTTCGCGGTCAACCCCGCCGACGGCGAGATCGTCGTCATCGAGATGAACCCGCGCGTCTCCCGCTCCTCGGCTCTGGCCTCGAAGGCAACCGGCTTTCCGATCGCGAAGATGGCGGCCAAGCTGGCGGTCGGCTACGCGCTCGAGGAGATCCCCAACGACATCACCCGCGCCACCCCCGCCTCCTTCGAGCCGACGATCGACTACGTCGTCACCAAGATCCCGCGCTTCGCCTTCGAGAAGTTCCCCGGCTCCGAGGGCCGGCTCTCGACCTACATGCAGAGCGTCGGCGAGGCGATGGCGATCGGGCGCACCTTCCGCGAGTCCTTCGCCAAGGCGATGCGCTCGCGCGAGCTCGACTCCGCGGCGGAGATCCCCGAGTCCGAGGAGGACCTGCTGGCGGCGATCGCGAGCCCGAGCGCCGAGCGCTTCGACCTCATCCTCGCGGCTTTCGGGCGCGGCCTCGACCTCGAGGCCGTCCACAAGGCCTGCATGGTCGATCGCTGGTTCCTCCACGAGCTGCAGGCGCTTGCCACCGAAGGCGACGGCACCGAGGGCCTCACCCGCACCTACAAGGCGGTCGACACCTGCGCCGCCGAGTTCGAGGCGGCGACGCCCTACTACTACTCCGGCCACGAGCGACCGCGCCACGACGGCACCCCGCCGGCGAACGAGATTCGCCGCGGCGAGAAGGAGTCCGTCGTCATCCTCGGCGCCGGCCCGAACCGGATCGGCCAGGGGATCGAGTTCGACTACTGCTGCGTCCACGCAGCGATGACCGCTCGCGAGCTCGGCCGCGACGCGGTGATGGTCAACTGCAACCCGGAGACCGTCTCGACCGACTACGACACCTCCGACCGCCTCTACTTCGAGCCGCTGACCGCCGAGGACGTGCTCGCGGTCTGCGAGCAGGAGCGACCCGAGGGCGTGATCGTCCAGTTCGGTGGCCAGACGCCGCTGAAGCTGGCGCGGACCCTGGAAGAGGCGGGGGTGCCGCTGCTGGGAACGCCGGTCGACGCGATCGACCTCGCCGAGGACCGCGCCCGGTTCGGCAAGCTGCTGGAGCGGCTGGGAGTCAAAGCACCGCCCTACGGCACCGCCTTCTCGGCCGAGGAAGCCGTCGCCGTGGCCGAACGCGTTGGCTTCCCGCTGCTGGTCCGGCCCTCCTACGTGCTCGGCGGCCGGGCGATGGAGATCTGTTACTCGACCGCGGACCTCCAGGCCTACCTCGACAAATACGTCAAGGCCGACCAGGAGCACCCGCTGCTGCTCGACCGCTTCCTCGAGAACGCGATCGAGGTCGACGTCGACGCCCTCGGCGACGGCGAAGACGTCTACGTCGCCGGGATCATGCAGCACGTCGAGGAGGCCGGGGTCCACTCCGGCGACTCGGCCTGCGTGATCCCGCCGCTCAGCCTCGGCGAGGAGATGCTGGAGAAGATCCGCGCCACCAGCCGCCAGATCGCGCTCGAGCTCGGCGTCATCGGCCTGATCAACATCCAGTACGGGGTCGCCGGCGGCGAGCTCTACGTGATCGAGGCCAACCCGCGCGCCTCCCGCACCGTCCCCTTCGTCTCGAAGGCAATCGGGGTGCCGCTGGCGAAGCTCGCCTGCCGCCTGATGCTGGGCGAGAAACTGGCCGAACAGGAGCTGCCGCAGGGCCCGCTCGAGCATGTCAGCGTCAAGGAGGCGGTGCTCCCGTTCGCCCGCTTCGCCGGGGCCGACTCGGTCCTCGGGCCGGAGATGAAGAGCACCGGCGAGGTAATGGGCATCGCGGCGGACTTCCCGACCGCCTTCGGCAAGGCGCAGGCGGCGGCCGGGGTGCGGCTGCCCGAGTCCGGCTCCGTCTTCCTCTCGGTCACCGACACCGACAAGGCCGCCGCGACCCAGCTCGCGACCCGCTTCCACGACCTCGGCTTCGAGGTGATCGCGACCGCCGGCACCGCCCAGGCGATCGAGCGGATGGGGGTGCCGGTGACCAGCATCAACAAGCTGCAGGAGGGCTCGCCGCACGTCCTCGACCTGATTCGCAAGCGCGAATGCGATCTCGTCATCAACACGCCGACCGGCTCCGGCGCCCGCACCGACGGCTACGAGATCCGCACCGCCGCGGTGCGCCAGGGGATTCCCTGCGTGACGACGATGACCGGCGCCACCGCCGCCGCCCGGGCGATCGCCGCCGGCAAGGAGGTCGACACCGAGGTGCGCTCGCTGCAGGAGATCCACGCCGGCACGGTCAGGGCGGCGCAGGCGGGATGAGCCTTGCGCCATTCGGCCGCCGCGCCTGCGAGGTCACGGCGAACGTGGCTTCCGGCGGCTACCGGATCTTCTCCCTGCGCGACCGCGAGGGGCCGGCTCCGGCTCCGGGCCAGTTCTACATGCTCGCCGCCGAGCGAAGCTGGGGGAAGGGCGGAGGCCGGCCCTACCTGCCCCGCGCGATCTCCGTCGCCGAGGCGGTTCCGGCAACGGAGGGCGTCAGACTCGATTTTCTCGTCGAGGGCGTCGGCCCCGGCACCGACCGACTCTGCGATCTAGAAGCCGGCGAGCGGGTCTGGGTCACCGGCCCGCTCGGCAACTCCTTCTCGACCCCGCGGGAGGTCAACCCCGAGGCGGCCGGGGCGATCCTCGTCGGCGGCGGCATCGGCATCGCCCCGATGGCGATCTGGCGCCGCCATCTGGTCGAGCGGGGAATCCCCCTCCGCGTCCTCCTCGGCTTCCGCAATGAAGCCCACTCGGGCGGACTGAATGAGCTTTTCTGCGCCGGCGGCAGCCTCTGCCCGGACATCCGCCTCGCCAGCGAGGACGGCCACGCCGGCCACCAGGGCTACGTCACCGACCTCCTGGCGACGATGCTCGCCGGCGACGACGCCGCTTCCGCCGTCGTCTACTCCTGCGGCCCGCCGGCGATGCTGGAGGCGGTGCGGGCGCTCTGCGGCGAGCACTGCGTCGCCTCCGAGCTGGCGATGGAGTCGCCGATGGCCTGCGGCTTCGGCGCCTGCTTCGGCTGCGCGGTGCCGAAGCCCGACGGCGGCTACATACGGCTCTGCGTCGACGGGCCGATTGTCAGGGGAGACGCCGTGCTGGAGGTGGCGCATGCCTGACTTCTGCGGCATCGAGCTCGCCCACCCGGTCCTCAACGCCTCCGGCACCTACGACGCGATCGCCGCCCGCCGGGTCTTCGGCGACGAGATCCTCGACGACTTCCCCTTCTCGGCCTTCGTCTCGAAGACGATCACCCCCGAGCCCCGCGCCGGCAACGCGCCACGGCGGATCTGGGAGACGCCGGCGGGGATGATCAACTCGATCGGCCTCCCGAACAAGGGCTTGGAGGGGTTCCTGGCCGAGGACCTGCCGCAGCTGGCGCAGCTGCCGGTGCCGCTGATCGTCTCGGTGATGGCGACGAACCGGGAAGAGTTCTCGCGGCTGGTGCGCGAGGTGGGGGAGCGGGACGAGGTCGTGGCGCTAGAGCTCAACGTCTCCTGCCCCAACGTCCACTCCGGCCTCATCGTCGGCGAGCAGCCGACCGAAACCGAGGCGCTGCTGGAAGCGCTGCGGCCGCTGACGCAAAAGCCGCTGATCGTGAAGCTGACCCCGAACGTCGCCAACCCCGAGGCGGTCGCGCTCGCCGCCGAGGAGGGAGGCGCCGATGCGGTCTCCTTGATCAACACGCTGAAGGCCAGCGCGATCGATCCGGCGACGGGCGAACCGGCGATCGCCGCCGGCCACGGCGGTCTCTCCGGCCCGGCGGTGCGGCCGATCGCGCTGCAACAGTTGCGCGCCGTCAGGGCCGCGGTCGAGCTGCCGCTGGTCGGGATGGGGGGGATCGCCAGCGGTGCCGATGCAGGTGAATTCCTGGCCGCCGGGGCGACGCTCGTCGCCGTCGGAACCGAGAGTTTCCGCGACCCGCGAGCGGGTGCGCGAATCGCGAATGACCTGGAAACTGCCATGTCGCGAGGCCCTTCACGCGTGGAGGCCCTGCACCTCGACTAGAGGTTGAGACGAATTTTGGGGCTTTTCGCGATAGTCACCTTGCACGGCCCCGAGCCGCGGCTATACTCGCCGCCGACATGACGGCCCCACCAGTCAAATCCTCGCTCGCAGCGCCCGAACGGTCGCTCGACCAGAGGATGGACGCTCTCAGGCGAGCAAATGACATCCGCACCGCGCGGGCCAAATTGAAGAAGGACCTGAAGGCAAATCGGGCAAACATCCAGGCGATCCTGCTGGACCCGCCGGAGTACGTCCTCACCGCCAAGGTCTTCGACATGCTGCTGGCGGTCCCGAAGTACGGGCGCGTGAAGACGAACCGGATCCTCAACCAGTGCCGGATCTCGCCTTCGAAGACGATCGGCGGCCTCTCCGAGCGCCAGCGCGCAGAGCTCATTTCTCAGCTCCGTCGTTAGCGACCGCCGCAGCGGTCAATATCCGCGGCCGCATGGCCAGCAAGGTCTTCGTCATCACCGGGCCCTCGGGCGTGGGCAAGGGCACCTTGATCAAGGAGCTGCTCAAGGCCGTGCCGGATCTGGAGCTGTCCGTCTCCGCCACCACGCGGGAGCCGCGGGAGGGGGAGCTCGACGGCCGCGATTACCACTTCCTCACCGCCGAGCAGTTCGACCAGCGCAAAGAGGAAGACGACTTCCTCGAGTTCGCCACCTACAGCGGCAACCGCTACGGGACCCTGCGCAGCGAGGTCGAACGACGGCTGGCGGCGGGCCACTCAGTGGTCCTGGAGATCGAGGTCCAGGGAGCCCAGCAGGTGCGGGCGGCGGAGCTCGACTCGGTCCAGATCTTCATCGCCCCGCCCGATCCGGCTGTGCTGCGGGAGCGGCTCTCCGGTCGCGGCACCGACTCCGCCTCGGCGATTGCCGAGCGGCTGAAGGTCGCCGAGCAGGAGCTGGCGGTGCAGGGGGATTTCGACCACTGCGTCGTCAACGACGAGGTCGAGCGGGCCGCTGCCGAGCTGGCGGGGATCGTCCGCTCCGAGCTCGGAGAGGCGCCGACGGCCTGATCCTCTAGACTCGGCCGCCGATGATCAAACCACGCGTAGACAAGCTTCTGGACCACGCCGATTCTCATTACGCCGCAGTCGTCGTCGCGGCGAAGCGCGCCCGCCAGATCAACAGCTACTTCCACAACCTCGGAGAGGGCGGCTTCGGTGAGTACCCGCCGCCGATGGTCGAGACCAACGCCGAGAGGAATTACCTCTCGATGTCGCTCGAAGAGCTCGCCGAGGGCAAACTGAAATACGAGTACCGGACCTAGCGGTCTCAGCGCCCCGCTCTTCGCGGGGCGCTTTTATAAGAGGCCATGGCCCGGTTTCTCCTAGGTGTCAGCGGCGGCATCGCCGCGTACAAGGCGCTCGAGCTGGCGCGGCTGGCGACGCTCGCCGGCCACGGCGTCCGCGTGCTGATGACCGAGACCGCGACCCGCTTCGTCGGCGCCGCCTCCTTCGAGGGGATCGTCGGCGCCCCGGTGCTGATCTCCGAGTTCGAGCGCGACCCGATGCGGGGCGCCTTCCCCGGTGAAGAGCAGGCCGTCCACGACCCGATCGGCCACCTCGAGCTCGCCGGCCGTTGCGACGCCTACCTCGTCGCACCCGCTTCGGCCAACACCGTCGCCAAGCTGGCGGCGGGCGCTGCGGACTCGATGCTGACCACGTCCTTCCTCGCCTGCACCGCGCCCCGGCTCCTCGCCCCGGCGATGAACGACCGCATGTACGCCGACGCGGCGACCCAGTCCAACCTCGCCACCCTGCGCGAGCGCGGGGTGGAGGTGATCGAGCCCGACGAGGGCAAGCTCGCCTCCCGCGGTGAGTACGGGCGCGGCCGCCTCCCTGATCCCGAGCAGCTACTGGCCAGGGTCGAGGCTTCCCTTCCCGCCGGCGACCGCCCCTGGGACGGGCTGCGGGTCCTGGTCACCGCCGGCGGCACCCGCGAGCCGATCGACCCGGTGCGCTTCATCGGCAACCGCTCCAGCGGCCGGATGGGAATCGCGCTTGCCGCCGCCGCGGCCAGGCGCGGAGCGGAGGTGACCCTGATTGCCGCCAACGTCTCCCTGTCGGCTCCCGCAGGGGTGCGGCGCCTCGACGTCGAGACCGCAGCCCAGCTCGCCGAGGTCGCCGAGCGGGAGTTCGCCGCGGCGCACGTGCTGCTGATGGCCGCCGCCCCCGCTGACTTCCGCGCCGCGGAACCGGAGGAGGGGAAGCTGCAGCGCTCGGGCGCGCTCGAGCTCTCCCTGCAGCCGACCGAGGACATCCTCGCCTCGCTGTCCGCCGGGCGCCGGCCCGAGCAGACGGTGGTCGGCTTCGCCGCCGAGCACGGGGGAGAGGCGATCGAGCGGGCGCGCGGGAAGCTTCGGCGCAAGGGCGCCGACCTGATCGTCTTGAACGACGTCTCGAATCCGGAGATCGGTTTCGAGAGCGAGCGCAATGCCGTCACCCTGATCGGCGCGGAGACCGAGAGGGAGGTCTCGATCGACTCCAAGGACGCCATCGCCGAGGCGATCCTGGATGAAGTCGGTCGCTTGCGGGAGAAAGCAGATCAGCCGGCACCTTAAGCGGGCTATACTGATTTCAAGCTTTTCTGTCCCCTATGCGTGTCGAGAAGTGGGCCTGGCCCACTTTTTTTACGCCTCCACCCCAACGAATCAGGCATGAACGACCCCACCGAGCAAGACCTCCAGCGCGAGCTGACCAAGCTGGATCCCGATATCGACCTCGTCGCCCTCGAGAAACCGAGGGGCGACGCGCTACGGCTCTTCGTCGACCACCCTGAGGGGGTCGACCTCGCGCTTTGCGAAAGGGTCAGCAAGCACCTGCAGCACCTGCTGGTCGATTATTCGCTCGAGGTCTCCTCGCCTGGCCCCAAGTACCGCCGTACCGACACCGCATCCGAAACCAAGGAGTCCCTTCAGTGACCAAAGAGATCGTCGACGCCGTCAGAGCACTGGAGCAGGAGAAGGGAATCTCCGCCGAGACGCTGATGGACGCCCTCGAGGACGCCCTCCTCTCGGCCTACAAGAAGACCCCCGGCGCGGCCAAATACGCGCGGGTCGACCTCGATCACGAGACCGGTGACTTCCGCGTCTTCGAGCTGATCCTGCCGCCGGAGCTGGAGGAGAAGCTGCTGGCTGAAGCCGCTGAGCAGCAGGAGGAGCCCGAAGTCGACCCGGAGACCGGCGAACTGAAAGAGCCGGAGGATCCCGAGCTCGACCCGGAGATGATCGCTCCCTACGAGGACCAGATCACGACCAAAGACGTCACCCCCGAGGATTTCGGCCGCATCGCCGCCCAGACCGCCAAGCAGGTGATTCTGCAGCGGATCCGCGAGGCCGAGCGGCAGATGATGTACGACGAGTACCAGGACCGGGTCGGCGAGCTGATCACGGGGATCATCCAGCAGTCCGACAAGCGCTACACGCTGGTGCAGTTGCGCGAGCGGGTTGAGGCGCTGCTGCCGAAGTCCGAGCAGGTCTACAACGAGCGCTACGACCACGGCGCCCGGGTCAAGGCCGTGATCACCGACGTCTCCGACTCGACCAAAGGGCCGGCGATCGTCGTCTCCCGGCGCAGCCCGGAGCTGATCAAAAGCCTGTTCGAGCTCGAGGTGCCGGAGATCGCCGACAAGTTGGTCGAAATCGTCGGCGTCGCCCGCGAGCCCGGCTACCGCTCGAAGATCGCCGTCGTCTCCCACGCCGACGGCGTCGACCCGGTCGGCGCCTGCGTCGGCCCCCGCGGCTCCCGTGTGCGGATGGTCGTCTCCGAGCTGCGCGGCGAGAAGATCGACATCATTCCTTACAACGACGAGCCCGCCCGCTTCGTTGCCAAAGCGCTCTCACCGGCGCGCGTGCGCGAGGTGATCGTCGACGACGAGGAGCGCCAGGCGACGGTGATCGTCCCTGACGACCAGCTCTCGCTGGCGATCGGCCGCGACGGCCAGAACGCCCGGCTCGCCGCCCGCCTCACCGGCTGGCGCGTCGACATCAAGTCCGAGACCGAGTTCGCCTCCGAAGAACACGAGGTCGAGGGCGAGGGCGAAGAAACCTTCGACGGCCGCTGCATGGCGCTGATGACGACCGGGCGCCGCTGCCCGAACGCAGCGCTCCCGGGCTCGACCTACTGCGGCCTGCCGCAGCATCAGGCGCTCTCGCGCTTCGAAACCAGCCAGGTCGCGATGCTGGCCAATGTCTCGGAAACCGAGGTGGCAATCCTCGCCGACCCCGACGCCGACGAAGGCCAGGTCGAAGAGATCGTCAACCGCGCCACCAGCGAATACGTTGAGCCAACCGAAGAGGCACCTGCCGAGGAGGCCGAAGCTCCGGCCGAGGAGACGGCGGATGAAGTGGCCACCGAGGAGGCAATCGAAGAAGACATTCAGCAGGAGGCGACCGAAGCCGAGGAAGTCAGCGGTGAGACCCTCGACAATGACGACGAAGCGGCAGAGCCGATTGCCGAGGAGGCGGAGCAGGCTTAGTGGCAAAGAAACGGGTTCACGAGATCGCCAAAGCGCAGGGCGTCAGCTCGAAGGAGCTGCTCGACGCGCTGAAAACCGCTGGGGTCGAGGCGAAAGCGGCTGCCTCCAGCGTCGAGGAGGCCGACGCCGTCAAAGCGATTTCCGCCGCGAAGGGGAACGGTGGCGCTGGAGCGAAGCAAGCACCGGCGAAAGCCACCCCCAAAGCCGAGGTCCCTGCCGCGAGCCCTAAAGCGGCGCCGAAACCGGCCCCCGCAAGCGGGCCGAACACCTCGAAGAAACCCGTCCGTCCGGTTGCCCAGCAGCAAAGCAGCGGCGGGGGCGGCGGCGCCTCCTCGAAAAAACGCCGCGTCGTGATCGACTCGCAAGCGGCCCGCCGCGATCAGGGAGGCGGCCCGCCCCCGCAGCGCCCGCCCCGACGCCGCGGCGGTCGCCGTCGTCGGCCCCTGCTCGAGGAGCCGCCGGCGCAATCGGAGACCCCGGACGAGCCGGCAGCGTCGAAGGTCAACTCCGGCGCGACCGTGCGCGAGGTCGCAGAATCGCTCGGGCTCGCACCCGCCGAGGTGATCAAAAAACTGATGATGATGGGCGAGATGGCGACGCTCACCCAGACCCTCACCGACGACTCGGTGAAAGCGATCGCCGACGAGTACGGCCGCAAAATCGAAATCATCCACGCCGCCGACGAGGAGCCCGAGGAGCCGGAGTTCTCCGACGCCGACGAGGACCTGCTCGACAGGCCGCCGGTGGTGACGATCATGGGGCACGTCGACCACGGCAAGACCTCGCTGCTGGACGCGATCCGCGAGACCGAGGTCGCCGCGGGCGAGGCCGGCGGCATCACCCAGCACATCGGCGCCTACCAGGTCCACCACGAGGAGAAGACGATCACCTTCCTCGACACCCCGGGCCACGCAGCCTTCACGGCGATGCGCGCCCGCGGCGCCAAGGTCACCGACGTCGTCGTCGTCGTGGTCGCGGCGGATGACGGCGTCATGCCGCAGACGCGGGAGGCGATCGACCACGCCCGCGCCGCCGACGTGCCGATGCTGATCGCCGTCAACAAGATCGACAAAGAGGGCGCCAACCCGGAAAAAGTCCGCGGTGAGCTCGCCCAGATGGAGATCACCTCCGAGGAGTGGGGCGGGGACACCGTCTTCTGCGAGGTCTCGGCGAAGACCAAGCAGGGTCTCGACAACCTGCTCGACATGATCCTTCTGGTGACCGAGCTCGAGGAACTCGCAGCCAACCCGAACACCTCCGCCTCCGGCCACGTGATCGAGTCCCAGCTCGACCCCGGCCGCGGGCCGGTCGTCACCGTCCTCGTCGCCCGCGGCACGCTCCGCGTCGGCGACTCGCTCGTCGCCGGTCCCCAGTGGGGCCGGGTGCGGGCGATGCAGGACTTCACCGGCAAAGCAGTCGAGGAGGCGGTGCCGGGGATGCCGGTCGAGGTACTCGGCTTCGACGGCGTCGCCGACGCCGGCGAGTTCGTGCAGACCGTCGACGGTGACCGCCAGGCCCGCCAGATGGCCGGCGAGCGCGCCCACCGGCTCAAAACCGAGGCGCTGGCCCGCCGCCAGGGCCGCAAGGTCAGCCTCGACGAGGTCTTTGCCCGCGCCCAGGAGGGCGAGATCAAGGAGCTCAACATCGTCCTCAAGGCCGATGTCGCCGGCTCCCTGGAGGCGCTCCAGGACGAGCTCGCGAAGGTGCCGCAGGAACGGGTCTCGATCAACATCATCCACTCGCAGACCGGTGGCATCAACGAGTCCGACGTGATGCTCGCCTCGGCTTCCGACGCGATCATCATCGGCTTCAACGTGCGACCCCTGCTCGACGCCAAACGCGCCGCCGCGCGCGAGGGAGTCGACGTCCGCACCTACTCGGTCATCTACAAAATCACCGAAGACCTGCGCAACGCGATGGAGGGCCTGCTGGACTCGGTCGCGGTCGAGGAGACGATCGGCGAGGCTCTGGTCAAACAGACCTTCAAAGCCTCCAAGGTCGGCCGTATTGCCGGCTGCATCGTCGCCGAGGGCAAGGCCGTCCGCACCGCCAGCGTCCGCTTGATCCGCGAGGGCACGGTTATCTGGACCGGCGAGCTCGGCTCCCTGCGCCGCTTCAAAGACAACGTCCAGGAAGTCGAGGAGGGCCAGGAGTGCGGCATCGTCCTCGAGGGGTACGCCGACGTCAAGGAGGACGACGTGCTCGAGTTCTTCCAGACCAAACAGGTCGAGCAGACCCTGGAGTAGCATGCCCGGCTCCCGCATGCGGCGCATCAACGAGGTGCTTCGCGAGGTCGTGGGCGCGGCAATTTCAGGTGAATTGAGTGATCCCCGCATCGGCTTCGTGACCGTGACCGCCGTAGAGACCAGCCCTGACCTGCGCACCGCCAAGGTGTTCGTCAGCGTGCTCGGCTCCGAGGAGGAGCGGGAGGCGACGCTGGAGGGCCTGCGCTCCTCCCACGGTGTGATCCAGTCGCGGATCGCCGCCGAGACGCGGATGAAGCGCACCCCGACGTTGACCTTTCATTACGACGACACGATCGAGAAGGGCATTCGCATCTCAGAGCTGTTGGAGGAGGAAGAGTGAACTCGGTTCCCGAGATAGCCACCACCGACCTCGAGCGGGTCGCCTCGGAGCTGCGCACCCGCGACCGCTTTTTGCTGACGGCGCATGAGGGCCCCGACGGCGACGCCCTCGGCTCCCTCCTGGGGCTGCACAAAGTCCTCGCCGGTCTCGGCAAGGACTCGGTGATGTTCATGGCAGCGAAAGAGTTCCCGCTGCCGATCGAGTACCGCTTCCTGCCGCTGGAGGAGGTCTTCCACGAGCCCCCGGCCGACATGGCCGACCGCACCGTCGTCTTCCTCGACTGCGGCAACATCGACCGGATGCCGGTCGAGTGGCTGACCGCGGGCGGCAACGACGTCATCAACATTGACCACCACCACGACAACACCCGCTTCGGCGACATCAACCTGGTCGAGGTCGGCGCCTCCTGTACGGCGGAGATCGTCTACGACCTGGCGCTGCTGCTGGAGGCGGAGGTCACGTCGGAAATCGCCTCGGCGCTCTACGTCGGGCTGATCACGGACACCGGCAAATTCATGTACGAGAACACCAACGCCCACACCCATCGGGTCGCCGCCGACCTGATCGACGCCGGAGTCGACGTTGACGACACCTACCGCCGCCTCTACGAGCACGTACCGCTGCCGAAGCTGCGGCTGGTCTCGCGTGCCCTCGACGGCATCTCCAGCCATTGCGACGGCGCCCTGGCGATCAGCTACGTCACCACGGCCGACTACAAAGCGACCGGCGCCGGGGCGGAGATGACCGAGGGCCTGATCGACAACCTGCGCTCGATCGACGGCGTCCGCGTCGCCGCCGTGATCCGCGACCTTGGCGAACGCGGCCGAGCCGCGCGCAAGGTCAGCCTCCGCTCCAGCGCCGGCGAGGTCGATGTCTCCGCGATCGCCCGTCGCAACGGCGGCGGCGGCCACAAACGCGCCGCCGGTTTCTCCACGGACCTCGAGTACGAGCAGCTGGTCGAGTTTCTGACCGAAGAGGTCTCCGCGCAACTCGGCTCCTGAGCATGGCGGTAGATTCCGGCACGGTGCTGCTCTACGACAAGCCGGCCGGCGTCACCTCGCACGACGTCGTCGCCCGGGTGCGCCGCGAGCGCGGCGAGAAAACGGGCCACGCCGGCACCCTCGACCCCTTCGCCACCGGGCTGTTGCTGATCCTGCTCGGCCGCGCCACCCGCCTGCAGCGCTTTCTCGTCGGCCTGCCGAAGACCTACCTGGCCACCGCCCGGCTGGGCTGGCGCTCCAGCACCGGCGATTCCGACGGCGAGCTGACCGAGACCGGGCGGGTTCCCGAGGCCCTGGAGCTGCCGACCGGAACCGTACGCCAGCGGGTGCCGATGACCTCGGCGGTCAGGGTCGGCGGCGAGCGCCTCTACAAGAAGGCCCACCGCGGCGAAGTGGTGGAGACGCCGGCGCGCGATGTCCAAGTCCACCGCGCCGAGTTGCTCTCGGGCGATGGGGAACACGCCCATTTCGAGATCGAGTGCTCGGCTGGAACCTACATCCGCACCCTGATCGAGACTTTGGATGATGCCTACTGCTCGGACCTGCGCCGAACCGCCGTCGGTCCCTTGCGGGTTGAGGACGCGGGCGAGGAGCTGAGCGTCGAGCGGGTCGGCGAGCTGGTGCCTGCGGTGGGGGAGGCGCTGCGGTGAAGGTCACCTCGCTGCCAGACGCGGAGCGGCGCCCACGCAAGGTCGCGATCGGCACCTTCGACGGCGTCCACCTCGGGCACCAGGCGGTGATCGAGGGGGCCGACACGGTGCTCACCTTCGATCCCCACCCGCTCGAAGTTCTGCATCCGGCGGCGACGCCGAAACTGATCATGCCGTTCGAGGTCAAGCGCGACGTGATCGCCGGCCTCGGCGTCGAGGAGCTGGTCGTGATCCCGTTCGACAAGGAGTTCGCCCAGCGCGGCGCCGAGGACTTCGTCGAGCACGTGCTGGAGGAGAAGCTCGACGCCAGGGAGGTGGCGGTCGGCGAGAACTTCCGCTTCGGCGCCAAAGCCAAGGGCGACCCGGCGATGCTGGAATCCCACCCGGAGTTCGAGACCCGGGTGGTGCCGCTGATCGAGGTCGACGGCGAGACCGTCTCCTCGACCCGGATCAGAGCCCTGGTCGCCGCCGGCGACATGACCGCCGCCAGGCGCTGCCTCGGCGCCCCGTTCATGGTCGAGGGAACCGTGGTCAAAGGGGACCAGCGCGGGCGGGAGCTCGGCTTCCCGACCGCCAACATCATCCCCGACGACCGCCTCACGATCCCCGGCCATGGCGTCTACGCGGCCTTTGCCGACGGCGTCCCAGCCGCCGTCAACGTCGGCGTCCGCCCGACCTTTGAGAGCGGCAGGGGCGTCCTGATCGAGACCTACCTGATCGACCGCCAGGAAGACCTCTACGGCAGGACCCTCCGCGTCGCCTTCGTCGAGCGCCTCCGCGGCGAGCGCGCCTACCACGAGGTGGACGAGCTGATCGAGCAGATGCACCGCGACGTCGATGACGCCAGGCGCGTCTGTGCTACTTTCCAGCGGCCGTGACCCCCGGGGTGCACGGCTTTTTAACGATATGAGCCTGACCAAAGAGAAAAAGAGCGAGCTGATCGGCAAGTACGGCCGCGGCGACAAGGACACCGGCTCGGCCGAGGTCCAGATCGCGCTGCTGACCGAGCGGATCAACGAACTCACCGAGCACCTCCGCGGCCACGCCAAAGATCACCACTCGCGTCGCGGTCTGCTGATGCTCGTCGGCAAGCGCCGCCGGATGCTGCGCTACCTCGAGAAGACCGACCTCGAGCGCTACCGCGCCCTGGTCAAAGAACTCGGCCTGCGGCGATGATCGGAGTCGGGGAGAAAGCCCCCGACTTCACCCTCCGCAATCAGGACGGGGAAAAGGTCTCCCTTTCCGACTTCCGCGGCCGCAAGCTGATGCTGGTCTTCTACCCGGGCGACTTCAGCCCCGTCTGCGGCGACCAGCTCTCGCTCTACCAGGAGGTCAAGCCGGAGATCGCGGCCAAGGGGGTCGAGCTGGTCGGGATCAGCGTCGACGGTTTCTTCGCCCACAAGGCTTTTCAGGAAAAACTCGGCATCGACACGATGCTGCTCTCCGACTTCGAGCCCAAGGGCGAGGTCGCCCGCGCCTACGACTCCTACGTCGAGAAGATGGGTTTCGCCAACCGCACCCTCGTTCTAATAGATGAGGACGGGGTGGTCGCCTGGACCTATGAATCGCCCAACCCGGGCGAGTTCCCCGGCGCCAACGTCATCTTCGACGCGCTCTCCTAGCCGTGTCCGATCTCAGCTCGGCCCCGATCCCGCCGGCCGGGCCGGACGACCACGTCTGCGGCGAGGGGGAGGAGGGGCTCCTCGTCTACGCCGACCTCGGCTGTCCGCGCTGCGCCGCCGCCTGGCAGCGGCTGCGGGAGGAGCCGGGGCGGCTCGTCTTCCGCCACTTCCCGGTCGCCGGCAAGCACCCGCGGTCACCGGCGCTCCACGCCGCCGCTGAGGCGGCGGGGCGGCAGGGGCGGTTCTTCGAGATGGTCGATTCGATCTACGCCGACCGCGGCCGCGTCGACGACCCCCACCTCTGGGAGCGGGCGCGGCGCTTCGGCCTCGATCTCGACCGCTTTGAGGCGGATCGGCGCAGCGCCGAGACCGAGGCGCGGATCAAGCGAGACTTCCGTTCCGGCATCCGCGGCGGGGTGGCGGGCACTCCGGCGGTTTTCGATGCCTGTACCCTTGTCGCAGTTAGAGAACGAGAGTTCTGAAAGCGAATGAGTCGCCACCCGGGCGGCCCGGAGGTACAACTAAATGAGCATGTTTGACGTTACCCGCGTCTCGGCGGATATCGGCGATGGCCAGATTTCCTTTGAGACCGGCAAACTCGCGAAGCAGGCGGGTGGCGCTGTCGTCGTCCGCAGCGGCGACACGATGGTCCTTTGCACCGCCACCGTCGGCAGCTTGCGCGACGTGGACTTCCTTCCCCTCACCGTCGACATCGAGGAGCGGATGTACGCCGCGGGCAAAATCCCCGGCTCGTTCTTCCGTCGCGAGGGCAAATCGAGCGAGAAGGCGACGCTGACCGCGCGCATGATCGATCGCCCGATCCGCCCGCTCTTCCCCAAGGGCTGGCACTACGAGACGCAGCTGGTCGCGATCCCGATGTCGGTTGACCAGGTCAACCCGTACGACATCCTGGCGATGAACGGCGCCTCCGCGGCGCTGGCGATCTCACCGGTCCCGGTCGCCGACCACGTCGGCGCTGTGCGGATCGGCAAACACGAGGGTGACTTCGTCGTCAACCCGCCGGAGGAGACCCACGAGGAGCTCGAACTCGACCTCATCGTCGCCGGCACCAGCGAGGCGATCCTGATGGTCGAGGCCGGCGCCGGCGGCGTCACCGAGGCCGAGATCCTCGACGCCCTCGACATCGCCCACGCCGAGATCAAGAAGCTCTGCGCCGTGATGGAGGAGCTGCAGCAGAAGGTCGGCAAGGAGAAGATCCAGGTCGAGGCGCCGAGCATCGACGAGGGCCTGCTCTCCGAGATCCGCTCCTCGCACGGCCAGGCCCTGGTCGACGCGATCGCCACTGAGGGCAAGCTCGAGCGCTACGAGGCGATCGACAAGGTCAAGGACGAGGTCGTCGGCCACTACGCCGCCGCCCACGAGGACGGCGAGGTCGACGCCGATCGCGTCGCCGAGGTCAAGGCCGCGATCAACTCGATCGAGAAGGACACGATCCGCAAAGCGATCGCCGTCGAAAAGAAGCGTCCCGACGGCCGCGCCCAGGACGAGATCCGTCCGATCGAGACCGAGGTCGACATCTCCCCGCGCGTCCACGGTTCCGCCCTGTTCACCCGCGGCGAGACCCAGATCCTCTCCAACGTCGCTCTGGGCACGACCCGGATGGACATGCGGATCGACACGCTCGGCCTGCAGACCACGAAACGGTTCTGG
>Ga0126305_10000550_pt1 | contig 16239 bp, 18 predicted proteins | sample Plot26_FD_92536 | JGI IMG/M metagenome (GOLD analysis project Ga0126305, IMG submission 92536) | Serpentine soil microbial communities from UC McLaughlin Reserve, CA, USA - Plot26 | ecosystem: Environmental > Terrestrial > Soil > Grasslands | place: USA: UC McLaughlin Reserve, Lake County... | reverse complement strand
CTGGAAACTCAGCGGCGGTAATATTCATGTCACCGATGTTTCCAATGCTTCACGAACAATGTTGATGAATATCCATACATGCCGGTGGGATGACGACCTGTTGAAACTTTTTAATATTCCGGCATCGGTTTTACCAGAAATAAAAGCTTCCAGTAAAATTTATGGAACGACGGCTAGCGCTGTTCCCGAAATAAAACTACCTATAGCCGGTATTGCCGGTGATCAGCAGGCTGCACTGTTTGGTCAAATGTGCACCGCTCCGGGAATGGTAAAGAATACGTATGGCACGGGTTGTTTTATGCTCATGAATACAGGAACAAAAGCAATTTCATCAAAAAATAATTTATTGACAACGATCGCATGGCAGATAGATGGCAAAACAGAATATGCATTAGAAGGAAGTGTATTTATCGCTGGCGCAGTTGTACAATGGTTACGGGATAGCCTAAAGATAATTCGCACATCCTCCGAAGTGGAATCACTTGCTGCTACAGTAATCGATAGTGAAGGAGTTTATATCGTACCTGCATTTGCCGGGCTTGGCACACCACATTGGAACCAGCACGCCCGGGGAAGTATTTTTGGGTTGACAAGAGGAAGCAATAATGCACACATAGCACGGGCTGCCATTGACAGCATCGCTTATCAAACTTATGATGTATTAAAAGCAATGGAAGCAGATTCAGGTATTTCGATCGCTGAATTAAGAGTGGATGGCGGCGCTACGATCAATAATTCGTTGATGCAGTTTCAAAGTGATATACTAAATACAAAGGTCATCCGCCCAAAAGTAACGGAAACAACTGCCCTTGGAGCTGCCTATCTTGCCGGGCTGGCAGTTGGTTATTGGAAAAATATTGATGAGATACAAAAACAATGGCAGGTAGATAAAGAGTTTTCTCCATCGATGAATGATGAAAAAAGGAATGAGTTGGTGAATGGATGGCAAAGAGCAGTAAACGCAGCGATCGCATGGGCAGATACAAAATAAAAAATGTTCAATGCTCAACTATCAATGCTCAATGTTCAATTTAGAAACAGTACAAGTTGAAAATTCCTGCCTGGCGGCAGGCAGGGAATATTGAACATTGAGCATTGAATATTCTATGCAATTCAATAGAAAAAAGATGAACAGGGAAAGAATGATAGGGCAGCTTATGGCCACAAAAGAATTCGACATCTGCATCATTGGAGGTGGCGCCACAGGACTGGGTATTGCTGTTGATGCCGCATCAAGAGGGTGTAAAACGATCTTGCTGGAGAAATATGATTTTGCAAAAGGAACATCATCACGGAGTACAAAATTGGTGCATGGCGGCGTACGCTATTTACAACAGGGAAATATAAAACTCGTGATGGAGGCATTAAAAGAAAGGGGTTTGTTGAAAAAGAATGCACCCCATTTAGTAAAAAATCAATCCTTTGTTATTCCCAATTATAAGTGGTGGGAGAATCCTTTTTATGGAGTTGGTTTGAAAGTGTATGATTGGATGGCAGGAAGTTTAGGATTAGGGCCTTCTCAATTATTAAATAAAGAAGAAACGCTGGCATTAGCTCCAAATCTTGACCAGGATGGTTTGCGGGGCGGGGTTCTGTATCATGATGGACAGTTTGACGATGCACGGCTAGCTATTCATTTGGCAATGACAGCAGCTGATCATGGCGCGCTTGTCATTAATTATATGAGTGTGGAGGCATTGATGAAAGAACATGCCCGCCTGCCGGACGGGCAGGAAAAAGTTTGCGGTGTAATTGCAAAAGATAGTTTCCAAAATAAGGAATACGAGATAAAGGCCAAAGTAGTGATAAATGCAACAGGAATTTTTTCTGACAGCATCGCAAAACTGGATGATATAAATGCGGAGCCCCTGATCTCCCACAGCCAGGGTATTCATCTTGTTTTTGACAAAGAGTTTCTTTTATCCGACACGGCGATTATGATCCCAAGAACCGACGATGGCCGTGTGTTATTTGCAGTACCCTGGCATAATAAAATAATTGTTGGCACAACCGATACCCCAGTATCGTTTCCGGTAGAAACAAGGCATGCTGTAGAGATAGGGCATACCCTGTCTCAACAGATGGCAGAACCCGTTGCCATGAAAGAGGAAATTGATTTTGTGATGCAGCATATTCATCGGTATTTAAAAAAAGATCCATCCTATAATGATATTCGCAGTGTGTTCGCGGGGTTGAGGCCATTGGTGAAAAGTAATTCAAAGATCACCTCTGCCATTTCAAGGGATCATCATATCGCAGTTTCTGATTCGGAACTTATCAGTATTACCGGTGGCAAATGGACCACGTACCGTAAAATGGCAGAAGATGTAATGGAAATAGCCGTACATAAAGCAGGCATGAGTGAAAAGGAATGTGTGACTAAACATCTCCATATACACGGTTATAAAGAAAACAATAATTATGCGGCGCCATTATATTATTATGGAACAGATGAGACTGATATCAAAGCGACGATAAAAAAGGACAATTCACTCGCTGATCTCATTCATCCATCCTTACCTTATATAAAAGCAGAAGTAGTTTGGGCTGTACAAAATGAAATGTGCATGACAGTTGAAGATGCTTTATCCAGAAGAACAAGAGCATTATTGCTTGATGCGAAAGCAGCGATTGAATCAGCACGCTCAGTTGCAGCATTAATGGCAAAAGAAATGGGAAAAAATGAAAGTTGGATAAACGAACAAATTAATAGCTTTATTTCTGTTGCGAAGAATTATCTTCCAACCGCAAACCCCAAACTTCAAACCTCAAACTAACTGTATATGTCCCCTTTCCTCGGCGAATTTATCGGCACCATGCTGCTTATCATTATGGGTGATGGCGTAGTTGCAAATGTTGTTTTAAACAAAACAAAAGGCAATAACAGCGGATGGATCGTTATCACGTTTGGTTGGGCGATGGCTGTATTTCTTGGTGTGTATGTATCAACTAGTCTCGGTGGTGGTGGTCATTTAAATCCTGCAGTAACAATTGCGATGGCTGCCTTCAATCCTGATTTTGATTCCTCACTATTGCCCACATATGTCAGCGCTCAATTTGCCGGTGCCATCACAGGAGCAATTATTGTATGGGTTGGCTATAAACAACATTTTGACGTGACTGATGATAAAGATGGAAAGCTCGCAGTTTTCTGTACCGCACCTGCCATCAGAAGTCCTTTTTTTAATTTACTTACAGAAATGATTGGCACATTTGTGTTAGTGCTGGGAGCCTTAGCAATGTCAAAACCATCGTCAACACTTGGCACACTGGACGCGTTACCGGTTGCATTACTTATTCTTGGAATTGGTTTATCACTTGGCGGTCCTACGGGTTATGGTATTAATCCGGCAAGAGATCTTGGACCACGCGTTGCGCATTTTATTTTGCCAATAAAAAACAAAAGAGACAGTGATTGGGGTTATTCGTGGATACCGGTTGTAGGGCCGATCATTGGTGCTTTGCTTGCTGCGTATCTTTTTAAACTTTTATAATATGAATAAGATTTTTTTTATCATCACAGCAGTTTCTTTTTTAAACATAACAACGATAGGCCAGGATGCTGAAACGAAATTGAAAGATAAAGGAATCGTATTAGCTGCTCCTGGAAAACCGGTGGCTAATTATGTAAATGTTGTCCGTGTTGGCAACCTTTTATTTCTTGCGGGTAAGGGACCCACAAATCCAGACGGGACGAATATTACCGGTAAAGTAGGAAAAGATCTAACGATAGAACAAGGTTATGAAGCGGCCCGGTTAACGGCGATCAATCACCTGGCTGTATTAAAAGCCGAGCTCGGCAGTTTGAATAAAGTAAAACGAATTGTAAAAGTGTTAGGAATGGTCAATTGTACGGAAGATTTTAAAGATCAGCCAAAAGTGATCAATGGTTATTCCGACCTGATGGTAGAAATTTTTGGTGATAAGGGAAAACATGCACGATCAGCAGTGGGAATGTATGCACTGCCATCGAATATTGCCGTAGAGGTAGAAGTGATTGTGGAAATAGAATAAAAAAGCCAATCCAAAAAGACTGGCTTTTATTATAAAATATTGAGGCTTTATATCAGAACTGCTCCCCAGACGACCGCTGAAATTATTGCACCGATCCAGGCCCAGGTAATTCTTCCTTTCTTATCACCCGTGCTAATCAGATAGGCAATCAGAACTCCTATTATATTTAAGAACAAGCCAAGCGCCAAACCGCTAAGGCTAATAGTACCTCCAAACAAAGCCGCTTCGTTGAAATATTTCTCAACTCTTCTTTTACTAAAAGTTCCGTCATAGTTTATGTTTTTTTTCAGCTCCCTCTGTTTCATTTTGAATTTTACCCTTTCCATTAATTTCATTTTTTTACCAGTAAGCACTTCATAATCCTTCACTTTGATCTCTGAGAGTTCCATCAATGAGATCAACTGTCCATTTTTTCCAACAGGCACATAAACCTCAGTGGCTTTTATTGAAGGATTTTTTGATGAAACAGGAATTGTGTTGGTTGAAGAATAGGTTGCCGAAAAAACAGCGATGAGCAAAAAAAGGATAAATGTCTTTTTCATAATCTAAGGTTTTGGTTGAATGATAAAGTAATTTAACTAATTACCCAGTCTTAAAAAAATATTTTCCCGGATATTCATCACGCAATCAAGCTATGATATTCCGTACAGAATCTTGTCACACGCTTGCTCAACCTGTTCATTGGAAATAACTAATGGAGGTGAGATCCGCAAACAATTTGAGGCAAATAAAAACCAGTCTGTCATTACCCCATTTTTAATACAGGCATCAATAACCTTTTTATTGGTCTCAAAAGAATCAAACTCAACAGACATCCACAAACCAAATGATCGGACCGCTTTTATTTTTTTATGAACAAGAAAGGATCTAAATAATTTTTCTTTCTCAATAACGAAATCAATTATTTTTTCTTCCAGCAAAACTTTCAGTGCCGCCAACCCTGCGGCGCAACAAACAGGGTGACCGCCGAATGTTGTGATATGACCAAGAATCGGGTTTTCTGTAAAAGCATTCATCAATTTTCTATCGGCGATAAAAGCACCGACTGGCATTCCTCCGCCTAATGCTTTTCCAAGGATCAAAACATCCGGCACGATATCAAAATTGTCAAAGCCCCAAAGTTTTCCGGTTCTGCCAAGCCCAGCCTGTATTTCGTCAAGTATTAAAAGTGTTCCTGTTTCTGTGCATCTTTTTCTAAGCGCCTTCATCCATTCTTTTGAGGGAATAATAATTCCTGCTTCTGCTTGTACAGTTTCAGCAATTAGACAAGCGGTTCTTTCAGAGATGTCATCCAACGATTCGAACGAATTATACTCAAGATGCAAAATATCAGGCAATAATGGCCGAAACGCATTCCGCCAATACTCATCACCAATTATACTTAGCGCACCTTGTGTTGAACCATGATAAGAATTTTTGAAAGCAATGATCTGTGTGCGGTTCGTTATTCTTTTTGCAAGTTTCATTGCACCCTCTATTGCTTCCGCACCTGAGTTGGTAAAATAGACGGAGTTAAGTGAAACTGGTAAATGATTCGTAAGCAGTTTTGCATATTGCACTTGCGGTGATTCAATGAATTCTCCATATACCATTACATGCATGTAAGCATCTAATTGTTTTTTTATTGCTTCGATCACTGTGGGATGACGATGTCCGATGTTGGCAACACTTATACCCCCGATCAGATCAATGTATTCTTTTCCGTTGATATCGTGTAACAAACAACCTTCAGCTTTTGCGATCTCAAATGCTAATGGCGACGGAGATGTTTGGGCAATATGTTTTAAGAAAAATTCCCGTTCGTTCACAGAAAAAATTATTTCACGCAAAGAACGCAAAGGCTGCGCAAAGACGCAAAGAATTTATCTAATTTGCGATGGTGACTGGTCAGCTTGTGAATGAATACAGGCTACTGCAACAATTGTTGCAGTACAAGAGTGCCCTTCGCTTCGCTCTGAGTAAACTGTGCAAGGAACGGTGATAAGAATTACTGAAGCTGGTAACCAAAAACTATAGACCATAAACTAAAAACTAATCAATGCCTGTAATACTTCCTGTAGAAAATAAATTTCCGGAGTTTGGAAATAATTGTTTTTTGGCGCCTAACTCAACTATTGTTGGTGATGTAATAATGGGTGATGACTGTAGCATTTGGTTCAATGCCGTGGTAAGGGGTGATGTAAATTTTATCAGGATGGGGAATAAGGTGAATGTACAGGATGGCGCCTGTATTCATTGCACTTATAAAAAATTCGGAACAACGATCGGAAATAATGTTTCGATCGGGCATAATGCAATAGTACACGGATGCACCGTGCATGACAATGTATTAATCGGTATGGGCGGCATCGTAATGGATGGAGCCATTGTAAACAGCAATACAATTATTGCAGCGGGCGCAGTAGTTCTTGAAGGAACAAGTTGTGAGGCGGGCAGCATTTATGCAGGTGTACCGGCAAAAAAAGTGAAGGATATTCCGCAAGAAATGATCAGTGGAGAGATCGACAGGATCGCTAATAATTATGTTCGGTATGCAGATTGGTTCAGAGTAGAAAAAGCTTCAAAAAATGGATGATTTATCGCAAAAACAATCCCATGAAACCCTTGCTGCTCGTACATTTACTCTGGCAAATGCAATTTTTGCGTCGTAGATTCGTTGTACAAAAAATAATCCATGAAAGCCTTAAGAACTCTCTTATTATGTGTTGGTCTGATGCTGATGCTTTCATCGTGTAAACTGTGGGGGAATATTTTCAAGCCGAAGTATGGTTGTAAAACTGACGGGCGGAATATAGGAGCAGAGAAATTAGCAAGTGGCGATGCTGAGTCAGAAAAAGCAGCAAGAAAAGCAAAGAAGTTTAAGTCTTAGATATCATATAGATTTTAAACCTGTCACCGATATCCTTTTCTAAACCTAAAACGTAAACTATGAGCCTTACCCTGCGAATTGCCCTTGGCTGCACTGAAGCCATTCTTGATGACGACGGCGGTCTGAAACGATTCTACCAGGTTGCCGATATTCTCAGCAAAGATTTTCATATTGACTTTCGCCGCAAGGAAGATGATTTTGACAGTATCGACTGGGATTTCAATTTCCATGGTAACTCCCTTACGCTGCATTATAATATTTATACCGGCGTTTCTCTCTATCCTACGCATACAAAGAACGCAAGGAAAAATGAGAACAAGGCTGTTGTAGAGCTTGCTAATGTATTAGAAGGCAAGCTGATCAGTATGGATCTGAAAAGGCATACTGCCTGAGGATCTTATGTAATTAAATTGTCTAATTACTGACCTTGCGCCAGCGAGTAAGCTTTTTTATCTCCCCACATATTCAGGAGCTCGAAAGAGCATATTTTAAAATTCCCACTAAGGCTAACATAAAGTCCAATTATATCTTGTTGAAATAAGGGCTCTCCATCCAGTGACTCAAAACGCGCATTATATTGATTGACAAGATTGGTAAAGACTGACCCGGTAGGCCATACTTGTGTGCCGCGGTTACTGATACTAACCAATTTAAATTTCACTCCCGCATGACGCTCACATTTTTTTGCGATCACTAATGGTTGCTCTTCACTTTCAATAAACATATCAACCCCGATAATTTTTTCTGTACTCATTTCCTCTGAAACAAGCATTGGGTTTTTTTCCAGCTTAAAATGAGTAGGCGTGGCCGGCATATTTGGCAACATTGGCTTTGCTCCTACTGTAGGTTCTTTTCCAAAATTACTAATGATGGCATCGGCATATTGAGTAGTATTTACAGATGGAATCGATTTATCACCAAAATCGCCTGTGTGTACTCCATGTTCTAAAGTATATAGTAACGCATTTTCAATGACAGCCGCATTCTCCATCATACCAAGATGGCGAAGCATCGAAATGCCGCTGAGTAAAAGCGCTGTTGGATTAGCAATATTTTTCCCGGCAATATCCGGTGCTGTGCCATGGACTGCTTCGAAAATGCAAATATGGTCGCCAATATTCGCCGAAGGCGCAAAGCCTAAACCACCAACAAGACCCGCACAAAGATCTGAAACGATATCTCCTTGTAAATTGGTCAGCACTACTACATCAAAAGTATCTGGCCTTGTCACCAATTTCATACAGAGATCATCCACTATGATGTCATCAGATTTTAATTGAGGATACTCTTTTGCCACTTCATAAAAACATTCAAGAAAAAGACCATCGGTAATTTTCATGATGTTGGCCTTGTGGCTGCACGTTACACGTCGTGCATTTTTCTTTTTTGCCATTTCGAAAGCATAACGAATAACCTGTAAACTTCCAGGCCTTGTAATAAAACGACGGCTCAATGCTACATCATGTGTAAGCATATGTTCCACTCCGCCATAAGTGTCTTCAATATTTTCTCTTACAACAGTTATATCAATTGGAATTCCCGCTTTACTGAAAACGGTATCAACTCCATGAAGTGTTTGAAAAACTCTTTTGTTAGCGTAGGTGTTCCATGTTTTACGTGCAGTTACATTAATACTTTTCACTCCTTTTCCTTTTGGCGTTTCCATCGGGCCTTTAAATAAGATACCATGAGATTCGATCGTTTGTTTGGCTTCCGGTGTCATCCCATTTGAAAACCCCTTATCAAAAACCCATTTGCCCATATCCACATATTCATATTCGAGCGGAACTTTATTTGCATTGAAGATCTTCAATACAGCTTCCATTATTTCAGGACCGATGCCATCTCCTTTTGCTACAGCTATATTCATATTTTGATAATGATTTTTTTAAGGTCGTATATGTGGCGCAAAATTAGGATAACTACTATATCCGCTGTGAATTAAATCACAGGCAACGGGAAGATTATTTTATTTACTTTTACTAAAAATGAACCCGATGGTAAGCATGATCTCGGAGGGGGTGGAAGTGAGCGTAGAAACATTCTACCAGCAGGACTATAGCAACCCGATGCAGTCCGAATACATGTTTGCTTACCGCATCGCTATCGAAAACCACAATTCATTTCCGGTAAAACTTCATCGCAGGCACTGGTACATCTTTGACAGCACCGGCGCTACAAGGGAGGTGGAAGGTGAAGGTGTTGTTGGCGTACAGCCTGTTTTATCTCCCGGCGAAAAATACCAATATGTAAGCGGCTGCAACCTGCGGACAGAAATGGGAAGAATGCATGGCACCTACCAAATGGAAAATCTCAATAACAAACAATTCTTTGATGTGAATATCCCGGCGTTTGAGATGTTTGTGCCTTTTAAGAATAATTAGCCCCCTGTCCCCCGAAGGGGGAACTTAGATTGAAAGCTTTCTTCATACTTTGATAATTTCAAAAAAGTAAACTTAGTTTCTATGTAGTCAGCGATATTGCTACTATGGGCTTTGGTTGCGTCGCACACTTCATCGTTCTGTTCACTTTTCAGCATTAATAAAGTTCAGTACTATTGAATAATTCAAATATGGGGTTTGTGTGCAAGCTAAGTCTCCCCTTCGGGAGATTTAGAGGGGCTTTTACTTCGGTTTGTACTTTGCCTCTTCCAAAATCTTTCTTGCATCAGCTTTCAAAACATCAGCAATACTCATTGATGAATTTTTATCTGCAAACTTTTTTACGATCTGTAAGCCGATCCATTGGCCGATATTACCGGGAGACGACGGCCCTAAAGATTGAGTAAACGGAGCTTCACCAAGATAATTTTGTATTGCCATCGGGTCTTTTGTGTAAAGATCCTTTTGAGTGGTAATAATATCATTCCAGATCATGCCTTCATTTGCTTCGCACCAATCTAATTGCTGTTTTGTAAAGCCGGTTTTAAGTGAATCAGGAGTTGCCGGTAAGAATTTATCCAATAGCCACCATTTCTTTCCTTTTTCGATCATTTGTTCAGCTAATCCTTTGACCCCACTTCTATCCGGATAAATATCTTCACTTACCGCCTTCATCGTATTAACAACTATGTATTGGGGCTCGAATCTTCTTGAGATATAGGCAGGAAAAAGTTGCTGTGCTTCCATACTTTGGTATGCAGGAAAATCCTTTCCACCGAATTGTTGTAAGCCAATTGCGATACCCGATCTTGTTAAAGCCACTCCGGGTGCATCCAGCGGCCCCATGAATAAAATTATTTTCGCCGTTTTATATTCAGGGAAGTAATATTTCACATATTGAAAAGCTTTTTGAAGATCTTTTCGTAACCAACCCACATCACTGAACTGTTTGCTTAAACTCTGATACATTGGTGAATAACCCCGAATGAATATTTTAGAAACATCCTGGGAAACCTTATTAGTATCAGAACCGGAAACGCCAAGGATCTGTTGCATGAAATCCGTGTAAAAATCCGGATGACTTTGCATTAGTTCTTTCAGGCCTGCAGCGATATTATTCGTATCAAGAGCGAAAAAGCTTTTATCAAATCTTTCTACTGGAATGTCAACTTTTATTTTGGATACATCCGGGCCTTTACTATTTGTACAGCCAATAAGAAGAAAAATAAAGATCAAAAAAAATAAGGTTAGTCTTTTCATAGCAATGATAAACGACAGTTGTTATTGTATGTTGCGCACGAAGATAAAGGAAAGAAAATTTTAACCTCTTTAGTGACAGGGGTCGTAAATTTGCACCATGAAGATCGCCTTAGCGCAACAGAATTATCATATTGGCAATTTTGAAGATAACACCCGCAAGATCATTGAAGGAATAAACAAAGCCAGGCAAGAAGGAGCTGACCTTGTTGTGTTTTCGGAGCTATGCGTTTGCGGTTATGCTCCCGGCGATTTTCTTGAATTCCCTGACTTCATCAATAAATGTTACGAAGCCATCGACCGGATAAAACAACATGCCGATACGATCGGTGTATTGATCGGTTCACCTGCGCACAATCCGCAAAAGGAAGGCAAAGACCTTTTTAATGCCGTTTTTCTTCTTTATGAAAAAGAAATCAAAGGCGAAATACATAAAACACTTTTACCCAATTACGATGTGTTTGATGAGTACAGGTATTTTGAACCAGCTTATGATTGGAAAGTTCTTGATTTTAAAGGAAAAAAATTAGCGGTAACAATTTGTGAGGACATCTGGAACATGGGGGATAACCCCTTATATCGCATTACGCCAATGGAGAAATTGATGCCTCAGCAACCCGATGTAATGATCAATCTTTCCGCCTCGCCGTATAATTATGCGCAGGATATTGTTCGTAACAGTATTATTAAAGCTCATGCATTAAGATACAAATTACCGATGCTTTATTGCAATGCCGTCGGCGCTCATACCGAAATTATTTTCGATGGCGGCAGCCTTGTATATGATTTTAAGGGGAATAAGATAAAAGAGATGAAATACTTTGAAGAAGATTTTCAATTGTTCGATTTAAAAAAGCTTTCTGAAGTACCGGGGTCTTTGAAGGTCCCGTCCTCCGGAGGGGATTTAGGCGAGGCCGGCGCTTATTTTTACTCTGCAAAGGAAGTCGGAACAGGCGAGGATATTCTCTCCTATTTAACTAACGATAAAAATATTGATGAGATCTACCATGCGTTGATCCTTGGCATAAGGGATTATTTTAATAAACTGGGATTTACAAAAGCCATACTTGGCGCCAGTGGTGGAATTGACAGCGCTGTTACACAGGTGTTGGCCGTTCATGCATTGGGCCAGGAAAATGTAAGCGTACTTTTAATGCCCTCACAGTTTTCATCATCTCATTCGGTACAAGATGCAGAACAATTAAGTATAAATCTTGGGACCCCGCATAATATCATACCGATCAAAAATATTTTTGAAAGTTTTATTACAGAATTAAAGCCCCTTTATAACGACCTGCCATTCGGATTAGCTGAAGAAAATATCCAGGCAAGAACAAGGGGAAATCTATTGATGGCAGTTGCCAATAAGTTTGGATACATTTTATTGAATACCTCCAACAAAAGTGAATTGGCAACAGGGTATGGAACGTTGTATGGAGATATGTCTGGCGGTCTTAGTGTATTAGGGGATGTGTATAAAATGCAGGTGTATGCATTGGCAAAATATATTAATCGTGAAAAAGGAAACCAGCCTGCCGGTAGACAGGTTATCCCTTCAAATATTATTATTAAAGCTCCATCCGCTGAATTAAGACCCGATCAAAAGGACAGTGATAGTCTTCCTGAATATGATACGCTTGACAGACTTTTGTATGAATACATCGAACTGCGTAATGGTCCAAAAGAAATAAAAGCAAAAGGATATGATCCGGCGCTTGTTGACAGGGTTTTGAAATTGGTGAACACCAATGAATACAAACGAAAACAGTTTTGCCCGATACTTCGTATCAGTTGCAAAGCATTTGGTGTTGGACGACGACTACCTGTTGTTGGTAAATATCTTTCCTGAATCTTTAATGTATAAATGTAAGCTCTACCGTAGTTGCTGGATATGGCGCAATGGTCATGGTTTGAGACACTACCAGACTCGCATCATTTAATAATACAATCGTAAAAACGGTTGAGCCACCAGTAACAATTGGTGTGGAAAGATTTATCTCTGTTCCATTATTTTGAAATACCCATGTAAAGTTCGATGGTGACGGCGGTGAGCATATAGTACTATTTTCATTTATTGTTCCTGTCCCATTTATAAGGAAAAGCATTGTATTGTCTTTGAAACATGCAGGAACCTGGGCAGTAACATCTGCTCCGCCTGCCTTGGCGCTACTGAATTTCCATGATGATTTTGTAATGTAATCCGTACTTGAAGGGGCTGGATTATCGTTTTTATTGCAATCAGTAAAAAATAAAGCTGTAAAACAGAGTACTGTAGCGAGGATAAGTTTATTCATAGTGCTGAATTTGGCTTTAAAAATAGTCAAAGTTTTTGGGCTTTAAAAGCCTGGTCAATAGTGCCTGTAAATAACGTTTTTACGCCCGATAAATTTTATGCAACAATCAATTTGTTGCTATCTTTCCTCCCAATCCTCTCAATCTTGCAAATCGTGGTTCATGAAAGCACTTGTTTACAAATCTACGGGCAGTTGGTACACGGTCAAAAATCAAGCCGGCAGAACTTACAATGCCCGGATAAAAGGGATCTTTAAAATTGATGGAATTACGTCTACGAATCCCGTAGCGGTAGGTGATGAAGTGGATATTGAGCCAGAAAGTGAAATAGAGAACACCGCTATCATTAATGAGATCCTGGACCGCAGGAATTATGTGAACAGGCAATCACCAAGACAGAAGTACCAGCATCATATCATTGCCGCCAACGTCGATCAGTCTGTTTTATTCGCCACATTAAAAGAGCCGAGGACCTCGCAGGGATTTATTGATCGCTTTTTGGTGGCATGTGAGATGTATCATGTGCCCGCCGCAATTGTTTTTAATAAAGCGGATCTGCATAAAAAAAAAGAAGATGAAAAATTTTTTGAATGGAAACAGATGTATGAGGAAATAGGTTATAAAGTTTTTCTTGTCAGTGTTGAAAAACAAATGGGAATTGAAACGGTGCAGGACCTCTTGAAAAATAAAATTTCATTGTTGAGCGGCCATAGTGGCGTTGGTAAGTCCTCATTCATAAATATCATTTGTCCGCAACTGGAACTTAAAACGCAGGATGTAAGTGGGTGGAGTGGCAAAGGATTACACACTACAACCTTTGCTGAAATGTATGATCTCCCTTTTGGCGGAAAAATAATCGATACCCCCGGTATGAGAGAATTCGGCCTGGTTGATCTTTCAAAACAAGAGCTATCTCATTATTTTCCGGAAATGAGAAGTCGTCTCAACGATTGCCAATTTAACAATTGTCAGCATATTAATGAACCCGGCTGCGCTATAAAAAAAGCGGTCGACGAAGAGAAAATTAATGTCGATCGTTACATCAGTTATTGCACTATTCTTGATTCGATCGGGGAAAGAAAGTATTAAGTTTAATTATGGCTCCAGGTGTCCTGGTCTGGGCTTACTTATTTATGAGTAGAGATCGGTCCGAAACAAAATAAGAATCTTTAAATCTTTTTTACATTCTTATATCCATTCTTGTCAAACCATTGAATCACTTTGTCTCTTTGATCTCCCTGTATGATTATTTCACCATCTTTTGCCGATCCGCCGGTACCGCAAAATGATTTTAATTTTTTTCCTAAGTCTTCAAGATCTTCATCTTTCCCAATGAAACCTTCTACCAATGTAACCGCCTTGCCTGCTCTGTGTTTTGTGTCTAATCTTACTTTTAATTTTTGTTGTGCCGATAATATTGTTTTATCGGAATGATGTTCTTTTTCAAATTTAAAATTAGGGTCTGTGCTAAATACAAATCCACGACTATCAGGTTTATTTTTCTTGCTCATTGTTTATATTATTACTGCTTTCAAACTAAGATCCAGGCTTTTTGCCTGGTGTATCAACGCGCCCACACTTACATAATCAACTCCTGTTTCAGCATAGTCGGCAATGTTATCCAGGTTAATACCGCCGCTTGCTTCCGTTTCAAAATCTTCGCCAATTAATTTCAATGCTTCTGTCACTTTTTCTGGTGTAAAATTATCCAGCATGATACGGAGCACTTTTCGTTTTCCAACAGCAATTACATTTTGAACGTCTTCCAGGTTCCTGGTTTCTATTTCAATCTTCAGATCCAGATTTTTCTTCTGCAAATATTTCCATGCCTCGTTAATTGCATTTTCAATTCCTCCGCAATAAGCGATATGGTTGTCCTTCAGCATGATCATGTCGTGCAGGCCAAACCGATGATTTACGCCCCCTCCTATTTTCACAGCTTCTTTTTCCAGGAGGCGAAAATTTGGTGTCGTTTTTCTGGTGTCAAGCAATTTTGTTTTATAACCATATAAACGATCAACATATAGGCGAGTCAATGTTGCTATGCCGCTCATTCGTTGCATACAATTCAACACAAGTCTTTCACATTGCAGTATGCTGTGTATGGATGCCTCCACTTCAAAAGCCATTTCACCGGCTTTCATCGCTTCTCCATCCTTTTTTAGGAGCGAAAAAATGAACCCAGGGTCTCTATACGCAAAAATTTTTTCTGCCACTTCAACACCCGCAAGTATGCCATCCTGCTTTATTTTTAAAACGGCTTTCCCTCTGGCATTTTCAGGTATACAGCTTAAAGTTGAATGATCTCCTTCGCCAATATCTTCTGTAAATGCCTCATCGATCAAATGATAAAATTGTTTGTTGAATTCCATTGCCCAAAACTAAAAAAGCCCCGCCACAAAACGGGCGGGGCCTGAATATTTTACTGAAGGTTTTATAATTGCTGGATCCGGATATCTTGTATTACTTGTTTATTGCCTTTTAGACGCATATAGACAGTGGCTCTGTAGCTACCATTTTTTGTTTGAAGCGTTCCAATGCAATAATCACCGTTATCATTATTACCCTTGTGTTTTACATCAAAACTTTTTACCCCGCTATTCGTAAAAAAATCTTTAAGGATAAGCTCGCCCTGACTTTTGCTATAATTACTACTCTTGTCAGGCATTGTAATATCAATATAGTTGTCAAAATATTTTGTAACTCCTGAAGCATTCCCCGTTTTCATAGCCGAGATCACATCATCTATGCCCGCTTGCGCAAAGGAAGAAAAAGCGATAAAAAAAACAGGTAATAAGAGTAAAGCTTTTTTCATTTTATTTGAGTTTTCATAGTAGTTAATCGAAAAACATGCCACAGTCCGTTACCTCATTTCCAAAAGCTAAGTTACTACATGCCAATGGGATTACAGAGTGGTTACGTTAAAACACTTAGCTTTGCTGTCCTTTTTACTCTGAAAATGAACGCATTTCTCATTGTTAAATTTCTATAATGGCAGCAAAAAAGATAGTTCTGATAATAATGGACGGATGGGGGCTTGGAAAGGTGGCATCTGCAGATGCAATTCAAAATGCCAAAACGCCATTTGTTTCGTCACTGTATTCAAAATATCCTAACACTACACTAATAACTTGCGGAGAACCGGTAGGCCTGCCTGACGGCCAAATGGGCAATTCAGAAGTTGGCCATTTAAACCTTGGCGCCGGACGTATCGTTTACCAGGAACTGCAACGCATAAACGCAGCAGTCCGCGACGGTTCTTTTGCTAAAAATGGAGTATTGCTAAAGGCGATACATTTTGCAAAAAAGCGCAATAAATCCCTTCATCTTCTGGGATTGGTAAGCAATGGTGGGGTGCATTCGCATATCGATCATTTGAAAGCAATAGTAGATGTTTGCAAAAAAGAGAATTTAACCGAGGTCTTT
>Ga0126305_10000549_pt1 | contig 16244 bp, 10 predicted proteins | sample Plot26_FD_92536 | JGI IMG/M metagenome (GOLD analysis project Ga0126305, IMG submission 92536) | Serpentine soil microbial communities from UC McLaughlin Reserve, CA, USA - Plot26 | ecosystem: Environmental > Terrestrial > Soil > Grasslands | place: USA: UC McLaughlin Reserve, Lake County... | reverse complement strand
GGGCCTTTCGGCTCAGCTTTGATCAGCAGTGAATCCTTGTCGCAATCCACTAAAATTTGCCGGAGTTGTAAACTGTTGCCGCTTTCCTCTCCTTTTGTCCATAAGCGTTTTTTAGAACGACTGTAAAAAGTAACGAAACCTGTTTGTTCCGTCGTTTTCAAGGCTTCTTCGTTCATAAATCCAAGCATCAAAACTTTCTGTGTAACATAATCCTGAACAACGGCGGGAACTAATCCATCCTGGTATTTTTTGAAATCAACTTTCATGAGGCGAAGTTAAGGAGGAAGGTGTTGAGGGAAAGGAAGCGTAAAACAAGGTTCGTTTGAGAAAAACATTGAGAGTCTGTTATCCTGAGTCTGTCAATGGATGATTCAATGACAGGAATTTTATGAGCCAAACGTCCATTGCTACTATTAATCTTCTGTTGCGTCGCAGTACGTTCATCGTTCTTATCGCTTATCATCAAAAATGTAATCTCTTATTTGATTATAAAAGTTTTTTATTTTAGAGGGGCAACAATTTGATGTTGTTTGAATTTAGGATGAGGATGAAGGTGAATGTAAATGCTTGAATGCAATTCTATTACTCCTTCACCCACACCGTCCATCCCCAGGCCTTTATCTCAAAATTCCTGTTTATTGAAAAATCATTTTGGTGATGCGTAAATGCTTCCCTGAAATTTCCGGCAATCCATTTATCCAAAAGTTCAAACCTTACAGCATGATAAGATAAATTTAAAAATACAATCACCTCGTGCTCATTTTTCTTTCTTAAATAGCTTAACACGCTGGCATCAGTGTTGGTGTGCAATTGAAAGAGATCGCTACGGGCATTTAATGCCGGGTTGTTATAATGAAGGTGCAAAAGTGCGGCGTAAAAATCATGCAATTCACAGTGCTTCTTCCATTGAATGACATCCTTATCAAAAAATTTTAATCGAGTTTTATTTGGTAATTCCTGGCCGCTGTAAATTAAAGGAATGCCAGGCCATGTGCAACTGTGCACTGCTAATGCTTTTGCTGCGGCACCATATTTTTCATACTCACTTCCGTTCCAGCTATTCTCATCATGATTAGAGGTAAACCATGCTCTTAATCCGGGAACATTTTCATAGTTATCCAATGTTGCTCTCAACTCATTCAGGTGCAATTTCTTTTGGTACCATTCTTCTGTTTTATGCATCCAAATCCAGGCATAGGCGGCATCGAACACCTGCATATATTGAGGATACTGCAAAGGATCGGCTTCCGCTAACCAAAACAATGGTTTCAACTCGTTCAATTGCGGAATAGCTTCCACCCAAAAATCCAGTTCAACCCAAAAAGCAAGATCACACCGGAAACCATCAATGCCACATTTTCGCACCCAAAACTTCATGGCTTCAATCATAGCCTGTCGCATGTCTTTATTACTGAAATCAAGTTCAATAATATCATCCATTCCAGAAGCTCTTTTAAATTCTCCATTGGACTCCCGCTCATACCATTCAGGATGTGTTTTCGTCCAAACATGATCCCAACCTGTGTGATTGGCAACCCAATCAATGATCACCTTAAATTCAAGCTTGTGGGCATAGTCAACCAGGTTCTTAAAATCCTGCAAGCATCCGAATTCAGGGTTTATTGAAGTATAATCAGAACAGGCATAATAGCTTCCCATTGTTCCCTTCATCTCTTTTTTAGAAATAGGGGTTATGGGCATGAACCATAACGTTTTCACACCCATTTCCTTCAATCGTGGTAAATGTTGGGCAAATGCATTGAACGTTCCCTGTTTAGTGTACTGTCGAAGATTTACTTCATAAATATTGGTGTTATAAATCCAGTCTTTAGCAATATTCATCTGTCGAAGCTAAGAGATAAAGGTTTGAAAGAGAAAAAGAGGAACCACAAATTTGTATCTGAATCACTGCTGTCGAAAGCCTCTGTTAAAATAGGCTTTCTCTTTATTTCTTGTTCCGCTTTTTTCTCTTAGCCTCTCTGTTAAAATGCCCTGTCTCTTTATCTCTTTTTCGGCTCCTTTTTCTCTTAGTCCTTAATTTTGCACCCGATGAAAAGCTTCGATGTTCCCATTGTTTACCGCAGTCCCCTGATTTCTGCAGTTAAGAAAAAACGCAAGGAACAGGACCGTATGAAGCGGGACTTCTCTCCTACACTTCTGGATTTTGGACCATTGAAAATTTTCCTGGCCCGTCATTTTGGTTTTTGTTATGGTGTAGAAAATGCGATCGATATAGCTTTCAGAACGATCGAGGAAAATTCCGGAAAGAGAATTTATTTATTGAGTGAGATGATTCATAACCCGCAGGTAAATGCCGACCTGAAGGCAAGCGGGGTTGAGTTCTTACAGGATAATTCCGGGAGACAAATTATACCATTTGAAAATTTAACAGCAGATGATATTGTTTTAATTCCTGCATTTGGAACAACACTGGCAATTGAGAAAAAATTACGCGATATCGGCATCAAGGTTGAGAATTACAATACCACCTGCCCTTTTGTTGAAAAGGTATGGAACCGCAGTGAAATAATAGCAAAGAATCAATACACTATCGTTATTCATGGCAAACCAAATCATGAAGAAACAAGGGCAACCTTTTCACATGCTTCAGTAAATGCTCCTTCAATTGTGGTTCGTGATATGGATCAAACAAGAGAACTGGCAAAATATATTCTTGGTGAAAAACCAATAGAACAATTTCATGCTGAATTTGAAGGTCAACACTCGCAAGGTTTTGATCTTTCAAAACATTTGGAACGCATTGGAGTGGTGAACCAAACCACCATGCTTGCAAGCGATACCCAGTCTATCGCAGATTTTCTTAAAGCAACCATGATCAAAAAATATGGAAGTGAAGACAGCATTAAGGAACATTTTGCCGACACAAGGGATACTTTGTGTTATGCAACAAACGATAATCAAACTGCAGTAACAGGCATGTTGGAGACAAATGCTGACCTGGCCATTGTTGTTGGTGGTTATAATTCATCTAATACATCTCACTTAGTTGAATTGTGCGAAGAAAAACTGGCTACTTTTTTTATCAACAGTGAAGAAAAAATTCTTTCTGCGCAAACCATTATGCACTATGACTTTCACACAAAAACGGAACTGATCACAAAAAATTATTTACCCAACAAACCACCGGTAACTATTCTGATTACCAGCGGTGCATCCTGCCCGGATGCCCTTGTGGAAGGTGTGATAAAAAAACTGGCCGGATTTTATCCAGCCAGTAAATCAATAGAAGAAATAACTGCTCAATTTCAATGAGCAATATCGTCGGGCACCAGTTTTTTTGATTCAATTGCTACATACTTTGCATTGTAAAGCAGGTTATAATATTCTTCGGCCATACGGTTGCTGTCAAACTGTATCATTACATCCCTCATGCCATTTTTTACAATCTGCCTCCATGTATCATACTTGTCATAATACAAAGGCAAAATCTCCTTATTCAATATCTCATAGATTTGGTCAAGATCATATTGGTCCTGGTCATGAACATTCATCTTTGCATAGTCTTTCGGCGGAACAACAAAACCATTGTTGCCATGATGCATGAATTCGGGAATCCAGCCATCGTTAGTCGAAAAATTCACAGCGCCGTTCATGGCTGCTGTCATTCCACTGGTGCCCGATGCTTCACGTGGCACACGGGGATTATTCAACCAGCAGTCAGCAGCTTGTTTCAAACGTTTGGATAATCCCAGCTCATAGCCGATCAACACCGCTACATTTTTATAATTCTTACTCAGATGCACCAGGTGATTGAATTCGGAAATAGCAGGATAATCAACAGGGTAAGGTTTGCCCGCCCAAATAATTTGAACAGGATATTTGGTATTGCTTAAAAGCGCCTCGAATTTTTCTTTATCCGTAGTGATTAAACCAGCACGTTTGTACCCTGCAAAACGCCGTGCCCATACTATGGTAAATATGTTCTGATCAAATAATTTCCCGGTTTGGTCGGCAACAATTTCAAACGACCGTTTTTTCATCCATTTTTTGCGATCGTCAAATACAATATCATTTCCTTCCTCCCTAGCTTTGTATAATTGCTTATCAGACCAATATCTCCAGTTTTGAGCATTGGTAATAGAAAGGATTGGACAAATGCCATCATACTTTCCCCACATATGTCTCGACACTTCACCATGTAACTGTGAAACACCGTTAGCAATTCTTGCAAACCGTAATGCTGCAAGCGAGTGATTGAACTGATCTTCCGGCATTCCGGTTAACTTTTTTACTTCATCAACAGTTAAGCCGCAGAAATAGCTCATTTTATGACACAGAAAAATATCATGTTTCTCATTGCCTGCTTCCTCAGGTGTATGCGTAGTGAAAACCAGTCGCTTTCTTACTTCTTCAATATTACCTTTGAATTTGTCATACAGGTAAAATGCAGCAGAAAGACCGTGTGCTTCATTAAGATGATATACTTCAGGTTTGAAACCAATTTCGTCCAACAGTTTTGCACCACCAACACCCAGCAAAATAAATTGAGCCACTTTGGTTGCAACATTGGCATCATACAACCGGTGCGTTATTGTTTGAGAGATGTAATCATTTTCAGGAATGTCGGTAGTCATTAAAAACAATGGTGCGGAGTTGAACACATGCGGTGGCAGGTACATTACTTTTACCCAAACCGGGTGTTCATGAATTGTGACTTCAAATTGAATACCGGTATCTTCCAGGAAGCTGTATATTTTTTCCATCCAGGTCACCTGCAAGGTTTGATCTTGGTTACGGGTTTGATCATAATAACCATACTTCCAAAGAATGCCAATACCCACAAGATTTTGACGTAATTCATAGGCACTGCGCAAGTGAGATCCTGACAAAAAGCCAAGACCACCACTGTAGATTTTCAAAGGTTGGTGAATAGCAAATTCCATAGAGAAATAAGCTACTTTTTTGGAGTAACGTTCATCAACAGGATAAGGCGATTTAAAAGCTCGAAAATTCATCGGATTAAAGTTTATATCGGTGCAAAATAAAGCAATTTGACAGACTGTGTAGTAATTACACGATGGTATCGTGGATTATTTAGTTGAAGACCTCTTTTTTGTTGATTTGGGTTTAGCCTCTTTTTTACGGCTGTACGTTCCATTGAAGGTACAATCCAAACCACGGCGTGAACCACATCCTCCTCCTTCCTTCAACGAAATGGAGTTCCCGGCAAATTGAAAACTTAATTCGCAAGGATCGCCTGATTGACGGTATACTCCCCTGGCCGCGGAGGTAAGCAACAAAGTTCCTTTGATCTCTCCTGAACATTCGCCCTTTTGGATGTGAATAAAAACAAGCAATTCGTTTGAACTTCTCCCGTCGCGAACGGAAATAAAATTCTTTTTGTCTTTTAGATAATCACCGGAAAATTTATGCTTCTTTGAAACGGTATCAAACGGGTTAATGACTTCGGCTGTATTATTAAGTGGGTTCGTAAGCAATAATGTAAATTGCCTCGCTTCAGGAACATATTGATAAACGTCCCTTCCTTCTGCAATATCACCATTAGACTTCTTTTGAATAACTGCCTTGACTATAGCATTTGATTTATCAATACTGCTCAATTGAGTGGTTGAAGGATCAGAATCAGGAATCAAAAATGGAAACACTGCATCAAACTGGTTGTTGGTGAAAGGTAAAAGCAATGCTGCTTTTTTGCTGCCGGCGTTGGCTTTAATTATGTAGTAGCTAGTGTTCTTCGGAGCTTTTACTTTTGCCATCGCAATGTATCGCACCCTGGCTCCTTTACCAAACAGTTTTGTTTTAATACTGTCCGAAATAAAATTTGCAAACTCAGGGGAACGAATAGCGGTCGTGTCCTTATTATTAATCAGGTCAGCGTCAGTAAGCTGGTAAACCGTTTCTTCAGACGGAAACAAGCCCGAAAATTTTTCATAGGAAAACCCGTTGTCCTCCTTTTTCCCGTTACTACATGACCAACCTATAAAAGCAATAAAAACAATTCCGGTTCTTAACATACAGGACATTTTCACAAAGTAAAGAAAAACTGTGTAGAGAAAAGTTCTTTGTTGATTTCAAAAAATATTTTAGGTTTGTCTAAATTTTAAATTAGTCCGCTTGAATTTTACAACCAGTGAAGAGAACTATTTGAAAGCCATTTTTCACCTCCAGGAAAAAGAAGGTACCGTGACTACCAATGTACTGGCTGAAAGGCTTCAGACCAAGCCGGCTTCTGTAACCGACATGATGAAGAAGCTGAACGCAAAAAAATTATTGCATTACAAACCCTATTACGGATTTTCATTGAGCACCGAGGGAAAGAAAATTGCTTTGTCCATTATACGCCGGCACCGGTTGTGGGAATATTTTCTTTCCGAAAAATTAAAATTCGACTGGAATGAAGTGCATTTACTGGCAGAAGAATTAGAACATGTAAGCAGCCGGCAATTAATTGATCGATTGGATAAATACCTCGGTTTTCCACAATTCGATCCACATGGAGATCCAATTCCCGATAACAAGGGAAAGATAAAAAATGTAAACAGGCTTTCCCTTTTCGAATTGCCCTTCAACCACCCAGCCGCAGTTCTGCAGGTAACCAATCAATCGAAGGAGATGCTTGAAATTTTAGAACACAAAAACATTGGAATAGGTACAAAATTGGAAGTAAAAAAACATTTTCATTTCGACCACTCCATTGAATTAAAAATCAAAACTGCCACAATAACTATTAGTGAACAGCTGGCAAAAAACATTTTTGTAACGTATGAACCACAGTCATAATTATAATTCCTTAAGTGAAGTACACCAAACAGTAGATACCACTGCCTTGCATAAACCTTTGTGGAAAAGAATCCTTTCTTTTTTTGGCCCGGCTTATTTAGTAAGCGTTGGTTATATGGATCCTGGTAACTGGGCAACGGATCTGGCAGGCGGAAGCCAGTTTGGATATAAGCTTGTTTGGGTTTTGCTAATGAGTAACCTGATGGCCCTTCTCTTACAAAGTTTATCATCCCGACTTGGTATTGTGCGCGGAAGAGACCTTGCACAAGCCAATAGGGAAACGTATCCAAAATACATCAATTACCCTCTGTATGTTTTAGCAGAAATTGCAATTGCAGCCACTGATCTTGCCGAGGTGCTGGGAATGGCAATCGGTATTCAACTGTTAACCGGCATTCCTTTGTTATGGGCAGTATTAATTACCGTGTTGGACACGTTCCTTCTGTTAGTGTTACAAAGATTGGGTATGCGCAAAATGGAGGCCTTCATCATTTGCCTTGTGGCCATTATCGGCATTTCGTTTCTCACTGAAATCATTTTAGCAAAGCCAAATCTTGGAGAAGTAGCGGTAGGTTTTATACCATCCATTCCAAACAATGCAGCATTATATATAGCCATTGGTATTATTGGCGCCACGGTTATGCCACATAATTTGTATTTGCATTCAGCGCTGGTACAAACCAGAAAAATAAAAAGGAACGAAAAAGGTATCAGGCGCGCCTTAAAACTGAATTTTATTGACAGTACCATTGCCCTTAACCTGGCGTTTTTTGTGAATGCCGCTATTTTAGTGTTGGCAGCCACCGTATTTTTTAAAACAGGACGAACAGAAGTAGCGGAGATCAAAGAAGCGCATCAATTATTAGCTCCGTTATTAGGTTCTGAGATGGCTCCTTATCTATTTGCTATTGCATTAATTGCTGCCGGGCAAAGCTCCACGATTACCGGAACACTAGCGGGGCAAATTGTAATGGAAGGCTATTTACGATTGCGTATTAATCCATGGATGCGTAGATTGCTTACCCGCGTTGTTGCTATCATACCCGCAGTGATCGTGATTCTGAGCACCGGCGAACAAAATATTACCAGCTTACTTATACTAAGCCAGGTTGTTTTGAGTTTGCAATTAGGTTTTGCCATCATTCCATTGATCCATTTTGTAAGTGATAAAAAAACAATGGGAGTATTCACTATCAAACCTATTGTACAAATACTGGCATGGCTCATTACTGCGGTACTGGTTTATTTGAACCTTCGCATGGTAACAGAACAGGCTTCAGATTACTTTATTCATAGTAATAATATTTTTTGGAAAATGATCATCATTCTTGGCGGGTTAATTTTTCTTGTATTACTTATCATTGCTATTGTGTATCCACTTATGACACACAGAAGAGTGAAGGATGTTCCGTTGCAGGTACATAAAACAGAAAAAGCAATTGAAGATGTAGAATTACCAACCTATAACCGAATTGCAGTAGCCCTTGGTTTTAGTGAAAGAGATAAGGAATTGCTTGCTCATGCCATCAAACAATCCAGCCAACAAACCAGAATCATTTTGATCCATATTGTGGAGAGTGCATCTGCAAAAGTTCTTGGACAAGAAACAGATGATTTGGAAACCAGGAAAGACCAGGAAAAGTTAGATGAATATGTAGCGTTTTTACAACAAAAGGGATTGGTCGCGGAAAGTTTTTTAGGTTTTAGCAGTAGGCACAAAGAGATTCCAAGATTGGTTAAAGAAACTAATGCAGACCTCTTGATCATTGGTGCGCATGGACATAGTGGAGTAAAGGATTTATTGTATGGGGAGACGATTGATGCAGTAAGGCACCAGCTAAAAATTCCGGTTTTGATTGTTAATTTATAAAAGCAGCTTATTGTATCATTCTCACTTATTGCTTAAATCAAATAACATGACCAAAGCAAAAAAAATAGTAAGAAAAGAAGCGGAGGTTGCATTTTCAAAAAATACACAACCGGTTGGGTTTCGTATCATCAAATATGTTTTACTAAGTATACTTGTCTATTTTACATGCACAAAACCATTTTTCTGGTGGATGATATCCGCTTTGTTCGGGCTTAGCCTTGTTATTCATTTTTACTACCGTTACAAAACAAAGGGATGGACCAGGAGTTTTGGAATGTGGAACTATGAGAAGTTTCGAAAGGAATAAACAACTGGAATAATCAGCATCGGCAATGGCACTACTTTACTATAGCTGTGTACCACAACCTGAAGAACGATTATGTAACAGAATGACATTAAGTTTTGCTTAAGATCCAAATCAACGTCGTACTGCCAGTTCACCAGCCTCTCAACCTGCAGCTTGTCAATTCATAGTCAAATGAATCAACTACCTGGCAAGCGTTACACTCATTAATCCAATCACCACGTCATTAGCTACAGTTTTTAACCGGAGCGATTTCAGTTCCTTTGCCGGGTTCAATGGCATATCCAAAACAGTAGCTGCACCGCCATCAATTCCGCGGTTACTAAAGCCCCTAATGGTAATAAACCTATCAAATGTTCTGCTTTCGTCTCCTGTTTTTAAATATACACGAAGAGGTTTGGGTGCTCCGGTTGTAAATGCGAAACCATCTACATAATAATCCTGTTCAATAGGCCACCAGTTCTCCGGATTGGTTAAGTGCAGCGTGTCGCTGGTTTTATCAGTGTACTCCATAATGATCTCACCATTGACCATCCTGCTTTGCATTGGATTGGTGGACCCTGCCATTAAGAAATATGCATGAGATGATTTTCCATTCAACGGAATTGAAACATGCTTTGGATATTTGTCCCACTGTGACGTGAAGACAATATTTTTTGAGTTGGTTTGTGAAGGCGTTGCAAATGGAATTCCCTCCTGAGTTACGATTTCATTTTTATCACCGGCCTTTTTTCGCAAACCGGAATCACTAATAGAAACCGTTACCAACGGATAAGCCCAATTGCCAATTCCTTGTGTTGGTAGTTGCAGGGTGGTCGTTTTTGGTCGTGGAGACAGGTATTGGTTTTTGAAAATATTGTTTACTTCATCGTTGAAATAACTGGTAAGCGGGATCTTTTCATAGTTGGAGGATTTGGCTGTGTTGCCCAATTCAGGATCAACACGCTTTTCAACTTTAAACGAAACCGGTACCCAATAAACAAAAGCCCCCTGTTTTCTCTGGACAAAAAATGTTTTTACTCCTTCGGTCGAGTTGAGTTTTGCTTCGAAACTATGTGAATTGAGTTTTGGTTTTGAAATCATATCCTGCGGATCGAAATAGTTTACCAGTGCTGAATTCACCAAATTCAATTTTATATTTTCTCCTGGCTGGTAAATTTTATTTACCAACACCTTGTCGAAGGATTTTCCTTTCCAATTTATCTCTACATCAAAATGTTTTGCAGATGGAGCATCAATTTGAACCATTGGAAATTCAATTGCCGAGGCGTCGACTCGCCAAGTCGACCGTTTACCATTCACAAAAACAGACTGGATAGAATCCAGTTTTGCCTTTACCTGTAATGTTAGCCTTACGTCATTCCGAAAACTAGTTTGAAACTGGTAAATATCTTTGTTTCCCTGCCTTTCGAAAGAATAACGGATGTCAGGTGTATTCAGTGATGCATAATTCCAATCTTGAGGAAATCCTGGCTTAATTGACAATCTATTACGGAGCAAATCAGGCTTAATTCCAAACAGTCCTTCAACCAAACTTCTCGCAGCCATACCAATGACATCGGCAAAATCGCGGTATAGTTCACCACGAATAGCATCATAAAAAGAAAGTTGTTGAAAATTTCCTGGGCTTGCACCTAGATACATACTTTCCACCAATGAACTCTTCCACAGTTTGTAGGCTTCTTCATTTCTTCCTCCCTGCCAATATGCTAAAGAAGTATGAAGCAATTCCGCCAAAGCCACATTATTTAAAGACCATGAGTACGGCTGCCAATTGGTAGTTGATAAAGTATAAAGCGTTGAATCAGTCAAACCTTTTGCTTTGATAGGAATATGCGGAATTTGTCCATCTATATAGCGAAGCAATTGATAGCTCTGAAAGGCATCAGGAACACGAGAATCGATTGCATGATAAATAGTCCACAACCCTGCTGAAGCATGCAATAATCTTTCTCCCAACAAGTCCCTGTATTCTGCAAACCAGCCCTTATCCTTCAGCCATAGCTGGTTATTCAGTGCGTTTAAAATTTTATCTGCTTCCTTTTGATAAGGCTCACCATTTGCACCAGTAATTTTTGCTATTTGCGCTGCTATTCTATTTGCCCTGTAATTGTAAGCCGAAGAATGTGTAACGCCCCCTCCACTATATTGTAAAGCATCGCTTGCCCAAATCGCCGCATAGGAATCGTATAACCCATCACCGTCTTTATCAAAATTGCGTTTTTCCCAATCCAGGTGCCTTGTAAGCAAGGGCCACATTTTTTTTACACAGGCCGTATCACCTGTCCAATTAAAATGATTGAGCAACTGATCGATAAAAACCAAATTCATATCGTAATGATGCGGGCGAAAATCACCGTTTGGATTTCGGGAAATATATCCGCTGCTGAATAATGAGGTTCCTAATTTTTCAAGGCCTCTTGCCATATGTAAGGCTGTATCCATCGTAACCGGTGCGTTCAGTGGAGAAGTCAATTGCGATAAAGCATAAGAGCTAAAATGTTTTTCTGCACGATCATGCCAACCCAACACATCAGCGCAATAGGCGCCACGCCACCCATTTAAACGCATGCGCCAGGCAACGGCACCATGCATGTAAGACGGTTCCTCCCAAATTGCATCTGCAGCCATACTTAAGGCACCACCTAAAGTATTCATGTAAGCATCCGGTGTGTTGAGCCTTATACGGTTAGCTGATTGCTTACGAATTGATTCAGTTTTTTCAAATAAAGTGGCCAAATCTTCATAACCAGGAGAAAAGACTTTACCGTTTTGGATTAAAAAATAAAATGGTTCATTGGTGAACTTTAATTCAGCACACATCGCCGGAGATTGGGACGCGTTTGATTGATAAAATGCAATAGGCGACTGCTGCTGCGTGGCATCGGACAATTTGAGATGAGCAATTGCCGGAAAAATTCCTGTAATGTTTTTTAGATCAGCCTTATTAATTGAAGAATCCTTTTTCTGGTTCGGCAAATTTTGTATCTCATACCTCTCTTCTTCTGTCAGAGGTTTTTTGTTTCCGAAATAAACTGTGAATTGATTTTTATTAATGGAGTAACCATTATCAGTGCAATACTCCGGCTTCAGGTAAAACGATGACTCCGGATCAGCTCCAATATCTCCGTCACGAGAAAACTTTAAACCGGTAGCTCCTCCATATGCAGCAATCAATTGAACATTGTTCATAACATCTTTGGCTTCTATCTTAATTAACAGTCCCTCGCTTTCAAATAGTGACAAAGCTGTAATGGTACAACTCCCGTTTCCTAACAAACTATCATAAATCTTATAAATCATAGAACCGGGACGATACCTTGTTTCGATTTTATCCGCATTGATCAACCATTTACTTTGATTATTGTTTATCAATCCAAACTTTAAATTGCCACCCATGCCTGGGAGATACAAGGCAAATTCAGGAAGGTCACCTGCTTCTACGCGAAATGCAGTATTACCGCCATACAAGGCACGGTTAAATCGCCGGCTTCCATGTACCAGCAAAAAATCTTCACCATCTGGCTGGTAATGCATCTCTCTTTGTATTCCATGCCACAAACCGGTTTGTGCAAAACATGCTGTTTGCATCAACAATGCGATAAGAAATAAATATGAAAATCGGAATTTCATCGTGTTATAAAAGACTTTCAATCTCGCTCCAGACTTTTTTCATAACAGGAATTCCATCCTTTAAATTTTTTTCTCTTGTTTTCAAAACACGTTCACCCGGAAATATGATTTCGTTTTCTCCCTCTGTTGTTGATTGCTTGTAGTCTGTAATTATATTATTGATGCAGCTTTCAATTCCTTTATAATTTTTTAATTGCTGCAGATCAATTGCAATAAACACCTGGGAAAGACCGTATTCCATCTTTCTTTCTGTGATTTCATGCGTTGAAAGTCCATTGGATAAGATGGCCGTTAAAATGTCCAGTAAAAGTGATAGTCCTGCTCCTTTCCAATAACCCACAGGTAACACTCTTTTTGATTCTAAAACCTCGGATGGTTTTTTTGTTAACTCTCCTTTTATATTAAAACCACCATGCACCCGCAAATTTTCACCCTTCAGTTTCGCCATTTCCAAAGCACCATAAGAAAATTGGGATGTAGCCATATCCAAAACAATTGCCTGTCCATTATAAGGAACTGCAATTACCAAAGGATTATTACCAAGCCTGGAATCTATTGCACCCCATGCAGGCATATTAGCGATAGTGTTTGTCCATGCAATAAAAACAAAATTATTTTTTGCTGCCTGCCAGCCATAATACCCACCACGCATCCAGTGATTGGTATTGGCCAAAGCCACACAACCCATTCCATGGTCTCTGGCTATGTGCATAGCCCTATGTGTTGCTTTCATTGCATTGATTACACCTGCTCCCAATTTTCCATCCCATTGTTCCAATGCATTTATCCCATGAACCCTTTCGGGCTCGTTGTTTGGAATGACGTAGCCGTTTTCAACCAGTTTTATAAATGAAACAAACCGGTTGACACTATGCGAGTAAACACCGTCAATACTATTGGTGGTAAAAACCTCTGCGCAGGCTTGTGCCTTTTCTTTTTCAAACCCATATTTCATCAGCACAGAGAAAAAAACTTCTCTCATTTTTTCAGCTGCTATCAGCATGGTATCATTCATCTGGAAATATTATGCAGACAAATCTCTTTAAAAAACATTATCAATTGCCGGCCGACTGTATTGCTCTTTTGAATTTGTAGTTTTTGGTAGACCAAAATAAAAATACAGTGTCCGCTTAACAGGACCATTGATCTTTGTTGGTTCCGATTGTGGTCCCAGTACCGATGTATTCGAACTAATATTCAATGCGAGCTTGGTTCCCATTGCAGGTATACAATCAAGGAACGAAATATTTCCTGCAGGCAATTCAGGAAATGGTTTCATACCAGTTAGGCCATAAAAATCAAAAAGTCGAACGTACAAGCCAGTGTCTTTACTTGCTACATAAAACTTTCCTTCCACTGTATTGAGTTCCATCCACGTAATATCACCATAATAACCTTTAAATTCAGGATATACCAAAGGATAATAACCTGTGTTTGTATTGTTGTATAAATTTTCCCAAACATTCACCGGTGTTCCTGCCAAACGGTTTTTCCACTGGCGATAAGGGCCCTTGCCCAACCATTTGGCGCCCAACACAAAATTTTCCGGATAGTTGAAACTAACACCAGCAAACGGATAGGAGCCGTTCAATTCGTATTCATATTCCAGGCTGATCCAACCATTACCGAACATTTTCCATTTAGTGTATTTCATATTGCCATCGTAGGTAAATTCAACCACATCACTGTTGCCATCTTTATAATGCCTGCTCCCGGTAAGCAATGAAGTTCCCTGCACCAGTATAGGCCCTCTCGAAAAAGATAGATTATCCATCGATGCATTCTTTGTTCCTAAAAGCAATCCTGTTTTCCTACTTAATGTCACTGAGTTCTCCCCGCCTCGTAGCATATAGGTTGTATCAGTTTCTGTAAATGCGGTAGTACTATCGTTCATGGTTATTATACTGGCAAGCAAAGCTTCGTTTGATTTGATCTTCCATGTCCATTTATAAATTTCTTTTTTAAAAGGATCAAATGCTGCAAGCATCAAAGCATCATAATTTTTAAAGTCGTTCGGTAATGGCAAATTCAAATTTCCTTTTTCAGTTGGAGCAATAGAAGGAGATGGTGCTACTCCCCTTTTTTCAACTGTGTAACCTGTCAATGCATCAGAAGGTTTCCTGTAATTCACCAATGCCCATTGAAAACTACATTGCGAAAGGTTAACGAAATGAAAACGATTCTCCAGCTCAATAGTTCCCTGAAAGTCTGACGGCAGCTCCTTCATGGCAATTTTTATCGGAGAAAAAATTTCACGAAGAGCAAAAAAGCTTCCTTCCTTTTCACGATGTGCACCAACAATTCCATCATTTGCATTCAGGCCGTTTGCATCAATACTATTATTGTGATCGGTGCGAACAATGCCTTCGTCAACCAATGCCCAGATAAAGCCTCCCCCGCTCCTTTTCGAATTCCAGTGTAGTTCCCAAAAATCGCTCATGCCTGAACCTGCACCGCCGTCATCCTGTGAATGTAAAAATTCAGTAGGCATATAAATAAGCGAATCATTCAAAATTTTTTGGGTACTATAATAATCTTCGTAGTGATTGCAATCAATTCCATTAACGGCATTACCAGGACGATGATGCGGGTGAATCACCGTTCTTTTCGAAAAATCCCATTTATCAAAATCATCATCCAGTTCTTTATTTGTTCCGCCTTCATTACCGTTGTCCCAAAAAATAATGCTGGGATGATTGAGATCTCTTATCACCGTTTCTTTTACCAAAGGTTCGCCTGCAGCCGTACTGTAAAATTTTTGCCATCCGGCCAACTCGTCCAGCACATATAAACCAAGCGAATCGCAATAATTCAAAAAACTTACGTCCGGTGGGTAATGAGAACAACGAACCGCATTCATGTTCATCTCCCTGATCAATTGTACGTCTGCCAAATCAATTTCAGGGTTCACGCAACGCCCTGTTTCGGGCCACCACACATGCCGATTGACTCCTTTCATTTTTATCTGCACGCCATTAAGATAAATGCCATCGCCCTTTCTCACTTCGATTGTTCTGAAACCAAACTTCTCAGTTGTTTCATAAACGGTAGAAGCACCATTTTTTAAAGAGACGATCACTTTATAAAGGTTCGGAGTTTCGGAAGTCCACCTTAATGCGTTGGAAACTTTTGTTCGCAACTCAACTACAGAATCGTTTGAATTAACTTTCGATGAAACGGTTGCTACTGTTTTCCCTTTCGCATCCACGATGTAAGCGTCTATCGTTTTGTTGGCGGTGATACCTTTTACAAAAGTGTGCATTGCAAAACTTCCGTCTGCTTTTGCATCTATAGCTACGTAGTCGATATACTCTTTTGGAACTGCCTCTAAATACACCGGACGAAAGATGCCACCAAAAACCCAATAATCGGCCAACCTTTCTGCATTGTTCACACTGCCGTCAGCGCTCATTTTACTAACTGAGGCTTCCAATATATTTGTTGCACCAAAAATTAATTTATCTGTAATGTCGTACTTAAAGCGATAGAACGCCCCCTGATGAACCTTGCCCGCCGATTTGCCGTTGATCTTTATTTGAGTATCAGTCATAGATCCTTCAAAAACAATAAAGATTTTTTTGTTTCTCCATGCTGCCGGAACACTGAATGAATATTTATACAATCCTTTTTCATCGCCGAAGCGAAAATTCTTTCCATAGGTTTTATAGTCGCGGC
>Ga0126305_10000548_pt1 | contig 16255 bp, 12 predicted proteins | sample Plot26_FD_92536 | JGI IMG/M metagenome (GOLD analysis project Ga0126305, IMG submission 92536) | Serpentine soil microbial communities from UC McLaughlin Reserve, CA, USA - Plot26 | ecosystem: Environmental > Terrestrial > Soil > Grasslands | place: USA: UC McLaughlin Reserve, Lake County... | reverse complement strand
GCACGTTGATTCGCCGTCGCCTGGGCGAGTTGCTCCGTCAGCGTGGTAACTGCGAATACCGCCTGCCGAGGCTCCACCGACCAGATCGCCTGCTTGATCTGCGCCAGCGGCAGTGATCGTCCGACCGCAGTGCGAATGATGAGTGCCGCGTTCGGCTCGCTCTGCTGCCGGTACGACACATACAGCTGCGGCACGTCGGGCGTCTGGAACGGCGGGCGCACGTTGCCGACGATGCCGACGATGGTCATCGTCGCCGCGCGCGGTCCCTCGCCGGCGCGAATCTGCCGGCCTAGCGGGGTCCCGCCCGGCCAGAACCGCTCCGCCATTTCCCGGTTCACGATCGCGGCGGGCGGTCGTCCGGTCGCGTCATCATCGCTGAACAAGCGTCCGGACTCGAGCGGAACTCCCAACGCGGCAAAGTAGCCCGCGCTGACAATCTGGTAGCTGGCCTGCTGCCGCTTCAGCGCCGCCGCGTCCGTCGTTTCACCGACGATCGTAAAACTCGCGTTTGGCCGTCCCGGGAGCACCGCGCTCGTCATCCCGGCCGCCTCGATCCCGTCGATGCTTCCGATTCCCGCCAGATAGCGTGAATACAGGTCACCAAGAGCGGGTCCCGCGCGGAGTCCGCGCAGGCGCAGCGACGTGACCCGTTCGGAAGAGAAGCCCCCCTGCGCACGCGACAGTTCCTGGAGGCTGCGCATCAGCAGCCCGGCACCCACGAGGAGAAGGACTGAGAGGGCGACTTCCACTGCGATGAGCGCGTGCCGCGCCCGCTCGCGACTCGCGCCGCCCCCGCGCGCGGCAAGCCTGCGCGACAGGTCGGGCCGGGAAAAGCGGAACGCCGGAACCAGCACGCAGGCGACAGCCACAAGCAAGGTGAGACCGGAGAGGACTCCAAGAACTCGAGCGTCCAGACCGATGTCGCCGATCACCGGCGTGCCGCGGGGCATGAGGCTTCTCAGTACGGCCGTCAGCCACACCGCTTGCGCGGTTCCCAGCATGCCGCCGACACCAGACAACAACAACGCTTCACACACGAACTGCCGCACCAGCCGTCCGCGGCTCGCGCCGAGCGCGCTGCGCAGCGCCAGCTCCGGCTCTCGTTCGATCGCATGCGCGAGAAGGAATTGCGCCGCGTTCACACACGCGATGCAGAGCACGACGACGACAGCGGCAAGCAGCATGAGCAGGATCGGTCGAGCGTTGCGTGTGAACGACTCACGCAAGGGTTCGGCCGACATGGAGAATCCCGGGTCGGCTGTCGCGCCGGTCCCTCCATAGATCGCCGGGTACGCGATCGCCATCGCGCGGGCGAGCGCCCCCAGCTCCGCAACCGCGGACTCCAGCCTGGCGCCGGGCGCAAGACGAGCGAGCGCGCTGACCCGGCGGACGTTGGCGAACTCGCCGGAACGCGACGAGTACTCGGCCGACGACGGATACGGAACATAGACGTCAATGGACGCCGTCGACAGATACCCGAACGCGAAGGTGTCTGGCAGAACGCCGATGATTTCGTGAGTGGTGCCGTCGATGCTCAGCGTCCGCCCGATGACGCCGGGGTCGCCACCGAAGTTACGGCGCCAGAGTCCGTGCCCCAGCACCACGACGGCGCTACTGCCGTCGTGCCCGTCGCTTTCACTGAAAACGCGTCCGACCGCCGCGGTGACACCGAGCATCGGCAGGAAGCCGGTCTCGATGCGGGCGCCGACAATCCGTTGCGGCTCGTCACCGCCGGTGATCTGGAAATCCCGCGTATCGAAGTAGGTGACGCGATCCAGCTGCCGCGTCGCGCTGCGCACCTCCAGCAGCTCCGGAATGGTGGGCGAGGTCCACCGGCGGTCGCCGGTCCGGCCGTCGAGCAGTACAACCAGGCGATCCGCCGCCGGGTACGGGAGCGGGCGCAGCAGCACGGCCTCGAACACCGAGTAGATGGCTGCATTGGCGCCGATGCCGAGCGATAGTGTCAGAACGACGAGCGCAGTCAGTCCGGGAGAGCGCGCGTAGATACGGATTCCGTGGCGAAGATCACCGCCGATCCCGTCCCGCCAGGTCGCCATCTCGAAGGATTTCCCTTTCACCGCGGATATACTCACTCCACCAAATTGAGCTTAACGCCGGGCACTCGGCTGGGTCCCTGCTAAATCGTCGCGTCCATTGGCGTCGGCGGAATGGGCGAGGTGTACCGCGCCCGCGACGCGCGGCTCAATCACGACGTCGCGTTGAAGATCGTGGGGAGCGCGTTCAACGCCGATCCCGACTGCGGTCGGCACCGGCCGACGGCAGCACCGCACCCGAGCTTCTCGTGCCCCATCCCGGGTTCGTGGTGCCGACCTCCTGGAACGCGGTCAGCGGCGATCTGGCCTACTACGATCACCGCACCTTCGAAATCTGGATCCGCTCGCCGGACGCAAAGACAAGGCGCTTTCTTGGTGCACCCGGGAGAAAGCGCTCACGGCTGACGGTCGTGAGCTGTTCTTCCGATTCGCAACAAGCTGTTCGGTGCTCGTATGTTGAGCCAGTCGCCCATCGGTTTCGCCGCGCCGGTCGAGCTCTTCGACGGTCCTATACACTCGACCTGATGGGACATCAGCGCGAGGATGTTGCCCCGGACGGGCGGACGTCTGGTTTTCGAACCGGCGGCAAGGTCGACCGCGCCCCATGGATCTCCGGCAGCGCGACACCTTCCGTCTGCTTCTGGATCGCCGCGCACGACTACGACGCAGAAAGGCCAGCGTTCAGGCCCGCGGGCTCTGGTATGAGAGTTGCCACCCGCCCCCTCATGGCTGATGTCGCCACCCGGCTGCGGAGCGCGAGAGAACGGGCGGGGCTGTCGATCGAAGACATCGCCGCCCGGACGAAGATCAACCCGGTGACGCTCGGCGCGATCGAACGCGGGGAGTTCGAGCGGCTCCCTGGTGAATTCTTCGCCCGCGCCTTCGTCCGGAGCTACGCCCAGGAGCTGCGACTCCCAGTCTCCGAAGTGATGGCCGCGTACGACGCCGCACGGCCTAAACCCGCCGCGGCTCGCGACGATGCGCCGGCCACTGCCGCGGCCCCACGTTTCAACGAGGCGCTGCGTACTCTTCAGCTGGACAGTGCGACAGGCGCCTGGTCGCTTGCGGCGCTTGCGATCGTGGTGATGGCGGTTATTTTTGGACTGAACCGCCCCGAGGCGCCCAAGGCACTCGAACCTCGCGCGGTCGGTACGTCGGGAGCAGCGCCGATCGCGCCGGGCGCACCGGCGGCCGCGCCGGTTGCCGCCCAGCCTGCTCCGGTTACTCCCCGGAACCTCACGCTCGAGATTCGCCCGTCCCGCCGGCTCTGGGTAACGGGCCATGCGGACGGCAAGCGCGTGCTCTTCCGCAACATCGAGCCAGGCGAGCACGTGGTCGTCGAAGGAACCGACGAGCTGTCATTCAGGGTCGGCGACGCCGGAGCCTTCGAATACACCCTCAACGGCGCCGCCGGCAAGCCGCCCGGACGTTCCGGAGAGGTGCGCGAGTTCAGGATCACGCGCGAGAACTACCGCGAGTTCGCCCGGTAACAGGAAAGCCGCCGGGCGGACCTTGCCTACTCCGATCGCAACGTGACCGAGGGATCGATTGACGCTGCGCGGTAGGCGGGCACCGAGCATGCGAAAGCGGACGCGCCGAGCAGCAGGACGACGACCACCGCATAGGTGACTGGATCGAGCGGCGATATCTCGAACAGCAACGTGACGAGGTATCGACTTGCCACGGCCGCGCCCCCGAGCCCGAGGACGACTCCAATCGCGGCAAGCAGCAGTCCGTCGCGCACGACGAAACCCACGATCTCTCCCGGCGACGCGCCAAGGGCCGCTCGAACGCCGATCTCGCGTTTTCTCTCCGTAACGCTGCCCGACAGTACCCCATAGATCCCGGTCGTCACCAGGATCAAGGCCGCGATGCCGAATGTCTCGAACAGCACCAGGGCAAACCGGCGGTCGGCGATCGCGCGTTCGACCAGCGCATCCATCGTGGCGATCCGCACGATCGGAACATCCTTGTCGATCGACCAGATCGCGCGACGAACCGCCGGAACCATTGACGCGGGGTCGCGACCGCGGAGCACCGCGGTCATCGACGCATCAACCCAGTGCCACTGCTGTGCGGCAACGTAGATCGCATTCGACGGACCGGCGTCGAGCGACGACTGCTTGACGTCTCCGACGATGCCGACGACCGAGAACCAATCCCCATCGGCTGGACCGAAACGAAGCCGCTGGCCGATGGCGTCACCGTCGGGAAACCTGCTGCGTGCGTACGATTCATTGATCAGGACGGCACGGGGTGCCTTCGACGTGTCCCGCGCGTCCAGCAGCCGGCCACCCCGAAGCGGAATGCCCATCGCTGCAAAGTAATCTGGAGTGACGGCATAGCGCAGCGCTGCGCCGTCGTTCTCGGCGCCGCCGTCAGCCTGGAAATGAACGCCAAAAACATCCACGCTGCCATTGAGCGGCATCAGCGAGGTGAACGCGGCCGCCGAGACGCCGGGCACCGCTCGAATCGCATCCAGTGCCTCGGTGTAGAAACGATAGCGGGCCTCGTCGAGGCGATATCGCGGCCCTGCCTGCTGGACCTGCAGGGTCAACAGCCCCGATGGATCGAATCCGACGGGCACCGCGAAGACACGCTGCACGCTTCGCAGCAGCAGCCCGGCGCCGGTCAACAGCAGCAGCGCGATCGCCACTTCGGCGACGACGAGCAGCCGGCGGGTTGCGTGGTGAGTGCGCGTCGTGCGGCGCGACCCCTCCTGCGTGCCGCGCTGCGGCTGCCGCCTGGCTGCCTGCAATGCCGGAATGAGCCCGACAACAGTTCCGACGATGGTTGCGAGCGTCAGCGCGAGGGCGAAGAGGGTCCGATCCAACCGGATTGATCCCACCCGCGGCAGTTCCGGCGGTGCCAGTGCGACCAGCGTTCCGATCGCGAAACCCGCGACGACGATCGCGAGTGCGCCGCCGATCAGCGAGAGCGCCACGCTTTCAGTCAGCAACTGACGAAAGAGGCGGCCGCGGCTGGCGCCGAGCGCCACTCGCATGGCCAGTTCGGCATGACGCTGCGCCCCGCGGGCGAGGAGCAGGTTGGTCACGTTCACGCACGCGATCACCAGCAGAAGGAGCACGCCGCCGAGCACCGCGATCAACGCCGGGCGGATGCCGGCGGTTACGTCCGCTTGAAGTGAGGTCGTGTTCACGCCGTTCGAAAGGAGCGCCCACGGCACGCGTGAGAATGCCGGCACCGGGTTATCGGCGATCTCATTCAGCTCCCGCTTCGCCGCCTCGATGGTGACCCCCTCCCGCAGCCGTCCGAGTAATCGCAGATGGTGCCCCCACTCCCGGCTCTCGGGCGTGAACACGGTGTTGTATTGCAACGGCGCCCAGAGCTCGGACGACGGGGTCAGCACGTTTTCGAATCCGGGCGGCATCACGCCGATCACGAGATACTGCGAATCGTCGAGGGTGATGGACCGGCCGACGATGGAAGGATCCCCGGCGAAACGACGATGCCACAACCGATCGCTCAGGATCGTCACCCGTGCGCCGTTCGGCCGATCTTCATCCGGTTCGAAATCACGGCCGATCGATGGCGACACTCCGATCGCGGCGAAGAACTGCGCGCCCACCCGCTCACCCGTCAATCGTTCAGGGTCCGCGGTCCCCACGATCGTCGGCTGCCACGGTTTGAAGGGCGCAATCGCCTCGAACGCGCGGCTGCGGCTCGAGAGCTCGAGATAGCTCCCGAATGTCACGTTCAAAGGCTGGCCGTTGTTCATCGTGTCGGCAACCACGACAATGCGGTCAGCCTGACGATATGGCAGCGGCTCGAGGAGAACGGTTTTGACGGCGCCGAAGATCGCCATCGTGGCGCCGATGCCGACCGCAAGCGTGACGACACTGACCGCTGTGAATGCGGGATCCCGCCGCAGCCGCCGCGCCGCGTAGCGCAGGTCGGCGCCGAAGGTGCTCACGGCATGCTCCCAGCCAGAGGAACGAACCTCTTCGCGGACAACGGTCGGGCTGCCGAGTTCGACTCGTGCGGCACGGTGCGCCTGCGCGGGTGACAGACCCCGTTCGCGCCCGGCCGCCTCCACCTGATCGAAGTAATGACGGATCTCTTCGTCGAGCTCGTCGTCTGCACGCCGGCCCTTCCCCAATCTGCGCAACCCCCGCGTCAACTGGCGCCAGAGCGACATCTTCAGACCTCCGCGTTCAACAAGCGTTCGATGGCGGAGGCACGGCGTCGCCAGTCGGCCATGTGCGTGTCGAGCCGCTTGCGGCCGGCGCGAGTCAGAGTGTAGTACTTCGCACGCCGCGCGTTCTCGGTGTGGCGCCAGTCGGCATCGAGGAAGCCGCCGCGATCGAGGCGTTCGAGGGCTGTAAAGAGCGAGCCCGGGTTGACCTTGAAGACACCGCGCGAGATCTGCTCGACACGCTGAGCAATGCCGAAGCCGTGCATCGGCTCGAGGCTCAAAGTCTTCAGGATGAGAAGATCGAGCGTGCCCTGGACCACATCAGTTTTCGAAACGGCCATGGCACCGAACAATACGTCCACTCATCTTGACTGTCAAGAGGACGCACCAGAGCTGCACCGATCCTCGCTACAATCGGGGCGTGACTTCAGTCCGCCTGGCACTGGCGAACGTTCGATATCCGGATACTCCCGACGCGTCGATCGAGCTGGCGGCGCGCGCCATCCAGGATGCTGCGGCAACCGGCGCCTCGATCGTCTGTTTCCCGGAGTGTTACGTGCCTGGCTACCGCGGATTGGGCAAGATGCCTCCCCCGCCTGATCCGGAATTTCTCGAGCGCGGCTGGAGTTCGATTCAGGATGCGGCGGCCCGAGCAGGGATCGGCGTGATTCTCGGCACCGAGCGCGTTGCGCAGGGTGCCCTGATGATTTCGGCGCTGATCATCAACGCCGATGGCTCGCGGGCCGGCTTCCAGGACAAGGTGCAGCTCGATCCGAGCGAGGAAGGCAGGTATGCGCGAGGCGAGCGGCGCCGGGTTTTCACCGCAGGTCCGCTGACCTTCGGTGTGGTGATCTGCCACGAAGGCTGGCGCTATCCGGAAACCGTGCGCTGGGCCGTACGGCACGGCGCCCAGGTGGTGTTCCATCCGCATTTCGACATCGCTGATCCGGGAATGCTGCGGCCACGCACCTTCGCGGATCCGAACAATACCTTTCATGAGAAAGCAGCGCTCTGCCGCGCGGCGGAGAACACGTGCTATTTCGCCACGGTGAATTACGCGAACGAGCGCAGCGTCACCACGTCCGCCGTCATCGCGCCGGATGGTAGAGTCATGGCTTGGCACCCCTACGGCGACGAGGGGTTGCTGATTGCCGACGTGGATCTGTCGCTTGCGACGGGGCTGCTCGCCCATCGCTGTCATACGATTACCGCCGACATCTGACGTGGAGAACGTTCATGCCGCACGGAAAGATCTGTTACATCGAAATCCCCGCCAACACACCTGACGCGTCGGCCCGCTTTTACAGCAGCATCTTCGGATGGAAGACGCGGACGCGTGGTGACGGAGCGCTTGCCTTTGACGACACCGGTGCCGTGAGCGGCACGTGGGTCGGCGAGAAGGACCGAACTCCGGATGAGACCACGCGCATCTACATCATGGTGGATAGCATCGCCGATACTTTGAAGCGCATCGAGGCCGGCGGCGGAAAGATTGTGAGGCCGCGCACCGGCATCGGTGGCGGCGGCGGTGCATTCGCCGTGTTCGCCGATCCGGCCGGCGCTGAATTCGGCTTGTACGAGGAACCGCAGAAATGACCGGCGCGAATTGGCGACCAGCGAACAGACCCTCATAAGTGCAGTGCTGGTCGCGTTCGACTTTGGCGGCACCTTTGTTTTTGCGCTCAGCGGCGCGCTCGCGGGCGTCAAGTACAGGCTCGATCTGTTCGGTGTGCTGGTCCTGTCTTTCGCTGCGGGCAACTCGGGCGGTATTGCCCGCGATGTGCTGATTGGCGCAGTTCCGCCGGCGGCCATCCGCGACTGGCGATACATCGCCGTCTCAGTGCTTGCCGGGTTGGTGACGTTCTACTGGCATCGAATCATCAACCGCCTGAAGAGCCCCGTGCTCGTCTTTGACGCCGCCGGGTTGGCGCTCTTTGCGGTTTCGGGCGCGAGCAGGGCACTCGCCTTTCAGGCCGGACCTGTTGCCGCGGTGTTGCTTGGAATGCTGACCGGAATCGGCGGCGGCATAGCGCGCGATGTGCTCGTGCGGGAAATCCCGATCGTCCTGCGGAGGGAACTCTACGCGGTCGCTGCCCTGATCGGCGCGGCGGTCGCCGTCATTGGCGACATGCTGCATCTCCCATCGGCGGGCGCCGCTCTAGTCGGAGCGATCCTCTGCTTTGCGCTGCGGTTCATGGCGATGCGGCGAGAGTGGCACCTGCCGGTGGTTGGATGAGGAGCGGGCGCAGTCATCCGCCGGCAGCGCGCGGGGACAGGTCGGCATAACGGCTTCCGGTATAGCCGGCACCGCGCGAGGCGTGCATTTCCAGCAGGTGCTCGATCAGCTTCTGCATGTCGATCCCCTTCACAAAGAAGGCCTGGGCCCCCGCCTGTTCGATCGCCTCGGCGGCCACGCTGCGGGGCTGCATCGACACGGCGAGAATCCGGATCTCCGGGAGCTCGGCGCGGATGCGCACTGTCGCTTCAATGCCGTCCATGTGCGGCATGGCGATGTCCATGAGGATGACGTCAGGCTGCAGCGTATGCGCATACGCGATCGCCTCAAAACCGTTCGACGCGTCGCCGACGACCGACGGAGGAGGACTGCCTGCCACGAGTAGATGCTGAAAAGCGTGACCGGAGCAACGATGGGCTGAGACGCCCATCAACGATCAGAATGCCGGTAGTATCTGCATCGCAATGGAATCGCGCATCGCCCGGATCGATGTTTTGATGCGCGCGATCTGTTCGGCATTGCGGTTGAACCTGGAGCCATTGAGGGCGCTCAGGGCCTGTGTCGCGCCGAGTTGGACATCGGTGTGTAACCCGGGAAGTTTCGACTCGGCCAGGACGCGAGTCACATGACTCAGATTGAACTGGCAGTGGTTAACCGGGTTGTCGGCCGAAACACCTGAAGCGATACGCTCAGTGGCTTCATCCAGCAGCCGTTCACAGTCGCGGAGGCCGTAGAACGCGCTCAGCGTCCGCAGGAACGTGCCGAGATGCTCGATCCCGTCCCCCGCGGGAAAAGCGACGGCACCGGCTCCCTGCCCGCCGAACTGGAGTCCCAGCAATCCCCCCGGAGGCTTCACCGTGCCGATCGGCCTGCCGTTCGGGCCACCTGAAAGGAAATCGTGGGACCCGTAGTGGGCAATCGCTTCTTCAAAATCGCCGACGACCTTGTGATTGTGAAACCAGGCCTTCTTTTTGGGGGCCTCGATAATCGATTGGGTATTGAACGCACCAAACAAGGTCCCAGTGTCCCCGCCCGCGAAGGCGTTCACGATCGTGCCTTCGTCACCGGGAAGTGCAAACCCTACGACGGACGCACCAATGTCGTCACCCGCCAACGCGACGTTTGTAATGGCGTTGTTGTTCCCGCCGCCGCCACCGCCAAGGGCACCGCCATTGGTGTGACATCTGTTGCATCTCGCACCGTTATTGCCGGTGAAGTGATCCCGGCCGCGGGCGACGCGCGGATCCTTGAAGTTCAGACGCAGGAGATCGAACTCCGAGGCGTTCGACGTTTCCTGCGCCGCATTTTCTTCCGTCGTCAAGGGCCGCCTGCCCAGCCAGCGCTGAAACGCCTCGAGCGCGTCGAGCTCGACGAAGGTGGCCCGGCGAAAATCAACACCTGGAATCCGGTCCAAACTCCGCGTGAAGTGCTGCGCGACGGCGCCCGCGGCAAAGGCATGGATCGAGCCGTCGGCTGCCACGTCGAAACGGCCATGGTGCGTACCGCAGTCATTGAACCCGTCCGCGTTCAGGTCGACGAAGTTCGACGTCGGCGTACCCGGCGATCCATCGCCCGACCAGCCCAGTTGAGGCAGGCTGAGCTCAACACCTGTACTGCATGCGGCGGGCAAGAGCGGCGTGCCGAGAAAATCGCCGTCGGCCACGACCTGCTCATCAACCTTGCTGGTCAGGTCCAGTGCCTGAATGGCCATCGACCCGCGAAATATCGGACCGGCGAGGCCGTCCTCTTCGGAGAAGCATTCCGGGTGGCTTCCTGGACACAGAGGCGCCTGTCCACCGGAAATGTTGAAGAGCGCATGGCTCTGGATCAGAGCGATGTTTTCAAACCCCGGCACGCTGCTCGCGAACAGGATTGCCCGTTCTTTCTCGGTGAGCTTTTTGATGCTGTCGGGAAAAATGTCATACCCCTCACCAGGAATGTGGCAGGTGGCACAGGTTCGGCCGTTGCCCGCAAAGGTCTCCTGTGTGAAGACTTTGAATCCTTCGTCGACCAACTCCGCCTGGTCGATTGTTGACTGCCTGCTCAGCACAGGGGCGAAGAGCAAGCCAGCGATCACCGACAGCAATAGAGAAAGCCTGATCATTTTTCCCTCAAGGTCGACGACCGATCTCACTCGCGGCGCTTCAAAGCTGAGCAATTCCAGTACCCGTCGGCGCTCGCGCGAAATACGTCTTTTTGCGGCCAAAAGAAGGCTTCGCCTTCCCGCACGATCACTCGAGTCTTCTTCTTGCTTGAGTTATGGTCGTCCCCACGCCGACTAAATTCAGCCGGTGGCCCTTGCAGGCCGCAGGTCAGTCATTCCTCAGCGCCATCGCCGGATCCAATGTCGAGGAGTTGCGTCAGCGGGAGCGCGCTCGCGACGCCCGCTACGGCCCGTCGCTGCGTTTCCGGGTTGCGGCACGGGTCAGTGCCGTCTGCTGCATCCAACCTGGAATTGTCGGATCAGCGCCGGCAGCGATCGCCACTGATCAGCCCGGCGCGAACGTGAATGCAGTCGGTCATGATTGCGTTCTCACAGCGATGCTGCGCCGCAGCTCTTCAGACTCCCCTGCCTCTCGTCTGCCGCCACCTGGATCACTACCCCTCCACTATTCTCGCTTCGCAGCTTGACACTGTTACGGCGGCGGATATACTTCCGCAGCAGTAATATGTCGCCCGTGCCGCTGACGCCCGCCGTCTTCCACATTCTTCTGGCGCTCACCGACGGCCCACTGCATGGATACGCAATCATGCAGGCGGTCGAGGCGTCGTCGGGAACGCCAATGGGCCCGGGCACGATCTATGGAACGCTCGAGCGCCTCGAAGCCAGTGGATTCGTCAAGGAGCTGCCGGCGGCGCGCAGCGATCGCCGCCGCACGTTCGCGCTCCAGCCCGCCGGACGGGCGGCGCTGCAGGACGAGGCGCGGCGCCTCTCGCGCCTCGCCACCCTGGTCCGGGCGAAGCGCCTCGTCCCACGGGAGTCGTGATCGATGCGCGAGCACCACCTCTCGCGCGCGGCTTACCGGTTGTTCGTGCGCGCGTACCCCCGCGAATTTCGGGAGCGGTTCGCGCCGGATCTCGAGGCCGACTTTCTCGAGATGCGGCGCACGCGCGGCGCCGCCTACGCCTGGCGGCGGGCGCTCGGCGATCTGTTCTATGCGCTTCCCCTCACGACCTCGGACGCCACCGCCGAACGGGGGCGCACAGCGCGCATCCGCGGCCCCATCACACCGCCGGGAGAACCCTTCATGCGATCCCTGCTCCTAGATCTGCGGCACGGCTTTCGCGCGCTGGTGAAGGCGCCTGCCTTCACGCTCGTTACCATCCTCACGCTGGCGCTGGGAATTGGCGCCAACAGCGCGATCTTCACCCTCGTCAACGCGACGCTGGTGCGTCCGCTCGGCTTCCAGGATCCCGAGCGGCTCATGCTCGTCTACGAAGCGATCCCGGGATCCGGCCGCGACCGCTTCGGCGTGTCTCCTGCCGACTATGTCGATCTGGTGCAGTACCAGCAGTCGGTCTCGAACCTCGGCGCGTATCGCACGACCACGGTCGAACTGTCGGGTGGCGGAGAGCCGGAACAGATCGACGCTGCGGTGATCACCGCGTCGCTCTTCAACGTACTCGGGGTGAAAGCGGCCGAGGGGCGCACCTTCTTCGCCGAAGAGGACCAGGGTCAGGCGAGTGTCGCGATCATCAGCCACAGCCTGGCGATGCGCCGGTTCGCCGGGCGCGCCGCGGTCGGATCGACGGTCGCGATCGATCGTCAACCGTTCACGGTGGTGGGCGTGATGCCCGCCGGTTTCGAGTTTCCCCGACGGGGTGCGTCGTCGAACGCCACGCCTGCCGACGTCTGGATGCCGCTCGTCTTCACGCCGTCGGAGCGGCAGGGACGCGGCGCGAATTACAACCTCAGCGTCATCGGACGGCTTCGCGAGGGGACGCCGCCCGCACAGGCCGCCGCCGAGCTCTCGGCGCTCGCGTCACGCATTCGCGACAACTACCCGGCCGACCTCCCGCTGAAGGTCAACATCGGCGCCATGCCGCTGAGGGAGGAATTGCTGGGTGATGTCCGGCGTCCGCTCCTGATCCTGTCCGGCGCCGTCGCACTGGTGCTCCTCGTCACGTGCGCGAACGTCGCGAACCTGATCCTGAGCCGCTCGCTGGCGCGGCAGCGCGACATCGGCGTGCGCGCGGCGCTCGGCGCCGGACGGCTGCGCCTGTTCCAGGTCCTGCTCGGCGAAGCTCTTATCCTTGCAGCGTTCGGGGGTGCGCTCGGACTCGTCCTCGGGTATCTGGGCCTGCGCGCAATACCCGCAGTACTCACCACGAGCCTTCCTGGCGTCAGCACCATCTCGCTCGACTGGCGTGTCCTTGCATTCACGAGCGTGATCGCGCTTGGCAGCGCGGCGCTTTTCGCGCTCGTGCCCCTCTACGCAGGGCTGCGCCGGGATCTGCACGATCTGCTGCGCGAAGGATCTACGCGTGCGACCGGTGGACGACGGCAGCACCGCGTGCAGGGGACGCTGGTCGTGACCAGCGTCGCGTTCGCGTTCATCCTGCTGGTCTGCGCCGGGCTCTTCGTTCGCAGCTTCAGGAACCTGGTCACGGTCGCCTCGGGCGTCGGCACGAACAACGTGCTGAGCGCGCAGGTGCGGCTGCCGTTGGCCGGCTACACCGACCCGACACGCACGCGATCGTTTTACCGCACGCTCGAGGAGCGGCTGCGGGCGCTGCCCGGCGTCCGTGCCGCTTCGATTGCCAGCGATCTTCCGCTCGAGCCCGATGGCGACCGGCGCGCGTGGACGGCCGAGAACCCGACCGGTCCCGGTATGAAGCAGGCCGTGGCCGTCACCTGGATACAAGGGGATTTTTTTGGATCGTACGGAATTCCGCTGATCACCGGCCGTCATTTCTCCGACGACGAGCAGCGCGAGAACCGCAACGTCGCCATCGTCAGCAAACGGCTGGCCGAGGCCTATTGGCCGGGCGAAAACGGGCTGGGCAAGCGCCTCAAGTGGGGTCTTAAAGCGGCATCCCCGGCGCCGTGGCTCACGGTCATCGGCGTCGCAGGCGACGTGGTCGACGGTCCGCCCGGAAGTGAGCCGGTCATCCACGTCTACGTTCCTTACGCGAGCGCTACCAACGCCCTGCTCACATCACCCATCGTCGACTTGGGGAGGCGCATGGTGATCGGGATCCGCGGCGATCAGGATGCAGTGACATTCACGCCGGCTGTGCGCGGGATCGTCGCCGAGTTGGATCCGGCACTGGCGCTCTCGGATGTGCAGACGATCGCACAACTCGAGCGTGACCGGTCGGCGCCGCAGCGCTTCAGCGCGGTCGCGATCTCGGGGTTCGGCCTCGGAGCACTCCTGCTCGCCGCGGTCGGCCTTTACGGGGTACTGGCACTCTCGGTATCGCAGCGACGCCGCGAGATTGCCGTCCGCCTGGCGCTGGGCGCGCCCCCCAGCGGGGTTCTGCGCCTGACGGTCCGCGAGGGCATGACGCTCGTCACGATCGGCCTTGCCGTAGGAGCGATCGGCGCCGCATCGGCCACGAGGCTGCTGCGCGCGACGCTATTCGAGACCAGCGTCTACGATCCGCTCACGTTCGCGATCGTGCCGGTCGTGCTCTTCTCGGTGGCGCTCGCCGCATCGTACGTACCGGCGCGCCGGGCGGCGGCAGTCGATCCGATCGTCGCCTTGCGCGAATGACGTTCAGCCGAAGCGCCATCTCACTCGAATCTCACCGATCCCTCATCGCTCGTGTGAGAACTCTCCGCGGAAGGGAATCGTCAGTCGCTGAGAATGTCGCGGAACGGACCACGGCTGCGGCGGCTGATCGTCTCGGCGGGACTCGCAACTCGCGGCGCACTCACCAGTCCATCCGCGATAACCCTGCTCGAGTGGGCGGCGCGCGACGAGGTGGCGTACGCGCCGGGCATACGGCACTTCTACTCCAATAACGGCTACAGGATGCTCGCCGCTGTCGAGAAGCTGTATGGAAAACCATACAGGCAGGTGCTGCGGGATGAAATCTCGCGGCCGCTCGGTCTGGCGAGCCTCGGCTGGTGCACCGCGCTCGAGGCACTGGTCCCCGACCTGATCCTGCAGCCGCTGGCGGAAAACGCGATCAGGCACGGCATCGAGTGCGACACCGGCGCCGGAAGCCTCGAGGTGACGGTGTCCCGCGCCGGCGCGTCGCTCGTGATCGAAGTGCGCAACTCCGGGCGGGGGCCGGGAGATGAGGTCACCGACCGGATCGGGCTGACGACGGTGCGCGGCCGCCTCGCGGGGCTGTACCCGGACGCGCACGAGTTCTCGCTGGTTGCGGGACCGGCGGGTGGCAGCGTCGCGCGCATCCGCATCCCGTTCAGGACTGCGGGTGGCTGAGCTGCGCGTGCTGGTTGTGGACGACGAGCCGCTCGTGCGCGAGGGTATTCGTGTGTGGCTGGAGCGCGAGGTCGACTTGCGGTTGCTGGGCGAAGCCCGGAACGGCAAGGAAGCGGTGGAGCGCATCCGCGAACTGCGTCCAGACCTCGTGCTCCTGGACGTACACATGCCGGGGATGGATGGACTCGCCGTGGTGGCGGCGTTAGCTCCGGAGGAGCGGCCCGCGTTCGTGTTCGTGACCGCACACAGCGAGTACGCGATCCGGGCGTTCGACATGCACGCGGTGGACTATCTGCTCAAGCCATTCGACGCCGAACGCTTGGCCACGGCGCTGCGCCGCGCGCGCGCGCGCATGGCGGCGGGGAAAGTGGATCGGCTGGAAGAGTTGCTGGGGACGCTCCGGCCCGCGCCTGCCTACCCCGAACGGTTGCTGCTGAAGCACGAAGGAACGGTCGTCGTGGTGCCGGCAAACGATATCGATTGGGTCGAGGCGGCTGACAACTACGTGAACGTTCACGCGCGCACCGGGCGGTACATGGTGCGCGAGCCGTTGAAGCAGATCGAGGCAAAGCTGGACCCGGCCCGCTTTGCGAGGGCGCACCGATCCGCGATCGTGAACCTGTCCAGGGTGAAGTCGCTGAATCCCCTGACCGCCGGCGAGTACATCGTCACGTTGACGACAGGCACCCGGCTGACGCTGAGCCGCGGTTGTCGCGACCAGTTCAAGTCCCGCCTCGAATCTGCGCGTCGCTGAGCGCACGCCTCGCGGCTCGCCTCTCCATTCGCCCTCCAGTTCCGCGACTCGCCACATTTGTCTACCGCACGATCCCGCAACGTCTATGCTGCGCCGATGAAGATGGCTCTTGGCGGCGCATTCGCCGCGGTTCTGTACCTTGCAGGTCAAGGCAACGCTCAGGATCCCATTACACCGGACTCGAAGTTCGGTGCCGCGCTTCGCGCGGCGGGCGACGCCGCCACCGCGCGTGGTGACTTCTCCGGCGCCGTGCTCGTGATCCGCGACGAGCGCACGGTGTTCGAGGGCGCGTGGGGCCTCGCGGATCGGGAACGCGGCATCGCGAACACGCCGCTCACGCAGTTCCGCGTCGGATCGATGAACAAGATGCTGAGCGCGGTGGCAACGCTGCAGCTCGTGCAGGCCGGGAAGCTGCGCCTCGACGCGCCACTCCGCACCTACCTCACCGACTACCCGAACGAGGAGATGGCGTCGAAGGTGACGCTTCACCACCTGCTCACCCACACCGGCGGCACGGGCGACATCTTCGGGCCACAGTTCACCGAGCGCCGGTTGGAGCTCCGCATCACGGCGGATTACCTGCGGCTCTACGGCACGCGCCCCCTGCAGTTCGAGCCGGGAGCGAAGCATGTGTACAGCAACTACGGCTTCATGCTCCTC
>Ga0126305_10000547_pt1 | contig 16276 bp, 19 predicted proteins | sample Plot26_FD_92536 | JGI IMG/M metagenome (GOLD analysis project Ga0126305, IMG submission 92536) | Serpentine soil microbial communities from UC McLaughlin Reserve, CA, USA - Plot26 | ecosystem: Environmental > Terrestrial > Soil > Grasslands | place: USA: UC McLaughlin Reserve, Lake County... | reverse complement strand
TTTGAAGTACAAAAGGCTAGAGAAGTTTTCAATATACCTGAAGATTATGAAGTAGGTATTATAATTGCAATAGGTTATCAAGACACATATCATGTGTTACCCGACAAATTAAAAGAGAAAGCATTTACACCAAGAGTAAGAAAACCATTATCTGAAATTGCATTCGTTGAAGAACTAGGTAATGGGATGGTATGAACAAGGAAGGAAGGAAGAAACAGAGTGGTTCTTAAAACTTTGGATAGCATAACAAGAAGTAATTGTTAGGTCCGTGTCTAATAACTGGAGCATCGGATGATGATCCGTCTGGTATAGCAACATATTCCCAGGCTGGAGCAAAGTTTGGTCTTGGAATGTTATGGTTAGCAATATTCAATATCCATTAATGACTGTAATTCAAGAAATGTGTGTACAGATTGGATAGATGGCTATCTCCTTCTTTTATTCTTAAAATTGATATATTACTTTGAGATTTATATCTAAAATAAACCGAGAAGGGATACATAAAAAGACCGTTTGAATTACCATCTCCTGTTAATATACATGTGTTAATTTGTATGGTAACTATGATAACTGCTTTCGGTGTCGTATTCTTGTTCTTTGTGTCCCGAAATATTGCTCTAGCATCTGCAATCTCCCTTCTTTGACTTACTACATAGAGATATGGAAATAATAGACCTTACTAATGAAGCCGATAGAAAATACTTGGAATCACAGTTAGCTCTATAAACTCCGAAAGTTACCACCTATATCTTAACCTCCGATTAGTTACCAGAACTGGTTCGATACTATACCGTAATAATAATCCCAGACCAGGAGTTACCTAAACAAGCTAAAATCTAATGCTTTTCACATCTAATGCGTTCCTCTTCTCCACCTGATATTTTGTATGTAAACCTCCATGTCTTGTTTATTTCTGTAACATCGTTTATTGTTGTATCGAGATATTTTTGCATGTGCTTGTTTTATATATAGGTAATCCTTACTGCTTCATAGTAATCTATTGTTTTATTGCCTGACTTAGTCACCAGTCCTATCCTTGATAGCAACGGTGGTTAGCACGACAAACTTTTCGGAAATAGAACCTGGATCAATCTTACTCATTGAAATATATAAATGAAGGAGAAATAGCAAGATGATACTAGCGATGCTTAATGCTAGCAGAACTGACTTGTTTCGATTGAACCATTCATTGACTACATAATACTTATTCCCATTACCTTTATGTGAAATAGGAAGTCTCGATTCTGATGTTATGTCCACTATAACTTTAGTATAATTTTTACCTTATAAAACGATCTTTTTTCTTCTGACAAAGAAAAATATTATCAACTATGTGTCTACTGTGTAAGAATACGCTAGTTATTTGTCTATGGTTTAACTTCCAAACCCCCAAGCCATTCTATACATTCGTCAGTGTTCATCAATGAAACACCTATATTTTTTAGCTCTTGAAATCCTATGTCGTAAACACCTGAGGTGGCATCTTTAGCCAGAACTGTCCTGAAGTCTCGCTCACTTGCTTCGTAAATGGTTGTTCTAGGACAGTTAGGAAAGTTACAACCGCAAACTAGTACTGTATTAATACCTAGATTATGCAAATGCCTCTCCAATGATGTGTTGTAAAATGCTCCCCACCTTGGCTTGTACATTATCCATTCCTTAGGTCCAATCTGCTGAAGCCGGCCAGAAAGCAGTAAATCAAAATCTAATTTGATATCAGATGAGAGCTTGAGTTCATCCATCAGCTCAGCGCCATCATTATCAGGAATGACTATTTGTTTTCCATTCTGAATAGCCTTCCTGCGACATAAATCAACATTTGAGCCATCTGCAAGATAAAGCCTTATGAGATGGAATATGGGATAACCTTTTTCTCTGTATACATGAACCAAACGTTGGATGTGTGGTATAGTCTGTAAGGTTCCTCGTATTTCAGATATAGCACCTTTTAAAGTAAAATCGCGCTGGACATCAATGATGAGCAGAGCAGAATGTTCCCTATCAGGAGTAATGTAGTCGCTCATTATTTTTGGTATATTTTATGCAGAGTGCTAACATAAGTCTTGTGTCGTAAAATGTTGTAAAAGTTAGCCTTATTATTCATTGTCAAAGAACATTATTACTTCAGAGGTCATTAACAATAGCATCTGCTTCTATCTCTACCAGCATTTCTGGAGATATCAAACTACTTACTCCTATCATAGTGGCTGATGGATTAATATTCTTAAATAATTCTGCGTGCGCTTGGCCTACCTTTCTCCAATCGTCCTTAATATTGACAACATATATTCGAGTCCGAACAATGTCATTTAAACTAGAGTCTAGTTTTGTCAATGCATCTTCAATATTTCTAATTGCTTGAATAGTCTGTGCATAAGCATCGTCATATCCTATAATTGCGCCTGTTGCTTTATCAGTTGCTGTGGTTCCTGAGACAAATATGTGGGGGCCTATTCGGACAGCACGTGAGTAACCTATAATATACTCCCACCGTGTCCCACTACTGATGTTTCTGCGCTGCATAAATTGAATATTATTATCAGTTTAGTATATCTAATTGTCTTTTGAATAAGCTTGAGTTATAATCCATCGTATTTGATAAGTTAGCTTCATGCTAGTAAATAGAACGGATGGGCATTGTATAACTTCTTTGTCGTTGATGTATTCGGGTTATTACGGAAAGACGCCTTAAAGAGCCCATACATTTCTAACAGAGGCTATATCTAACTAACTTTTTATACTGCGGACATATCATCCTGTAATGTGGCGACTAATACTTCATTTTTGGTATTTTATAGATTTAAAGCTATGAACAAAGAAGAAGCAGAAAAAGCTAACGATGAATGGCAGAACCTAAAGAATAACTTACCTTCTGGAATTGAACTGGTAGGAGAATATATACATGCATGGGGAATTGAATACAATGGCTTTTTGATATTTGAATCTGATAGTGCTGATTCATTTTTAGACTGGTGGTCAAAGTTTAAAGATACTATTAGATGGTATGTGGAGCAGACACATACAATAGCGGCAAGAAGACGCTAGTAATAATAATATGCTTTTTGTCTGATAGATTAAAGTATCTCCTATACAGCCCAGTTCCCTTTCTAAAGGTGATGATGACTAGATGGTCATGGTTCTTTTGCTCTAAATATTTCTTTGTTTTGCTTGTCGCGGACGTATTCTTAATCTAACTCCACAACATGGACACCACAGGTTATTCCAATGGAGGAATATATCACATGTTTGACATCGCTTCTGTCCTGCGGCATACCTGCCATAAGATACATTTTGAGGCTTTCGGGCTTTATGGCGAAGACATTATCATTATTATTATCATCACCATGACAAACAGGACAAGAGCTTGTTTTTAGTATTTTCTTATTGCTTTGCTTCTGGATTCCTGCTATTTCCGTATCAATAAACATCACTATAGTGCTATTTAAACCACCTGTACCCTATCTGGTTGCAACAATGGGTGTAATGGTAGGTAAGCGTTAAGAGTTGCGGGTAATGTTAATGTACGTCACTGCCCTAGTGACTTCGGCAACATTTTGGTACTGCTTATCCTCTATATTCTGTAGTGTTGACAGTATTTCGCTGTTGTCAATATTATTTCCAGACATTTGTTGTACGTGCTGAATTATCTTTTGCTTATCTGCTGGAAAGTTTACATCTTTTAACATAATCAGGATCTACTCCTTGTTTTCTCAAGCAACAGTCCTAATGTTTTCCTTATTGCTTTATCTTGAAAATTAATAACCTCGTCGCCTACACTCATTGAGCTTTTCTTTCTCCTAATCATCAGGCAGAATCTACTATAATCAAATTTGTCCAGCATTTGTATCAATACGATAATTAGGGAGTGAGTGATATTATATTATAGGAGGTCATGAGAATATATAACAAGAGCAAAAAAGTATTGATGAAAAAATCATTATTATCATTTAATAAAGGAATAGTTCAGGAGACCCCTCATATTCGGTAGGTGTATTCATGGATCCTACCACTCGCTGGATCTCAATTCTAGGGATAGCGGCCTTATGTTTTGGTATTGCATTATTTGTTCTCCGAGTACCTGTACGGACTATACTCATTTTTTTTGCTGTAGGAGTACCGCTAATAGTACTATGGTTATATGCTGATGAGAAATCAAAACAGCAAAAAAGAGTTAGCACAATAAGTAAGCAGGGTTGCATTTGTTCTATCTGCAAACACGAACAAGCTAAAATATGTTTAGATAAAAAATGTGCATGCTGTATTATGATGAAAGGTAATAACATTATGGGACATTCAATTAACCCTTTACAATGAGAAGGGCAATGAAATTTTTAGCAGATCTGCTTAAATGGTCAAAAATGGAATATAGTAAACAGCAAGTGATTGGCTGTCATAGATACGACAACTGCAATTATTCTAATAATATTACTTCTTGTGGGGGCATTTATAGTAAATCGTATTTTTCATCGAAGACGGCAGTTATTAGGTCAAAGACAAGGACAAGGTACCCATAACAGTGATGATAATAATTCACAAGTAGATATGGCTAAATCAGAGAGGCATTCAATAATAACAGGTTTTCCAACAGTACAAAACAAACTAAAGATTATTGCTGCTCTTGGGACATTCGTCTTTATAATAATAATATTAGCTGAATCTGTTGTTATAGTACAGGCAGGTCACAGAGGAGTTGTACTTTACTTAGGCGCAGTAGAAGATAGAGTATTGGGGGAAGGAATGCACTTCATTGTTCCTTTTGCTGAGCAAGTGATACAATTAGAGGTACGTACTTTAAAATACCAAGCTGAGGCTTCGGCGGCATCTAACGATTTGCAAGAAGTCCAGACAGTAATAGCATTGAATTATCATATTGATCCAAGTGATGCGAATGCAATATTTCAACAGCTTGGAGCTGATTATTCTGATAGAATAATCGCTCCAACGATACAGGAGTCAGTTAAAGCAAGTGTTGCCAAATTTAATGCTGAAGAGCTTATTACTAAAAGAGAAACAGCGAAAGGTGTAATAGCGGATGCTATACGCAATACTCTTTCCGATAGAGACATAGTTGTCGAAACTGTGTTTATAACTGATTTCAAATTCTCTCAAGCCTTTGCAGATCAGATTGAACAAAAGGTAGTAGCATTTCAGGAGTTCTTAACGGAGCAGAATAATTTGAGAGCAATACAGGTAATTGCAAATCAAACCGTTGTACAAGCAGAAGCACAGGCCAGAGCAAATATAGCGAAAGCCAATGGAGAATCGCAGGCCATCAGGATTATCAACGAACAACTGCGTCAAAATCCACAATATTTACAGTGGCAAGGAATTAATAGATGGAATGGACAGCTGCCTTATTCTCTCGGTACAGGTGGAGTAGTACCATTTTTTCAGCTGCCAGGGCCGGCCCAACAACATCAGCAAAACCAAACCAGTGAATAATACTCCGGTTACCATTTTTGATAACGACTGTCTTGATATATTTGAGATGTTCTAATATCATAGTCTGGTATGTGAAGCTGTTATGAGAGTAAGTGATGACAACGGAGAAACATTTGGTCCTATGATGAGGTTGTCTGCTAATGGAACTATTGGTGAGGCAGAAGCAGAAGGAGAGTAACCTTCATTTACTTTTTGCTATTTACTTGTCTAAAACGAAAGTAGTTGGAACTTGGACTCGGCTTATTCTCCGAGTCTAAAATAAGTCTAAAATAAGAAAGTCCGTCTTAGGTTTAGTGATTGTGTTACGACAAGGATAAGTATTTTGATCTTGTTATATTAGGTAATCGCAGGTAAGGCGGTCTCAACTTCCCCCAAAATGCGTTGATCCGTCGCCTGCGGGTTTACTTGGCTCGAATGTTTTCTTTTTTATTTCTTATGGCGTTGATATTAAGAGTTACTATTTTGAGATAGGATATCCGGGGTCTATCTTTCTTCAGTTGTAAATCTTGTGATTTTAAGTCCGTGTTTCTCCATTTCTTTGAAGTATTTGGCATAGAGTCTTTTGGTTTAGATATATCGTCTATTATTGATACCAAGGGCATTTTCTCTCCTGTGATATTACCCTGTGAATCGGTCATGTGAAAGGAGCTAGGGAAGGAGATAGTCAACAAACAGGCGAGGCAGTGGTGTAATAAATATGACTTCAGAGGAAATGACAAAGCAACGAAATACGGATGTCGAGGATTCAGATCTTGATGCATTAATCAGTACGCTAGAACAAAGTGGATTTGAGGTAGAACAGAGCAAAGATTCGGGAGCAGGTCTAATAGATGTAGTCTGCAAGATAAGTATTCATCCTAGTTTACCCGCAATTAATTGTGGATTTATTATACTAAAATCAGATGAGGGAGGATCTAAAGACTATGAAGACAATCAATTTTCCTTAAGGAAAATACAAGAGGCTATAGTACGTGGAATCAGAAGTGGCTTAGATAAAGTATACCTGGTTGCACCTAACGAAGAGATGGCAAAGTCAGTAAGCGGAAAGATTGAATGGTTAGCATCTTTTGGTAGTTTGTTAAGTTTAGATGCAATCTCTCTTGGTATATCTCCCAAGCAGCAGGGACCTGCAGTAATAACGCCAAGTCGAAAAAGGGTTCCAGAAGGTAAAAAAATCAGAAAGCGAACAATAAGAGAAAGAGAAGCTAAAATCGAAAAACATAGCAGGCCCAAAGGACAGAGAAGGAGAAAGGAAAGGAGATAAAGGCAAATGGGTGGTTGATAATTAGGATGACTATAGCCTAACCTTTCTATTCCTTTAACCATAGAATCTGTCTATCCTTCACTATAGTTCTGTACTATTTTCTATCAAAACGACCACAGTCTCACAGGCAAGCCAAAGAATGCTTCGTAATTATAATAAATAAAAATATAATGCCTAATCTGGCCAATAACCGTAAAAAGAGGGCTGGGATGGGTGGATAAGAACTACATTATCTTTTTGAACTTTTGCTTCTTCCCTTACTTTTGCCACTCATGGTGGAATTGCACACAGCAATAGGGTTAGCCTTCTTTACAGATCTGCTTTTCACTTTACTAACACACCTGTCAAACTTTTGTGTGTTTAATCCCTTTTTCATTCCTCTTGGCATATGCGAAGCTTGGCAAACATAATTAATTAATTAATCATTTAAAATATTCTGTACCAGAATTGTTTATCAACCTGAGTTTCCTGATTTTTCCCATTTTTCAAGGGTAGGATAAAAGACTTACGGGTCCAGCAAAGATAAGGACTGTAAATACTCAAAAATAATCGGAAAAACTAATAAATTTATACGTTATTATTGCACGGAGAGCACTTGTGAGTGAATAAGAATGGCTAAAATGATAGTTCAAAGTAAGGTTATTACAGCCAGAGAAAAAGATTCATTTGAAGATCAGTTGAACCACTTCTTGGCGACTCTTGAAATGGATAATTTCATTGGAGCCCAGTATCAGGAAAGCTCAGGAACATTCTCTGCTCTGGTGTTATTCAGGGTAAGACGAAGTTAGCACTTTTTGCCACCCTCGATCTTTATTGACTTGATCATACTATCGATCACGGGAATATAGCTTCCATAGGCTTCTGGGTCACTAGCAGTGTAGCGCACGATATATTGCATGTCCCCAGATACAGTGATGAAGACCGTTATTTTCCATATTTCCACTGAGGAAACAGGTTCATTATAGATTATTTTATATGCAGGATTAGGGTCAAGTTCAGTTCTCTCTGATTGCTCGATACTGGCTTCAGGAGATAACAGAATATTTTCTTTCTCTAGATCAGCAAGTCCTTCAATTGATTTGTCGGGATATTTAGAAATGTCCCAGGCTTCTAGTTCTACAGTATTACCCTGACCATCAGGGCCATCAGGTTGGAAGTTGGCCAAAGCCATCAATGGGGCTGTGCCTTCTCCAAATTTTTCGTTTAACTCCTCTTTTATCCAATTAGTTGGATATTTCATGGATATTCCACACTGCGTGCTAGTGTATGTTTGATTTAACTGCGTAGCCGATTGTGCAAACGAAGATCCATTTACAGTTGCCCAAGTAAGTAATAACAATGAAGCTAAAACTGATATCCCTGATAGTAATCGAGTTCTAGATATCATCAGCTTTTTAGATGAGACTACTTATATAAGAATTCCAGAATAGGGTTGTCAATCTCCTAAATATTGCCAACAATGACCTACCGGCACTTGAAAATGAATATAAAAAGTTACGACAAAATGTTAATTATCTAGAATCCAAAGAACTTGACCTAAGTATAACTTTGGAGGAACTGAAAAGCCAAATACGAAATGCAAAGCAGATGCCGCATTTTTACCGCCAATCCAGTCAGAAAGAGGTAAGCAAAATGCTTCACTTGTACAGACAGAATATGAGACTTGATAGACTGTTAACAGGATTTAAGAACAATAACGAAGACTTCATTAAGATTCAATTTGTGGCGAAGCAGACTGTTAAAAATGCCTTATCAGATAAGAGGCAGCTTTTAAAGCTTGCACTTAATGCACTGATAGAGCTATGGCGTGCTGATCCTACTAAATTTGACTCTTTAATTCATGGCAAGCCATCATCAATGATTTCAAAATCAACTATGATAAACTACTCAGGTAGTATCAACTGCTATACTTCTCCATTCTTATCCCACTATAACCAGAGTAACTATACTGAAAATCTTATGGAAATAATAGTAAAAGGAGCTGCTATCCTCTATGAAAAAATGGTAAAGGAGTTCACAAATGAAACTATGACTAATGCAGCTGCAGATAATAGTACAAAGTTATTACCTTCAATAATATACCTAGATGAACAAACGGACCATACATAAACTTATTGGCTTATATACTATTATGTCTTCAGGAGCCTGAGTCACATTAAGGTTAATTGTTCCTATTTTAGCAACGCTTTCCTGTCTATTTCTTAGCTTCTTGATCGCAATTATTTCTTTATAACTTCAACTTCTTTTGAACAGATTTATAGTAGGCACATAAACTGCTTTATATATTAATATTTTATTGTTTAGTACTTTAATTTATTATATGTACGTTAAAGTTATGAATTGGCGGCAAATATGACAAATAATTGCCACTTTTTATATATATTTATATCAGGGATGCTCAAATCACTAAAGTATGTTTAGTTTTAAGATATGTAATATATTCAATGATAAAGAGGGAAGGAAAAATTGAGCTGCCCGCCGCTGCCTAACGACAGGATTCCAGAACCAAAAAATAAGCGTCACTTCGTAGCAGATATATCTTTACCAAATACTCCTGTAATGCATCAAAATAACTGTGAAGAAGTAGATTATCAAGCAGAGGGACAACCACCAGGAATAGCAAGCTTCACAAAAGGATTAAAACATAATAATAGAGGAGAAGTAGCTAACTCAGTAGATTTCATCAGTTTCCGAAACGCTATACAAAATTGTTTAAATGAATTTCCAAACTACAGAATGAGTTTATCATTTATTGAAACCGTACCAGTAGGTACAGGTATAGCTGATCCTACTAAAAGAAGGCGATGGGTAAATCCTGTTTGTGGTTTATCATATGATTCAGAGGGCTTAGATAGTTTTAATCGTAAGATGGAGCCAGCTCCAAGAATTGATTCTTCAGATCCTCCAAATGCAGGAGCAGAAATGGCAGAACTATATTGGATGGCTTTATTAAGAGATCTAAACTTTACAGATTATGATGAAGAAGATTTAGCTCAAGAAGCAGTAGATGATCTTAGAAACAACTTTGGTTCATATAAGTTCATAACTGGTTGGATAAGAGATGTTGGAGAAGATATTGTACCTTTTTCTGTAAAGACACTCTTTCGTGGTACTAATGTAGGAGATGATGTCGGTCCTTATATATCTCAATTTATGCTGAGAGGAAATAAAGATGAGCCCATTGGAAGGGAAGAAGATGATGGCTACGTTAAATATGGTACAACAAGTATAGACCAGAGACATGTAGTAGCAAAAAAAGGATTAGATTTTATGACAGATAATGAAAGTTGGGTAAAAGTACAGGATGGTTTGCTAACATTTACTGATAGAGATAGGTTAGAAGACGATAATAATAGATATTTTGATGACAAAAGAAGATTTATAAGAAATTTAAGAGACCTTGCAACATACGTTCATTTCGACGTATTATATCAAGCGTATATAACTGCTTGTCTTTATATGATTAGTGCTGGTTTCATGGTGAGTGATGATAACCCTTATAGTAAGATGGATATAGAAAAACAAGAAGGGTTCGGCAATTTCGGAGAACCACATATTGTTTCTTTAATACCTGAGGTTTCCACAAGAGCATTAAAGGCAGAATGGTTACAAAAATGGTTTGTGCATAGACGTTTAAGACCGGAAGCTTTTGGAGGATTAATACATCATCATAAAGAGAATCCAAGATATCCTTTCATTGATAGGTCAACAATTCTTGCTTCTCCAGTTTTAGAAAAGATTTTTGAAACTCCTATGCATCCTTCCTATGGCGCAGGACATGCTGTAGTTGCGGGAGCATGTGTTACTGTGTTAAAAGCGTGGTTTAAAGATGGGCCTATGCCAGGCAAAATAGTAGAAGCAAAACATAATGGTAGAAGGTTAAAAAAATACAAAGGAGACGACAAAGACAAAATAACTATTCACGGAGAACTAAATAAATTAGCAGCAAATATTGCAATCGGAAGAAATGCTGCTGGAGTGCACTATAGAAGTGATTACACAGCTTCATTGCATCTTGGAGAAGAAGTCGCTATCAGCGTTTTAAAAGAACTTAAAAGCTATTTACCAGAACCGCAAAAGGATCCAGTACAGCCGATATTTAGATTTAAAAGGTTCTTTACTGATCCAGCTGATCCACCTGAATCCATTTAATTATTTTATTTAATTTTTATCTTTCTATTGTTCATAATATTAATGTACATAATATTAATGGAATACAACTTCTCCACATTGGATATAGTCAGATTCTTCTTTGGGTAATGGATGACCTTCTATTGGAATAGAAACTAACCATAATTCCATTGTTTAAGCAAGTATCGCAAGGTAGCCCTTAAAGACCTTAATATGAGTCAGCAGCATGCAAAATATTAGCAATCACAAGGAATCGGCAAAGCTATGGTCACACAGCTTAGTTCTCCCATTCTAAAGGAGTATTAAGCTTCATTCATTTTTCTGATTATTAGTTCCTTGATATGTAGGAATTCTTGCTCATTTAATACTCCTTCGCTTCTTAGGTCTACAAGTTTCCTTAACTCATCAGCAATTAAAATTGAATGATGATCATCATCTAATGGTCTGCTTGGTTCTTGTCTAAGACTCAGAACCTAATCTTTGCATTTGCGAACCTACTAAATCCTTTTTATTGCCTTTTCATTTCTGAACGAATTATCTCTATTAGATCTTCTGCCTTACTCTTTGGTATAGCTTGAATTATTCCTTCCGGATCATTATCTTTACCACCATCAGCTATACTATCCATCATACCCATTTTTGTTGGGCTCACAAGACCAGGAGCTTTGAATCTAATTGTAGAAGATAATAATCCTTTTTCTAGCTTGAGACTTGTAATTATGTCATATGGAATATCAACTATATTTTCTTTTATCCCTAGCATGTAAGGGTCTCTTATTATGATCCTTCTATCTGTTGCATAGATTTCATTTGGAGTGAAAAGCGAATCGCCTGGTCTTATCCTTGATTGTACTGCAACTAGAAGCATCAGGGTTTAGTATTTTGGATATTTTTTTTACCTGCCTGGCATCCTTTATCGCTAGTGATATCGTTAACCCCGTATCATCAACCTTGCCAAGATTGACTGGCAGTTGCTTTCTCATTACCGATTTAGAGATCTTTCTCTCATGTTGCTCAAGTTAGTTTAGTCTGAATTTTACTATTTAGTATAGCTGCACATTCTTTATTTTGATTGAGGCGATAGATATGCCCTCTATTCCTAGAGTACAATATAGGAGCAGGATAGTTTTCTAGACTATTTGACTGCAGTTACATATGAGTAATTATATATTGATATTATTAATTCAACTCTATATACGTTAATTCATATTACGAAGAGGAATGATCTATTTTGAACTATATAATGAGTTATGGAAGGAGAAATAATTATGGAGGCGGCGGTTATGGAGGCGGCGGTTATGGAGGAAGAAGACAATCTAACTTTGGAGGCCCTAAGCCCGTAGAAATGGGAAAGGAATACGATGTTCAAGTAACGGAAAGAAGTGATAGGGGTGACGGTGTCGCTAGAATACAAGGATTTGTTGTATTTGTTAGAAACGGAAAGGTAGGAGATAAAGTTAAGGTTAAGGTTACTTCTGTAGGAAACAGATTTGCAATTGCAGAAATTCTATAATACTCAGAGCCCAATACACACCTAGGTCACAGAGAAATTCAACCAAGAGCAGCATAAAGATAAACAAGAATAGTATAATTGATATTTTTCTATTTTCACTAGGTTCCTAATCTTCAAAAGAGGAATAGCACCAACTCGCATGCCGGTTGAAACCATAAGTAAAATCACCGCCATTTCTCGCTCGTCTGCTTTTTCCAACATCTTTTGGATTTCCATTGAAGTGTAAGGTCTATCCCTTCTACCGTTGTTTCGCTTTGACCTGCTTCTGCCCACATAACTTTTGATTTTCTTCCATCTTAGTTCGATGTCATTGCAATCATAGAACTTCCTTATTGCCGCTACTCTTGCGTTAATGGTGGTGGATGCTAACTTTAACTCTTCTCTTAAATATATAATATAGTCAATAATTGATTGCTGGATAATTTTAGGATCTTCCATTATCAGAGAATCACAGCTCTCAATATTGCGAAATTTCATGTATAGAGTCAACGAATTTTTATAGACAATTCTGCTATCAGGTGAGTGAACTGCTTGTATGAAATTCCCGTACGACCTACCCGACAGCAGATACTGACTCATCCACTCTAAGTATAAAACCGAAGTATATTAGTTACACTTCTGTATCTAAAATTGATATTTTACGTTCTCACAATATGCCAATTCTTCGAGTGTTTTTCTTTCTCCTTGGCCTATTAGCTCTTTAATTGTTTTGAGAGAAAAATCTGCATTTTGTAATATGGAAGGGGATTCAAGCTCAGTTCTGACTATTCTTGTTACTGATTTTATAACTGCACCGTAATTTTCTATTAGCATATTGTACTCTTCCTTTATAATTTCAACTTGTCTAGGATCAAGCTTTGATTGATCAACAAACTTATCAAAGACTTCATAAAGTCGTTCTATCAGTTGGATCTGTCTTGTAATGAGCCTCGACATTTTGATATTGTCCATATTTTTGTCACAAAACAGTATGTCTTTAGCTCTACTTTCAACTTCTGCCATATTAGAAGGAAGTCTTTGAATGTTTCGTGTATAGTTTTCCACAATAAAGATATTTTTGTCATGTCGTGGAGATGCAGAAAGAACTTCTCTCACAGGAGTATTGCTAAGTAAACTACCATCCCATCCATAAACTCCCTTCTCAACTTCAACCCATGGGAACCCGTATATAGGATAGCCAGAGCTAGCCAAGATATGTTTTTCTTTGATCTCCATTTCAGTATTATCAAATATAAGAGGTCTGGAATTCATGACGTTTACTGCAGTAATTATAAGTCTAGCCACTTCTGGTTGCTCTTCTTTTGTTGAAGCTAAATTAAGCTTCTTGTAATCTATGTATTTGTTAAGCGTCTTTGCAAGTGGCGAATGGTCATATACATATGTCCAGCTTCTTGGGTCATTAAAATATGGTTGTTGTTGTCGCTGATGTTCTGCATTTTCGCTATCTACCAATAGATTTTGTCCAGCGGGTTGTAATCTCCACCACCTTGGAATAAACATTTTTGGAACACCAAATATTGCAGCATTAGTTGAAGCAGAGGATATCCGCCTTGGCAAGTATCTCTGACTATAAACATCATAATCTATAAGATAAATATCAGGAATGATCTCATAGCTGCTTTCTGCAATCTCTAACCAAAACTCTTCAAGGTCATTCTCAGGATGGTCGCTTTTACTTCCAACAATTATAGCTGCATTAATGGCTCCTATGGATGTGCCAGCAGCTATATCTATTCTTATTTTCTTTTTTACTAAGGCCTTGAATACACCACATGCAAATGCTCCTAGTGAACCTCCTCCTTGTAACACAAGCACATTTTCTGTTAGTCTTGATTCCCTATGACGAGGATGGCTTTCTTCTTTCGCTCTAAAACTCATGATTCTTGTGAAATTCTTGGTATTTTTGGGAATTTACACCTTTCATTTTTTAATAAAGATGCCGTCTTGAAACCAGAATAACTTTGTTTCTGACACGTTAATTTTAGAAAGGAACAAATTATAACATTAACATCAATCATTAGCATGTACTATGTTATTTCCAGCTCTTGCACTTTGGGGATGCATGCCTGAATTAACTAAGAATTGTGTCGACATGACAAATGCATCAAGTACGTATCTGAGCCTTGGCTTAGGAGCAATAATTGGCGCCGTAATAAGTTGGTGGATTTATAATACGCAGAAGAAAACATCCGTGAAACAGGATGAGACGCTAAGACGTATAAACGAACTTGAAGAAAGTCACGATAAAGTATTGACAGAGAAAAAGCAAGAAACCTGATTGTGACTGTGGAGAAGAGCGCATTTGAACTTGTTCCTTGCACCAGGGAGAAAAACGAATTGAAATCAGAAATGGATAGGGGTGTTTGATATTCTAACTCTGCAATTATTGACCACTACTTGGACGGTGTTGTTTTGACATTTCCTCTTTCGCATCTTTTCAGCCGCTTTGGGTGCTGGCAGTGCCAGACAGCCTTTTTCTGGGTAATATAAACCATAGAGGCTGCAAATCCTTTAAATCCTTTTAAGGCGATCCAGGAATTATATTTAATTCTTATGTCTTATTAGCAGTAATTGTTGTTCATTTGGTCTTATGCTTTAATTGGTTTAGTAGGTGGCATAATCTCAACTGCAGTAATGACTCTCACTGAAATTCCATCATGGAAAAGGTGGGGTCTCCACGGTGTCTTTGAATGGCATGAAAATCAAATCTTGTCAAGTCGTCTGCTACGTCCTTTTTCTGATCATACTTGTAAGGAGGAAAATAAAACAACAATTCATTTTAAAGGTATATTTTTGCTCCATTTTCTAAACGGTACTCTAGCAGGAATAGCATTTCCATTCATTGTTTATTTTGCAATATGGGGAACTCCCCATGTTGTGTCAATATATTTGCCGGGGACACTTTACGGTTTCGTTCTGTGGCTTCTTACGCTCGTACCAATACATAAGCCAATAACGGGCCTTTCACCATGGAACCACCCCCTAGGTCACCTACCCGCACTTGCAAGTCTTGGTGGACACATAGTGTATGGAATTGTTCTTGGAGCCATAGTAAATACTCTTATGAAGTAGTGAACAGTAACTAAGTTGTTATAATCAGTGAGATTATCAGAGAAAAGTGCTATCCATCTAGCTCAGTTGACTTAGACACTTGTTTTAACCAATTTCATGATATCATCAGATGAGGCATTTTTCATAAGAAATGCATTATTCTGCTGTCATGATATTGGTCTTTCTTGTTGAATGCAGAACCTCCACGCTTCTGGATCCTATCTTTTAGTCTCAGAACTATATGCTAGAATGACTTTTGGGCTACAAGATATTGTAACATATATGTTGTTGCCCGCATATTATTAATAATGCCAGAAACTGCTGCTTCATCCTCAACTAGAAATAGACCGAGCAAACAGTATCGGTGCAATATCTGTGACAAACCATTTGATAGTGCTGAACATTAGATCCTCATCAGAGATTTGAACATAGCGAATTAGGACATTCTAAACCCATTGCAGAAGGCTGATATTTCTTCAATGCCACGTTTTTTAGATTATAGGATATCTCATATCACAATCATTTAGCCAAGACATCCAATAATATTATTGTCGTCTGATGACTGACCCTGTAAAAAAAATGCAAGTCAAGATATTATGCAAAAATGAAGACTTCTAAAGACCGTGCGAAAGATAGGCCCAGATGAGAAACTATATAGACGGTGTCTTCATAGGAAAAAGAAATGATGGGAAAATACTATTCTTAGTGTTGATAACCCAGAATAGTAAACACTTTTTAGTCTACTTCTCTACTTTTACGAGTTTTGCTACCGTACTAAATATCGGCGTATTGCCAAAGTGATTATTAATCTTGGTTGGATCAAACCATATATTTACCGCGTTATTATCCATCGTTTTTATGCTGACTGGAACATT
>Ga0126305_10000545_pt1 | contig 16281 bp, 18 predicted proteins | sample Plot26_FD_92536 | JGI IMG/M metagenome (GOLD analysis project Ga0126305, IMG submission 92536) | Serpentine soil microbial communities from UC McLaughlin Reserve, CA, USA - Plot26 | ecosystem: Environmental > Terrestrial > Soil > Grasslands | place: USA: UC McLaughlin Reserve, Lake County... | reverse complement strand
GGCCACAATTGGCCAGCTAGCGGTCGCCCAGCAGCTCGACGTGACCGAGCCTGTATCTTGGGATGCCACTGTGCGCGCCGCACTCGATCGCTGGGGGCAAATCGACGCCTTGGTCAATAACGCGGGTATCGCCGGACGCTCGGCGCCGATCTGGGAGCTTGGCGTGGACGAGTGGCAGCAGGTCGTGAACATCGATCTCACCGGCGTCTTCCTGGGCTGCAAGGCAGTTTTGCCAGTGATGATCGATGCCGGCTCCGGTCGCATCGTCAACATTGCCTCGATTGCCGGCAAGGAAGGCAACCCGAACGCTGTCCCCTACTCCGCGGCGAAGGCCGGCGTCATCGGGCTCACAAAAGCCGTCGCCAAAGAGGTCGCCACTAAGGGCGTGCTGGTCAACGCGGTCGCGCCGGCCGTGATCGAGACGCCAATCCTGGCTCAGGTGAGCGACGAGCACATCGCCTATATGACGAGCCGCATCCCGATGGGTCGCGTCGGCAAGCCGGAAGAAGTCGCCGCCTTGGTCGCGTTTCTCTGCTCGTCCGACCTCACCTTCTCGACTGGCGCCGTCTACGACATCTCCGGGGGCCGCGCGACATATTAGAGCGCCGTGCGCGGGAAGTGTCATTCCGACGAACTTGCGGGAGGAATTTCGTCCTAGTCGGCCAAGAAACACGACGAAACGACGAGATCCCTCGTGCCTCGGGATGACACCGGTCACCCCTGTGTAGCACTCTGAGGCGATCAGCTCTCGCCGCCGTCCAGACCAAACAGGAACAACTGAATCGCCGCCAGCGTCTGCTCGGACCCCGGGCCCAGGAAGACGTCATGGCTCGAACCGTAGATGATCTGCGCCCTAGCTTGTGGCATCAGCGCCAACATCCGTTCGGCGGTTTCTTGGCGAATCTCGCCGCGTTGTCCGCGCAGGATTAGCGCTGGGCAGCGCATACGGGCTAACACGTCCCAATCGGATCGGGGGATAGCGGCAGCCTCGATGCGGCGCACGATGTCGAGATCATGGCGCCAACGATAGCGACCTCCTGGAACTGCTTCGAGATCACTTGGAATATCGTGGCGTGCCCGGTCAGGGGAAAGTCCGAAACCCTCTTCGTAGAATCGAGTGGCGTCCGCATACGAAGCGAACTCCCGTGGTAGCGAGTCGACATCAGCAAGTGCTTGTGACGCTCGATCAGCGGTAACCTCGGGGTTCGCATCGCCAAGGACGACTCCACAAACGAGCTCGGGGTGCCGCGCGGCAAGGTGGTAGGCAACCAGCCCGCCATGTAATCGCCCGATGAGCGCTGGCCGCTCGATTCCGAGCCGATCGATCAAGCCCGCGACGTCGTCCGACATCGTTGGCGGGTCGTATCCGCCGTCGGGTCGATCGCTGTCACCTCGTCCCCGCAGATCTGGAACGAGGACCTCCCGGTCGAGTGCGAGCTGCTCCGCGAGATGGCGCATGCCTTCTCCGGTCTGCAGCACGCCATGCAGCAAGACGACCGGTGGGTGCTCAAGATTCGATGGGCCCGGCCAATGACGGTACGCAAGTCGGATCCCGTTGACATGCTCGAAGCCGGTGCGGGGCTGGCTCATTGACTGCTCCCAGCACGATAGTTCCGCAGCGCCGTCGTAAGGAGTCGCAGGGACTTGCTGTCATAGGATTGCGGCGAGATGATCAGGTGGGCAACTCCTTGCTCCTCGAATGCTCGCCATTCATCGGCCAGGACCTCGGCGCTGGCAAACTGGAACCGCGCTGCGTCTTCAGACTCGTCCGAATCTGGAGCGGGCTCCGTCGTGGCCACTATCTGACCGACGGTGACGTCGATCGTGTTTGGATCGCGCCCCTCAGCCGAGCAGGCGGCGTGAAACTCGGCAAGTCTCGGTGGCAGCTCGGTCGCCCGGCCCAGCCAGCAGGTGTTCCAGGCATCGGCAAGCTCTGCGGTCAGCCGCAGCATCCGGGGCCGCGAGGCTCCGATCAGGATCGGCGGACCCTCCGGTCGCGGTCCGCGCGGCAAGCTGAGGCAGTCGACAGCCTGTGCAAACCGTCCCTGGTAGTCGACGGCCCCGCTACGAAGCAGGGGCGCGATGATGCGCAGCGCATCCTCGAAGCGGCTGGCCAGATGATCGACCGGATAACCAAATGCCCGGAATTCCGGTTTGTGCCATCCCGCGCCGAGACCGAAAATCAACCGGCCCGCGCTCACCTCGTCGACAGCATCGGCCATCTTGGCGAGTAAACTCGGGTTGCGGAAGGCCGTGCACATCACCAGCGTTCCTAACTCGATTCGAGTCGTCGCCTCAGCCAGGGCGGCGAGTATTGTCCAGCCCTCCCAGACTCCGCGACGCTGATCGTCCCATTCGAATAGGAGATGATCGACGATCCAGATCGAATCGAACTGGTCGTGCTCCGCCTGGAGAGCAGCGTTGCGGATGTCTCCGTAGCGCAGAATCGTCCCGCTATCCGTCTCGGCGATGGGTATCAGAATTCCGACTTTCACATCGACTCCTCGACCCAGACCAGTACGCGGCGAAGCTAGCGAGCGCGGGCCACCCGCCGCACTGTACGTTGCTTGAAGCGTGAACGCCAAGATGTCGAGAGTCCCGGATAGGTCTGGACAAGCGTGGTCAGGGTACAATCGCTCGCCGGAGATATGCGCGGAGCGGGGCCAGATCCCGACTATCGCGGGGACACGGGGGAAGCATGGCCGCGCTGTTCGGCAAGGGACGCAACTCGGAGTCGCCACGGGGTGGCAGATCTCTGCTCGATGAAGTCATCCAGGGCAGCCCGGTCACTGACGGCTGGCGATTCTCGCTCAAGGGGTCACCGCGATTTTACGACGACGTGCTCCGCATTATTGAGAGCGACTCCGGCGCCGAGGTCTATTTCGGCGAGGCGCTAACCTATGAACGCGGTGCCGCCGTTGCGCTCTGGCGTGTTCGTGCCCGCAGCTTCGGGTGGCTACCAGTGTTGTACGACTGGTGGGCCGACCAGGAGCGGATCGAACCAGTTCGCTTCACCTTCCATCTCTATATTCCGCCGGAGCTCAAGTACCCAGCATTGGATTTGCGCGAACACTCGCCGATGGACGTCGAATCGTTCATCAAACAGGCGGCCCCGAGGAACTGATTCCGGGCCCGGGACGTAGGAGTCAAGAAACGGAACCGCCTCCGCGAATATCGCGGAGGCGGTCGCTTCGTTCGGGATCGAGTGCTCGGTCAGTCTCCCGCAATTCTTACGGGAGCCTGGTCGACCACCTCGACTACCTCGACCTCGGCCACGGCCAAGAGGCGCTCGGGGTGCACTTTCCAGCAGTCGGTCACAACGTCGGTGGCGCGGCAACGCATCACGTCGTCTTCACCATGGAGGGCCCACGCTAGCGAGCATCGGTATACCGGCTCAACCCTCCCACGCAATGGTCCGCAGTGTGCACGGACAAGCATCGGACACCCAAAGCGCCCCGGCTCCGCCGTCTGCTCTTCCTCGAGGAAGAGCCGGCGTCGCTCGCGGCTCATCGTCAATCCACCCCTTCTTCTGGCAGATCCCTAATTGGTCGCTCAGATCACGCACCAAACGCATCCTTCGCGGACCGAAACTTGACGCCCGCATGAGCGTCCGGGTCTCACCAGCGCCCCAGGAGCTCCTCTGCTCCGGGGAAGCCCCGCATCGGGACCTTAGACCAGTATAGCGTGGCGGCACGCCCCGGCCCCGCGCGTTGACGTTTATCGGGTTACCAGCTGACGCAAGACAAAGAGCATATTCGCCGGTCGTTCGGCGATGCGGCGCGCAAAGTAGGGATACCAATCGGAACCGAACGGCAGATATATCCTCATGCCATAGCCATCACGCACCAGTGCATGTTGCGCGTCTCTCCGCACGCCGTAAAGCATCTGGAACTCCCATCGACTCGGGTCGATCCCCAGGCGCAGGGCAAAACCCCGCGTGGCGCGGACGAGCGCCGGGTCGTGGGTAGCAATCGCCGGATACCGGCCCTCTTCGAGCAAGCGCTCCATCAGGCGGACAAAGGCGTCATCAATCTCGGATGGGCGCTGCAAAGCGTGACTCGCCGGCTCCGCGTATGCGCCTTTCACCAGCCGAACCCGCATCTGCAAGTCGATCAGGCGCTCGAGGTCTCGATCGGATCGATGGAGATAGGCTTGGATGACCGTCCCCACCAGCCCCGGGAAGTGCAGATGCAGTGCCTCGGCAATGGACAGTGTCCTCTCTGTGTAGGCAGAGCCTTCCATGTCGATCCGGACGAACCCGTCGACGCTCCTCGCCGTGTCCAGCAGCCTCAGCATGTTGTCATACGCGACGTCATCGCCGATATCCAAGCCGAGCATCGTCAGTTTGACCGAGATATTTGGGTCAAGGCGGCTGGCCGCTAACGCCCGCAGCGTCTCGGCATACGACTCGACTGCGCGTTCGGCTTCAGCTGAGGTGACGACGTTTTCCCCCAACCGATCCAGCGTTACCGACAGTCCTTGCCCAGCCAGCCGAGTGGCTGCCGACAGCGCATCGTCGAGTCCGTCGCCGGCGACGAAGCGAGCAACCAGATCACGGGACCAGCGACTTTCACGGACGAATTGCTCGACCTCATCTCGCCCGGCCGCGGCCAGAATGCCGTTGCGCAGCCACGTCGTCATCATCCGAGTTGGCGTCTCCGCAGTGGCGCTTGCCGCCCAAGAAGTGTCACGCTCGCCATCGCCAGCAGCGCCACCACGCCGAGCACCGCAAACGGCGCTTCCACCCCTGCCGCGTCGGCGAGCGCACCCGCCGCGGCGGGACCAGCGACAAGACCGACGTCGCTGGAAAGGCGAACGGCACCGACGGCGCGTCCGCCTCCTCCCCCGAGACGGAGAATCAGATCACCTGCCGAGCTGTTCCCGGCAACTTGGCCAACGGCGTACAAGGCCATCGGCACGAGCAACCAGGGTGTGCTTGGAGCAAACGGCACCAACAACATTCCGACACCGCCGATGCCGAAGCCGATAGCCAATGCTCTTGCGGCGCCGGCCTTGCGAATGATGCCGCCAATCGGAACCGCGCTGGCCAGATGGACAAGGTTCACGAAAAGGAGCATCAAGCCCACCTGACCGGCATCGAAGCCAAACTTCTCCGCTCCCAGCAATGGTAAGGAGACGACCCAGATGGAGTAGTTGACGAATACCAGGAGATTTGCCGCCACTGCCGCGGCCTGGCCAGACCGCGAAGGAACCACTATCGCTCTGGCGTGTTCCCTAGTTGCGCGTCCGCCGCGCGAGACCGCGGCTCGCGTACGCGCTAGCAGCGAGCTGGCCAGAAGGACCCCGGATACGACGGTCGACAACCAGAAAACCGCCCGCCAACCAAACTCAGCCGTCAAATACCCTCCGCTGAGGAGCCCGGCACTTCCGCCGGCGCCTGTTGAGAGATTGAACGCAGTCATGGCTGCACCGCCGCCGGGACGTGCGCGCAACACGGAGAGCAACCCAGCAGTCGCGAGCAGAGCCACGCCCACGCCTTGAATGCCGCGCGCCGGAAGGAGCGTCGCCTGCGAAGCAGCCACCGCCGCCAGCCCCGACCCAAGCAACAGCGCGGCTGCCCCAACGACCGCGGTCCATTTCGGTCCGACTCGCTCGACCAGCCATGCGGCTGGGAGATTGGTAACGAGACGCCCGGCGAAAAAGACAGAGAAGACAAGTCCGGCACTGGTGGCGCTCAGCGCTAATGATTCTTGAATATCCGGCAGCGCCGGCGACACGATGTCGACGCACCAATACGCGAAGAACAGGATGACCAGTGAGATTCGTTGCGGCAGCATGGGCGAAGTTGCTATTGCCTCGGTCGTGTCCGGACGTAACGCCTGCGCATGTCCTCGCTCGCCGACCGTCAGCCCGCTCAACCCAGTCTCCGCTTTGGCACCCCGTTCCACGCCCCGAGCATACCTGCCTCTGGAGGGTCGCGCTTACCGCATTCAGGAGCGGACTATCCTTCGCGCCATGATCGAGCCACGAACTGCTCCAGCCACCGGATTCCACATCAAAACGACCGTCCGCGACGCTCTGTACGATCGGATTCCTCTCGGTCAACCGGATCTCGCCCTGATCGGCACGGCCCCATTCGCTCGACTGGAGCGCATCCAGCAGCTCGGGTTTGTCTCACGAGTCTGGCCGGGCGCCCGGCATACACGCTTCGAGCATTCGCTCGGTGTCATGCATCTGACTCGCCTGGCGATCGACCACATCCGAGGGGACCCTGCGGGCCGCTGGCTGACCAATGGCGATGCGCGGGTGGCTGTCGCCGCGGCGCTGTTGCACGACATCGGGCACTATCCGTTTTCCCATGCCATCGAAGAGCTCGGCCCGCCGATCGTGCCGCATGAACGGGGCGGTCGACGGCTGATCGAGGGCCCCGAAATCGCGCCCATCCTGGAAGAAGCATGGGGCGTCGATCCGCACCGAGTCGCCAACTTCGTCGATCCAAATGGCGCGGACCTACCGCCAGCCGATCGGCTGCTACGCGGAGTGCTTTCCGGCGCGCTCGACATGGACAAGCTGGACTACTTGCCTCGAGATGCGCGGGCCTGCAACGTGCCGTATGGCGGCGTAGACACGGCGCGCCTCATCGATGCGTTGACCATCGCCACGATCGAGGGTCCGGGCGGCGATGTAACACCGCGCGTCGCGATCGGGGAAAAAGGCATCAGTCCACTGCACTCGCTGATCAACGCGCGGCAGGAGATGTTTGACAATGTCTACTGGCATCACACGAACCGCGCTTGCATGGTCATGCTTCTGCGCGCCACTCAGGATGCCCTCTTAGCAAGCGCTTTACGACCTGAAGAACTGACCGAACACGACGACGACTCTCTCCTGATGCGCCTGACCTCCGACGAGATGCCCGGCCCGACCCGCCGCCTGGCACGGGCTCTGCGCGACCGCCATATTCATAAGCGAGCGGTCGAGATCGGTTCGCGAGCCTTCGAGCTCTACGCCAGGCTGGGCAACCTCTTTTTCGATCCACTTGCGCGACGTGACGTCGAGCTACGGCTCTCTGCCTCATTGGCCGAGGAGATTGGAGAACCTGTTCCGGCTGAAGCAGTCCTGATCGACATCCCCAAACCCGAGCGTTGGCGTTCGGACGTCTGGGTCACCTTTGAGCGACCACCTGTCGGCTTTGAGCCCCTGATGCCATGGCGCGAGGTGGTGGGATTGACTGATGAAGACTTCAAGCGTTACGAGGAGCACCGCCGCCTGATTCGCATCGTCGCCGCCGAGCCATATCGCGAGGCCCTCTCCAGTTCGTGGGAAAAACTGCTCTTGCCCCTCTTGGGAGCGGCGATCTAACTCGCTGGTTCCGGGGAGATGAGCTCGACCTCGTTGCCGTCGGGATCGGTCACGTACATGGTGCGTACCGCCAGCACTGGATGCTTCCCATCACGGACCTCGACGCCCGCGTCCGTAAGCGTTGCCCGCGCTTCATCGAAAGCGGCCGCCGGAATGGCCAGCGCGAGATGGTGCAGTGTGCGCGGTTCTCTGAAGCTCTCCGTCTCCGGAGAAAGCGGCACCAGGACGAGCAGCGAAGGAATGCGGTTGGTCGCTTGCCCGGCACGGAAGAAAATTGGTCCTGACTGCCCCTCCGGGGTCATCTTCTCCAAACCGAGCAGGTCGCCGTAGAATGCGACAGCGCGCGACGCATCGCGAACATTGAGCACAACCTCGGCCAGCCCATCGATCTGGATCATGGTTCACTCCTCCCTCGTCCCCGATGTACACCTTGCACCAAGTTGATACCCTCAGCATGTGGCCGGTTCTGACACGAAATCTGATAGGATGGCAAAACCGTCGAATGACCGGTTGCGGCCTCGGAAAGCAAATGCCGGTCAAACGGAAGAACTGTCCAAACCGGCGCCACGGGGCGCCGCCGCGGGTGACACAGAGGAGGCTCACCGATGAGCGAGCGCGATCCACTCTCGATGTCGACCGACAACACGGCCCAAGGCAGGATGGACTCAGACACCGTTGAAGGCGGCCCTATTAGCCAGATCACGATCGGCGATAGGGTTGTCGACTCGACCGGCAAAGAGGTCGGCAAGGTCAAATTCGTCAAGATGGGTGACCCCAACGCGGCGACGGACCAAGGCCAGGAGGACGACCGTCCGGGAGTTTGGACGTTTGGCGGCGGCTCGTTTGACATGGGCAATATTCCTGAGCAAGCCCGTCATCAGCTCTTGCGGGTCGGTTTCATTCACATCGACGTGTCGTGGAAGGGCGACCGCTTTGCCGGCCCCGGCCAGATCGCCCGCGTTGAAGAAAACACGGTCTACCTCTCAGTCCCAGAGGCCAACTTGTTTTAAGCGTTACCGTCGCGTGCTTCATTCGCCAGCAAAGAGGTCGGTGCTCATGTAGCGCGTTCCAGTGTCGCAGGCTACGGTCGCAATCAGGAGCCCCGGCGCCTCTGCGGCGAGCCGCAGCGCTGCCGCTACATTTGCGCCGGTCGAGAAACCGGCGAGTATTCCTTCTCGCCGCGCCAGCTCCCTGGTGGTGTTGATCGCCTCCTCGTCGCCGATCGGGACCGTCCCGTCGCACAGGGTCCCGTCCCACTGCGGTGGAATCATGGCGTACCCCGCTCCCTGCAGCTTGTGCGCACCATCCGTGACCGGCAACCCGGCCAGTGACTGTGCCCCCGCCGGTTCTACGGCCAGGCAGCGAATGGCGGGGTCGCGCGCCTTGAGCGCTCGCGAGATTCCGATGAACGTGCCGCCGGTACCGACGATAGCGACGAATGCCTCGAGGCGACCGCCTGCCTGCTCCCACAGTTCCGGTCCCGTTCCCAGCTCGTGCGCACGTGGGTTCGACGGGTTAACGAATTGATCGGGACGCCAAGCGCCGAGCTCGGCGACGAGTTCGGTGGTCCGTCGTTCCACGAGAGCCAGATCCTCGCCGCTGACCTTGCCTGGAATTCCTCCGGACGCCTGCGGCACCAGCTCGATCTCCGCACCGTAGGCCGCGAGGAGTTGTCGTCGTTCCGGGCTGTTTCCCTCACTCATTACGGCGATCATGCGGTAGCCCATGATCGAGCAGGCCACGGCGAGACCGATCCCCATGTTGCCGCTCGTCAGCTCGACGACGTCCATCCCAGGGTGAAGACGACCATCTTGCTGAGCGTCCCGCAGACAGTGCAAAGCCGCGCGGTCCTTGATGCTTCCGCCTGGATTCATCGATTCAAGTTTGAGCAGGACGCGGCCAGGTAGTTGCTCAGTGAGGCGGTCGAGCCAGACGGCGGGAGTACCTCCGATCGCGTCGGCGATCGAGCCAAGAGCGGGCGGAGTGATCGACATCCTGATCCGCTTCCTCCAAACATTGTGCGTGGCGTCGCGGCCGGCGCGTCGGAACCGGCTGGCTATACTCGCCCGAGTATGCCTGAGATTACGTTCCTCGGCACCGGAACCTCCAACGGCGTTCCGGTAATCGGCTGCGACTGCGACGTTTGCCGCTCATCCGATCCCCGCGACCGACGTACTCGCACGTCGGCGCTTATCCGCTACGACGAGCATTCAGTCCTCATCGATACCGCGACGGAGCTGCGCGCTCAGGCGCTCGCCAATGACGTGCGCCGGGTGGATGCGGTCCTGATGACTCACGCCCATGCCGACCACACCGGGGGATTCGACGATCTCCGGCGCTTCAACGAGTTGCAAGGGGCGCACATTCCGGTCTACGCCGACCCCGGCACGGCAGCGATGTTACGCGAGCGCTACGCCTATACCTTCACAGATCTATTCCCGTTCTATGGCGGCAAACCGGATCTCATGCTGCACGAAATTGACGGAACCTTCGAGCTCTTCGGGCGGCAGATCGTCCCCGTTCCGGTGCTCCATGGGCGATTGCCGATCACCGGATTTCGCATCGGCGATCTCGCCTACGTCACCGATGCCAAGGAGATACCTTCCTCCTCGCTCGACCTTCTTCGCGATCTAGACGTGCTCGTCCTGAATGGATTGCGCGTGCGCGCGCACCCGACGCATTTGAGCTTTTCCGAAGCCATCGACGTCATCCAGGCCGTGCAGCCGCGCCGGGCCTATCTGGTTCACCTCTCTCACGAGACCAGTCACATCGAGGCGGAACGCGTCGTGGGGGTTGGAATTGAGATCGCCTGGGACGGTCTCGTGGTCAGCACGGACGACGATTGATCGAGGCTGAACGGGCGGGACGAGGCGCGTTTTGGTTGCTAACCGTTTCACTTCGGCAGTTCCTTGCTGCGCGCAAGTGCCTTGATTACGGGACGTTCTGCGATCCAGCCTTTGTTATGATCGGCATGGGCACGGCAGACCTCGTCTGCGCGTCATGCGCTCTGCGGCGTGCGCCCTGGGACTCACGATGAAGTCCGCCCGGGTCGGTTCCGATAGACAGTTGGGTCGCGCAATGGCTCGAGACGATGTCGGTGGCGCCGGGATGCGGCTCGGCTCTCACCGATGAAGATCGCCCTTGTTTCTCCATACGACACGGCGCATCCCGGCGGGGTGTTCGAACACATCGCCCACTTGCGATCGGAGTTCGTGCGTAACGGGCAGGACGTGACCGTGCTTGCGCCGCGGGGCCGCAAGGGCGGTCTGGAAGTGCGTGACGGATTCTATGGAATCGGGCGGACTGTACCGATTCCCGCAAACGGCAGCACTGTCCGCGTGACCTTCGACGTGACGCTCTACACGGCTGTTAAGGCGCTCCTCCGTCACGAGCAATTTGACGTGATTCATCTGCATGAACCGTTGATCCCTGTCCTACCGTACCTGGTGCTGCTTAATTCGCGCTCGGTGAACGTTGCCACGTTTCACGCGTTTCGAGCCTCGAGCCCTTGGTACACAGCCTTCAAGCCGTACATGACCTTCATGATGTCGCGGCTCGACGCTCGCATCGCCGTTTCGGAGCCGGCACGCGACTTTGTTAGCCAGTATTTCCACGGACCGTACGACATCGTTCCCAACGGCATCGACGTGCACCGGTTCCGCGACGTTGAGCCGTTCTCCTGGGCCCGCGACGGCATTCCCCGCATCCTTTTTGTAGGGCGGTACAACGAGCCGCGCAAGGGCTTCAAGTACCTCCTGCGCGCCATGCCATCGATCCACCAGCAGTTTCCGGACGCCAGGTTGGTGGTGGTTGGCGGCGGAAAGCCAGACCGGTTCGAGGGCCTCATGGAGCGCTATGGCGTCCGCAATGTCGATTTCGTCGGACTCATCACGCCGGAGCAGCTCCCGCGCTACTACGCGAGCTGCGATCTCTTCTGCGCACCCTCGACCTCGGGGGAGAGCTTTGGCATTGTGCTGCTCGAAGCGATGGCATCGGGTAGACCCGTCGTTGCCGGGGACATTCCCGGGTATCGCAGCGTGATGACGAACGGGAAGGAAGGATTGTTGGCGCCACCGAAAAACCCTCATGCCCTGGCGCTGGCCATCGTCCGGCTGCTGGCCGACGCGCCCTTGCGACACCAGTTGGCTGCCTCAGGTCAAAAAACCGCAAGCCACTACGCCTGGCCTGAGATTGCCTCCCAGGTCCTCAGCGTCTATGACCGGGCGCTCCAGTCCTCCGCTGCGCCTCGGTTGACCGGCGCACTCTGATGGGCGGCAGAGCGTGATCTCCGAGCTTATTGGGGCGCGAATCAGGAACTCGACGCTGCGCCTCGGTGAAACTCTCGCGCGCTGGGGACTGACGCCGAATCTGCTTACGGCCGTTGGCTTGGTCGTCAATTTACTCGTCGCCGCGGTGATCGCCAGTGGTAGCTTGCGGACCGGCGGCGCGCTACTGCTGCTGGCCAGCGGCTTCGACATGCTCGACGGCGCGGTCGCGAGGGCATCCGGCACGGTGACGAAGTTCGGCGGATTTCTCGATTCGACGATCGATCGCTACTCAGAATCTCTCGTCTACGCCGGAGTTCTGGTCTACCTGCTCGGTACTCGGGACTACCGCCTTGGCTCGCTGTTGATCCTCGTCGCCACGGCCGGCTCACTCCTCATCAGCTATGCCCGGGCGCGGGCGGAGGCTGCCGGATTCCAGGCTTCGGTCGGCCTGCTGGCTCGGCCGGAGCGTGTACTCATCCTCGCCGTCGGACTGCTCACGGGATATGTCATTCCGGCGTTGTGGATCCTCGCCATTGGCACCCATCTCACGGTCATCACTCGGATGGCCCACGTCTGGCGCCTCTCCCGAACGATCGAGTCGCGGGTGGGCTAGCCTATGAACGGATCAGATGGGGTCGAAAGTCGTCCCCGCGACGACTGTGATGAAGCTTCCGCGGACGATCTCGACGCAGATCCAATGCTCAGTTCACCTGCTGATATCGAATCCGCCGGACGATCGTGCATGGCGATTCTCGTGCTAGTGGCGGTGATCGTCCTCCTCCTCGTCGTCTGGATTGGCTTGCGCTCAACCGGGGTCGGTCAGTAGGCCTTCGCCCATCCTGGATCCATGTGGGCGATGTTATGATCGGTAGGACCGTCGTTCTTCGAATTTGGGAGTCGCACCAATGACTGCACACAATAACGGCCGCCCCGGCGGTGGCTCTGCCACCGGACTCAACGTCGCGGTCGTCCAGATGAACTCACAAGACGACAAGCGTGCGAACATCGCCGCGGCCCTCAATCTGATCGACCGCGCGGCGGCGACCGGCGCGCGCCTAGTAGCGCTGCCCGAGGTTTGGCCGTATCTCGGCCCAGACGACATGAGTCGCGACCAGGCGGAAACGATACCGGGACCGATCACCGAACTGCTGGCACAGCGCGCGCGGCAGCACGGTATCTACGTTCACGGGGGCAGCATCTACGAGATGAGGCCGGGCGACCCGGGGATGTACAACACTGCCGTCGTCATCGATCCCACAGGTGACATCATCGCCCGCTACAGCAAGATCCACATGTATGACGTCGTGCTCGACGGCGTCGCTAAGTTCCAGGAGTCGGCCACTGTAACACCTGGAGCTGAGATCGCCGCCGTCACTGAGATCGACGGCATCCCGGTCGGACTCACTATCTGCTACGACCTGCGCTTTCCGGAGCTCTTTCGCATCCTGGCGCTGAAGGGTGCGCAGGCCATCCTGTTGCCTGCCGCATTCACCCTCATGACCGGCAAGGACCACTGGGAGACATTGATCCGCGCCCGAGCGATCGAGAACCAGTTGTACATGATCGCCCCAGCTCAGTGGGGAACACATCCTCCAGGCAACTGGTGCTACGGCCGGTCAATGATCGTCGACCCGTGGGGCACGGTGGTGACGACTGCTACCGACGGCGTCGGTTTCGCCCAGGCCACCGTCGACCCGTCGCGTGTCGCGGCTGTCCGCCGCCAGATTCCGTCGCTGACGAACCGGCGCCCTGAGGCCTACGCGTGGCCGGAGGAATCGAGATCCCTCGCGACAGGACGCATTGCCCTCTAACCTCGCGCCGTCAACCGAGCGCGATCAGGAGCGCCTGTCTCGCGTTTACGGCGAGCTTGCTCTTGGCGTCCTGCAGCCAGAATGTGAAGACGCCGACCCTGGAGCCGGCCCCAACGCTCCTGGTTGTTACCGCGACCGCGGGACCTCCGCCGGTCCCCACACCGGGTGAGCAGCAGCGCTATATCGTGCGCGAAGGAGACACGCTATCCGGGATCGCGGCCCGCTTCGGCGTCTCTGAGGAGGCGATCCTCAAAGAGAACCCCCTCTCCGATCGCGATCGCCTCTTCGTCGGGCAGGAGTTGGTAATCCCCCCCCCGCAACCGTGATTCACCTGACTCTAGGACTGAGATCCTACTGCGCTTCCTTGACCCGTTCCTGAGGTCGTGGTACCGTTCCGTTGACGCTGCTGGCAGCGGCGTCGACTCCAAGACCGTAGAGGGTAAAGGAGGTGATGCCCATGAGTAGTCACGGTACCAGGGGCATCACGGTGGAGGCCGCTCGCCGCTAAGGCACGGCTGCCGTGATGCCACGAGACGAGGGTCGGACAATCGTCCGACCCTCGTTTTTTTGCCCTCGTTTTTTGTAAGTGTACGTTGCTCGGACCCCGGATTTATCCGGAATCCCGCGGTTCCAGCCCAATCGGGACTATTCCTCCGCCTCCGCGCCTGTCGATTCCCCGGCAGCGGATTCTTCCGGCGCCGCCTCAGCAGCCTCTTCGGCCGCTTCTTCCGGCTCCTGGTAAACCGCCTCGACCTGCACGATCGTCTCATCCTCGGCGGTGACCGCAGTTACCCCTTGAGGTAGATTGAGATCACCCACCCGGATTGCGTCGCCGGGGCGAACGAGCTCCGAGACGTCGATGTCGATCTGGTGCGGAATGCTGGCCGGCAGCGCCTCCACCTCAACCTCGTTACGGATCTCGGCGAGCCTGCCGTCGATGGTGTTGCTCGGATTGTGGAAGGCAATCGGCACGATCGCGCGGACCGGCATCCGCAAGTTTGGTGCGAAGAAGTCAACATGAAGCGGCTCGCGGCGAACCGGATCCTGCTGAACCTCGCGAATGAACACCGACTGGTCACCGTCCTCCCAGCGGAGGACGAAGAGGGTCGAATGCCCGTTCGTCTGGTAGAACTTGAGAAACTCCCGGCGATCGACGCTCACCGGGACCGTGCCTTCGACGACCGGGCCGTAGACGACGCCAGGCACGAGTCCTTGGCGCCTGAGCTGTTTGACCTTCTTGCCGACGACCGTGCGACGCTGCGCCGCAAACTCCTGAGTTGCCATCACCCATACCTGCTCGTGAATCCGATCACCCGCTGAGCCCATTGGGTCACGGAACAAAAACCCGGCCAGGTCGAGCTCGACCTGGCCCGGGAGAACGACCCCGCATCCTACCACAGAAGTGAACCGGCGATGTTCAGTGCGATTCTCATTTCCACGCTGGATTCGTTGCTTGACGCTCGCCGATACGAGCCGTACCATCAGCCGAATCCTCAAGGCGGCTGCGTCGCTGACGGCGTCACTTCATACGCCGCCCGACCCCGATCACCGCCGCGAGCTTTGGGCGCGCTACGGCTGACAAGGAGGTCGCCGCTTGGGACGTTACCTCATACGCCGGGCGATTATCTCGATCTTCACCCTCATCGCCATCAGCATCGTCGTCTACACCATCCTGGCGCTCGCGCCGGGTGATCCCCTGTCGGGGTTTGCCAACAATCCAAACGTTCCCCCCGAATTGCGGGAGCGGATCCGTAAGACCATGGGGCTGGAGGACCCCATCCATGTGCAATACATGAGATGGGCGTCGGCGTATGTGCGAGGAGACTGGCTCCAGTCATACTCGGCGAAGATCCCCGTGCGCGAATACGTTTTGTCTCGCTTACCTACGACGCTCATGATTACTGGCTCAGCACTGCTGCTGAGCATCCTCGTCGCCCTCCCCATTGGCGTCCTCTCGGCGATCAGGCAGTACTCGCTGTTCGACCAGGCGGCGACGACGTTCGCATTTCTCGGTTTCAGCATTCCGACGTTCTTTTCCGGCATCCTCATGATCTTGATTTTCAGTGTCTATCTCGGCTGGCTACCGTTCGTCTATGACAGCCAGGTGACAGGGTTCTTGCCGAACCTCAAGCAGTCGATCATGCCCATTCTGGTGTTGGGTCTGGCCGGTTCGGCCCAGCTGATGAGGTTCGTCCGCGCCTCGATGCTGGAGACGATCAGCCAGGACTACGTCCGCACCGCCCGCGCCAAAGGGCTGCGGGAACAGTCGGTTGTCGTCCTCCATGCCATGCGTAACGCGCTGATCCCGGTGGTGACAGTGCTGGCACTACAAGTGCCAGATATCTTCGGCGGCGCCATCATCACCGAGCAGATCTTTCGTATCCCCGGTATCGGCCGCGCCCTGATCGACGGCATCTACAGCAAGGATGTCCCCGTCGTCATGGCGATTACCTTCGGTATCGCGGTCCTCGTCGTCCTCTTCAACGTCATCGCCGACATCCTCTATGCCGTGCTCGACCCACGTATCCGCTACTCGTAGCCATCGATTGCCAGGGCGTTAGGCATGGGCACGATTGGACGAAATCTGCGCCGGCGTTCCGGTCATCAACGGCGACCAACTCGCTCTTGCGCGGCTGACCAACCGCTGATCTGGCTCGTTCCGGAGGAACTGCGATGACTCAGGGCATCGACATCAACCTCAAGCGCGCCACCAGCACAGCAGTTCCCACGGGAAGCGCAAGCCAAATTGCGCTCCCGAACGTCGCTGGCCACCCACGTCCCGATCTCCTGGTCGGCGACCTAAAGGTCAAGCAGCAGCGCTCGTTGTGGAGCGATGCCTGGCGTCAATTCCGCAAGCACAAGCTCGCCATGGCCGGTCT
>Ga0126305_10000544_pt1 | contig 16303 bp, 17 predicted proteins | sample Plot26_FD_92536 | JGI IMG/M metagenome (GOLD analysis project Ga0126305, IMG submission 92536) | Serpentine soil microbial communities from UC McLaughlin Reserve, CA, USA - Plot26 | ecosystem: Environmental > Terrestrial > Soil > Grasslands | place: USA: UC McLaughlin Reserve, Lake County... | reverse complement strand
TTTGTCGAATCCCTGATGCGGGAGCTGGACGTACCGGTCGAGACCTTCGACGAGCGCTTCACGACGTCGCTGGCCGGTCCGGGAGCCGACGACGACGCCCGGGCGGCCGCGCACCTGCTCACGAGTTACCTGGAATGGTGGAAGAACCGACAACCGTGATCCCTCCGCCGGGCCCGCCCCGGCGCCATCGGACGAAGGCCTCGCACGGCCGGATCTTCCTGCGCCGGATGGTCGCGCTCGCCTTCGTCCTCGGCCTGCTGGCGATCCTCGTCGGCTCGGCCTGGGCGATCCTCGGAGGCCGCGGCGAGGAGCCTGCTCCGCCGCCGAAGCCGGTGGCGGCGACGCCGAAGACGCTGCGCATCATCTTCCCGGAGGGGTTCACTCGCGAGCAGATGGCGACCCGGATCGGCGAGGTCAACGAGATCGCGGAAGCCAGGCGGAACGTCGAGCCCCGTCTCTCGCCCACTCGGTATCGAGCGCTGACGGCGGGCTCGTCGAGGGTGCCACCCCAGTTCCTGACCGAGGGCAGGCCGCCGAACCTCGAGGGCTTCCTGTTCCCGGCGACGTACGAGTTCACGGCGAAGACGACGACGCGACAGCTCGTGAACAAGCAGCTGACGGCATTCCGCCGGAGCTGGTCGCAACTCAATCTCCGGGCCGCCCGGGCGAAGAACCTCACCGCGTACGACGTCCTGATCATTGCCTCGATGGTGGAGAAGGAGGTGATCGCACCGGAGGAGCGCGCGCTCGTCGCGGCCGTGATCTACAACCGCCTGAAGGCCGGGATGACGCTCGGGATCGATGCGACGATCCGCTACGGGCTGAATGTCCCGGGAACCGAGTCGCTGCGCGAGTCGCACCTCACCGACCCCACGCCGTACAACACGCGGATCCATCCGGGGTTGCCGCCGACGCCGATCGCGAATCCGGGGCTCGCCTCGATGCAGGCGGCGGCACATCCGGCGAAGGCGAACTACCTCTTCTTCGTACGCAAGTCGGACCGGGTGCACCACTTCTTCACCGCGTCCGAGCGCGAGTTCATCAACTACCTGAACGCCAACGGCTACTAACGTCGCGCTGATCGGGACGCCCCTGGCGCACTCGTTGTCGCCGCGGATGCATAACGCCGCCTTCGAGGCGCTCGGGCTCGACTGGACCTACGTGGCGTGGGAGGTGGAGCCGGAGGAGCTCGAGGCTGTCCTCTCACGACTGGCCGGACTCGGGTATGCGGGCGCGAACGTGACGACGCCGTACAAGCAGGACGTGGCCCGGCTGGCCAGGGCGAGCGAGGAGTCCGTCAACACACTGCTCTTCCATCCGCTCCGCGCCACGAGCACCGACGCGGCGATCCTCGAGGGGCTCGAGCACGAGAGGGCCGTGATCGTCGGCGACGGCGGTGCGGCCGCGGCCTTTCGCGCGGCGTTGCCGGGCGCGACGGTCTTCGCCCGCCGTGGCGAGTGGCCGCCGGAGACGGCCGGCGCCGACCTCGTCGTCAACGCGACCTCGGCGAGGGATGAGATCGTCGTGCAGGTCGCGCGGGGTCAGACGCTCGTCGACCTGCCGTACCCGGGCTCGGCTACGGCCGAGGCGGCCAGAGCCGCCGGGGCCCGCGTGCTGACGGGCTCGAGGTGCTCGTCGCGCAGGGCGCGGCCTCGTTCGAGCTCTGGACGGGCGAGCCGCCGCCGGTCGAGGTGATGCGGCGCGCCGTAGGCTTGTCGGGTGCTCCGCCTCGCGACAGCGGGTGAATCCCACGGCCCGGCGCTCGTCGGGATCCTGACCGGCCTTCCCGCCGGGCTCGAGCTCGACAGGGAGGCGATCGACGCCGATCTCGGCCGGCGGCAAGAGGGCTACGGTCGCAGCCCCCGCCAGCGGATCGAGCAAGACCGGGTCGAGGTGCTCGCGGGGCTGCGCCACGGCCGGACGCTCGGGACGCCGATCACGATGGTCGTCGCGAACAGGGACCACGAGAACTGGCGCTGGGGGATGAATCCATGGCCGCCGGAGGGTGAGCCCGAGGGGAAGGGCACGAAGCCGGTCAGCCTGCCGCGCCCGGGTCACGCCGACCTCGCCGGGGCGCTGAAGTTCGGCCACGACGATGTGCGCAACACGCTCGAGCGCGCGAGTGCGCGGCAGACGGCGATCACGGTCGCCGCAGGTGCCGTCTGCAAGGCGCTTCTCCACGAGCTCGGCGTTGAGGTCGCGGGGTCGGTGCTCGAAATGGGAGACGTCGACTCCGCCCGCGCCGATAAGGACACTGTCGGCGGTGTCGTCGAAGTCCGCGCTCGCGGGGTTCCGCCGGGGCTCGGCTCCTACGCAGCCAAGGGGGATCGCCTGGACGCCCGGCTCGGAGCTGCGCTGATGGGGATCCAGGCGGTGAAGGGCGTCGAGATCGGCGACGGCTTCGGCCTCGCCGGCCTGCGCGGCTCGCAGGCACACGACGAGATCCTCCCGGGGCTCAGGCGCGAGACCAACCGCGCAGGCGGGATCGAGGGCGGCGTCTCGAACGGCGAGGAAATCGTCATGCGCGCGGCGATGAAGCCGCTGCCGACGCTGATGCGCCCGCTGCGATCGGTCGACCTCGGAAGCGGCGAGCCGGCCGAGGCACTCGTCGAGCGGAGCGACGTCGCGGCCGTCGAAGCGCTCGCCGTCGTCGCCGAGGCGTCGGTGGCCTTCGAGCTCGGCCGCGCCGCACGCGAGAAGTTCGGCGGCGACTCCCTCGAGGACTTCCTCGCGGCGCACCGGGCGTACCTCGATCGCATCCCATGGCGCACGCCCTAGACCGCCACCTCGCCCTCATCGGCTTCATGGGCGCCGGCAAGACGACGGTCGGCTCGCGCGTCGCGGACCTGATCGGGAGGCCGTTCGTCGACCTCGACCAGGAGATCGAGAAGTCCACGCGCCGTTCGATCCCGGATCTCTTCCGCCGGGAGGGAGAAAAGGGCTTCAGGGTGTTCGAGGCCGAGGAGACGCTGAGGACGCTGAAGCGCGACCGGCCCGCCGTGATCGCGCTCGGCGGCGGCGCGATCGAGACGCCTGCGATCCGCGAGGCTCTCCGCGAGCACGCCCTTACGGTGCTCGTCGAGGTCGAGGTCGACGCTGCGTGGAACCGGGTGGCGCGGTCGACGAGGCCGCTCGCGAGCGACGAGGAGCAGTTCCGGCAGCTGTACGAGCGCCGCGTGGGCCTGTACGACGATGCGGCCGACGCCCGGGCCGACGACCTCGACGGCGTCGTCCTGGCGGGGCTCGGCGTTCGGATCGAGCCGGGAGCGCGACCCACAGGCGACGTCCTGCTTGCCGACCCCACGGCGCTGGACCTCCACCCGCTCGAGCTCCCGGAGGTGCGCGAGGTGCGCGAGAAGTCGATCGAGGAAGCCCAGCGACTCTGGACCGACCTGCGCATCTCCCGGGACGGGACGATCGTCGGCTACGGCGGCGGGACGACGACGGACCTCGCGGGCTTCGTCGCCGCCACGTACATGCGCGGCGTCCGGTGGATCTCGGCGCCGACCACACTCGTCGGCCAGGTGGATGCCGGGATCGGTGGCAAGACCGGCGTCGACCTCCGCGAGGGCAAGAACCTCGCTGGCGCGTTCCACTACCCCGAAGAGGTCGTGATCGATCCGCAGCTGATCTCGACGCTCCCCGAGGAGGAGCGCCGAGCCGGTATGGCCGAAGTGGTCAAGACGGGACTGCTCGCCGGCGTCGACGTCTGGGACCTCCCCGAGAAGGAGATGATCGGCGCCTGCGCGGCGTACAAGTCCGGCGTCTGCCTGGCGGATCCCTACGAGGGCGGCCGCCGCGCGATCCTCAATCTCGGCCACACCTTCGCGCACGCCCTCGAGGCGGCGTCTTTGTACACGGTGCGCCACGGAGACGCGGTCGCGCTTGGCCTCCTCGCCGCGCTGCGTCTCTCGGGGCTCCCTACGGACGTGGTCGAGACCGTGCTCGATCCCCGGCCGGTGGCGGTCGACCGCGAGCGGGCGTGGGTTGCGCTGCAGCGGGACAAGAAGATCCGCGACGGTCGGATCCGGCTCGTCCTCCTCGAGGCGCCGGGGAAGCCGGTGTGGGGGGTCGAGCGCCCCGAGGCCGAGGTCCGCGCGGCGCTCGACGAGCTGATCGCTGGCTAGGCTCCGGCTCGTGCTCGTCGGCGTGCTGCACGGCTCGAACTTCAACGTGCTCCACCGGCGCGACCCGGCTATCTACGGCGGGCTTTCGCTGCCCGAGCTCGAGGGGAAGATCCGAGACTGGGGGGCCGAGCTCGGCTGCGACGTCCTCTGCCGCCAAACGAACCACGAAGGCGAGTACGTCGAGTGGTGTCAGGAGCTCGGCGACTCCGCCGGCGGCCTCGTCGTCAACTCGGGCGCCTGGTCGCACTACAGCTACGCGATCCGCGACGCGCTCGAGCTGGCGCGCTGTCCCGTCGTCGAGGTCCACCTCTCGGACATCGAGAACAGGGAAGACTGGCGGCGGCACACTGTCCTCGAGGAGATCGCTGCGCACCGGGTAATCGGCAAAGGCCCAGAGGGCTACAAGGAGGCACTCGAATTCCTGACACGCGAGTAGACCGCCTGCGGGCGCTGCTCGAGGAGCCGCTGCTCGTCACCGCGCCGACCAACGTCCTCTACCTGACGGGCTTCGAGAGCTCGAACGCTGCGGTTCTGGTGGAGCAGGACCGCATCCGGCTCTTCACCGACTTCCGCTACGCCGAGCGGGCACGGGAGCTCGCAGGGGTGGAGGTCGAGCAGACCGAGCGCTTCATCTACGGCGACCTCGCCGGTCGGATCCCCGACACGGTCGGGTTCGAGGCGGACGCGGTCAGCTACGCGAACCACGAGGTCCTCCGCGAGACGGGCGTGGGCCTAGTGCCGCGCCGCGGTCTCGTCGAGTCGCTGCGTGCGGTCAAGGAGCCTGGCGAGCTCGACGCCATCCGTCGGGCGTCCCGGATCACGGACGGCGTGTACGAGCGCCTGTCCGAGGAGCAGTTCAGCGGGCGGACGGAGAAGGAGCTGGTCTGGCGGATGACCGAGCTCTTCCACGAGCTCGGCGCCGACGAGCCCGCGTTCGCGATCGACATCGCGGCGGGGCCGACGGCGGCGAGCCCGCACGCGGTTCCCGGCGACCGGGTTGTGCAGGAGGACGAGCTCGTGCTCGTCGACGCCGGCGCCAAGCTCGACCACTACTGCTCCGACTGCACCCGCACCTTCGCGGTCGGCGACGTGTCCGACTCGCTCCGAGAGATCTACGACCTGACGAAGGAGGCCCAGCAGGCCGGCCTCGACGCAGTACGCGCAGGGACGACTGGCCGCGAGGCCGACGCGGCCGCCCGTACCGTCATCGCCGATGCAGGCTACGCCGAAAACTTCGGCCACGGGCTCGGTCACGGCCTCGGGCTCATGGTCCACGAGGCGCCGACGCTACGGCCCGAGTCCACCGACACGCTGGAGTCGGGCAACGTGGTCACGGTCGAGCCGGGGATCTACCTGAGCGGCGTCGGCGGCGTCCGAATCGAGGACCTGGTCGTGGTCACAGAGGACGGCTGCGAGATCCTGACCGCCTCCACCAAGGAGCTGATGAACGTCCGCTAGCCTCCGGCCGTGGCCGACGTCGTCAACACGAACCAGTTCAAGAACGGGATGCACATCGAGCTCGACGGCTCGGCCTGGCGCATCGTCGAGTTCCAGCACGTCAAGCCCGGGAAGGGCGGCGCCTTCGTCCGCACGAAGCTGAAGAACCTCGACTCGGGCTCGGTCGTCGACAAGACCTTTCGTGCCGGCGAGAAGTTCCCGCGCGTCATCACCGAGACGAAGAACGCGCAGTACCTCTACGACTCGGGCGACGAGGTCGTGTTCATGGACGCGCAAACCTTCGAGCAGATCAGCCTGGCACGCGAGTCCGTCGCCGAGGCGCTCGACTTCCTCCAGCCGTCCAGCACCGTGCAGCTGATGACCGTGGACGGCCGCCCGTCGGGCGTCCAGCTGCCAGCCTCGGTTGAGCTGACGGTCGCCGAGACGGAGCCCGGTGTCCGGGGAGACACCGTCTCGAACGTGACGAAGCCGGCGAAGCTCGAGACCGGCGCGATCGTCCAGGTGCCGCTCTTCGTGAACCAGGGCGACCGGATCAAGGTCGACACCCGGGAGCGGCGCTACATCAGCCGGGCGTAGGAGGGTCCGGCGGAATATCGCACCCTGGCGGCAAAGCCGGTATTTCGCCAGACCGTCCTCGACCCACTTCTACACTCCCTTCCATGCGTTCGATGAGTGATCGCCGCGCGCTGGCGCTCGCCCCACTCGCCCTTGCCTCGGCGTTCTGCGCCTCGCTGCTCGTAGCCCGCTGGGTCTACTCCGAGCACGGCGCCTACCGGTTCCTGGCCTGGAACCTCTTCCTCGCGTGGATCCCACTGGTGGCGGCGGTCGCGGTCTACGACATGCACCGGCGCGGAGTCGGCATCAGGCGGCTCCTCCCGCTCGCGGCCCTCTGGTTGCTGTTTCTCCCGAACGCGCCCTATCTGCTCACCGACTTGATCCACCTCGGCTCGCGCGACGACGCGCCGCTCTGGTTCGACCTCGTCCTCTTCAGCGCCTTCGCGTGGACGGGCGCATTCCTCGGCTTTTTGTCGATCTACCTGATGCAGGTCGTCGTCCGTCGAACGCACGGCGCGTTGCTCGGCTGGGCGCTTGTCGGCGGAAGTCTCCTAGCGAGCGGGTTCGGGATCTACCTCGGCCGCTCGCTGGGCTGGAACAGCTGGGACTTCGTGACGAGCCCGGGGCCGCTCCTCGCCGACGTCTGGGCCCGTGCCTCCGATCCGCTGTCCCACCCGAGGACACTCGGAATGACCGTTGCATTGACCGCGCTGCTCTCAGTGCTCTACCTCGTGCTCTATGCCTTCGCGCAGTTGCCTGCCGCCGAGCGAGCCTCTCGTTAGGGTCCGGCGGATGCCCGCCCTGGTCGACACCACGGTCCGCCTCGTCAGCCAGGAACCGCTCTCCGGCCGGCTGCCGACCTCGGTGATCCTCGACCTCGCCGAGATCCTGGACGGCGCAGGCTTCGCGTCCCTCGAGGTGTCCGGCGGGGGCGTGTTCGACAGCGCCGTGCGCCGAGGCGTCGAGAGCCCGTGGGAGCGGATCCGGGCGATCAAGGCCCGGACGAAGACCCCCCTCGGGATGGCGCTTCGCGGCCGCTTCCTGGTCGGCTCTCGTCCGGTCGGCGGTGACTTCGTGCGCCGGTTCGTCAAGACGGCCGCCGAGAACGGCATCGAGGTCTTCCGGCTGCACGACCCGCTCAACGATGTGATGAATCTCCGCGAGGCGGGCGAGGCGATCACCGGCTCAGGCGGCGAGTTCGACGCGGGCCTGATCTACAGCCCCGGCCCGACGGGCGAGACCGACGCGCTCGTCGAGCAGGCGCGCAAGCTACCCGAGCTCGGCGCCACCCGGATCCTTCTCCACGATCCGTCCGGATCGCTCGAGCCCCACCGCGCCAGCGAGCTCACGTCTGCTATCGGCGAGGCGAGTGGCCTCCCGATCGGGATCTACTGCCAGGGGTCGGCGGGGAACGCGCTCGCCGCGGCGCTCGAGGCCGCGCGGGCCGGGGCGGACCGCATCGCGTGCGCCGTCTACGCGGTCGCGCTCGTCCTGCACCGCGTCGCAGGCGAGGGGCTCGCAGACGTCCTCGAGGGGCTCGGGCTCGAGTCTGGTGTCGACAGCAAACAGCTTTGGCGAGCCTCCGACCTGATCGACCAGCACATCGGCGACGAGCCGGTCACGCCGCTCGCGCCCCGCATCGCGGTGCGCGCCGCCCAGCACAACCTGCCGGCCGGCCTCGTCGCGGCCCTCGACGCGCACCTGCGCACGCAGTCCATGGGCGACAGGCTCGACGAGGTGCTCGACGAGCTCGAGCGGATCCGCGGGGAGGCCGGCTGGCCGCCGCTTGCCGCGCCCATCGGGCAGATCCTCGGATCGCAGGCGCTGATCCACGTCCTCTCGGCGAGCCGCTACGGACTCGTCGTCGACGAGCTGCGCGGCCTCTTCCAGGGCGACTTCGGGACGCCTCCGGGCGAGCTCGACACCGATGCGAGCCGCGCGATCGAGCTGAGCTCCGACGGCGAGACGCAGCAGCTCGAGCCGGCCGCCGACCTCGAGGACATCCGCGAGGACGCGGAGGGCCTGGCGACGAGCGAGGAGGAGCTGCTCCTGCTCGCGCTCTTCGGCGAGGAGGCCGAACCGCTGCTCTCGGCCATCCGCGGCAGGGCCAGCGGCGAGGAGCGGCTGATCGGCGGCAGCGTGGATCAGGGCCGCGCCGAGCGGATCCGCGAGATCGTGCGCATCGTCCAGGAGAGTGGAGTTGCCGAGATCGCGATCGAGGAGTCCGGCATGCGCGTCTCGGTCCGGCGCCGTGAGGAGGCCGACTCGACTGCAATGACACCGGCTCCAACGCCTGCGCCGTCGGCTCCGACCGAGCAGGACATCGCGCCGCCCGCAGTCGAGGCACCGACCGACGGAGTCGTTCGCGTGGAGGCGCCGATGGTGGGGACTTTTTACCGCGCGCCTTCGCCCGGAGCGCCACCGTTCGTGGAGGAGGGAGCGCCGGTCCTTTCCGGCCAGACGCTCTGCATCCTCGAGGCGATGAAGCTGATGAACGAGATCAAGGCCGACCTCGACGGCGTCGTCCGCCGGATCTACGTCGAGAACGGCCAGCCCGTGGAGTTCGGCCAGGTGCTGTTCGAGATCGAGCCGGCACTGGGGCGGCCGCTCGATGCCATTTAGCAAGGTTCTCGTCGCCAACCGCGGTGAGGTCGCGGTGCGTGTGATTCGGGCGCTCCACGAGCTCGACGTCGAGGCCGTGGCGGTCTACTCGCAGGCCGACGAGGGATCCATGCACGTTCGGATGGCGGATCGCGCGATCTGCATCGGCCCGCCGGCCGCGTCCGAGAGCTATCTCCGGATCCCGTCCGTGATCGCCGCGGCGACGACGACCGGCTGCGACGCCGTGCATCCGGGCTGGGGCTTCCTCGCGGAGAACCCGGCGTTCGCGGAGGCGTGCGCCGACAACGACCTCGTCTTCGTCGGCCCGACCCCTGAGGTCATGGCCCGGATGGGCAACAAGGTGTCGGCCCGCGACGAGATGGGCGCCGCCGGCGTGCCGCTCGTGCCAGGCACAGGGCCTGTCACGGTCGGCGAGGTCGGCCGCGGCGCAGACGGGCTCGGGTACCCCGTCCTTGTGAAGGCGGCGGCGGGAGGCGGCGGGAAGGGCATGCGCCTCGTCTCGGTTCCGGACGAAATCGGTTCCGCGTATGCGATGGCGGCGGCCGAGGCGGAGGCGGCGTTCGGCGACGGGCGGCTGTACCTGGAGAAGGCGATCGTCCCGGCCAGGCACGTCGAGGTCCAGGTGCTCGGCGACTCCCGCGGCGGAATCCTCACGGTCGGCGAGCGCGAATGCTCGATCCAGCGCCGCCACCAGAAGCTGATCGAGGAGTCGCCTTCGTGCGCACTGACCCCGGAGACGCGCGAGGAGATGGAGGCCACCGCCGAGCGCGCCGCGCGCGCAATCGGGTACACGAACGCCGGGACGTTCGAGTTCCTCGTCGGCCCGGACGGCTCGTTCTACTTCATCGAGCTGAACGCCCGGCTACAGGTCGAACACCCGGTCAGCGAGCTTGTCACCGGCATCGATCTCGTCCACGAGCAGCTGCGGGTCGCGGCGGACGAGCCGCTCTCCCAAACCGGCCGCGCGCCGCGTCGGGGACACGCGATCGAGGTGCGCGTGAACGCGGAGGACCCCGCGCGCGACTTCATGCCGATGCCGGGCCGCCTCGAACGCTTCCGCCCGCCACTCGGGCCCGGCGTCCGCGTGGATACGTTCGTGGAGGACGGCGCCGTCGTGCCGCCGCACTACGACTCCCTGCTCGCGAAGCTGATCGCGTGGGCGCCCGACCGGGAGCTCGCTCTCGCCCGCTGCCTCCGGGCGCTGAACGAGTTCGAGGTCACCGGTCTCCCGACGACGATCGGCCTGGCCGCCGAGGTGATCCGGAGCGAAGCGTTCGCCCAGGGCGAGTACTCCACGAGCTACCTCGAGAAGCACTCGCCGGCAGAGGCAAGTAACAGTCTGTTGCTTGGCTCGGAGGCGCAGTGAGCCAGAGCCGCCGGGCGTCACGCCGCGCCGCGCTCTTCATGCTGTTCCAGTGGGACGTGACCGGAAACGATCTCGGCTCGACGTACGAGGGCGAGGTCGATGACTTCGCCTGGGAGACCGCCAAGGCGGTGGCCGACAACGCGGAGCACCTCGACCGCCGGATCGACGAGGCGACCGAGGGGTGGCCGGCCGGCAGGCTCGGGGCCGTCGAGCGGAACGTCCTCCGCCTGGCGATCTACGAGCTCGAGCAGGGCGAGATCCCGCCGGAGGTCGCGATCGACGAGGGCGTCCGCTTCGCGAAGCGCTACGCCTCCAACGAGGCAGGCAAGCTCGTGAACGGCATCCTGGGACGCATAGCGCGAGAGGAGGTCGCATGACGGAGCCGGAAGAGCCGAACCCGGAGGAGAACCTGACGCGGGCCGAGGAGCTGCTCGAGCGGCTCGACGAGGCGCGCAGCCGGCTCGAGGCCGCCACGGATCCCGACCAGGCGATCGAGATCCTGAGCGAGCTCTCGGAGATCGCGAAAGACGTCGAGGCAGAGATCGCGAAAGCGAAGCGCGAAGCCGATGCGCAGCCCTGACGAGCACCGAGAGCGGGTCGAGGACTTCCTCGCAGGGCTGGAGCTCTCCGAGGAGCTCAGGCAGCTGGCCAAGGTCGTTCGGTACGCGCTCGCAGGCGGCGGAAAGAGGATCAGGCCGGTCCTCTGCCTGGCGACGGCCGAGGCCGCCGGCGGCGATCCAGACGAGGCGCTCGCCGCAGCCGCGGCGCTAGAGCTCGTCCACTCGTTCTCGCTCGTCCACGACGACTTGCCGGCGCTGGACGACGACGAGCAGCGACGCGGCCGGCCAACCGTCCACGTGCGCTTCGGCGAGGCGCAGGCCATCCTCGCCGGCGATGCGCTCCTGAACGAAGCGTTCTCGCTCGTGCTCGGCTACGAGCAGCCGCACGTCGGACGCGAGCTCGCGCTCGCGACGTCCGGGATGATCGGCGGGCAGTACCTCGACATCAACGGCGGCCGGGAGGACCAACTCGAGCTGAACCGGTTGAAGACCGCGCGGCTGTTCGAAGCCTCGGTCGGCTGCGGCCTCTGGGTCGCGCAGGTCCCCGTCGCCAGACAGCGGGACTGGCGCAGTTTCGGCGCCGAGTTCGGGATTCTCTACCAGGTCGTGGACGATCTCCTCGACGGCGACGGGCTCGTGAGGGAGCGCGGGCGTCCGGCGACCCTCGAGCTTGCAACGGCGACGGAAGCCCTCGCGAGGGCAAAGCTGAACACGATCGACGCCGACACGTCAGTCCTCACCGGTCTCGTCGACGAGCTCGTAGCCCGCGTTCAGCAGTCCTCGGTGTAGCGCCACTCGCGCGCCTTCGCGCAGAACTCTTCCTCGCTCGCCGTGAAGAAGTGCCGCACGGTGCCGGGACGTCGGAGGTATAGAGGTAGTTGCGCCCGGCGGGCCCCGCGGCGGCTCGCATCGAGCGGACGCCGGGGTTCCCGATCGGCGTCGGGGGCAGACCCTTGTACCGGCGGGTGTTGTAGCGGCTTCGGCTGCGGAGGTGCGCACGCGTAAGCGGGCGGGTCCCGGGGATGCCGAGGCCGTAGCGGAGAGTGGCGTCGATCGCGAGCGGCATCTCCGCCTTCAGGCGGTTGTAGATCACGGCCGAGACGAGCCGCCGCTCGGACGCGACCGCTGTCTCGCGCTCGATCATCGAGGCAATCGTCAGGACGTCGTAGGCGTTGAGATTGCTCGCGCGTGGGCGGCGGAGATGGATCCCGCGCCAGCGCGACTCGAACGCGGAGATCTGGTTCGCGACGAGGTCGGCGGCGCGCGTGTGCTGCGTGAACTCGTACAGCGAGGGGAAGAGGAACCCCTCGAGGCTCCGCCGCTTTCAGGAGCGGCCGGAAGGCGCGCGGCGCCCGCGCGCGGCCTACCGCGGCCCTGTACCCACCGCCTGACAGCCTCGGCGTGACGCCGCGCTTGCGGATCGCGATCTTCCGCACCTCCGCGACGCGGTCGGCCATCTGGCGGACGCTGAAGCCCTCGGGAAACACGATCCGGAGGGTGACTGGCGCCTGCGCCTGGCTGGCGCCGCGAGCGCGAGTGCGCCGGCGATCGCGACGAGAACGGCGGAACGGCTCGGCATCTCTTTAGCCTACGGACCGATGAGGAAGCGGCTCGACGTCCTCCTCGTGGAGCGCGGCCTGGCCGACTCCCGCACGCAGGCGCAGGCCCTGGTCATGGCAGGGCGGGTGCCGGGTTTCGACAAGGCGGGCCAGCAGGTCGACGAGTTGGCGCCGCTCGAGGTCGTCGAACCGGCGAGATTCGTCTCGCGCGGGGGCGAGAAGCTCGCGCACGCCCTGGAGGAGCTCCACGTGAACCCCTCCGGCCGCGACGCCGTCGACGTCGGCTCGTCCACCGGCGGTTTCACCGATGTCCTGCTCCAGCACGGAGCCCGGCGGGTGATCGCGCTCGACGTCGGTCGCGCGCAGCTCCACGAGCGCGTGCGAGAGGATCCTCGTGTGACGGTGATGGAAGGCGTGAACGCAAGGCACCTCGAGGAGCTCCCGTTCACGCCGGATCTCGTGACCTGCGACGTCTCGTTCATCAGCGTGCGCCAGGCGCTCCCGCCTGTGCTCCGGCTCGCGGAGCCGAGGTGGGAGGCGCTCGTGCTCGTGAAGCCGCAGTTCGAGGCGGGCCGGGCGGACGTCAAGGGCGGCGTCGTCCGAGACCCCGAGGTGCACCGACGCGTGTTGCGCGAGGTCGCGGAGGCTGCGCGCGGCTGGGACGGCGAGACGCGCGGGGTCGCCGACTCGGGCCTCCCCGGGCCGAAGGGGAACCGTGAGTTCTTCCTTCACCTGGCTCACCGTGAGGGCGCAGAGCTGCCGCCCGAGCTTGACGGCTGGATCGCCGATGCCGTCGGTTAGCCGGGTCGCGGTCGTCGCGCACGGCCGTGCCGATGTCACCGATGCGACGGACGTCGTGGAGCGCCTCGCGCGTGAGCGCGGAATCGAGCTCGTCGAGGACTCACCGGACCTCGCAGTCGTCCTCGGCGGCGACGGGACGATGTTGCGGGCGCTCAAGCGCTTCCTCGGCGCGGGAGTCCCTGTGATCGGCGTCAACTACGGGCGGGTCGGCTTCCTCGCGTCGATGGGCAAGGAGGACCTGGAAGCGGGCCTGGGCCGCGCTTTCGACGGCGAGTTCGAGGTCGTGGAGCTTCCAACCCTGGAGGTGGACGTCGCGGGAGAGCGGCACGCGGCGGTCAACGACGTGGTCGCCCACAGCGGCGTGCTCGGCCGGATGGTCGAGCTCCGCTGGTCGATCGCCGGCGAGGACATGGGCACCGTCCCGTGCGACGGCCTGATCGCGTCGACACCGTCGGGCTCGACCGCCTACAACCTTTCCGGTGGAGGCCCGGTACTCGTCTGGGGGCTGGATGCCATGGCGGTGACGTTCGTCGCACCGCACTCGCTCCACGCGCGGCCGCTCGTCGTCCCGCGAAACCGCAAGCTCACCGTGTCGAACCTCACACCGGACGTGGAGGTCGCGCTGATCGCCGACGGGCACCAGGTCGCTGCGATCGGCCCGGAGGAACCGGTCCAGATCCGGCTCGCGGACGAAGTCAGCCTCCTCGCCACGTTGCCGGAGATGACCTTCTTCCGTCGCTACCGCGACACCTTCGCGTCCTAGCCGCTGCGTACCCTGACCGCCGTGCTGCGCCGACTGCGCATCGAGAACCTGGTCCTGATCCGCGAGGCCGAGCTCGAGCTCTCGGAGGGGTTGAACGCGATCACGGGGGAGACGGGCGCCGGCAAGACGATCCTGGCGCAGGCGGTCGGCCTCCTCCTCGGCGCGAAGGGCGACGCGAAGGCGATCGGCCCGGCCGGGAAGGAGGCCTACGTCGAGGCCGAGTTCGACCTGCCCGACGGGTTCTTCGAGGAAGAGGGCCTCGAGGCGCTTGCCGGGCTACGACCGGAGGACGAAGCGGGGCTCGTGCTCGCGCGCCGGATCTTCCCGGACGGCCGAACTCGCGCCTACGCGTGGGGGAGGGCGGCAGCGCGGGAGGATCTCGCCGTTGCGACCGAGCTCCTCGTCGGGATGTCCGGCCAGTTCGAGCAGCGCCGACTCGCGCGCCCGGCGTACCAGCTCGAGGTGCTCGACTCGTTTCTCGGCGACGACCAGCTCCGGCGGCGCGCCGACCTGCGCCGCGCCTGGCGCGCGCTCTCCGCGGCCAGGAGACGCCATGACGAGGTCGCTGCCGACTCCGCAGCCGCGGAAGCGCGTCTCGCCGAGCTCGACGCACTCGTCGAGGACACGAACGGGCTCGAACCGAGCACGGAGGCGACGCTCCTCACCGAGCGCGAGCGGCTGCGCCACCTGACGGAGCTCGCCGAGGGCTCGGCGGCGGCGGCCGAGGCGCTGTCGCCTGAAGACGGCGAAGGCGCTGCGGTGCTGGCCGCCAAGGCGGAGCGCTCGATCGCGCCGCTCGAGCGGCTCGCGCCGGAGCTCGCGGCGGCGGCGACCGAGCTGCGCGATCTCCAGGTCCGGCTCGCAGACGTCGGAGCCGACCTCCGCGGCTTCCTGGACTCGCTCGAGGCGGAGCCCGACAGGCTGGAGCACCTCGAGGCCGAGCTGGAACGGATCTCGGCCGCGAAGCGCCGGTTCCGCTGCGAGTCGTACGAAGAGCTGCTCGAGCGAGCAGCCGCCGCCCGCGCCGAGCTGGAGGCGCGCGAGGCGGGCGCCGATCCAGCAGCAGAGGCTGCTGAGGAGCTCGCGGAGGCCCAGGCACGCGTCGAGTCTCATGCAGCCGAGCTCCACGAGGCGCGGGCTGCGTCCGCTGACCGCTTCGCCGCCGCGGTCGCGGCGGAGCTGCGCGGTATCGGCCTCGGCGACGGCGAGTTCCACGTCGAGCTGTCCGACCGCGAGCTCGCCTCGACCGGCACGGACGCCGTCACCTTCCTGATCCGCCCGAACCCCGGTCTCCCGTTCGCGCCGGTCGCGGAGACCGCTTCAGGTGGCGAGCTCAGCCGCATCGCGCTTGCCCTCGCGGCGGCCGCTGGCGATGAAGCCACCGGACGGGCCGGCGGAGCTGGCCCGTCCTCAAACGGCGCCGCCGAGTCGGCGCCTCGGCTCACGCTCGTCTTCGACGAGATCGACGCCGGAATCGGCGGCCAGACCGCTCATGCAGTCGCGCACACGCTGCGCAGGCTGGGCGAGCGCTCGCAGGTGCTCACGATCACGCACCTACCGCAGATCGCGAGCGCCGCCGACCGGCACCTTCGCGTCGAAAAGGTGCCGGGCGACCCGACGCACACGCGTATCGAACAGCTGGCCGAATCGGAGCGGAAGGACGAGCTCCAACGTATGCTCGGCGGTCGAGAGTTTCTCTCGACCGTTCGATGAGCTTCGTCGAGTACAAGGGACACGCACGACTCGACCGCCGGACGAAGCATCTCGTCCGTCGGCTCTCGGCCGACGACATCGCGATCATCGACCACACCGACCTGGACCGCGTCTCGGCCGAGGAACTGCTCGAGTCGGGCGTCCGTGTCGTCGTGAACGTCTCCGACTCGCAGACGGGTCGGTACCCGAACCCGGGACCGCTCCTCCTGGTCCGGGGCGGAGTGCGGCTGATCGACGCGCCAGGTGCGGACCTGTTCGACAAGGTCGACGACGGCGAGCTGATCACGGTCCGGGGCGGAAGCCTCTTCCGCAACGGCACACGTCTCGTCGCCGGGCAGGAGCTCAGAGCCGACGACCTCGCCGACGTCCTCCGCGACCAGCGGGGCCGGGTGACCGAGGCGCTCGAGACCTTCGCCGAGAACACGATGCGCTACCTTCGGGAGGAGGGGCGGCTGCTTTCCGAGGGGATCGGCTTCCCCGTCATCGAGACGCGGTTTCGCGACCGGCATGCGCTCGTCGTTGTCCGGGGGCCGGGCCACAAGCGCGACCTGCGCATTGTCCGTCCGTACGTGCGCGACTTCCGGCCGGTGCTCGTGGCCGTGGACGGCGGCGCCGATGCGCTGCTCGAGGCGGGCTACAAGCCCCACGTCATCGTCGGCGACATGGACTCGGTCTCCGACCGCGCGCTCGGCTCGGGGCCGGAGATCCTGATCCACGCCTACGAGAACGGCACGGCGCCCGGCGCGGAGCGCGTGCGGGCGCTCGGGCTCGACCATCAC
>Ga0126305_10000543_pt1 | contig 16319 bp, 14 predicted proteins | sample Plot26_FD_92536 | JGI IMG/M metagenome (GOLD analysis project Ga0126305, IMG submission 92536) | Serpentine soil microbial communities from UC McLaughlin Reserve, CA, USA - Plot26 | ecosystem: Environmental > Terrestrial > Soil > Grasslands | place: USA: UC McLaughlin Reserve, Lake County... | reverse complement strand
GTTTGTCGGACAGCGAAAGAAAATTAAAAAATTCAACGCTGTCGGGTAAAAATTTTATGGCAATATGTATATCGAGTTCAGATAAGGTTTGTTCCGTAATGTAGCGATCGTCACCGTCTCCTTCAAGCATTAAAACAAATCGGTTCATAGTTAAAAGTTTGGTTACTAAAATTAGCAATTGGTTGAATAGAACCAACGAATTAACCGGACCTACAAAAAAGCCCCACGTTAAACGTAAGGCTTCAAATAATTAATAATTCAATAATCAATAGCTATTTATTCTTCGGCTTACTACTGAAGTACTCAAATCGTTTAGCACTATATTCTGCCATATCAGGAATAGCTTCCACCTTATAAGCACCTTCATCCAGCTTCTTCTTTGTTTCTTCAAATGCTTTTAATGTTTCGTGTATTTCGGCATCTGTATGAACAGCGGTAGGAATTAGACGGTAAATGATATGTCCCTTTGGAATTACAGGATAAACAACCACCGAGGCAAATATTCCATAATTTTCCCGAAGGTCCATCACCATCGCTGTTGCTTCTTCCACACCTCCTTTCATATAAACAGGTGTAACCACTGAATCGGTCTTACCAATATCAAACCCTTTTTCTTTTAGTCCTTTTTGAAGTTTCAGTGCACTGTCCCACAATTTATCTTTCAATTGGGGCTGTGTACGTAACAGATCAAGGCGCTTTAGATTACCAACAACCAAAGGCATAGGTAAACTTTTCGCGAAGATCTGGCTGCGGATGTTCCAGCGTATATAATCAATGATAGCCCTGTCACCAGCTACAAAAGCACCAATGGATGCCATTGATTTCGCAAAAGTTGAAAAATATAAATCTATATCATCCTGAACGCCTTGTTCTTCACCAGCACCTGCACCTGTTTTTCCTAATGTTCCAAATCCATGGGCATCATCCACCAACAAACGGAACTGGTATTTTTCTTTTAAGGCTGCGATCTCTTTTAGTTTTCCCTGGTCTCCGGCCATCCCAAATACGCCTTCAGTTATAACCAGTATTCCACCTGCACCCTGCTTTTCAATTAATGAGGTGGCACGTTCCAATTGTTTTTGACAATCTTCCAGGTCGTTGTGTTTAAACACATACCTGTGCCCTGGGTGTAAACGAACTCCATCGATAATGCAGGCGTGGCTTTCTGCATCATATACAATTACATCATGCCTTCCGCACAGTACATCAATGATGCTGACCATTCCCTGGTAGCCATAATTCAACAAACACGCATCTTCTTTCTGTTCAAATGCAGCCAGCTCTTTTTCCAGCTGTTCATGTAAATTCGTGTTTCCACTCATCATTCTTGCTCCCATGGGAGTTGCTAGTCCATATTGTGCTGCTCCTTCCGCATCTGCTTTCCGCACTTCCGGATGGTTGGCCAACCCCAGGTAATTATTCAAACTCCACACGATTACGTTTTTGTCACGAAATTTCATTCGACTTGAAATTTCACCTTCAAGTTTTGGAAAGGCATAATAGCCATAGGCTATTTCACGATGTTGCCCAAGAGGGCCATAGTTCTTCACGAGACGTTCAAAGAGATCTGCCATTTGTTTTTGTTATTTAATTTATTGGTTACGGTTTAACATTACTTTGGGTGATAGGCTTGCTTTTTATGCGCCAGGCAGATGTACAACCTTACATCCTGGCCTCCGCTTTTGCGGCCAACGGCGTTAGTTTTATTTTCTATTCTGTAATTAGGTTAGCTCTAACAGTAACCGGCTTCGCAAGCATTAAGATTGCGGCAAATTTAGGAAATTCATTCAAAATGTGAGGCTCAGCTAATACCTAAGTACTTCTACTGCAATTTTCCATCCTCCTGTTTCCTTACGCCAGATTCGCATGTAGTTTTCTGTTTTATTGTTGATATGCGTATTTCCATAAATAAAGGCAAGATCACCGCTTGATGCCATTTTGGAGCCCGTGATTGTAAACTCAATATCTGGCGGAGTTGCTTTAATTATTTCAGCCCTGATTTCCGCTTCTGTTGCCGGTTGAAGACCGTTGCGGTTTAGAATACTTTGTTTGGATAAATAATTTTTATAGGCGCCAGTTTTGTCCACTTTGTAGCTGGCAATAAAGTTTTGTTCTGCCTTTACCAGATCAGTTGAAGCCTGCCCGGAAATTTTTTTCGTTGTGATCTTTTTTAAACCGGATTGTAAAACTTCTGGCAAGTTACCAACTCCAAGGTCTACCAAAAACTTCCAATCACCGTTGGCTGCTATATGCCATACTGTTGTAAATCGTCCTGTTGCTGTTATTGAATCTTTGCCTGCAGGCCGCAACGTCCACGGGCCAGTTGTATATCCAAAATCATTGGAGTTAGCTATCTCCGCAAAATTTGGTGCCCAGTTGAGAACAAACGGGCCATCCTGTTTTTTGTTCCATACTTCCAGTCCATTGACAGCTTTACCTTGTTCAAATACAATTCCATTACTATCTAAAAATTTCAGGAACGCAGCTTTGACACCGTTTTCAACTGAATATGCAGCAAAGCTTTTTTCGGCATTCACTAACACGTCAATATTTTTTTGGGCGTTCAGTTGATAAACCAACAGTAAAAACGGAACGGCAATAAGTGTTTTCATCTTATTTTTTAAAAAATAAAGATATTTATTGGAAATTATTGTTCCCGATGTTGTGATCCTCGTCCATCAATTAATTTTACTGCTTAAACCTCGAAGATGAAGAAATTTGTTCTGTGCTTCCTTTTATTCATTTCTTTTTCGGCAAATGCACAAAATCTTCAACGTCCAAAACTGGTTGTGGGAATTGTAGTGGACCAGATGCGTTGGGATTATTTGTATCGCTATTATGATCGCTATTCAAATGATGGGTTTAAACGACTAATGAATGGAGGATATTCCTGTGAAAATACACTGATCAACCATCTTCCTTCAGTTACAGGTGTGGGTCATGCAACTATATACACAGGTTCTGTGCCTTCAATCCATGGAATCGCTGCCAATGAATGGGTAGACCAGCTAACCGGTAAAACAGTTTATTGTGTTTCAGATTCATCAGTACGTCCGGTAGGAAATGTAAATTCTGCTGAAGGAAGAATGTCACCAAGGAATTTGATAGCAACAACGGTAACCGATGAGCTAAGAATAGCAACAAACTTTCGTTCAAAAGTTATAGGTATTTCATTGAAAGACCGGGCGTCTATTTTACCGGCGGGACATACGCCAACAGCCGCATTTTGGCTGGATGATGCTTCCGGTAATTTCATAAGCTCCACCTATTATATGGAGGATTTACCTTCCTGGACAAAACAATTCAATAGCAAAAAAAGAATTGAACAATTAATTGCGAATGGGTGGAACACTTTGTATCCAATCCAGTCCTACAAACAAAGCGATGCAGATGCCAGGCCATACGAAGGATTATTCTCGGGGGAAACTTCTTCAGTTTTTCCTCATGATATAAAATCTGCATATGCAAAAAGCAAGGGTAGCTTTAGAAACAGTCCTTTTGGAAATACACTCACCATGGAATTTGCTCTCGATGCAACGAATGCTTATCAATTGGGTAAAGGCGAGGCCACTGATTTTTTAGCCATCAACTTTGCTTCCACTGATTATGTAGGTCATATGTTTGGCGTGAACTCCATTGAAATAGAAGACACCTACCTGCGTTTAGATAAGGACCTTGCTCAACTATTTAAATCATTTGATGAAAAAGTTGGCAAGGGCCAATGGGTTATTTTCTTAACGGCTGATCACGGAGCAGCCAATGCTGTAGCATTTATGCAGGAACACAATTTACCTGCAGACTTTTGGCGTAGTGCATCGATAAAAGATTCATTAAACCGAATTTTGGCGCAAAGATTTGAAGTTACGGGGTTGGTTCGTTCGATAACTAATTACCAGGTAAATTTTGATCTCAATAAGATTTCAAATTCAAGCCTCGACTTTAACGCGGTAAGGCAAACTGCAGTTGACTTTCTGCAACGACAACCGGCAATAAGTTATGCTGTTGATATGGCCTGGGTAGGCAGAGCACCTATTCCCGAAAAATTAAGAACGATGATGATTAACGGATACAATTTTAAGAGAAGCGGTCAAATACAAATTGTTTTAAATCCTGGATGGTTTGGTTCAGAAAGTAAAACAGGAACTACTCACGGAACATGGATCCCCAATGATACACATATTCCTTTGTTATGGTACGGATGGAATATCAAACACGGGGCATCCAATCGGGAAGTGTACATGTATGATATTGCTCCAACACTATCCGCGTTATTACATATTCAGATGCCAAGTGGGAATATTGGAAAAGTTATTGAGGAAGCAATAGTCTCACAATCCCGATAGCAATAGGGGATCTCCGGTGGAGGGGCTCCTCGGCCCATCCCGTCCGCGTTAGCGGAGGGAAGGCCATCTATGCACAGACCCTTGTGATACATTATTCGTCATTGCAATCAAGTGTGTCGGTGTTGAACAACTATTGAGAACGCTCAGATATAGTAAACTAATTAGCCTGGTGCCGGAGGCTTCACCCACCGGGGGAAGTTGGATGGGGACCGGGCACTCTCAAAAGGTTTGAGATCTCTGAAATATGATGGTCATCATGTTCTGCCACAAAATATAAAGAATCGATTAAGCGCATGGGTTGATTTAACCGTGGGTGAACTGATGTTCTTAACAACAATACTTGGTCAAACCGATAAACCGCTTCCAATATTTTTTGTCTCTCGAAAGTGAATTGCTCAAGCAGTTTTTCCAATGACTTTTCATTATGCCCGCCTTCCTTTGTTTTTTGGTTATTCAGATCTGCCGTAGTAAGTATTTTTTTGCCTTGTTGAAAATCCTGTAACCGTTTCCACCATAATTCTTCCAGGTCGTATAAATGCCCAACATGTTCTTTTACTGACCATCCATTGGCATTGTGACTACACAATTCATCATCTGCGTTGCTTAATAAACTATACAAACGAAAAATGCTTCCTTCGAGCCGGCTAAAAATTACCGGGAACAAACCAACGGGAAAGTCAAAATGAAAACTGCGTTGAAACCATGGTGTTTGTTGAATCATTGCAAGAGATTATTACACGAAGTTAATGCACGAATTACACGAGGTAGAAGTTAAATTAGCGCTGGTTGTTGGTGACTAGTTTTTGAAAATATTTTGCATTGTGTAGTGCGGCAAGTGATGCAGTGTTATTGAAATAGATATACGCTGTTTTCACTTTTTTGTTCTGGACAATTTGGGTAAAGATTTTTTTAATAAACGTCTTTTTATACTCAGAATAAAAAAGTTTTGGTACTCCATGAAATCGGTAATAACAGGTTGATGTATTTATTATTGCATCATCAAATGAAATTCTTGGAAAGCTTACTCCACAGAAACCAATATTATGCTTTTTCAAATTTGCCTGTACACTTTTTTTCCACCAGCTTTCGTGTCTGAACTCGATAACGTTATTGAATGCAGGATCAAACTGGGCCACCATTGTTTCCAATTTATCCTTTGAATAAATTAATGTGGGAGGTAACTGAAATAATACACAGGCTAATTTTTCTTTAAGTCCATCCTTTAGCAAGCCGTAAAAATCATTAAGCATTCTTTCCGTGTTTTCGAGCTTTCTGAAATGGGTGATGGACCTTGGTACTTTTGCGGAAAAGCGGTAACCGTCCGGCGCTTTGTCATACCAACCCTTCAATGAATTGGCTGTAGGAAAGCGATAAAAAGTGACGTTTAATTCTAGCGTATCAAAATGCTCCGTATAATAAGTAAACCATTTACTTTGGGCCAAATTATTTGGATAGAATTCTCCCTTCCATTCCTTGTACGAAAAACCGGAGCAGCCAATATGCCATTTGATATTTTGCATATAAACCATGTACAAAAATTGATGCCACACCAATTGCAAACTGCTGTATCTGCATTTTATGCTCAGGCAGGTAAAATAACTGTGAAGGTGGCACCTACACCGGGAGTGCCATTAGCATAAATAATTCCGCCGTGGTGTTCTACTATTTTTTTACAAATAGCCAGGCCTATACCCGAACCTTCGTATTCACTTCGGCCATGAAGGCGCTGGAAAATGGCAAAGATCTTTCCGGCAAATTCATTCTCAAATCCAATTCCGTTGTCATGGAGTTCAAGTTTGTGGTATTGCGATGCAGATGCCAGTTGATAATGAACGACAGCATCTTCATTAACTAACGTATGCTTTATAGTAATTTCCGGTTGAGCATCTGTACGCATAAATTTCAAGGAGTTGCTCAACAGGTTTTGAAATAACTGGCGGAATTGTGAAGGAATAATTTTGGCAGTCGGTAAAGGATCAGCATTAATAACCGCACTCTGTTGTTCAATTTTGAATTCCAGTGTTTGCATTACTTCCTCAAGTATTTTCTGGAGACTGCAGTTTTCGAAAGAAGTGTTATTGCTGATCATTGAAATGGAAAGCAGATCGCTGATCATTGTTTGCATGCGTTGTGAAGCATCAACGATTTTTTGTAAATAAATTTTTCCGTCAGCTGTCAGGTTCGCTGATTGTGTTGCTACCAGCCGGTCACCGAAAGTGGAAATTTTCCGTAAAGGTTCTTTCAGATCATGGCTAGCTACATATGCAAATTCTTCAAGGCTGGCATTGGATTGTTCCAGCAGCAATGTATTTTGAAGAATGGTTTTTTCCATCTCTTTCCGTCTATTGATATCAAGTGCAGCACCTAAAATCTGTTTAACGTTACCTGCTTCATCTGTTTTGAAAACGATCTCTCTAACGAGCAACCACCTCCATTCGCCCTCATTATTTTTCATGCGACACTCATATTGCATCATCGAATCTACCTGCTGAAAATTTTTAGGGCTTTGCTTGCGTGCTGGCAATAAACGATAGTCATCTGGATGGTATAGTTTCTCTGTGAGGGTATTTTCCCATCCAATTATTTCATCTGGTAAATAACCTAAAACAAAAAATATTTCCCTGTTGATGTAAACAATGCCCTGTTTTTCGACATCGTACAGGTATAAAATAGTAGGAGATGCATCTGCAATTTGCTGAATGAAATGTTCCTGCTCCTTGATTTTCTCAGTGGCTTGCATTTGTTCCGTAACATCCAGGGAAATATTCAGTACATGTTCCACTCTTCCTTCGTTGTTCCGGTCGAAAATAGTTCCATACGTGTGAAACCATCTATAGTGTCCATCGCGATGACGCATGCGATAGGTAAACTCTTCCACAAGATCTTTCTTCTCAGGATCGGCGTTGGCTTTTTGCAGGGAAGCATTGTTTTTTTGCATTATTTCCATTATGTCTTCAGGATGAATAATGTTTCCAAAAAATTCAACACCTTTTTTCATAACCTCATCTGTCCTGTATCCGAGCAGTTTTTCCAATCCTTCACTGATAAATACATATCTGCCTGTATTTACATTGTAAGATGCAATGATGGAAGGAGTGGCGTCTGTGATCTTACGGATAAACATCTGGCTCTCTCTGAGTTCCTGTTGAATTCTATCCTCCTCGGTTATATCCTGCGTTGTACCGATCATTTTCAATGCATTGCCATCTTCATCAAACACGAATTCACCTTTCCGGTGAATAGTTTTCACCTTTCCATTTCGTAAATGTATGCGGTGCACTTTGTCATAAATCTTCTTCTGCCGTAAACACTCTTCGTAATAGGCAGTTATTTCTTCCCTATCATCCTCCAAATAGCTAAACCATTTGTCTAGTGTGAAGAGTTCTCCCTTCTGTAATTCATAAATATTGTACATTTCATCTGACCAATCGAAAATGTTGGTGTTTATGTCCAGCGTCCAGTTGCCTATGCGTGCCAGGCTTTGTGCCTGCTTAAAATGATTTTCACTTTCCTGTAGCCTGTCAATAAGTTGTTGCCGCTCGGTAATGTCCTGTGCAGTGCCAATCATTGTATGCGGTTGACCTTTTTCATCGGTAAGCACTTCGCCGGTTGCATAAATGATTCTGATTTCTCCGTTCTTTCTTACAATTCTGTGTGTAAATTCCCAGGATGTGTTTTTTTTCAAAGCTTCTTGCACCTGGGTGGTTACATGTACCTTATCATCATTATGAACAAAATCAACATACTGTTCGTACGATAAAACTTGTGATTGAGGTTCCAGACCGTAGATACGATACAACTCATCGGACCATTCCACAATATTCTTTTTGATATCCCAACTCCAGTTACCAACATGTGCTAATGCCTGTGCCTGTTTGTAAAGGGTCTCGCTTTTCTGCAGCCTGTCGATAAGCATTTGTTTTTCCGTAATGTCTCTTTCCGTACCAATTATATAAACGGCGTCGCCTTTTTCATCGCGATGCACCTGTGCAACGGAACGGATTATTTTAAGTTCCCCAGTTGCGGTAATGATTTTAAAACTGTAATCAAGCAAATCTTTGAAATTAAGTTCGTCGATGCCGCTTGCTATATTTTCCCGATCTTCCGGGTGAACAAAAGAAAGAAACCGTTCGATAGTAATTTCCTCTGATTGAGGTTGCAAACCATAAACGCGGTATAAATGATCGGTCCATTCCAGTTTATTGTTTTTTACATCCCAGCTCCAATTGCCCATATTTACCAGTTCTTCGGCCTGTTTATATAAACCTTCGCTTTGCCTTAGCTTTCGAATTAAAGTTTGTTTTTCGGTAACATCCAGAACTGTTCCTATTACTGTTTCAACTTCACCTGACTCATTACATATAAGTTCACCTCTTGCGTGCAATATTTTTGAAGAATTATCTTTTGCATGAATGCGGTAGTAAAAATCAAAAGATCTTTTTTCCTGTATAGCTTTTTTGTACTCTGCCCGCACATTTGGCGTGTCTTCAGCGAAATTGAAAGAGCTTATAAAATCAAAATCAATTTTGTCGGTTTGACGATCTAATCCATAAATCCTGTACAATTCATCGGACCAATTAAGTTCATTAGTTCTTAAATCCCATTTATAACTGCCAAGATGACTAATAGCCTCTGCTCTTTTATATAGATATTCATTGTTACGCAACGAGGTTTCATCGTCTACAATTTTATCTCTCAGCAGGTTAATGTAAGTAGTGGTTGCAGCGGTTTCGGCGTTGCTGAGGAAAAGATCAATTTCTTTTATTAGTTCAATGGCGTCATTGATATCGGATGTATAATCTGCAATAAAGTGGGTGAGCGACTTTTTGCGCAAGTATGTCGTCAGGGTAATATCTTCTGCAACAATTTGTTCCCTGGACAACACAGGCAGTAAGTTTTCCTTCCATTGCTTTAGAGATGTTTCTATTTGTTGTTTGGCGTTGTTTTGTTGCAGATAGCTTAAAAGTTCCTTTGCGCTGTTTTTAGTAATCTGCAGGCGTTGTTCCTGCGTCATTCCTTTGAAAAAATGCAATATAGGAATTTCATGTTCTTCAGCGCCCCTCAACAGGTACTGGCAAAATTCGTCTAACCGATGCTGTAGAATATATTGAGCATACGAAGGCAGGTAAGATAAATGCTCTATAGATGGTTTGGTTTTCGTAGTTGTTTCCACAAAGAAATAAAATAATTAACAAGCCTTGCACTGCTCGCAAACCTGCTCAATTAAAGATAACGGAAAAAATAAATAGCCACCATCTTTGCAACATAATCCCATTTTCAATAAAAGAGTAGGCAAGGCAGCCAGTTAACTAATCATAAATTTCCTCTATCCGGACCAGAATAAGGATCTTCTTCCTGACTCTCATGTCTATCTCCACCCAGGCTGTAATAATTATTTTCTTCATCTTCCTCACCGATGCTTTCATTATCGTCATCCAGTTCACTTCCTGGTATGTCCAGGTCTGTATTCAAATCCTCATTTGAAACATTTTGAGGCATACCGATTTCGTCATTTGTCGAATTCAGAATTTCAAGATCATCATCGTTTACATCAGCTTCAGTACCTGGCTTGATTTCCAAATCATCGTTCGCTTCTTCAATTGGTTGCTGATTTTCACGCTCAGAATTTCGCTGGCCTTCCTGGGCAGTAACAAACCGCTGACTTACACCAGTTGCATTTCGGGCACTGGCCAGATTTTCCATATCCACATCAACTTTGTGCGAACCTGTTCTTTGATCCATAATATCTTCCCGTGCAGGATAGTGTGGGTAACCGGGGAAATCCTGATCAGTTTTTGGATCCTTCGATTGCTCTACTTCACGTTTGCTGTCCATAGCCTTTGATGGATCATTTTCTGGAACACCTGTATTGCTCTGAGAATTTTTATCGTTATTCCTTTTCATGGTTGTTTCTGTTGAATACAGAAAATGTTATGCCGGGCCAGGGTTTTTGAGCCCGATAAAAATTTACCTAAAGCATAATTGCTGATTAAAAGGAAACTGTAGAAGAGGTTGGTCAAATGTAAAGTATGGAAATAGAGCCAATGAGCATCTCAGGGAACTAAAGTCCGCATGAAACAATATTTGTATTTGCTTTTAATATTAATGTTTCTGAGCTGCGGTAATTCTACTCTTCCGGAATTACAAACCAAAAAGCAATCAGAATACGTAGGAGATACGGGGGATAAACATAACCCGAACAGCTGGCAGTATTTTCTGCAGCATTTAACCATTATAGACCAACCTATCCTTAATTATAAAGGCAGGGCAATTGATTACCAGCAGAAACATATCGGCATCATTCCCTACGATGTGGGATCAACTGATCTGCAACAATGTGCTGATGCTCTCATGCGATTAAGGGCAGAATACCTGTTTCAGCAAAAGCGCTATGATGAAATTGGATTTCATTTTGTAAGCGGAAATTATTATTCATGGAACGACTACTGCAATGGATTGAGGCCAGTGCTGAAAGGGCGGGAAATTAAATTCAACGCCACCTCGCACAGTGAAAAAAATCACGAAAGTCTCCGCCGTTATCTTGATATTGTTTACAATTACGCAAGCACCATCTCGTTGGCTAAGGAATTAAAACCTGCAAATGATTTTGAAATTGGAACAGTAGTTATTCATGCAGGAAGTCCGGGACATTGCTTTATCATTATTGATGAAAGCACGAATAAAGAAGGGGACAAGGTTTATAAATTGGCGGAAGGTTATACTCCTGCACAGTCAATTTATGTACTGCGCAATTTAAGTGAGCAGGGAATTAGTCCCTGGTATAAACTAAAAACAGGAGATATTGAAACCGCAAGCTATAGGTTTGATGTCTATAAATTGGTAAAGTTTGAATAGGAGTAAACCGTGAGAACCGTCAAACATTGAGAGCGTCTGCAATTAAAAAAGTCATACTCTCCCGAAACTAATGGTGAAGTAGCTAAGCCCAGGTCTATCTAACTACTTTCTCAATCAAAAAATGTTTCGAGTTCCTTTTGAACACAGCGCAAATAAAAAGTCCCGATTGCTCGGGACTTCTATAACCTTTAACTAAGGTCTTATCTTTTCTTAGCGCCGCCTTTCTTAGCACCGCCTTTCTTTGCTCCACCTTTCTTAGCAGCACTTTTTTTAGCGCCACCTTTTTTTGCTCCACCTTTTTTTGCTCCGCCTTTTTTAGCGGCTTTTTTTGCTGTTGCCATTTTGTTTGAATTTTAATGGTTAGTAATAAAAATTTAACAACAGTAAAATTATAAACAAATTTTAAACTGTCAAATTTTTTACTAACAAGTTCAGAACAATTATGCAGATGCTTCAACAGCAGCAATAGAAACGAACGTTCTGTTTTGTCTTCCTTTTTTGAATTCAACTACACCATCAGTGAGAGCAAACAGTGTATAATCTTTACCTACACCAATATTTTTTCCAGGATGATAAACAGTACCACGCTGCCGAACGATGATGTTACCGGCAATGGCAGGTTGGCCTCCAAAAATTTTCACGCCCAAACGTTTGCTGTTTGAGTCACGACCATTCTTTACACTGCCTTCACCTTTTTTGTGTGCCATAAAAATTGAAGTTTTTAAATTTCAAATTCCAAAATCTATGATAGGTTGAGATTTGGAATTTTGTTTTGGAATTTATTTATGCAATATCAGTTACCCTGATTTTTGTATACTGAGTGCGATGCCCTTTCTTTTTACGGAAACCTTTCCTGCGTTTCTGTTTGTATGCAATTACTTTCTCGCCTTTTACCTGGTCTAAAATTTCTGCTGAAATTTTAAGGCCGCTATTGCTGAATTTTAAATTGCCGTTGTTGTCGGAAAGAATAACATCAGCAAATTCTACTTTATCACCGGTATTACCCGTTACTTTAGGAACATATAAGGTTTGATCTTTCTCAACCCTGAACTGTTTACCGGCTATTTTAACTACTGCGAACATGGTTCAAAAATTAGGTGGGCAAAGGTAAGGTTAAAACTCATTGCTGCCAACAAAAACTCCCTTCAAAAAGGCAAATTAGGAAGCCCTTAACCTCTATTATGTATATTCGTGCCCGTTTTAGCTTGCCATGAAATTCAAATCTTTTTTAGCAAAACCATTTGCGTCGTATACATATGCAAAAATCCGTAAAGGAATGTCGACGGCCCTGCCGGACCAGGATACAGTCCTAAAGGAATTATTAAAAGTGGGCAAGACCACCGAATTTGGCAAAGAACACGGGCTGGACAAAGTAGCTAGTTATGAAGATTTTAAGAAAGCTGTCCCTGTAAGGGATTACGAAAACTATAAAACCTACATCGAAAAGATAAAAGAAGGCAAGCATAATATTTTATGGCGGGGAAAGCCGATTTACCTGGCCAAAACTTCAGGTACTACAAGCGGCGTAAAATATATTCCCATTTCAAAGGACTCTATCTCCAATCACCTGAATACTGCCAGAAATGCCCTGCTCTGTTATATGGCAGAAACAGGAAATTCATCCTTTGCAGACGGGAAAATGATTTTTTTATCAGGGTCTCCCGAACTGGAAAGAGTTGGTGGAATACCCACCGGCAGGTTAAGTGGAATTGTTAACCATCATATACCAAGTTATCTAAGATCCAACCAGCTTCCCAGCTATGAAACCAACTGTATCGAAGATTGGGAAACAAAACTCGATAAGATCGTAGAGGAAACCATTAATCAAAATATGACACTAATCAGTGGTATTCCGCCATGGGTTCAAATGTATTTTGACCGGTTAACGGAACATAGTGGCAAAACCATCAATGAAATTTTTCCAAATTTTTCAGTACTGGTTCACGGTGGCGTCAACTTTGAGCCGTACAAAGCAAGGATATTCGAGAGCATCGGAAAAAAGATCGATACCATTGAAACCTTTCCCGCATCTGAAGGGTTTTTTGCCTTCCAGGATACCCAAAAAGAAGAGGGCCTGTTATTGAATACCAACAGCGGGATCTTTTATGAATTTATTCCCGCTTCAGAAATTTTCAACGAAAATCCAAAAAGGATTTCTTTGAACGATGTGAAGCCCGGTGAAAATTATGCCCTCGTTATTAATAATAATGCTGGGTTGTGGGGATACAACATTGGAGATACGGTAAAATTTTTAAGTGTTAATCCATATCGACTCGTTGTAACGGGGCGAACAAAACATTTTATTTCTGCATTTGGCGAACACGTGATTGGTGAAGAAGTGGAACAAAGTTTGCTCAAAGCTGCCGAAGAAGACAAGGTGCACATCACAGAATTTACAGTGGCGCCGATGATTCAGCAGGGGCAGGGAAAAAGTTTTCACGAATGGTTTGTTGAATTTGAAAACGAACCTTCCAATATGGAATCGTTTGCTATGAAAGTGGATCATAACCTGCGTGAAAAAAATATTTATTACGATGACCTGATCTCTGGAAACATTTTGCAACCACTTCAGATACGGGTCGTCAGGAAGAATGGATTTATAGACTATATGAAATCGATCGGTAAACTTGGTGGGCAAAATAAAGTGCCGCGGCTAAGCAACGATCGAAAAATTGCTGATGAATTAATTAAGTGGACAAAATCTTCTATAATTAATCATTAAAATCATTTGTGAATATCGAGCGGTCCATCAAAACCAATTTGGTTTATTACGCGTTAACCTTAACCTGTGTATTCATAAATGCAAAATCTTGTTGGCCTTTCGCAATGAAGGGCGCCAGTTGGCTGTTAGTTTTCAATTAATTAACTTGTTGCCTTAAATCCACCATGAATCAAACTACTCCTGTCAAACGAATTGCTTTATTTGGTTCTACCGGTTCTGTTGGTACCCAAACTTTAGAAGTAATTGCTGCCAATCCCGACAAATTTTCTGTTGAAGTACTCACTTGTGGTAACAACGACGAATTGCTGGTAAAGCAGGCATTAAAATTTAAACCAAATATTGTTGTAATAGGTGAGGAGAAAAAACTCGCGAAGGTAAAAGACGCATTGTCTCAAACCGATATTAAAGTTTTTGCCGGGAATAAGGCACTTGAAGAAGTAGCCTCTATGGACGTTTACGACATGATGCTTGCGGCAATCGTGGGGTATGCAGGCCTAAGGCCAACGTTGAATGCTATTGACAATGGTAAATCGGTGGCATTGGCAAATAAAGAAACCCTGGTGGTAGCTGGTGATTTAATCATGCAAAAGGCCATTGAAAAAAGAGTTCCTGTAATTCCGGTAGATTCGGAACATTCGGCTATATTTCAATGTTTGGTAGGAGAAGTACGAAATCCGATAGAGAAAGTCATTCTCACTGCGTCCGGCGGACCATTTTTAGGAAAAAAACCGAACTATCTTTTGAATGTAAAAAGGGAACATGCGCTTCAACATCCTAACTGGAGCATGGGTGCGAAAATCACAATTGATTCAGCAACGCTTATGAACAAAGGTTTGGAAATGATTGAAGCAAGGTGGTTGTTCAACTTGCATGCCGACCAGATTGAAGTTTTGGTTCATCCGCAAAGCATCATTCACTCCATGGTGCAATTCCAGGACGGCAGCATCAAAGCACAAATGGGATTGCCGGATATGAAATTGCCAATTCAATATGCCTTGTCTTTTCCGCAACGCATACCCAATGATTTCCCCAGGTGTGATTTTAAAAAAATAAAGAGTCTTTCTTTTGAAGATCCCGATGTTAAAACGTTTCGCAATCTTAGTTTAGCTATGGAAGCGTTAACTAAGGGAGGCAATCTTCCCTGTATTATGAATGCAGCCAATGAAATTGCTGTCTATGCTTTCTTAAAAAACCGCATTGGTTTTCTCGACATGACCGATGTAATTGAAAGGACCATGCAAAAAGTAAATTTCATTAACAGGCCTAGCCTTGAAGAATATTATGAAAGTGATGGTGAAGCCAGAAGTTTTGCCGCTGATCTTATCAAGCTTTAATGGTTGTACTTATAACTAAGATTTATATTTTCCTATGTTATATTGCACCAATTTTAAAAGGCATTGATAATGATGTGGCAAAGGAACGTGTGTGATCGGGTCATTTCAATCTTCAATTCTTAATCAACAAATCCCTGGCACAAGCGGAGGGAGGAATAAAAAAATATGGTTTTACTTGCAATAGATTGGTCGGCAGTAGGTGTTAAAGCAGCACAATTTGTTTTGTCGTTTTCCATTTTGGTTATCCTGCATGAAATGGGTCACTTCCTTCCGGCCAAATGGTTTAAATGCCGTGTAGAAAAATTCTATCTCTTTTTCAATCCGTGGTTTTCATTAATAAAGAAAAAAATTGGCGAAACGGAGTATGGCCTCGGTTGGATTCCATTGGGTGGATATGTAAAGATCTCGGGAATGATTGACGAAAGCATGGACCGGGAGCAATTGAAACAACCGGCACAACCATGGGAGTTTAGAAGCAAACCTGCGTGGCAACGATTAATTATTATGCTGGGTGGTGTTACTGTGAATGTTATTCTTGCTATCGTGATTTTTATTATGATCACCTGGGTTTGGGGAGAAGAATATTTACCACCTCAAAATGTGAAATATGGGGTGTATGCGGATAGTCTCGGAAAATCGATGGGGTTGAAAGATGGTGATGTGATTTTGAAAGTGGGAAATGAAAATGTAAGAGATGAATTTAAAGTGCCGTCTCAATTGCTTACTACTGACGCCACTAACATGACTGTTCTTCGCGATGGGCAGCAATTGCAATTGCAGGTTCCACATACAATGATTAAATCATTAAGCAAAACCAAGGGAACGAGTTTATACTCTATCCGGTTTCCTGGAATAGCGGAAGATTTTACAAAGAACTCCAATGCGCAAAAAGCTGGCATTAAGAAAGGCGACCGGCTCATTGGTGTTGATTCTATAAGCACGCCCTTTTTCCAGGATTTTCAAAGAGAGATCAGGAAAAGAAAGAACCAGGATGTGAGTGTATTGGCTTTACGAGGAGCGGACACAGTTCGAATAAAGGTAAAAGTAAACCAGGATGGGACCATT
>Ga0126305_10000542_pt1 | contig 16320 bp, 17 predicted proteins | sample Plot26_FD_92536 | JGI IMG/M metagenome (GOLD analysis project Ga0126305, IMG submission 92536) | Serpentine soil microbial communities from UC McLaughlin Reserve, CA, USA - Plot26 | ecosystem: Environmental > Terrestrial > Soil > Grasslands | place: USA: UC McLaughlin Reserve, Lake County... | reverse complement strand
TCTCCTACTGACCCGCAAGTGCGAAAATTACAGTCGTTGCGCATAAGCGATGAGGCAGGAGAAAAAGCCAAAGATGATCGAAGCTAACTCAGGAGAAGCGCGGACGGTTGGCCCAGAGAACGCTCCCAAGGAGGGTGGATTTACCCAGAGTCGGACGCACGCTGTGCTAGCTTCCATCGCCACCTCACGTTGGTCACGCTTGTTGGGGTACGGGGCCTTGATCGTCGCCTGCCGTGTGGTGCGCACCATGATTCGCGCCTAGAGGACTCACCACAAACGCAGACTTCAAGCGCCTATCGGGGGTTTCCGACACTACCGTTTATGGGAAACCGGGCGTAGGAGATCTGCTACATGCTATCGGTAATTACCGCTAACGTTATCGCCACTCGGCCCCTGTCCTAACGGGTATGGTCGTGACCATCCTCGGCTAGTCCGCAAAGTATTATGTGGAAGATAGCGGCGGGTAGGCTCTGGGGCCTCCGGGGCAATAGGACCGGGGCTTAGCGGCAAAACGAAGGCCCTCCGGGGATAGGAAATAAGGAGGGCCTGCCTGGACTGGCTGGCTGGAGTCCGCTGGAGGACGGACTCCGGCCACGGCTGGTGCCTGCTCATCGCCCTACCCTGATTGGGCGCGCCTAAACTGAAGGACCGGGGCTCCGCGCCCCTTAGAGACTATCCTCGCGCGTCTCAGTTTAGAGTGCTAGGGGCGGCACCCTCCGATTTTCCAGGCTCCCCCACCCTCGACCGGGGTGCAGCCGCTTGGCTAGAACCACCGCACAAAGGCCTTCTTGATCCAGGACTGATAAACAGCGCCTCGCGAGCCAGCCATGTCGTTCGCCTGATCCTGGTCGTACGGGCGGACCGCTTCCTGGTACCTGCCGTGGACGCGGCTGTGCACTTCGAATACCTTGCGAAGCTCCCCGGCTAGCTCGTCGCGGCGGGCCTCGACGCCCTTGAGCTCTTCGTAGGCTGCCTGAGCACGCGCCTTGTGGACCTGCTCCTGGGCCCGGGCTAGGCGTTCTTTGGCCTCCGCGACCATGTGCTTCAAGCCGGGGACGGCGGCTTGGGCCACGCGGGAGGAGCGGGCTAGCTCGTCTTGCTCCAGCTCCACACTATCAAGGTCCACTCTAGCCTTCTCGTTTCCAACAAAGGCCCTGGGCGCGAGCTCTATACGTTGAGCCTCAAGTTGAGCGAACTTCTGCTCGGCGCGCCTGATTTGCGAGGTAGCGTCCTGGTGCTGGGACTCCAGGCCTGAGAGCTCCTGGGCTATCTCCTTGACCTTGGCCTCAAGGTCCTCAATCGTGTGGCTAGTCGAGGGCTTCACTATGCCTCCTCGCCCCTCTCCTCGAGCTCCGTCCTCGTCCGTGATGGTAGGCGCCATCGTAACCGCTCATTACTAAGAACCTGTGAGGATATGGTTAGGAATGTATTAAGAAGCCGGGCCCCGGTCCGATAGGGTAGGCCCACCGCCGCGCAACAGGGTCCGCCAAGTATTATGTGGAAGTTAGCCCCGGTCCTTGTACGGGGGTGCTTAGGCGTTAGGATCGGGGGGAGCAACAAAAAGGCCGGAGAGGAGGGTAGTCGTCTCCGGCCTTTTGCGGGGCCGGATGGAAAAGGATAACAAAACGCGACTCGTGTGCCAGTCGTGTGCGTCAGGTCCGGCCCCGCAGCCCATCTAGCATAGCGATCCTACCCGCCCGATGCAGAGAGAGCCGGCTGCGCCCAGGTCGAGGAGGGGTAGAGACAACTAGGACGTGAGGCTCGCGCCCGTTGTGGTCCACCCTCGCGCACCTGAGAGCACGAAAAGGGGCCGGAGACAGGAAAGATGTAGTTACCTGTCTCCGGCCTTTTAGGAGGGGATAGGGGTATCGTAATCGTCCATTACTAAGTACCCGTAAGGATATGGTTAGGGATGTAAAAGATATGGTTAGGAATGTATTAAGAATCTGGGCCCCGGTCGAGGAGGGGTAGGCTATTAGGATCGGGGCGGCAGGGCCTTAGAAGCCAACCTCGCGGCGGTGTTATACTAACTAATGCCTAGACTCGCCCAGCTAGCCTAGCCTAGAGGGGGGACTGGACGGATCTAGGACTAAGGAGCGCTAGGCGGGTGGCAAGCCCTTATCCCGCTTCGGCGAAAAAGGAAACCTACTAGCAGGAACCTCTTGGTCTCCTATCTACTCGGAGAGATCCTCGGGGTCCTCTTCGCTGGTGGTGTTCGCGGCGGTCTTCCCGGTGTGCGTCATATCCGTCAACCAGAACCGCTGTCCCCAGTCGCGGTAAACGAGCCGGTCCACCCGGTCCAAGAGTGGGGCTATCTCGGGCCCGGGCTCTTCGTCATCGAGTGAGGCGAGTACGTGCAAGAATGCAGCACGCGGTGCCTCGAACACCTCGCCGGTCTCCTCGTCCACGAGTACGGTTGTATCGGCGGACTCTCGGGCATCCTGCTCAATACGCCTTAGCCATCTTCTTATCCCCCATGTTCTACTCCTTGCCCTTGTTTGGAGGTCCCGCTCAAGCTGCTCTAGGCGCTCGATAAGCTACTCTTGCTCGCGGAGCTTTAGCTCGAGGCCGACGGCTCGTAAGTAGACGTTGAGGACCTGCGAGGCAACGGCTCCTACACCTTTGTCCACGTCGCCATTGAGCACATTATCGGCAAGTTCTGAGAGCCTCGTCTTTATGTCCTGTATCTCCCGGTTGGGCTTGCTTCTGGCGGCCTTGCTCGCAGCCCTGTGGCGCTCCTCGGAGCGTGCTGGGTCATGGCTGTAGCAATAGCTTTGCGAAGCTCCTACGATGCGCTCGCAAGGGGTCCCATCCGGCTTAGAACCGTTACATCGCGGCATTAGCGACTACCCCCTCCCCCATGAACACGGCAAGGGACGTTGCACACGTTGCACTTCTCCGGCTCAAGCTCGTGGATGCAAAGACTCAGGGCCTTCCTTACGGCCGGGGCGTGGCGCTTCCAGACCTCGAAGGACTCTCCACGGCGGTAGAGGATGGCGCACGTCACGACCTCGACGGCCTTCTCCTCGGAGAGCTCACCGCGACGGTAGAGTTCAGCGTTCTTGCCAGCCCCTGATCCCCGGCGGTTTATCTCCGCCAGCACCTCGGAGACCGTGAGCGGGGTGAAGGAGTTCGAGGGATCTTTTGTCGTTTCGGTCGTTTTTGTCGTAGGAGGTTTATAGGGCGGCGCCGGGTGCGCTTTGCGGGTCTCTTCTGCCTTCTTGGGATTCGCCTTCTCCACAATCATTAGGTAACTACCCACAGGGCACTCCTTTTTCTGTTGTTTCGGGGTACGATATTAACGACATTAACGACAAAAGTCGCTGCAGTCTCTGCCTTTTGTCGTATTCGTCGTTTGTGTCGTAGGGTGTTCACTTCGAGTACCATCTTTCCGTCGGCCGTCCTCCGGTAGCCTCGCTTACTCGTCGAGCTCGACCCAGCTTGAGCAGCATCCCGAGCGCCTGGTTGATGCGGTCCGCGTTCTTGTTTCGGCCGAAGAGGTCCCGGATCTCGGCCCGGCTCAAGCTGTCGTCCCCGGCCGCCCGCAGTGCTTCTAGAATGCCGTCGGCTACCGGATCTCCGGTGGCCTCGCCAAAGATGTAGCGGGCCGACTTTTCGGCGTAGTCCCACAACGCCGACGCCGCGGCCAAGTGCTCGTACTCGATGGTCTCCGACTCGTCCATGGCCGCGTAGATGGTTGCCAGCCGCAAGGTCTGCGCCTCCCCCCGCCCCACGACGGCCCCGAAGAGCCCGGGCTTGCCTTCGGAGAGCGGGCCGTAGACTTCCGCCCACGGCTCCCGGGCCGACTCACCCCACCAGACGGGCCGGGGCTGCCTGCCCAAACGGACGGCGGAGTCGAGGCGCCGGCTCAGGTCCTTGAGCTTTTCCGATGGTACGTCGCCGCCGAACGGGAGTTCTTTCGAGCGGCGCACCATGAGCCAGATGAAGCGATTGGCGAAGCCGTTTGCGGCCTCGGTGTCACTCAGGTGCCGCAGCAGCTCCGCTTTTGTGATGTGACCAATCATCGAGATGTGGGCGCCCGTGGCTTTTGTGGGTCGTTGTCGAAGACGTCATGGTCCTGAGCCGGTCCCCGTCCCATGCATGGCGGATCGTAGGGGAGATGGTGTTCCCTTCGCGGGCCATGACCTTCAGGAGACCGGCGAGTTCGCCCTCTACAACCAGCAGCCGCTTATCCGGCTCGCCGGGGTCCAGGACGACCTCCTCGTCCTTCTTCACCCCGCGCACCTCGTCCCGCACGTGGTAGATCAAGCCTTCTCCGCTGGAGAGGCCGCCCATGACACGCTCTGACGCCCAGCCGGGATCTACGGCCTCCATGAGTGCCTTCACCGGCCCCCAGGACTCACCCTTTCTGCCCTTCGCCGTCTCCCCGACCAGGGCGGTGAACAGCTTCAAGTGGTGCTCTGTGGTCCCCACGCGAGCAAACGCGCCGCGGCCTATGACGTTGCCGAAGGCGCTCAGGAGGTTGGCCAGGATCGCTATGGGGTCTGCCTCGGTGTGGGGCTCGAAGGTCCGCACCACGTCACCGGGCAGGCCGTGCAGCGCCGCCTCGTCCAACTCGGGCCACGATGCCGCCGGGGTAGCTTCGCTAGCTGTGCCGCCTACTACGGGCTTCCCGCCAACCGCCGCGCGCTCGCGCGCCTGGTCGTAGCAATCCGGCTCGAAGTGCTCCCGGAGCTCTCGCCAGCGATTCTCGCCGGTCCTACAAGAGTTGTGCTGACAGCCGGCGTAGATAGCGCCGCTCGGCAACCGCACGATGTAAGCGGCGTTGTCGGTGTGGCGGTTCCACAGACACTCTTCGAGCACCCAGCGGTAGCCACCTTGCCAGGGACCTTCCCGCTTCACCGGAACGGCGCGCTCAACGATCCACTCCGCCAGATCGAACTCCTTATGTCCGTTACGTTTTTGGTCGATTCCCTCCCTTGGCGGCGGCACCGGCTTCATCGCGGCGACGGCTTCGAGCAGCTCCCGACCGACGACCGTCCGCTTCTCCGGCACATGAAGCAGCTTCGCCTTGCGGTGAGGGCGTTCTTCGATAGAGTCGCCTTTGCGGCCGGTCGAACCGTAGAGCTTCCAGACCCGCGCGGCGTTGTGAGTCGAGGTGTCCACCTCCGCCGACTCACCAGAGAAAAGGAAGTCGAGGGATTCCAGGACGTCCCGGATGAGCGCCCGGCTCTCCTCATCGTTCGCAAGATCTATCGGGTAGAGCAGGTGGTATCCGTTGCCGGAGTCAGCGGCGTAGGGCTCAGACCAACCCTGTTCACGCAGCCAGCGCCAGATTTCGCGGGCTAGTTGGTGGGCTTCCTGCTTCTCCTCGTCCGTGCTGGAAATCTTCGCTGGCCGCTTCGGGTCTACGTCTATCAGCAGCCACCGGCGCCGGTCTACGTCGGTATCGGAGGTGAGCGGGTCCTTATACACTTGTCGGGTGCGGTTCGCGGCCCGCCCCAGCAGAGCAGGATTTATCTCGTTGGCGGTGACGTAGAGCTCGTGGCCGGCTTCTTCTTTCTTCGCCGCGTCCTCGGCCAGCTTCTCATGGTCCGAGTAGTAGCCAGAGAATGTCCTGCCGTTTGCGAACGTGCGGAGCTCTACGACCTGCTCGGGGGCGAAAAGGGCATCTACTGCGCGAGAGATCTCCTTCATTGCGCCCGCCGCTTCAGCTTGCTCAATATATGTCCGGCGTGGCGGTCGGCGAGGGGAATGCTCTCAGCAATCCTGTACCATGCCGAACGCATCTTGACGTCCATCCCGGCCGCGTGGCCGATGGCCGCAAGTCGTTTGTAAGAAGTGCCGCGCTGCTGCTCACTGACAAGCGGGCCGTGGTGTGCTGCTTCACAATCATCCAACAACCGCAGAAGACGGCCGTATCGCTCCGGCACGTCCCGAGCACTCATGAGTGCTCGATGTGTCAGCTCCGCGAAGTCGTCAACAACCTCGAAGGGCACACGATCGGCCTCTGCGTTCGTGGTTCGTCTCGGCCGACGGGTTTTCATGCCGGCCTCCGGACGATAAATGGAATGCTTGAGGTTGCCGGTGTGCGGTTATCCCCGGCAGGGTAGAATGGACTTGGCGGGATCATCTGCGATCTCCTTCCCGTCGTCGCCGGCGCGTTCGTCCCCGTCGCCGGCTTTTTCGCGTAGCAGTCGAAAACGAACTTCCATGCTCGGCCGCGGACGTCGCGGGCCTGCTCCGGCGCCATACCAGGTGAAGGATCGACGATAGTGCGGGCGCTATTCTGCTCCACTTTTCACCAGTTGGAGGGCTCGCTGTCGCCCGCGTTCTATCTCTTGCAGCACAGCGTCTTGCTCCTGCTCTCGTGACTCGGTCAGTAGGCGAGCGGCGAAGTCGCGGACCAGCGTGGGTTCGGCGGTGAGCGCTAGCAGTTTCGCGGCGCTAATCGAATCGCCGCGGTAGAGTGCCAGAAACGTCGTCAACTGCGTGCACCTCCTGCATAGAGAGTTTTTGCCTCTACTCTCTATGCGACGAGCACGCGCCTATCTTAAAGAAATCGGCAGATTTTTCTGAGAATTTCTTGGAGTCTAGAAGCCAGCCGCTTTTCGCGCGGCGCTAAGCTTCTTGAGGGCGTTGTGGTTTTGTACTGAGACCTGGTTCTCCGAGATGCCCAGCTCAGCGGCGATCTCCGCAATTTCCATGCCCTTATATCGCCGCCGCCATACCTCTGTTTGCTGTGGTGAGAGCCTAGCCACCTGCTCGAGGATGCCAAGTTGCTGACGCTGCTGACGCAGCGTTTCTTCGCCCTCGAACTCCGTCAAGTCCTCGTCCTCAGCGAGGATCTCGGAGAAACTTATCGTCCTCCCAGCTTCCCCAGGAGGAGCGTCGCGCACTTTTTCAAGCCTGATCGTGGCTTCACGTCCCATCCTCTCTAGGGACTGCGTTACGCCGTTCAGAAAGTCCTTTACTGAACCCTCGTGCGGTGAGGCGGGCCACTCGACGAATGTCGCGGCTAGCAGCTCTCGCGAAAGCGCTTTGGCCGGTATCGTGCCACCTTCCGCTAGCGCGGCCGAGAGTCGCCTATTCCTCTTCAGACTGATCTTCGAGCCGATCCATCCGGCCAGGAGCGCAGTGTGCATCTCGCGCAATGAGGGAGGTAATTCCGAATCTTGGTGAATAGAAATCCCCGAGAGAACAAAGTGACTGCGGTATATTCTCAGAAAGACTTGGCACATCGCCCATGCCATGTTCTCAACGCCCCAATCGGCCTCTTTTGCGTCCCAGCCAACGTCGATCATCGCCTGGTGGGCGAAGTCGGCTATTTCGTACTTCCAAATGAGGTTGTCTAAGAGTGCTTCCTCGCGGAGATTGTGCGGCTGACGTTCTGGCCGTACCAAAGAGAGGTCGGCCATAGGTTTGTAGTCACCGCGCCCAACGAATCGCAGCGTGTCCCCCGAAATTTCAGTTACCAAAGCTCGCGTGTCGTCCTGTGTGGACTGTATTTCCGCACCGAAACGAAGCCTAACGTACCGCGCGTACAGTCGCCGCTGTTGATCAGCGAATTGCACCAGCTCATCCGCCGCCACCACGGGGATCACGCCTGCGGCCGCTTCTATGCCTTTTAACTGCTTCTCGTACCATAGGTAATAGGCCTTCGCGTCTTGCACAGTAGTATTCAACCTCTCGTCCCGCGACGGCTTGCGGACAGAAACAGCAGCCGGCTTTCGCTCGCGTCCCTTCTTCGACCTCTTCGGCATCTCGCTCATTCTAGCCCACTGCCACCCGCTCGAAGCGCACTTCTTGCGCACTGCCGGTCAGCAAGGTGCGCAAAATGAGCTCGGGCAGTTTGCGATTCCAGTAATGGTAACGGAAGACCATTTATGGTCTAAATAGCTGCACCTTAGCCCTCTCGCCCTCAGAAAGGGCGTTAAACCTAACCCATACGTTTGCCGGGTGGAAAGTCAATGTGGACTGACTTTTCCATCCACAAACACCGAAGCCTTCCTCGAACACCCCGCTTACCTTCGAGGCGCCGTCCTTGCTCATAACCACCCGTGACTCAAGTATACGATAGAAGTCGTGTTTTTCTCCGGGCTTTAGGGCATCCAGCGCCACCCTCACGGGTCTCTCGACCCGATCCTGATTGTGTATCAGCTGTCTTAGCCCTCGTGCCAGACGGTCCTCGTCGAGGCGGGCTCACGCCTGCGGGACCGCTCTGTCACGTCGGGGTAGCCCAGGTAGAGGTGAGCGACGATCTTGTCGCCGTTCTCTAAACCGAAGAATTCGCGCATATACGGATGATAGGCGACGGGACCGGTACGCCAGATGGTAGCGAGGCCCAAAGAGTGTGCGGTGAGCTGCATGTTCTGAACGGCGGCGGCGCAGGCGGCGTAGTTCTCCAGCGTCTCGACCTCGTCGCGGCCGCCTTTGCAGATAACGACTATCACGACCGGCGCCCGGAACGCCTTTTTGCGCTCACGGCTTATCCTGCCAGCGGCGAACTCCTCTTCTTCGCCCTCGGCCTCGGCCTGAATCCTCGCCACCTCGGCGCGGGCGCGAGCGAGCTCGCCACGTCCCTTGCCGGTAAATACGTGGAAGCGCCAGGGTTCGGTGATCCTGTGGTTCGGCGCGTGGACGGCGCTCTCGAGGATCTTCTCTACGATCTCCCTGGGCACCGGACCCTGCTTAACCTGCCCAATGCTGCGTCGCGTTTCTATAGCCTGATTTACCTCCAACGGCTCTCCTTGCTTATCCTGGTGCGTTCGGGGGTATTTTAGTCCGGGACGGCGCGGCAGAGGCGTGTAGATTCCCCTATTATTGTTGCAGGACACCGGACGAAAGAGGAGGGTCTGTCTATGCCAGGAAAGTTCAAGGTGACGGTCGTCGGGGCGGGCAACATCGGGGGCACGACGGCCCTTCACCTCGCTATGCGCAACTTCGCTGATGTGGTGCTCGTGGATATCGTCGAGGGACTACCGCAGGGCAAGGCTTTGGACATACTCGAGTCCGGTCCCATCATCCGCTTCGACTCGAACCTCGTCGGCACGAACAGCTACCAGGAGACCGCGGGCTCGGACGTAGTCGTCATAACCAGCGGCAAGCCCCGCCAGCCTGGGATGAGCCGCGAAGACCTGCTCAACGAGAATCAGGGGATCGTCCAGAGCGTAACTGAGCAGCTGGTGGAACACTCTCCGAACTGCGTCATCGTGGTCGTGGCGAACCCGCTGGACGCTATGTGCCACGTAGCGCTGGAGACGAGCGGCTTCCCGCGCGAGCGCGTGGTCGGGATGGCCGGCATCCTCGACACCGCCCGCTACCGTACCTTCATAGCCCAGGAACTCGAGGTCTCGGTGCGCGACGTCTTCGCGCTGGTCTTGGGCGGGCACGGCGATAATATGGTGCCGCTGCCGAGCTTGGCGACTGTAAACGGGGTGTCGATCACGGAGCTCCTGTCCCAAGACCGGGTAGACGCCATCGTGCAGCGCACGCGACAGGGCGGCGGGGAGATCGTCGAGCTCCTCGGGAGCGGGAGCGCCTTCTACGCACCCGCGGCCGCGATCGTCGAGATGGTCGACGCGATCCTCTTAGACCAGAAGCGCATCCTCCCGTGCGCCACCTACCTGCAGGGCGAGTACGGCATAAACGACCTCTTCGTCGGCGTACCCATAAAGCTCGGTGCGGGCGGCATCGAGGAGATCATCCAACTCGACCTCACCGACGAGGAGCTCGCCGACCTGGAGAACAGCGCGAACGACGTGCGCAACATGGTAGAGGTGCTACACGGTTAGCCGTCGGCATTCAGCGGTCGGCTATTAGCTTCTATGCCGGAGGCGACGCCGGAGTTCAAGCGGCAGTTGCAGGAGGCGTTCGACGCGATGGCCGTCGGGCAGACCTTCACCTTCCGGCGCACCTTCACCGGCGGGCACGTCGCACTTTTCTGCGGCGTGACCGGCGACTACAACCCCTACCACCAGGACGAAACCTTCGCTAAAGCAAGTTGGTACGGCCGGCTCACTATACCCGGCCTGCTGACCGGGAGCATGCTTACGCACATCAGCGGAATGCTCGGCTTTCTCGCCACCGAGATGTCCTTCGAGTACGTTGCGCTGGTCTTTGTCGGGGACACGATCACCTGCACTGTCACGGCCATCGAAAAAGACGAAGTGAAGCGCAGAATCACAGCGAACGCCCGCTTCCTCAATCAGGACGGCGTGGAGGTGCTTCGGGCTTCCTTCGGCGGCTTCTCCGGACAGTTGCGCCTGGTGCGCTAGAGGTACGGCGGCGGGAGAACCCGGTCGTGGCTGACCCGACGTACCGGCTGGTTTTCTCTCTGCGCGAGTACCCCAGCGCGAACATGGTGCTCGTCTGGGGCAAGAGGCTTCGTTGCGCTTACAGCACTTTTATGCGCTTGCGTGCCTTAGTTCGAGCGAGGGCTTGGGCGATCTCATCGAAGGCGCGCGCGGGAGCCGTGCCTTCCGCGAAGAGGGCGTTGCCGGGCTCGCCGGTGGCATCGGGGAGGATGGGGATGTGCCCGAGCACGCGGCTGTCCAGCTCGCCCGCCACCCTATCGCCGCCGTCGCCGCCGAAGATCCTGAGCTTCTCGCCGCAGCACGGGCACTCGGCAAAGCCCATGTTCTCTACCACGCCCACGACCTTGAGGTGCGCCTGCACGGCCATCTTGCCCGCCTTCACGGCAACCCGCGCCGCGTCGGCTTGCGGGGTAGTGACTACTAAAGCCTCGGCCTTGGGGATCATCTGCGCCACCGTGAGGGCCACGTCGCCAGTGCCGGGTGGCAGGTCGACGATGATGAAGTCCGGCTCGTCCCAATAGACATCGCGCATGAGCTGTGTCAAGGCCTTGTTGACGATTGGGGCACGCCAGATGATCGCCTGCCCCTCGTTGACGAAGTTGCCCATCGAGATGAACTTCAGACCCGTCTTCGACTCTATCGGGAAAATAACGCCGCCGACGACGTTGGGTTTCTCCAAAGCTCCGAGCATCACGGGGATTGAGGAGCCGTGCACGTCGGCGTCGAGGATCTCCACCGAGTGACCGGCCCGGTCGAGCGCCGCCGCCAGGTTCACAGCCACAGTGCTCTTGCCGACGCCGCCCTTGCCGGAGACCACGGCGATGATGCGGGTCTTTGACTCGTCCTTGAAGGCAGGGGCGAGCTCGGAGGGGCCGCCGTGCAGCGAGGTGAGGAGGTTCTGCCGATCAGTATCGGTCATCACGCCAAAGTCTACCTCGACGTCCTCTACGCCCTCGATCTCCATGAGCCGGTCGCGGATGTCGGTGGTGATCCTGTGCTTCAACGGGCAGCCGGCCGTCGTGAGGGCAACGCCCACGGTGACGCCCGAACCCTCGATCCGGACCTCGCGGACCATGTTCAAGGAGATGAGGTCGCGCCCGATCTCGGGGTCTCGAACGTCCCTCAAAGCCTCCCGGATGCCGGCCTCCGAGAAGCCGTCGGCAGGCTCCTCCGGCTCCGGTGTGCGGTCCACAAGATTCTCGGCTGTCTCGGACTCGACCTCGAGAGGCGCGGTGCCTTGGGGAGTCCCTTCGCGAAGCTCTCCAGCATTCGCTGGCCCCTGCGGAGTCCGCTCGAACTTATTCTGCAAGCCGCCGCTTTTGCGCCTACGAAACCAACCGCTCATATTTTCCAGAAACCTCCTCCGGAGCCAAACCCCGGCTGATCGCAAGTATTAAGAACGGGGACGGCTTCCCCTTGCTTCCAGCGCTCATCTTACCACAGCAGCATCCCGCTCCCGGCGCGTCCTACCGGGAACGGGACGCCAAAGGGAATGCTCAGAGTACTCCTGGCTGAGCAACCTTATGTCATCTCAGGCGTAGTTTTCGTTTACTTCACGTAGAAGGTCTTTATGAGACTCCAGGTAGCAGCATGGCTAGCATCGGCGGTGGCCCAAAGGTAGGTGTAGTAGTACCACTGCCAGAGTACTAGCGGTAGACGTGGAGCTTCGCGTAGCCTGAGTGATCGGGTGCCAGGTACCCGTAGGTGGTGAAGGAGTAGTTCTCGTAAACAGCCGAGGGCGTATAGCCGGCTGTGACAGGTAAGCCCGAGCATAGACGAGTGTACTGGGTGAGGTAGAAGCTGTGTAGGGGTCATCCCTTGAAAGCGCACCTGGTAGGTGGTGTTGGCCGTCAAGGAGCGATTAGCTTTGTAGGTGCCGGATGCAGAGTCGTAGGTGGCGTAGCCGTCCTGGGTCCAGCTGCTCCCGCCGTTCGTCGAGCGCCACACCGTCACCGTCTCGTTAGTTAGCGCAGAACCAGATGAGGTAGAGAGCTTGCCGACCAAAATAGTCTTATCATTGGAGTTGGCTGGGGCGGAGACGAGGTAAGGGTGAGTGCTGTCGGCTGCAACCTAGGACTTGGGCGGCGTTGGTCTACTTGTAAGGCGGGTACGGGACACCCGATCATCCGGGGGGTCGCTAAAGCTTCCCGATGAAAAGGAGCATGCCCGTTCCCGCACTGCCATCTTACGTCATCGAGCCCATCTGGGAGCAGTTTGTTGCCCTGCTGCCGGAGAGGAAGGCGAACCACCTTTGGGCTACCACCGGCCTCGTGTATAAAAGGGGTACGCTCGCGCTATAGTCGGGCGGAGCACCATGGTCCGAGCTTGAGGCGGGGTCGTTTGGCTCGGCGTACAAAGGGGCCGGAGCCCCCTAGAGTAAGGACCGCGACCCTCTTCATGAACCCGTCGGATTCGTCACTTCAAGAGGTCTCTTGCCGCCCTCTTAGCTTTATCGGCTCCGGACCCCTCACTCTTCTTCTTCTTTCCGCCAGAGGCTTTCTTTCCCCCAGCGGACTTCAAGGAACCCCCTTTCGCTTGCTTTACAACCTTAGCTTCTTTCTCCAGACCGACCACATGCTTAACCTCCTCTTCTGCCTTTGCCCGACCTAATCCAATTGACGCGGAAAAGATTAGGGCCTCTACACCACGGTCCGTGTTGGTGCAAAGAAGAGCCGAGCTGGGCTTTTGGAAGGGAGATTGCAAATGCTATGATGCTCTAAGGGGTAGCGGAGGAGCGAGAGGATAGCGGAGTCAGCTGGACGTTATTGCCCGCTCTGCGGGAAAGCAGCAGGCCTGAGGGACAGGTCTTGTCGCCGGTGTGGTGAGAGCTTGCAGGTACCAGCGCCTCCGAGCGAGGGCCGGATACCACCGACCCAGGACGCGAACGTGCCGCAGCGCCGCGAGGGATGGTGGTTTGGGCGTAGCTTCTCGGCCCTGGTTCGGCGGTTGTTCGCCCGGTGGTAGAACCAGGAGCCTGGGCCGGCACGAAAAGCGCCGAAGCCTCCTTCGCTATTTAGGGCCCTGGCGTTTTAGCTTTCGGGCAGGTTCCTTATCTTTACCAGCGCATCCGCGGCGAATGCCGCCCGCTCGGCCTCCGCCAGGCGCCACGTGTTGTGCATTTCCAACACCTCAAAGTTCCGCGGGTACACAGCTTCTAGGTCCTCCAAGGTCGTGTACCGCTCCCTGCCCTCAATCACGATAGGTATCATCCCTGCGCGCGCCTTCGCTATGCGCACCAGGTCCCTCCAAAGGGACCTCAAAAGGCAGCGCTGGCCTCGCTTAGGCCCTTCGCCCTTTGTAGCTCCTGCAGCAGGACGATGTTCCGCTCGGAGGGGTAAGTCTTGGCGACGGGCGCCAGCTGCACGACCGGCGTGCCCTTCTTGGCCTCCTCTTCGAGCTCTCTGCTGATCTCGGCGATGGTCGCCAGAAAACTTGGTCAAGCGTTTTACACGATGCCCTATAGGATCAGGAAGAGGGCCGATACTGCCCGAAGACTTCGCGCAAAGCGTCAGAGACCTCGCCCAAAGTCGCGAGGTTTCCAAGGGCTTCCTTCATCGGATAGAGCAGGTTCTCCGACTTTTCGGCAGCCTTACTTATGTCGGAGAGTGTTCTCTCGACGGCTCCGTTGTCACGGCTCTCTTTGAGCTCCTTCAGGCGTTCGGCTTGCCTCTCAAGGATAGACTCGTCGACGGAATGGAGCTCCATCTCTGGGTCTTCATCGGCGGCGTAGCGGTTAACGCCGACGATGATGCGCTCCTCCTTCTCCACCTCGCGCTGGTAGCGGTAGGCGGCCTCCTCGATCTCGCGCTGCATGAAGCGCTTCTCTATCGCCTTCACGGAGCCGCCCATCTCGTCTATCCGCCTTATGTACTCCCAGGCCTCCTCCTCGACGGCATCCGTCAAGGACTCGACGTAGTAGGAGCCCCCCAAGGGGTCGGCGGTCTCCGTTAGGCCGCCCTCGTTTGCCAGGATCTGCTGCGTCCTGAGCGCTATTCTGGCGCTCTTCTCGGTCGGCAAAGCCAAGGCCTCATCGAAGGCGTTGGTGTGCAGGCTCTGCGTTCCGCCCAAGACAGCGGAGAGCGCCTGCACGGTGGTGCGGACTATGTTGTTCTCGGCCTGCTGGGCGGTGAGCGATGAACCCGCCGTCTGGGTGTGGAAGCGCAGGCGCAGGCTCTTCTCGTCTTCCGCGCCGAAGCGCTCTTTCATGATCTTCGCCCACATCCTCCTCGCCGCCCGGTACTTGGCGACCTCTTGGAAGAGGTCGTTGTGGGCGTTGAAGAAGAACGAGAGACGAGGGCCGAACTCGTCCACGTCTAGGCCCGCTTCGACGGCCGCCTCGACGTAGGCGACGGCGTTCGAAAGGGTGAAAGCGAGCTCTTGGACGGCGGTCGATCCCGCCTCGCGGATGTGATAGCCCGAGATGGAGATCGCGTTCCAGCGCGGCAGTTCTTTGGCACAGTACGCGAACATGTCAGTCGTAATCCTCATGGAGGGCGCGGGAGGATAGATGTAGGTGCCGCGCGCCAGGTACTCCTTCAAAATGTCGTTCTGGGTCGTGCCGGTGACGTCCTTGGCCTCCACGCCCTGCTCCTCGGCGACGAGGGAGTAGAGCAAGAGGAGGATAGAGGCCGTGGCGTTGATGGTCATGGAGGTCGAGACGTCTTTCAAAGGGATGCCGTCGAAGAGGTCGTGCATGTCGAGCAAAGAGTCTATGGAGACCCCAACCTTGCCGACCTCGCCCAAGGAGAGCTCGTGGTCCGAGTCGCGGCCCATCTGGGTCGGCAGGTCGAAGGCGACCGAGAGCCCGGTCTGGCCGGCCTCGATGAGGTACTTGAAGCGCTTGTTGGTCTCCTTGGCGGTGCCGAAGCCCGCGTACTGGCGCATGGTCCAGGGCCTGCCACGGTACATAGTGGGATAGACGCCGCGGGTGTACGGGTACTCCCCGGGGTCGCCCAGCTTATCCGAGTAGTCGAAGCTTTCTAGATCCTCGGGACGATAGAGGGGTTTAACCTCGATCCCGGAGTCCGTCCGGCGTTCGTCCTTCTTCTCGACGTCCATCCTCGCTCTTCTCCTAATCTCCATCTCTCTCAGGCAGCTCGACGAGCTCGGTCAGGACGCCGAAGGCGCCCTTAGGGTGGACGAAAGCCATGCGCGTCCTGCCTACACCTATTCTCGGCTCCTCGTCTATCAGCTCAACGCCGTTCTCCTTTAGCTCCTTCAGGGTCCCTTCAAGGTCTTCGACCTGGAAGGCGACGTGGTGAAAACCTTCACCCCTCTTCTCGAGGAACTTGCCCACGGGCGAGTCGGAGCGGGTAGGTTGGACGAGCTCGATCTTGGAATCCCCCACCTCGAACATCGCGGCGACTATGCCCTGCTCCTCGACCTCCTCCGGTTCGCCCAAAGCGGCGTCGAAGTGCTCCTCGTAGAAGCGGGCCGCGGCTTCTATGTCCTCGACCACGTAGCCCAGGTGGTAGATCTTCTTGAGCAAGTCTCTCCCTTCTCTTGGCTTCAATTGTAGAGCACGCAAACCCGGTACACAGCGGTTCTACGTAAGCTTTCCGCTAGAATGGGACGTGTCGACGTAAGGAAGCCGGGAGCTTACTAGATGGCGAAGAGCGTGATGCAGAAGATCCAGGAACTCTCTGAGGAGCGGGAGCAACTCGTGGCCCGCGAAGGGACGCACCACGCGACCAACGAGGATCACCAGCGAATCCGGAGGCTAGACCACGACCTGCGGGTCCTGTGGGACCTCAGGCGCAGGGAGCTGGCCGGGGAGAGGGTCACCCTGGACGAGGATTACTACGACAGCTACACCCGCTACACGGACGAAGACGACCCTCCGGGCCGGTAGGGCTACACGGACCCAGCAGGAGATCCTCCGCCTTCCGCGCCCGAGGTGTCGCTGACCTCCGACCACTCTGCGGTAGACGAGGCGCTCTCGAGAACCTGGACGAGCTGGAGCATGTCGTCCTCGCTGAAATTCTCACGCCCAGCCTCGGGCACGAAGGTCAGCGTCCGTCCGTCGGCGTAGCGGAACAACACG